>Ga0068714_10002212_pt1 | contig 25715 bp, 24 predicted proteins | sample MTBNYHSulfiMetaG_FD_62988 | JGI IMG/M metagenome (GOLD analysis project Ga0068714, IMG submission 62988) | Enrichment culture microbial communities from rom New York Harbor, USA that are MTBE-degrading - MTBE-NYH (New York Harbor Sulfidogenic)... | ecosystem: Environmental > Aquatic > Marine >... | reverse complement strand
CTGGCTGTGGCCATCGCCGCCAAGATACCGGTTGAGCGTCTTGCCCTGATGGATACCTGTTACTCACCGACGGTAGGCGCGGGATATGAAGCGGTAAGCATGGCCCTCGATGAACTTGCCGATAAGCTGGCCAGGGAATAGTCACGGTCAGATAAAGGAAGTTGAATAAAAGGAGTAGCATATGCCAACTGAAGAGCAGGTAAGAGCGAGCCTGGGTGAGGTACTCGTCCCGGGGGTAATACGTAGCTTAACAGGACTGAACCTGATTAAGAAAATTACCATCTCTGATAAGAAGGTCACAATCAGCCTTGCCTCGGCTGCCCTCAGCCCGGCGACACAGGAATGGCTTGAAGCCAAGGTGAGTGAGGTAGTTAGAAAGTTACCTGGTGTTGAGGAGGTGGAGATAGGCTTTGTTGAAGCCGCAGCGGGCGATATCAATGAGATAGGCAGTGTTATTGCCGTGATGAGTGGTAAGGGCGGAGTGGGTAAGTCCCTGGTGGCCAGTCTGGCCGGGGTGGCACTTGCCCGTAAAGGCTACGACGTCGGCATTCTGGATGCGGATATCACCGGCCCCAGCATCCCCAAAATGTTTGGCATCGATGGCCGCCCTACGGGCAGCGATACCGGCATCATGCCGGTGCCTTCACGGTCAGGCATCGAGATTATATCCATTAACCTGCTCTTGCCCCACGAAGACGACGCTGTTATCTGGAGGGGGCCGCTCATTGGCAAAGTTATCCAGCAGTTCTGGGGGGATGTACTGTGGGGCAAGCTTGATTACCTGATAGTGGACCTGCCACCGGGCACGGCTGATGCCTCACTGACGGTAATGCAGTCTCTACCATTATCCGGGGTGGTTATTGTCTTCAGCCCACAGGAACTGGCGGCCATGGTGGTGAGGAAAGCGGTGCAAATGACGCGTACCATGAAAATACCCATTTTAGGGGTGGTGGAGAATATGAGCTATTTTGTCCTGCCGGATACAGGAAAGAGGATAGAAATCTTTGGCAAGAGCCGCGCTGATGAAATGGCGCAGGCCGTTGAAGCCCCCTTGCTGGCCCAGATACCCATTGACCCCACCCTTGCCCGGCTTTGTGATGAAGGTAGCATCGAGCAGTATGACTCTGACGTGATGAGGGCCTTTGCCGAGGCCCTATCTCAAGCCGTGACGGCTAAAGCAAAATGAAGCTCTCCTTAAATGGGAGGCATAGAAATGGCATCAGAATTCGATAAGCTTGAAGAATACATCCTGGGTGATATGAGAAGTACCTATACCGAGGCCGTAATTGACCATGCCCTGAATCCAAGAAACGTGGGTAGCATGCCCAATCCTGATGGCCTGGCGGTTGTTACCGGTCCCTGCGGTGATACTATGGAGATATGGCTGAAGGTAAAGAACAATGCTATAGAAAGAGCTACCTTCTGGACGGATGGCTGTGCCACCACCATCGCGGCTGGTAGTATGGTTACCGAACTGGCTAACGGTAAAACTGTGAACATAGCCCTGCAATTAAGCCAGCAAGACGTACTGGATGCTCTGGGAGGACTGCCCGAAGAAAATATCCACTGTGCTCTTTTAGCCGCGAATACCCTGAAGGAGGCTATCAGGGACTACCTGGCTTATCGGAAAGAAACCTGGAAGAGAGCCTATGACCAGCGTAGGAGGGCTTAGCCAGGTATTGAATGCAGCCGACTGTGGCCTGTAACATCAAATAAATTAGCTTGAGGAGGGAAGGTGGAACCGATTGACCTAGAGCCAAGATACTCAACTGCGGAACTACCCGGAAAGTGCCTGAAGTGCCTGGCCGAACAACAGCTAGACGGTTGTCTTCGGCAACTTCTGGTGGAGGAGGGAGAGGATAAGGACCTGCAGAAAAAATACTCTACCCTTTTGTCTTTCTTAAAATCATCCGAGTCCAAAAAACTGCGTGATGAAACAGAAAAACAACTTGCCGAAGGAAGGGATGTTAAAGTTAAAATATTTTCCCGGGGTGGGAAGATGAAATATGAAATAGAAGTAAGCGAGTTAAAAACGGAAGGAGGCGACTGAATGAAAATTGCGGCGGTATCTGAGGATGGGCTTACTATCAGCCAGCACTTTGGCAGAGCGCCGATGTACGTGGTAGTTACGGTAGAGGATGGTAAGATTGTAAATAGAGAAACTCGAGACAAAGCGGGGCATCATACCTTTGCCGAACAACACCACCAGAGTTTGGCACCGGGAGAGCGCCATGGCTATGATGCTGGTTCACAGTCAAAACATGCCAGTATGGCTGAGACTATTTCTGATTGTCAGGTTCTTCTGGCTGGTGGTATGGGCTGGGGTGCCTACGAGAGTATGAAGAGCTACAATATCGAGCCATTTGTTACCGATGTGGAAAACATAGACGAAGCTGTACAACACTATGTCGATGGCAAACTGGTAAATCTGATGGAACGATTGCACTAAAACACCGGTTGCTCTGGAAGAGTAGACTGGTTGCGTTACGGGCTGTTTATCCCACAGCTAACATTGTGCCCTGGTTACTTTTCTGTTACGTTGCTTTTCCCTCCCACATGCTCGATTGCAGAAAAGTCGCCAGATTAACATCCTGGTTGGTAATCTTTAGTTTGCGTCGTATCTTTTCCCGGTGGCGGTTGATGGTGGCCTCGGATACACCCCGCATCTCGGCGATTTCTTTAGTGCGCATTCCGGTCCGGATCATATTGCAGATGGCGACTTCGGTCGGTGTCATCGAATGGTAGGAAAGGGACAATTGACTGATGAACGGCGAGGTGATTTCTTCGAGGTTAGTCTGGAGCATCTCCACATATTTTTTCTGGGCCGGTGGTAGCTGCAAAGCCAGGGCGTGCATGATAGGCATCAGGATTTTCTCGACATTCACATTGATGTCATCGTAGATTTCCTGTTTTTCCTGCTCAATCCGTGATAGGAGTGTCCGCAGGGCAATATTGGTTTCCTGTAAAGCCTGACGCTCCAGAGTTAATTGTCGGTTGGCCTCCTCCAACTCCATCTCTGCCGATCTCCTGGTGGCAATTGTACCAATTTGTTCCGCCACTGTATCCAGCAGAGCCCGTTCCTCCTTCAGAAAAGGGCCTTCATCAGCCGGCGGACATTCTTCCAGGTAAAAGATACCGACCTCTCCTACCGGCTCATGATACATGTAAATCCGCGCCGACTGCCGCCAGCTGGTTACCTTGAATCTATCACTCGTATAGGTTTTTCCCTTAAAAAGTATCCGGGCACAGGTGATTTCTGGATATTGCCATGAATATGGCAAGAAGTTCACCAGTTCCTGCAGTAAATCGTCAAGGGAATGCAGATAACGCTCGGCCAGTTGTGATATACAATAAAGGCAATTCAATTCCTTGATGCGCTCGCGCAAGGCTATATCGATATTGTCAGTCTCGCTTTCGCTATGAAAAGGGATTCGCCACAAAAGGGCTAGGTCTTTCGAGGGAAAAGGCAAGTTCTGCCCTTCGCTCGGAGACGGAGAAGGTTCTCTATTTTCCATTAGATTCCTCCGCTAAATACCTGTTCTGTGAAGGTAATTATCTATTGCTAAAAATAATACCTATTTTATATAGGTAATATAAGTGTATTTATTCCGTATTTACAGTGATAATTCTATCAATTATTCTAAAAACAATCAAGTATATCCTCGTTCAAGGGAGGTCAACATGTTAATCCAAACGCTAGAGCAAATCTTGGAAGGACGTCGCAGTCAACCGAATCAGCTCATCGAAGTGCTCCATGACGTTCAGAAAAACTACGGTTACATTTCCCAGGAGGCCATGCAGACTGTGTCTCAGGCTCTCGGTGTGCCGCTTATGGAAGTCTACCGGGTAGCGTCTTTTTATAAGGCCTTTCGGTTAAAGCCGTCCGGCAAGAATGTTCTCACCATGTGTCTGGGCACGGCCTGTCACGTTCGGGGCGCTGACCTTCTTCTCAACCAGGCTACCGGTCAGCTAGGTGTTAAACCGGGCGAAGTGACCTCCGACGGTCTTTTCTCTGTCGAGCATGTCAACTGCGTGGGGACTTGCGCACTGGGACCGATTGTCACTGAAAACGGGACCTATCATCATCGCATGACGCCCGGGAAGCTTCGTAAACTGATTGAGACCCTTGGCGGCCAGAAAGCGGAGGACAAGGAAAATGTCTAAGCTCAATAGTTTCCGCGAACTGGAACACTTGCGCGAGCGGCTCCGGGAGCAGCGGAAAAACATTACCACTACGGTGATTGTGTGCGGGGGGCCCGGCTGTCAGGCCTCGCGGTCTCAGGCCGTAATTGATGCGGTCAGGGACGAGCTATCCAGGCAGGGACTGGACCAGAGCGTACGCCTGTGCGCCACCGGATGCCACGGCTTTTGCGAACAAGGTCCCATCATTGTCATCGAGCCGGGCAACATATTTTACTGCCAAGTCTCGCCGGAGGATGCTTTCGAGATTGTTTACCAGACCGTAATGAAGGGTGAGATTATCGAGCGATTGCTCTATGAGGACCCGGAGTCGGGTGCAAGAGTTAAAACCGAGTCAGAAGTTCCATTTTACCGCGCGCAGGACCAGCAGATACTGTACCAGAACCGCCTGGTTAACCCCTGCTCGATTGAGGATTACATCGTGGCCGGCGGATATTCTGCGCTCATAAGAGTGCTTAATAATGGTACGACCCCAGAGAATATCATCAATGAAATTAAGTCCTCTGGGCTGCGGGGACGTGGTGGTGGTGGCTTCCCGACCGGGCGGAAATGGGGCGAGTGTAGAGAGGCGCCCGGTGACGAGAAGTATGTTATTTGTAACGCAGACGAGGGCGACCCCGGGGCCTACATGGACAGGGGTGTACTCGAGGGTAACCCACATCTGGTTTTGGAAGGTATGATGATTGGCGCCCGGGCTATCGGCGCTCAAAGTGGATATATCTACGTACGCAACGAATACCCCCTCGCGGTCAAGCATTCCCGGATTGCCGTCGAGCAGGCCCGTGAACTCGGCCTTCTCGGAGACAATATCCTGGGTTCGTCCTTTTCATTCGATGTGGAAATCGCTCGGGGTGGAGGAGCCTTCGTCTGCGGAGAATCAACGGCACTCATGGCTTCTGTAGAAGGTAAAGTCGGCGAGCCCAGGGCCAAGGATGTCCATACTGTTGTGGATGGTCTTTATCACAAGCCAACCACCCTCAATAACGTTGAGACCTGGGCCAATGTCCCTTCTATTATCTTAAATGGTTCATCATGGTTTGCCTCGAAGGGGACGCAAGGAAGTAAGGGTACCAAAATCCTCGCTCTAACCGGCCGCATTAAAAACACCGGTCTGGTGGAAGTGGCTATGGGCACGCCCATCCGCGAGGTTGTGTATGACATCGGCGGTGGCGCAGTCAATGGCAATATGATAAAGGCGGTTCAGATCGGCGGACCATCGGGCGGGTGTCTGCCGGCAAACAAGTTTGACCTTCCGGTCGACTTCGACGTACTCTCTGCAGCCGGCTCAATGGTTGGTTCGGGTGGCATGGTGGTAATGGATGAGGAGACCTGCATGGTGGACGTGGCCAGGTACTTTCTGACTTTCCTGCAGGACGAATCATGCGGAAAGTGTGTGCCCTGCCGGCTGGGAATTGACCGCATGCTCGAGATAATCACAGACATCACCGAAGGCCGGGGGAGACCGGAGCAGCTTGACCTCCTGGAGGAGCTGGCCGACACAGTTTCACAGACGGCCATGTGCGGGCTGGGTAAGACCGCGCCTAATCCGGTTCTCACCACCTTGCATTATTTTCGTCCGGAATATGAGGCGCACATCAATGAAAAGAAATGCCTGGCCGGGGTCTGCAAAGCTCTGATTACATACCGGATTGACCCGGACAAGTGCACCGGCTGCGGGGTCTGTCTGCGCGGGTGTGTCCACGGTGCTATCACTGGAGAGACAAAACAGGCTCATGTTATTGATGCCCAACTCTGTCAGAAATGTGGAATCTGCCGGAGCGAGTGCAAGTTTGATGCGATTCAAGTTGTCTGAGAAAACGAGGTACTGAGATGCAGCAACATGTAAACGTTAACATAGACGGGGCTATCATTCGCGCGACCAAGGGGACCAGCGTTCTCGACACCGCCATCGAATATGGCATCTGTATTCCTCATCTTTGCCACGTCCCCTATCTGTCGGACATCGGTGCCTGCCGGCTGTGTATTGTCGAGCACGTGGTAAATGGCCGTTCCAATGTTACCACTTCCTGCACATTAAATGTGGAGGAGGGCATGGTGATAAGGACGAGCACGGATAGAATCAGGAAACTGCGCCGCAACCTCGCGGAACTTCTGGTGGCCCAGGCCCCTAACTCCCGCGCTATCCAGGATATCGCCCTGCGCTGTGGGGTTAAGGAGGTGCGGTATCCGTTTCGGAACGAGGACTGCGTATTATGCGGACGTTGCGTGCGGGTTTGCACTGAGATCTGGCAGGCACGGGCGATTGGCTTTGTCGGGCGAGGCAAGGACCGCCACGTGGACTTCCCCTTCGGCATCCGCCCCGATTTCTGCAAGCAATGCGGCAGCTGCATCCAGCTCTGTCCTATGACCATTACTCCCTGTGATGGTCCCATGAAACCTGGAGAAGAATATCTCTGCGGAAAATGCGAATCACAGCTTATGATTGCCGACGAGACGCCGGGAAGTTGCGTATGGTGCAAACTGGGCGAGGGCTTCGGCTGCGGACGCTATGTGAGGATCTAGAGTTGTTATGGAATGAGCGTATATTTAGAGAGCGCTCTGATTAGTGGGCTGCATTTGATATTTCTGGTCAGACTGTTTAGGATATTGCACAAAAACTCTTCTGGTTAGCCTTGCAGGAATCGAACCTGCAACCCCTGATTAAAAATCTTGTGCCGTTGGTCTCCCGGTTCAATCCAATACATCGCTCTATGAAACCTCAATAAAGCCCCCAGCAAATCACTTGTGTCCCTGTTGTGTATCTAAGTCAATCAGGAATGGTATAATATGGGGTGGATTATCTGTTCCGCAGGAAGACAGAGGGGAGGGTTAAGTAAGATATGGAAATAGTTGACCTGGCCGATAAATACGAACAATTATATTTCGTCTGCCTCGAAGACTGGTCTGAAGAGATTAAAGAGGCCGGAGACCATAAAGAGGCCTGGTACCATAAAATGAAGGATAAAGGTCTCCGCGTGAAACTGGTACTGGATGACGATGGCAAGGTTGGTGGCATGATACAGTACATTCCTGTGGAGTACTCATTCGCCGAAGGTAAGGACTTGTATTTCATAAATTGCATCTGGGTTCACGGCCATAAAGAGGGAAGAGGAAATTTCCAGAAGAAAGGGATGGGGAAAGCCTTGCTCCAGGCCGCCGAGGATGATGTCAAAGCTATCGGTGCCAGCGGTATTGCGGCCTGGGGAATTCCATTGCCTTTCTGGATGAAGGCCTCATGGTTCAAAAAGCAGGGATACGTCAAGGTAGACCAGCAGGGATTTCTGGGCGAAGTCCTGCTCTGGAAGCCCTTCACTCAAGACGCCAGATCCCCTAAATTGATTAAACAAAAGAAAAAACCGGAAACGCTCCCTGGTAAAGTAGCCGTGACCGCATTCTTGAACGGATGGTGTCCGGCCCAGAACATGATTTTTGAAAGAGCCAGAAGAGCGGCTGCGGAATTCGGGGATAAGGTGGTGTTTCGAGGTATTGACACGTTTGACAGAGAGAATTTTCTGGAGTGGGGAATCACAGATGCCCTGTTTATCGACGGAAAGCAGGTACGGACAGGGCCACCCCCTTCGTATGAGAAGATAAGAGATATCATAGCCAGAAGAGCTAAAAGGTTATGAGCACAATGAAAGCCCGCCGTCCGATTAGAGTCAGGATATACGCCCGGGCAGTGGTAGCCATCACGCTTATCATCACCTGGGGCCTGATGGCCGTAACTGGCCTGCTACTGTGGCTCGCACCCTCTGGGCCAAGGTCAGGCCGCGAGCTCCTGCTGCTGGGACTCACCAAGCAAGAATGGGGAGACGTACACTTCTGGATTGCGGTGGCCACGGTGGTGGTAACGCTGGTTCATATCATTATCGACTGGAAAGCCCTGCGTGGCGTCATCCGCTACCTTACCAGCGTCCACCGGCGCCCGGAGATACGCGAGTAGCCAAAAATGTCCACGCCACGTAACTATCAGACTGAAGCCATCATTATCAAGAAGACCAAACTGGGGGAGGCGGACAGCATCCTCACTCTATATACTCCGAACCTGGGTAAAATCCAGGGCTTTGCTAAAAGCCTCCGCAAACCCAAAAGCAAAATGGCCGGCCACCTGGAACTGCTCACCCACAGCCAGGTCTCGTTTGCCCGTGGCAAAAATATCGATACCATCACCGGCAGCCAGACCATCAATAGCTTCCTGCCCCTGAAAAGTAACCTCAAGCTCACCTCTTACGCTCTCTATGCCGTTGAACTCGTCCACCAGTTTACTGCCGACCACCTGGAAAATCGCCCTCTGTTCCTGCTACTCCTTGAGACAATGGAGCAACTATGCCAGACCAGGGACTGCGAACCGGTGCTGCGCTATTTTGAACTGCATCTACTCAACGAGGTTGGCTACCGCCCTCAACTCCAGCAGTGCGTTAACTGCCACCAGCCCCTGGAACAGGTCGTTAATTCATTCAGTTCCAGCGGCGGTGGTATGCTCTGTCCGAACTGCCGTTACACGCAGCCCCTGAGCCGTCCCCTCTCGGTTAATGCCCTCAAGGTGTTAAGGCTAATGCAGAATAGCGATTACAGCACTGTCAACCGATTAAGAATCAACCCCGAACTCTCCCGGGAGCTAGAAATGGTCATGAGAGACTACCTTAAATACCTCCTGGAGCGAGAGGTAAAGTCAGCCGCCTGGCTGGACACTTTGCGAGAGCAATCCTCTTTACTATAAGTCCGGGATAACCTATACTAACCAGTGAGAATAGACAACCCCGGTTCTATTTATTCTATAACGACGGGATATAAAATGACTTCCAGATTTGAACGCATTACCGAGCAGCGAAGGGAAAAACTCAGCCGGATTCGTTCCACAGGTACGGATCCCTATCCCAACCGTTACCACCGTCACCATACCACTCAACAAGCAATTGAACTACTTAACGAGCTGGAGGCGAGAGATGAGGCGCAGAAAGCAGCTGATTCTCTGGCCGGTAAAAACGAGGTGAAAGTGGCCGGACGTATTACGGCCATACGAAATATGGGCAAAAGCGCCTTCGTCGACATACGCGATGGCTCGGGTAAGATTCAGCTATTGTTCCAGGATATAAAGAAGTCTGACCAGGAACAAAACCGGTTATTTAATGACCTGGATATCGGCGATATCATCGGGGTGGAAGGTGTTATCGGTAAGACCAAGACGGGGGAACCGACCATCTGGGTAAGCGGCTTCACTCTGCTGGCAAAGTCGCTCCGTCCCCTGCCCGAAAAGTGGCACGGCTTGAGCGATGTTGACACCCGGTTCCGTCAGCGCTACCTGGACCTGCTCAGCAACCCCGAAGTCCGCGAGACCTTCAGGGTACGCAGCCAGGTTATTGCCGCCGTGCGGCAGTTCCTCAACCAGCGCGGCTTCCTGGAAGTGGAAACGCCAATGTTGCAACCTTCACCCGGCGGCGCGCTGGCAACACCATTTATCACCCACCACAATGCCCTCGACCAGGACTTTTACCTGCGCATCGCCCTGGAACTGCACCTGAAGCGGCTGATTGTCGGCGGGTACGACAAGGTCTACGAGATTGGCCGCATCTTCCGCAACGAAGGCGTCTCCACCCAGCACCACCCCGAGTTTACCATGCTGGAGAGCTACGAGGCTTATGCCGACTACCAGGACGTGATGGCCATGACGGAAGAGATGGTATCCTGGGTCAGCCAGCAGGTCCTGGGCACGACCGAGGTAAAGTACGGTGATGATACTATCGACTTTAAGCTGCCGTGGCAGCGCATCACCCTGCGCGATGCCGTTAAAGAATACAGCGGCATCGACTTCGTCAAGCACCCCACCGCCGATAGCCTGCGGGAAAAGATGCGCTCCCTTAATGTCGAGGTAGACCCGGAGAAGAACTGGGCCAAGCTGGTCGACGAGCTTCTCAAGACCTTTGTCAAACCCAAGCTCATCCAGCCCACCTTCCTTATTGACTACCCTGTCTCCATGTCCCCGCTGGCCAAGACGAAGCCGGGTGAAGAACGGGTAGCGGAGCGCTTTCAAGCTCTGGCCGGCGGTCTGGAAATTGCCAACGCCTACTCCGAGCTTAACGACCCCTTGGAGCAGCGGGAGCGCTTTGAAGAGCAACTGAAAGAGCGCCAGGGAGCCGACGAGGAAAGATGGGTCATTGACGAGGACTTCCTGGTAGCCCTGGAGTACGGCCTGCCGCCCACCGGCGGACTGGGCGTGGGCATTGACCGACTGGTGATGCTGCTCACCAACCAGCAAGCAATCAGAGAGGTGATACTATTCCCACAACTAAGGGAGAAGGCGTAAGGAGGCGGGCAATGACTCTTATACCAGTTTTTCAAATAGGTGTCTGGAATGCCTGGATACTTATGGTCCTGTTTCTTATCACGTTGAGCGCCCCTAATTTTTTCATGAGCCAGGAAGCCAAGGAAAGAACGAAAAAGGCACAGGACACCCCATTTGGCAAAGCCGAGAAGAGGTTATTTCTGGCTACTCATGCTGTAATCATGCCTCTTGCCCTGATATACTCTGTTTTTCTGCCGCTAAAGACAGGCACAGCATGGCTGTATGCGGGGCTTCCTGTCTTTGTTCTCTCTCTGGCTATGACGCTGATAACCACTCTGAACTTTGCCGCTACCCCGGTTGACGAACCAGTTACCAGAGGAATCTACCGTATTTCACGAAACCCGATATACCTGAGTGGTTTCGTATTATACATCGGTATCGGTATAGCCTGCGCTTCCTGGATTTTCTTGCTCTGCGGAGTATTATGGGTAGTCCTGCTGGGCAGGGTGGTACCCACCGAGGAACACTACTGCCTGGAACAATACGGTGATACCTATCGTGAGTACATGGACAGGACACCACGCTGGATAGGAATACCGAAATAGGAGAACAACTATGCTTGACCTGAAATTCATTCGTGAGAATACAGACCAGGTGCGTGAGGCACTGGCCAGGCGTCATGATAATGCACCTGTTGACGAAATTCTGGAAGTTGATGCCGGGCGCCGCCAGAAGATACTGGAACTGGAAGACCTCCGGCACGCCCGAAAGGAAACTGCCCGGGAAAGAAAGACAGACCGTGAAACCGCCGAAGAGGCACGTGACCTGCGTACCATGATAAAAGGCCTGGAAGACGAGGTGAGGACTCTGGAAAGCCGGCTGGAAGACCTGCTCCTCCAGGTGCCGAATATCCCCCACTCCTCGGTACCCGCCGGCGAGGACGAAAATGATAATATCAAGGTGCGCTTCTGGGGGGAGCCTGAAAAGTTTGATTTTTCACCAGCCCCCCACTGGAAGCTGGGTGAATCTTTGGGTATCATTGATTTCGACCGGGGAGTTAAACTGTCGGGCAGCCGCTTCTACGTGCTCAAGGGACTGGGTGCCCGTCTACAGAGATCCCTGATTGCCTTCATGCTCGACCTCCACACCAGCCAGCACGGCTACCTGGAAGTGTACCCTCCCTTTATGGTCAAGAGAGAATGCATGGTAGGCTCCGGTAACCTGCCCAAGTTTGCCGATAATCTCTATCACGATGAAGAGGACGACTTCTGGTTTGTGCCCACCGCCGAGGTACCGGTGACCAACCTCCACCGCGATGAAATACTGCTACCCGGGATTTTGCCAATATACTATGTCGCCTATACCGCCTGTTTTCGACGGGAGAAGATGGCGGCGGGAAAGGACACCCGTGGTATGAAGCGAGGTCACCAGTTCGATAAGGTAGAACTCTACAAGCTCACCGAGCCGGATACCTCTGACCAGGAACTGGAAAAGATGGTCAACGATGCCGAAGAAGTCTGTCAGAAACTGGGGCTACCCTACCGTGTCATCCAGCTCTGCACCGCCGATTTAGGCTTTGCCTCGGCCAAGACCTATGATATTGAGGTCTGGGCCCCCGGCTGTGAGGAGTGGCTGGAGGTAAGCTCCTGCTCAAACTGCACTGATTTTCAGGCCCGCCGGGCCAACATCCGTTACCGGCCTGCCCCTGGAGCCAGACCCCAGTTTGTCCATACCCTCAATGGTTCAGGAGTAGCTTTGCCCAGAATCATGATTGCCGTCATGGAGAACTACCAGCAGGCCGATGGCACTATCTCAGTCCCCGAAGTGCTCCAGCCCTTTGTCGGGCAGAAAGTAATTACCTAGTGCCTGGTTGTAGAAATAGGTGTTAACAGGTTCTGGGCGATGAGACCCTTCGCTTCGCTCAGGGTGACATTGTACGTCTTTCATTCTGAGCGAAGCGAAGAATCTCGATTGTAGCGCGGATTTACAAAACTAAAGACTGGTCTTGAGGAACTGCCAGCCAGCCAATATTTCTTCAGCCCCTTGAATGATTCTGTCAATCAATTCTTTTACTGTAGGCACGCCTTCTAACACTCCGACGGTAAAGGACGCCATCCGGCTCGGTTCTGGCTCGCTGGGCGCGGCGGTGGAAGAATCCGTCATCCTCCACTGGACAGGTACCATGACCCGCTGGCGAAGTTCAGGATTATCCGGCCGGTACTGAACGATTTCTTCCTTCGCCGCGTCTTTCATCGGGCACTCTTTGGTGGCCAGGAAGGCGGTACCCATCATAATACCCTCGGCACCCATGGCCAGGGCAGCCAGAAAACCGTGGGCATCCCCGATACCCCCGGCAGCAATAAAGGGGACCTTAATCTGCCGGGCACCCCAGATAGTAGTTGTCATGGTCGGGAGTTGCTCGGGATTTTTAATTCCGGCACCTTCCAGCCCAACCATAATAATGGCATCCGGCCCGAACTCTTCCGCATGCAGGGCATCTTTTACCCTGGCCGCCTTATGAATCCACTTCATCCCGGCCTCTTTAATGCGGGGAGCTAAAGCGTCAGGCTTATAGAGGCTCGTCTCCACCGGGACCCCTTCCTCAAGACATACCTCAAGCATCTCTTCAATCTGAGGACACATACCGATACTAAGGTTCACCCCGAAGGTACCGCGCGACCCGGCAACAGCATCCCGGCACTTTTTAATATCCTCCCGTAACCGCTCTGGAGTTCGAGATACGGCGCCAGTGATGGTGCCGTGAGCACCTGCCCGAGCCACCGCCGCAGCAAATTCCCACTTACCCAGCCCGGCTATGGCACCCTGTAGAATGGGGTACTGACAACCCAGTAACTCGGTTATCTTCGTTTTCCACTCCATTTTTTCTCTCCTTTAATACTACCGAGTCTTAAGAAACTCGTAGCTATCCAGAAGCGCCTCAGCTTCGCCAATTATCCGGTCGATAAACTCCTTCACTGTCGGCACATCGTCCAGTACCGCGGCGGCCAGGGATACCAGCCTCAACTGTTCTATTTCATCAATGTCCGTCCGGCGAGGAGGCGGACTCTTCCAGTCCGGGTCTTTGAGGTTTACCCGTTCCAGCATGGGCAGCCACTGCTCCAGAGGCAACTGGTCGCGCAGCTTCATCACTTCCTCATAGGCTTTAGGGTCAACGGAGCCGATTACCCGGTGCCGAAGTTCAATATTAAAAGGGCCAGCTTTTATCATCGCCTCCTTGGTACGGCTGGGCAGAGAAAACTCCTTGGTCGCCATGAAGGCTGTACCCATCATTATGCCATCAGCACCCATACCCAGTGCCCCGAGAAAGCCTCGGGCATCACCGATACCACCGGCGGCAATAAAAGGCACCTTGAGCATCCTTTTGGCCAGGATGGTAGTCAGCATCATTGGCATTTGCTCCGTCTGCTTGAATCCGGTTCCCTCCAGCCCCACGACGATAACCGCATCCGCCCCCAGCTTTTCCGCGTGCACAGCGTCCTTAACCCTGGCCGATTTGTGTATCCAGGTTACCCCACCCTCTTTGATACGAGGAGCCAGGTCATTAGGGCTATAAACGGCCGTCTCCACCTGCACACCCTCCTCAATGCACACTTCGAGCATCTCCTCAATCCGAGGGCAAATACCAATACTCAGGTTTACCCCGAATGACCCTTCGGAATCAGCCGTGGCCTCCCGGCACCTCTTGATGGCTTCCCGCAGCCTTTCCGGTGTGCTGGGTGTAGTGGCGGTAATCAGTCCGTGACAACCAGCCTTGGCCACGGCAGCAGCAAATTTCCAGCTACCTTGTTTAGCATAGGCACCCTCCAGGATGGGATACTTACAACCCAGTAAATCGGTTATCTTCGTTTTCCACTGCATTTCTTCTCTCCTTTAAAAATTACCTCGTTTTCAGAAACTCGTAACTATCCAGAAGCCCCTCCGCTTCGCCAATCATCCGGTCGATAAAACCTTTCACCGTCGGCACGCTATCAATAAACCCCGCAGCCAGTGAGACTACCCGTCCCAGGTCTGAGGGAGCTGGTTCTGAACCAGCACGTCTTGCCCTTCTCGATTCAGACTCCTGGAAGAAGACGCGCTCCAGCATCGGTAGCCATTTCTCCAGGGGCAACTCGTTCCGCTTGCTCAGGATTTCGTGATAGGCTTCCATGTTGGGAGGGGCAAGCACCCGTTGACGAAGTTCCCAGTCGTCTGGCTGAGCCTGCACCATGGCCTCCTTGGCTGAGGCTTTCAGCGGGCACTCCGTGGTCGCCATGAAGGCAGTGGCCATCATCACACCATCGGCACCCATACCCAGAGCGCCGAGCAAACCACGGGCATCACCGATACCACCGGCAGCAATAAAGGGCACCTTGAGCAGTTTTTTCGCCCAGATGGTGGTAATCATGGTCGGCAGCTGCTCCGGACTCTTAAAGCCGATGCCCTCCAGCCCAACAACGATGACCGCATCCGCCCCCAGCTTTTCCGCGTGCACAGCATCCTTCACTCTGGCCGATTTGTGTATCCAGGTTACTCCCCCCTGCTTGATAAGAGGAGCCAGGTCATCAGGCTTATAGGCTGCTGTCTCCACCTGAATCCCCTCTTCAATGCAGACCTCCAGCATCTTCTCAATCTGAGGACAGATAGCTAATGTCAGATTTACCCCGAATGTCCCGGGTGAGCCAGCAATGGCATCCTGGCACCTCTTGATATCATCGCGCAGCCTTTCCGGTGTCCGGGAAACAGAGGCAGTGAGTATGCCGTGTCCGCCACCCTGAGCCACCGCCGCGGCAAACTTCCAGTTGCCCAGCCCGGCCATAGCCCCCTGCATGAGGGGGTACTTGCAGCCCAAGAGCTCCGTCATCCGGGTTTTCCACTCCATATATTGCCTCCTTCAAATAAATGCTTATGTTCACAAAATTTTCAGCAACTCCCTAGAGCATAGCGGAATAGCTGGTTCGCCGTCAACAGCAGACTTATATGGGTTCCGTTTGTTTGCGATTGATGAGACTGTCATTTCGAGAAGCGTAGCAACGCAGCCATCTCAAAAATTGACATTCTTAAGAACGAGATTGCTTCGCCTCCTGCCCGCCAAGGCTTGGTAGGCGGGGGCTCAGCAGGCGGGTCGGCTCGCAATGACACCACCAACTAAAAGCGAATATTACCCTACCTCATTTGCCTCAATTCTGGCATCGGGCAGATAATTCTGAGCCTCTTGGCCCAGGTTTAAGGGAAAATTACTCAGGCCGATTGACTTGATAAAGCCAGCTCGAAACAGACACTTCATTGATTTCATTGTCTCGGTTAAAGGCACTCGATAATTCGGGAAATGAATCAGATATAGACTTTAAAAATGGGGAAAAATCGTAGCTATTCTGGCGTCCCTGGAGGGATTCGAACCCACGACCCGCTGCTTAGAAGAACTTTTAGAGACAAGCAGGCATGCGATTGTTAGACCAACCGCTTGCCTCCTTTCTGAGGAAAGCTTACCAACTTGAGTGGCGGATGTCAATCCCGGGTAGGGACGAGATAAACATTGACATAATATATCGTTAGACCCCGGAAATAAATCAAAAATCTCCTTATTACAGAACGGCTTTTTTGTTGACATGCTGCAATATTACACGTATAATACACGTATAAGGAGGTGTTCTATGCAGAAGAAACTGACTGTGACGGTTGATGAAGAGGTCTACGAGGGCCTTCATAAGACCATAGGGCCGCGGAAAATAAGCAAGTTCATTGAGGAGCTGGTCAGACCGCACGTTGTTCGCCCCAATCTGGAATCAGCCTATGCGGAAATGGCCGGAGACAAGAGGAGGGAGAAGGAAGCCCTGGAGTGGGCCGAGGTTACTTTTAAGGACGCAGACCATGAAACGGCGTGAGGTATGGTGGGTCAACTTCGACCCTTCCATCGGCGGGGAAATCAAGAAGAAGCGGCCTGCCGTAATCATCAGTAATGACGCCTCGAACAAGTTCCTCAATCGAGTCCAGGTTGTCCCTCTCACCAGTAAGACGGAGCGGATTTATCCCAGCGAAGCTGTAGTGGTCTTTCAAGGTGAGGAAAGGAAGGCTATGGCGGATCAACTGGCGACCGTCAGCAAGGCACGACTCTTTCGCCGTGCTGGCATTCTTTCCCAGGAAGATATGCCCAAGATAGAGCAAGCCATCAAGATACAGCTGGATATTCACTGAATATTGTAGAAAACTCCAGTGCTATCGTTTAACACCGGAATAATTCATAGTATAACCAATATGGCTTTTCGTGTTTCCACCACGCCATTGAGCCACTCGTTCGGTGTATAATAGCCCTACGAGCCATTGAATATGCCACGCGAGGAGGCATCTACCATGGAGAATCTGAACCTAGAGGATTATGTCCAGAGTGGCGAGAGTCAAACCCTCGAGTTTAAAGCTTCGTTAAGTCTGCAAAAGAAAGGCATGGAGTCTCTCTGTGCGATGGTTAATTCTGATTCTGCTCAAGGCCTAGTAATCTTTGGGATTCGCCAGGACGCAGCCGTTTGTGGGATTGAATCCGGTAACGTTGACAGTGCCCAACGCTCGCTGGGTCAAGCTGTCAGAGACAAATTCGATCCCCCTTTGATCGTCCGTATTGAAACCAAAGAGCTAAACAGCAAGACCGTTCTAACACTTAGAGCAGAGAGGAGCCGCGATATCCCTTATCATGAATTCGATGGCAGAGCTTGGATAAGGGAGGGAACCGCCAACCGCGTGCTGAGCCTGACCGAAAAGCAGTCACTGACTTCGAAAAGGAGTCGTGATAGGCATCCTGGCCCGTGGAAGTGCGACAGATGTGGGAGCGTGGTTGGTGCACTCTTCAGCTACGAGGTAACAGCCGAGGGGATGAAGAAGACCTATAGATGTGGATGCGGCGGCGAATACTGGCCAATGTGCTGAACTGAAAAGTCCGAAGCTGCACTCTCTATCTGACGATTTGTTGGATACCGTGTACTATTGGCTCGCCAGTGGGTGAGCCGCACGATTCCCGTCACAGAGTCCTATCAATCTCAAACATGACAATCATGGTCTGGAATACAACACAACGTGCATCTTCCCAAACCAATTGCTCACCCTCTTTAGAAGCCCCGTGTTCTTGACGTTGAACCAAGTCATTGAGTGTACCCCAGTATGCCAGAAGAGCCTCAAGGAAGTCTTTCTTGGTTTCACCCAACTGGACAGCCTCAAGCACTGCCTTGAGCCGAGCGATTGTCTTAGCTTTGTTAGTGTTAACATCGAGAGGTCGGTGGCGTTCTACTAATGCACTCACGAATCCTTGTAACGCTTCGCGGCAAAGGTGACCAATGGTGGTTAATTGCTGCTGCGTATCTGTCTGCCACAACAAATCCTCGGCTGATGACCATTTCGCAAAGGCTTCAGGATACCTAGCCCGAAACTCTGGGGAATTGATATATTCCCTTATTGTAGTCTCAACATGCTGTACAGACTCGCCCCTTTTCCTCTTGAGGTGTTCGTAATAGCGAAAGCCCAATGATGTAATATCGAAATTCGGACTTCCTGTTGACCCAAATCCGATAGCGAGCAATCCTTGACGCCCAAGTTCTTCTACATCACCATAATATATTCTGCCTTCACCCTTTATACCAGGGTGGATTAGGGAATCCCCACGTAATGTCTGGGCAACCAAGAATTTACGTCGTTCTTCACGTGGTGTATTGCGCACAGCCTCTACTATTGAAAAAAGAAGCTCCTCTTGTTCAGGTTCAAGCAATAAGTGATTAAAGTGATTTTCCATTTACCCATGCCAATTATTTATGCGAGGCTATCATAGCCGCCTTATATTAGCTGCTGCTGTCCTTCTGCACTTCTCCGGTGTCGCTGTGCCCGCTTGAATGTCGCTGCCGGTGCCATACGTGGGTACTGGGCTTCTTTACCCTCCAGTAATTCTTTGATGGTAAGTATCTGTATCCGGGGGTACTGATGCCTCGGGAAATGCTCTGGCTCGTAGAAACCACCAGCGGCAGCTTCTTGTAGCATGGGCTTTGTTGGCTCTTCTAGGGTGATGAGTATGCCAATGGGAGCCTTCTCTCGCTCCAGAACGCCTTTCAAGTCACGGACGTAAGCGGCATTGATGTGACCGCTTTTTACCTGCACCACCACTGTCTTCGCCTTACCACTGTTATCATCAAAGAAGTTGATATAGCCATCCACACCACGATCAGCCCCTTTACGCTTATCCTGCGCGGGACGGGCGTCCACCAGACCCAAAGCCCACCACTCAAACTGATAACGGTTCTGCTCTGCCAACGCCCTAGCGCTCTCTAGGTCTTTGGAGTCACCGATAACCTCATAAGGCGCAAGGTCAGGTCCGAATGTGTCATGGAGGCGGTGACGCATGAGGCTGATAGCTAGGTGGGTAATATCTATTCCAATCCAGCGACGCTTAAGGCGTTCTGCTACGGCGATGGTAGTCCCACAGCCACAGAAGGGATCCAGCACCAGATCACCTTCATTACTACTGGCTGAAATAATGCGCTCTAAGAGGGCTTCGGGTTTCTGCGTGGGGTAACCAAGTCGTTCCTTTCCACTTCTGGTCATCTTAATATCCGTCCAAAGATTCTGAATTAGTTGGCCGGGTAGTTCATCAAGATAATTCTTGTGGTAAGGAATACCGCTCTTACTGTAATATATTTCGCCTTTGGCGTCTAGTTCCTCCATTTTTTCACGTGTAAAGCGCCAATTTGCTTCATGCCCATTCCATACATATCTTGGGCCTCTACCACCAGGAGCTAAACACGTATTAGGCCAGAATCTTCTGCCATCTGGGTCTTCGTAATTGAAGCGTGTAGTGAGATGGTCTTCGCGGTATTCCGTTCTTATGGGGTTAAAAATATATCTGTCTGTCTTGGAAAACCAAAATATGGAATCAGTGATACGGCCAAACCGTTTTGGGTCATTATGAGAGCCATATCTCTGCCAAACAATCTCATTTCTAAAATTATTGAACCCAAACACGGCGTCGATTAATAGCTTTAGGTAGTGGCTGGCTGTCGGATCACAGTGCAGGTAGATACTACCTGTCGGCTTCAGCACTCGGTGCAGCTCCACCATCCGCTGCGCCATCATCACCAGATAAGCCATCATGTCATTCTGGCCCAAAAACGCCCGTAGAGCTTGTAGCAAATCAGCCAGTTTTCTTGGCCCTTCTTTAACGATTTCTTGATAGGCATACTCTGATTCCATGCCCCAATGCCAGGTATCCTCGAAAGCAGTTATCTGAGCGGCTGACTTTTCACCAGACTTCTCCTGAAACAGGACATTGTAGCTGGCGTTAGAGTTGAAGGGAGGGTCAAGGTAAATGAGATCAACAGTTTCCGAAGCTACGTGTTCACGCAGGATATCGAGGTTATCCCCGAAGTAGAGTTTGTTTTTCCAACTACCCGTCTCCATAAATTATCCCCATCCGGCAGCTAATCTTTGTTGCTTTTAACCCCTCGTGGTTTTGTGAGTATTCTACCCCCATTTCACGGCTTTTGGCAACAGGAAGAAAGACAAAAATGGACCCATAACGTCTGGAGCTCTGGAAAATCTCATTGAACATTCCTGACATTTGTGCAACATCACCCCCATTCCACAAAAAGTCATAGGTGAAATTTCAAGAACCAAATTTACGTAGGTAACCCCCCCCGGGGACGGAGAGAGAAATAAGAAAAACATGAAGCCTCCCGAACAGGGAGGCTTCATCCATGCCATTGCTAGGCCAATCTACTGGAAATTGCAGAGGGAGTTTACCTTCATAACGAAATATGCCGTTTAATCATAAACCTCAAATCTGAATTATCGATTCTTCAAATGAGTTGCTCACGTAATAATTGTATTCCTCACATATACGGAGTAATATTAGTGAATTAGCCTATGGAAACATTAACCGTCGCCTACTTTTCCATGGAGTTCGCTGTTGACCCAAAGATGCCAACATACTCTGGGGGTCTGGGCATATTAGCCGGAGACGCTATGCGTGCCGCTGCTGATCTAGACATCCCGGCCGTAGGTATAACGCTTTTGCACCGCAAGGGTTATTTCCAGCAGCATCTTGATAGCAATGGTAACCAGTCGGAAAGCGATGTGAGGTGGTCTCCTGAGGCATTCCTAGAGCTGCTCCCATCAAGAGTGTTGATAAGCATTGCTGGTCGTCAGATACAGGTACAGGCATGGCGCTATATGGTGCATGGTGAGTTCGGAGGCAGTGTGCCAGTATATTTTCTTGACACATCCTTACCGGAAAATTCGCCAGAGGACCAAAGTCTTACTGACTACCTTTACGGAGGCGATGCTCGCTATCGTCTATGCCAAGAGGTCATCCTTAGTTTTGCCGGTGTGGCCATACTACGTGCTCTGGGACATCGAGTGGTTCAAGCCTATCACATGAACGAAGGCCACTCCGCCCTCGTTACGCTGGCACTGTTCGAAGAGCAGAGTTGGGGACGTTCTCTTGATGCGATAGGTGTGGCTGAGAGAGAAGCAGTCATTCGGCATTGTGTGTTCACGACACATACTCCTCTTCCAATGGGGCATGATGCATTCCCTATTAATTTAGTCAGGGAGGTATTAGGCAACGAACGAGCAGATTTTCTAATGACGTCTCAATGCTCTACCAACGGTGTTCTTGGTATGACTGATTTGGCTATAAATTATTCGTGCTATATCAATGGCGTTTCAATGCGTCACGAAGACATTTCTCGCACCATTTTCCCCAATCATAAGGTCAATTCCATCACTAATGGTGTACATGCCGTGACCTGGACATCACCAGCTTTCTGTCGCCTATACGACCGTTTTATTCCCCAGTGGCGCCGTGACAACCTTTACCTGAAATACGCTATACGCATACCACTGGATGAAATACGGAACACCCATACTGAAGCCAAACTGGAACTGCTCACCGAGGTAGAGAAGCGTACAGGTATGCGTCTGGATCCACAAGTTATGACCATCGGTTTTGCCAGACGCGCTACCGAATACAAACGACACGACCTCTTGTTTTACGATTTAGAGCAGTTAAGAGGGATAGTACGAAAAGGTTATCCGCTCCAAATTATCTATGGAGGGAAAGCACATCCAAGAGATGAGGGTGGCAAGGCTCTTATTAAGAAAATCTGGGAAGCAGCAAGCTCCCTGAAGAACTGTATACCTGTAGTTTACCTCGAAGAGTATGACATGTCATTGGCAAAAAACGTATGCTCCGGCGTTGATTTGTGGTTGAACACCCCTCAAAAGCCTCATGAGGCTTCGGGAACGAGTGGCATGAAAGCGGCGCTAAATGGAGTACCCACCTTTAGCATATTGGATGGGTGGTGGATTGAAGGGCACCTAGAGGGTGTGACTGGATGGTCTATAGGTGAGGAGTGGCAATCTGAATCAAATATTGGTCAAGAAAGTGCTTCCCTATATAATAAGCTTGAACAAGTAATAGCCCCCATGTATTATAAAGAGCCAAGCCAGTTTGCGAGCATTATGCGTTCAGCCATCGCTCTCAATGGATCATATTTCAACGCACAGCGCATGATTACCCAATATCTGCAGAATGCATATCAGCATCCACCAAACATTGACGTAATAAGTAAATAAAAGCCTTAAAAGAAGTCAAAAACGCAGCTTCTCATATGATTCTTCCCATTGGGGTAAATCTGAATTATACGCTGTAAATTTGACACCTTATTCTAATGTCCACTATTCAAGGAGGTGTAGCAGAAGAGCAACCCATTGCCACTGCCCACAATTCTGATATTTTGCTATAATCAGGGAAGAAAGGATATTGCAGGGAATGGCAGTGGACAACGTGCATACAATAGTAATGGCAGGCGGAGCGGGTGAAAGGCTGCTGCCTTTAACGAGAGGGCGATCGAAAGCGGCCGTTCCCTTCGGCGGTAAATACCTAATCGTCGATTTTACGCTGAGCAATTGCATCAACTCAGGCATCCGCCAGATTTCAGTTCTCACACAGTACCTGTCGGACTCATTGCATAAGCATATCCAGAACGGGTGGGGTATCTCTGGTTCAAGGTTGGGGGACTATATATACTGCGTGCCTGCTCAGCAGAAAATTGGTGCAGATTGGTACCGTGGTACGGCTGACGCTATACGGCAAAACCTTGATTTAATAAAGGGGAAGGCCGGCGATCCTGTCCTGATTCTATCTGGTGACCATATCTACAAAATGGACTACCGTCAGATATTTGCCTATCATAAGATAAAAAAGGCGGATATCACCATATCGGCTGTCAGGTTAAGAGTAGAAGAGGCTGCGGAAAGACTGGGGGTGCTTGAAGAAGACGAGGACCACAGAGTAGTTGGATTCGAGGAAAAGCCACCACATCCAGAAAAAATTGCCGAGGCTCCAGAATATGTACTTGGCTCCATGGGGGTTTATGTATTTAAAGCTGGTGCTCTGAAAGAAGCTCTACAAGAACCAGAAGACGACTTCGGTAAAGGTGTCATTCCAAAAGCGATCAGTCGAGGTCATAACATCTTCGTCTACGACTACGAAAAAGAGAATAAGATTGAGGATTTCGCGGTTGAAGTGAAAGAGGGCACAAGGTATAAGGTTCTGGTTGATAGGACTCGTGATTCTTCTTACTGGAAGGATATTGGCTCCATCGATTCGTACCATGAAGCGAGTATGGATCTGGTGAGTGTAGATCCACCTTTTAATCTCTACGGGGAGCAGTGGCCGTTCCGAGCATACGAGAGGTCACTACCTCCGAGCAAATTTATCTTTGGAGGGAAAGTACCAGATTCTATGGTGTCTGATGGCTGTATCATTAGCGGAGGCACGGTGTGGAGGTCTATTCTGTCTCCAGGCGTAATCGTGGAGAGAGATGCTTTAGTCGAGGAATCGATAATATTTGATGATGTCAATATAGAGCCAAGGGCTAAGATAAGGCGAGCTATTATCGACACCGGGGTGAGAATCCAGTCTGGCGTATCAATTGGATATGACCTGGAGGCGGATGCGAGGAAAGGCTGCACAATATCGGATAAAGGCATAGTAGTGGTTCCCGCAGGAATGGTTATAGGACAGGACTGAGCCGAGTCTTTAAATAAAGGAATTATATTTCTTGAGCAAGATAGTAGCTAAAAGCATAAGCACCCGGCGCCAAGATAAGCAGATCCCATATGTATATGTACTCATCGAAAGTGGGATAGTTGGGCCTTTTTGAATCACCTGTCCTAACTAGGTCAGCGGCTAAGAAGGAGCGTTAACCCTTTTTTCGATGTCTCCCAGTTTCTTTAGGATTTGTAAGAAGACGCAAGTTTGCTTTTGAGCGCAACCTGAACAATACCCGAAATTAGTACCATGTAAAGGACAGCCTTTGGAATTCATGTATCACCTCTTAACTATTTAAGTGCATTATTTTAAGGATTTATCTTCTATATCCACTAACTGAAGGGTTACTTTCATTATCGAGTCAGGGTTGAGAGACATTGAATTTATTCCTTCTTTCACCAGGAATTCAGCAAACTCAGGATAATCACTTGGCGCCTGACCACAGAGTCCAATATGGCGATGGTTTCTTCTGGCTCCCTGGATAGCCATAGAAATCATCTTCATCACTCCAGGGTCTCGTTCATCAAAATCATGGGCTACGAGTGCTGAGTCGCGGTCAACTCCTAATACCAGTTGGGTCAGGTCATTGGAACCGATGGAAAAGCCATCAAATAGCTTGCTGAATTCATCAACCAGGACGATATTATTTGGAATTTCGCACATAATATAGACCTGAAGTCCGTTTTCTCCCCGTTTCAAGCCGTTCTTTGCCATCTCTGCCAGAACTCTCTCACTCTCATCCAACCGCCGACAGAAGGGGATCATTATGATGAGATTGTTCAATCCCATCTCTTCTCGAACCTGTTTCAATGCCCTGCACTCCAGCGCAAAGCCTTCCCTGTATCGTTCGTTATAGTAACGAGAGGCACCGCGAAAACCTATCATGGGATTCTCTTCCACCGGTTCGAAGTAGCGTCCCCCTACGAGATGGGCGTATTCATTGGTTTTGAAGTCGCTCATGCGTACGATAACAGGTTTCGGATAGAAAGCCGCTGCGATAGTCCCGACACCATGGGCCAGTTTTTCCACAAAGTAGTCCTTCTTATCTTGATAGCCGAAAGTAAGGTCATCCACTTGTTTCCGCTCTGCCTCATCTGTTATCTTTTCAGGATGGACGAGAGCCATAGGATGAACTTGTATGTAGCTGTTGACAATAAACTCCATACGCGCCAGACCAACACCGTCATTGGGAATCTTGGACAGGGAAAAGGCTTGTTCGGGATTACCAAGATTCATCATAATCTCTGTTTTTGGCCGCCGGAGGTCTTTGAGGCTGAGCCTTTCTACGTGAAACGGGAGAATACCCTCATAAACTATACCTTGATCGCCCTCGGCACAGCTTACTGTAACTTCCTGCCCCGTACGGATTTTTTCCGTGGCATCGCCAGCACCGACCACCGCCGGGATACCGAGCTCGCGACTGACAATGGCTGCATGGCAGGTCCTGCCACCCCTATTGCTTATAATCGCGGCCGCCGTTTTCATCACTGGTTCCCAATCCGGGTTAGTACTGTCTGATACGAGTATCTCTCCGGGTTTGAACGAAGATAGTTGGGCTACATTAGAGATTACGCGGCTCTTACCGCTGGCGATCTTTTCCCCTACGCCCTTACCTATCGCCAGGATCGAGCCTTTCTTGTCCAGGTAATATGTCTCCAGTATATCAAGGGCTTTCTGCGACTCAACTGTTTCTGGTCGAGCCTGAACTATGAATAACTCGCCGGTTATCCCGTCTTTTGCCCACTCGATATCCATTGGCCGAGATTCTCCGGTTTTCCCTGAATAGTGGTCTTCTATCTTAAGCGCATAGCCAGCCAAGCTCAAGATCTCATCATCAGTAATACAGAACCGTCGACGGTCCGCCTCCGGGACCGCCACGTTTCGTGTCAGGACTTTTGAGTCACCTACGCCGTAAACCATTTTGATGGACTTGCCCCCAAGGTTTTTTCTGATTATAGCCCTGCAGCCCTCTCTGTAAGTCGGTTTGAAAACATAGTACTCGTCAGGGCTGACAGCTCCCTGGACAACGTTTTCTCCCAACCCATAGGATGCTGTAATGAAAACAACGTCACTGAAGCCTGTCTCCGTATCAATGGTAAACATCACGCCGCTGGTGGCCAGGTCAGAGCGTACCATCTTCATAATACC
>Ga0068714_10002208_pt1 | contig 25752 bp, 25 predicted proteins | sample MTBNYHSulfiMetaG_FD_62988 | JGI IMG/M metagenome (GOLD analysis project Ga0068714, IMG submission 62988) | Enrichment culture microbial communities from rom New York Harbor, USA that are MTBE-degrading - MTBE-NYH (New York Harbor Sulfidogenic)... | ecosystem: Environmental > Aquatic > Marine >... | reverse complement strand
CGCTGACATCGCTGTTGCTCATGTGGCTGCTGGCCCGGGCCAAGCGAGCCCGGGCACGGGATCTGCACAGCCACGCTCTGGAGGCCGATGCCACCCAGACCCGGATCTGTTGGCAGCTATCGGCCGTTCTGCTTGCCGGTCTGGCCGTCAACGCCACGCTGGGCTGGTGGTGGGTGGACGGGGTCGCGGCCCTCGGGATGTCGGTGCTGATCGCTCGGGAGGGATGGGAGGCCTGGGCTGAACGGGACTGTTGTTGAGGGGCAGGCTGCTGTGGCCCCAGGCCTGACGGCCTTGGGGAGCGTCAGGGAGGGGCCAGAAGGGAGCACACCAGCGTCGTTGCTCCTTGCCCTCTCTGCCTCTGCTCACGGCAGACGCGTCTCCCCCGTCGCCACGGGGGAGACAATCAGCCCTCTCCGCGTTCGGCTTCGCCGAACGCGCCTCCCCCGGCCTGGAGCTGCGGCCCCAGGCCTGAAGGCCCTGGGGCGACTCAAACCAGGCGGAAGCCCTCTCCGCGCCGCTCCTCCGGCGCGGCGCGCCTCTCCCGGCCCGAGAGGGCCGGGAGAGGCAAGCTCACCTCCCGCGCTCGAAGTGGATGTGGCGCTCGGCGGCGGGGCGGTGATGGGCGTCGTCGAGCACCAGGGAGCCGTCTTCCAGATGCACGATGCCGATGCCATAGGCATCGGAGAGACGATCCGGGTGGAGTGCCGAGGAGGGCGGGCCCTCGGTGTGCACCCGCCCGGCCATCAGGAGCACGTGGTCGGCCCGGTTGGCGTCGGCCACATCGTGAGTGGTCATCACCACGGTGGCCCCCCGCTCCATCTCCTCGGCGACGGCAATCCGGATGTACTCGGTGGAGACCAGGTCCAGGCCGGTCACCGGCTCATCGAGAAGCAGCAGTTCGGCCTCCTGAGCCAGGCCCTGGGCCACGAAGACCCGCTGACGCTGGCCGCCGGAGAGCTCGTGGAGGTGGCGGTCGGCGAGGTCCGCCACCTCGAGACGATCCAGGGCCCGCTGCACCGCCTGCCGATGGGGGAGAGTGGGGAACCCCCAGAGGCCGAGCCGGGCGTAGCGGCCCATGGCCACCGTCTCGCGCACGGTGACCGGCATCACCTCGTTCACCTTGGTGGCCTGCAGCACGTAGGCGACTCGCCGGCGCGATCCGCCGGGCGGCCGGCCCAGCACTTCCAGCTCACCCCGACGCGGGGACAGCAAGCCGGCGAGGCCGTTGAGCAGGGTGGACTTGCCCGAGCCGTTGGGCCCGATCACCGCCGTCAGTCTCGCCCTGGGGATGGAGAAGTCGGACGCCTCCACCGCCACCCGCCCGTTGTAGGCGAGCACCAAGCCCTTTCCTTCGGCGGCTAGCGCGCCAGACATGCGGGACAGGTTCCTTCGATGTCGATGCGGTGGCCGGAGACCCGGTAGCCGGCCCGAACTGCGACCCGCCCGACCAGTCCGGTGATGGTCTGTTCGGTGTCGGGGGGGATGGCGACGTCTCGCACCTCGCCGCATCCGGCGCAGATGAGGTGGTGATGATGCCCGGTGAGCCACTCGGCCAGCTCGTAGCGGGCCACTCCGGCCGCATCGTGCTCCCGAGAGAGCACCCCTGCTTGCTCGAGCACGGCCAGGTTCCGGTAGAGAGAGGACAGGGGGACTTCGGGGCGAAGAGAGTGATGCAGTTCGGCGGCCGTCATGGGGCCGTCGGCGTCGGCAAGGGCCCGGATCACCAGCCGACGGGAAAGGGTGGAACGAACCTGCCCGCTGAGCATGTGGGCTACGGCCTGCTCGGCCCGATCTGCTGGCGGCTGTTGCATAATCGTCCTACAATGATAGTGAGAATCATTCTCATGCGCTAGACGGGGACACTCCTTGCCGCACAAGATGAAGGCCTCAATGGCGGTCGGTCTGTCGGCTGTGCTCGCCGCGGGGTGTGCTGTGGGCAGTGGCACGACGTCCGCGGCGGGGGGAGATTGCGGGCCGGTGCACGTGGTGGCGAGCACCTCCATCCTGGGCGACGTGGTGGCCGGCCTGGTCGGCGAGAGAGGGACGGTGGAGGTGCTGATCCCGCGTGGGGCCGACCCGCACTCGTTCCAGGTGTCGGCGCGCCAGGCCACGTCCATGCGGCGCGCGGACCTGGTGGTAGTGAACGGACTGGGGCTGGAGGAGGGGATGGGGGGAGCGGTGGAGACGGCTGCCGCCGACGGGGTGAAGGTGGTGGAGGCGGCGTCGTTCGTACAGCCCCTGGCGGTCTCTCCGGGCGGGGGTGAGGATGAGGCCGGCCACGGCACGCTCGATCCCCACTTCTGGACCGACCCCTCCCGCATGGCGGAGGTGGTCACCGGGTTGGGCGAGGTGTTGGCCGCGGCCGACCCGGCCTGTGCCGGCCGGTGGCGGGAGGCCGCTGCCTCCTACCGGCAGGAGATCCTGGCTCTCGACGAGGAGATTGAGGCCATCCTCGAGGCCATCCCCGCCGACCGGCGCAAGTTGGTCACCAATCACTATTCGTTGGGGTACTTCGCGGATCGCTACGACTTCACGATCCTGGGGGCCATCGTCCCCGGAGGCAGCACTCTGGCCGAGCCGAGCCCGTCCGATCTGGCCGCCCTGGTCGCGATCCTCGAACGCGAGGGAATCCGGGCGATCTTCGCCGACACGACCCGCCCGGCCGATCTCGCCGAGGCGCTGGCCGCCGAGCTGGGGGAGGAGGTGTCGGTGGTGGAGTTGTTCACCGGGTCGCTGGGAGACGCGGGCTCCGGAGCGGAGACCTACCCCGCCATGCAACGCACCAATGCCCGGCGGATCGCCGCCGCTCTGGGAGGCAGATCATGAGCATGGGGCGATGAGGGCATCGTGGACTGGCTGATCGAGCCGTTCTCCTTCGACTTCATGCAGCGGGCTCTGGCGGCCGGGGTGCTCGCTGCCATCACCACCTCGGTGGTGGGCACCTGGGTGATCCTGCGCGGCCTGGCCTTCATGGGAGATGCCCTGGCCCACGGCGTCCTGCCCGGCATCGCGATTGCGTTGCTGGCGGACCTGAACCCGATGGCCGGGGCGGCGGTGGCGGCAGTGGTGATGGTGGGCGCCATCTCGGTGGTGCATCGCATCACCCGGCTCTCGGAGGACACCGCCATCGGTCTGCTGTTCGTGGGCATGCTCGCCCTGGGGGTGGTGCTGATATCGCGCAGCGGCTCCTTCGCCGTGGACCTGGTGGCCATCCTCTTCGGAGACGTGCTGGGGACCGGCCGGGGAGATCTGTTAGTGCAGGCGGGGGCGGCGGTGGTGGCTCTGGGCGGGGTGGCTCTCTTCTATCGGCCGCTGCTGGTGCTGTCGTTCAACGAGCAGAAGGCGGCCACGCTGGGGCTGCGGCCCCGGCTGGCGCACCTGGTGATGATGGGCCTGATCACCCTGGCGGTGGTCGCCTCCTTCCAGGCCGTCGGGGCCCTGCTCGTTTTCGGCCTGCTGATCGCCCCTCCGGCCACCGCCGTGTTGGTGGCACGCCGGGTGCCCACCGTCATGTTGATCGCGGCGCTGCTGGGAACGGGCGAGGTGGTGGCCGGCCTGCTGATCTCCTATCACTTCGACACCGCCGCCGGGGCCACCATGTCGGGTCTGGCCGTCACGGTGTTCTTTCTGGTACTGGTCGGGGTGCGCGTCAAGGCGGTGTGGCGCGACCGCGGGGCAAAGCCCGACACGGGCGATAGCCTGGGGTGACGATGCACAGGGCTGAACATTCGGGGCGGCGGCGGCCCGGCCCCCGGAGCTTTCTCCGGCGTCTCCCGGCCCGGCTCGCCCTCGCGCTGGCGGGCCTGGGCCTGGCGGTGGGAGGGTGCGCCTACGAGTCCGCCGGGACGACCACTACCACCGCGGGTGATGCCGAGCAGGTTTCACCCGCCACCGGTCCCGCCGCACTCGTCTTCGAGGATCAGCTGGTCGACGGCTCCGCGGTGGAGGTGAGGTCGGTGACCCTGCCCGCGGACGGGTTCGTGGTGCTGGCGGCCGATGCCGCCGGGGCCCCCGGCGAGGTGATCGGGGTGTCCGAGCTGATCGGGCGGGGCACGGTGGCCGGGGTGTCGGTCCCTCTCTTCGTGCCCCTGGAGGCGGAAGCGGTGGTGCACGCCGGCCTGCACGTCGACATGGACCAGGACGGGCGGTTCCTCTACGAGCCGCCCGACGGGTTTGTGGATCTTCCTGCGGTCTCCGGCGACGGGACGGCAGTCACCGACTCGGCGACGGTGGGGTTGCTCGCGCCTCTTGCTCCCGCCGCGGTGGTCTTCGAGGGCCAGCGCACCGACGGCGAGGCGGTGGTGGTGGCCGAGGTGACGCTGCCCGCCCCAGGGTTCGTTGCCGTGCAGGGTGAGGAGGATGGCCTGCCCGGGGCCATTCTCGGGCTCAGCGACCTGCTGGCCGAAGGCACTCACCGGGAGGTGCCGGTCCTGCTCGGCCGGACGGTGCCCGGTCCGCAGACGGTGTTTGCCGTGGTGTACATCGATCGCGATGGGGACGGCCGGGCCGGCCTCACCTCGGCGGGCTCGCCCGACGCGGTCGCCCGGGCCTTCGACGGCGGCCCGGCGCGGGCGGCGGCCGAGATCATCGTGGTGCTGCTCGGCCCCGCGGCAGTCGAAGTCGACGACCAGGAGGGCGACGGGACCACGGTGACGGTGGCCTCGGTGAGCCTTCCCTCGCCGGGTTTCCTTGAGATTCGAGACGACGACGCGGGCTCTCCCGGCCGGCGGTTGGCGACGAGTGATCTGCTTCCCGCCGGCACGAGCACTCGGGTGGAGATCGAACTTCCCCAGGCTCTGGCCGGGGACGCGCTCCTCTGGGTGCGGGTGCGGATCGACTTCGATGGCGACGAGGCGCTGGGCACCGACGACCCCATCGCCGAGACCGAGGACGGACGGCGGGCGCAGGTCTCGTTCTCCTTCACCTTCCTGGAGGAGGACGAGTGAGCACGGGGGACGGTCCTCGCCCCGGGGTTGCCGTCCGGCGGCGGCGGGATCGGTAGCCTGGTGACGGTGTCCCAGCGGAGCCTCATGTTCGACCACCCCGATCAGGAACGGTCCCACCCCCGGCCCGGGGCGGCTGCCGGACCTTCGTCGGCGGGCTGGTGATGCCGCGCCTGCGCCTGTTCGGCGGACTGCGCGACGCCGCGGGGACGGCCAGTGCCGAGGTCCCCGGCTCGACGGTGGGGGAGATGCTGGCCAACGCAGCCGCCTACTTCGGTCCGGCCTTCTCCGAGGGCCTGGCCACTGCTCAGGTATGGCTGAATGGAGAGAGAGCAGGGGCGTCCACGGCGGTGGTGGAGGGGGATGAGGTGTCCCTGATCCCGCCGGCCTCCGAGGGCACCGCCCTGGTGCGCTCCGCGGGCAGAATCGAGGCGGCCCTTCTGGTCGCGGTCATCGCCCTGTTGTTCGTGGGAAATGCCCTTTCGGTGCGATGGCTGGCGGTGGCGGTGCTCCTGGGCGGTGTGCTGTGGGCGCACGACCTGGCTGTGGCCTCGGGGGGCCGGGGCCAGTGGCTGGGAGCCCTGCCCATCATGCTGGCCGTTTTCTGCTCGGTTCTCGCCACCTACCGCTTCGGCATCCCGGGAATGGCGGCCGCCGCGGCCGGGGCGGTTCTGCTCGGCCTCCTGTGGAGCATCGTCACCCCCCACCTTCGCCCCCTGGAGTCGATCGCCGGGGGGGCACTGGCGGCGGCGATCGGAGCGCTCGGGGTGGGGTCGATGATCCTGCTGCGGCTCCGCTCCGAGGCGGAGATGACCTCCTTCCTGGTGGTGGCGGTGGTCGCGGTGGGGGTGTCCTGGCTGGTGTCGAGCATCGAGTCGGCTCCTGTAGATCCGCTCACCGCCGGAGTCCTGGCCGCTCTGGGAGCGGCGGTGGTGGCTGGAGCAGTCTGGTCGGAGGACTTGTGGCCCATCGTCGCGGCGGGGGCGGCGGCGGTGGTGGCCCTGGTGGCCGGGCGCAATGCGGGTTCGCTGGCCCGGTCCGGCGGGCTGTTCCTGGGGGGGCAGACCCCGGGCACCCTGGCCCATCTCGACGGGGTGATGCTGGCCGCGGGTGCCTTCTGGGTGGTGCTGCGGTTCATCGCCTGACCGGCCGGGTGGCGCCGGGGCTCGCCTCCGGCGGCAGCAGCCGGAGCGGGGGAGCGGGCGGGTGAAAGCCTGTGGATAACTGGTTTCCGGTCATAGCATGGCCCTGATGTCCCTCTCCCGACGGCCGGCCCACCTGGGCGCGTTGGCGCTCGTCACTCTGCTGGTGGCGGGGTTGGCCGCGCCTGCTCATTCGGTGACCGAAGGGGAAGTGGAGGCAGCTCGCCGGGCTCGGCAGGAGGCGGCCGCCGCCCGGGCGGCGGCCCTCGACGACCTGGAGGAGGCGGCGCAAGCCTACGAGGAGGTCAACGCCGAGTACCAGGACCTGGTCTTCCGCATCGGCCAGTTGAACAGCCGGATCGAGGCCTACGAGCAGAAGGCGGAGGAGACTCGCCAGCAGGTCCGCCGCCGGGCGGTGGAGGCCTACATGCGGGGACCCGAGCAGGAGGTGGCGAGCCTGCTGCTCGACAGTGGGCTGGCCCAGGAGGCCCTGGTGGCCCGGGAGGTGCTGGCCCGCGCGGTAGCCGACGGGGCGGCTTCGCTGCGCGCGCTGGAGGCGATCACCGCCGAGATGCAGCGACTGGAGGTGGACCTGGCGGGCGAGTCGGCGCGGGCGGCCGAGGTGCGCATAGAGGCGGAGGCGATCGCGGCCCGCATGTACGAGCTGCTGGCGGCCCGGGACGCCGAGCTGGCGGCGGCCGGCCAGGCCCTGAGCACCGCGGAGGCTGCTCTCGCCGAGCAGCGGCGGCGCGAGGAGGAGGAGCGACGGCGCCAGGAGGCCATCCGCATGGCGTTGCTCGGGCCGGCGGGCGGGGTGCCCGACGACATCACCCCCGGCTTCATCTGCCCGGTGGCGGGGTCGTCGGTCTTCGTCGATTCGTGGGGAGCTCCCCGGTCGGGGGGTCGACTGCACGTCGGCACCGACCTGATGGGAGCCCGGGGTACCCCGCTGGTGGCCGTCGCCGGCGGTGTCATCAGGCTGGGTAACAACCCCATCGGGGGCAACACGGTCTGGCTCTATGCCGATCACGGCGTGTCCTATTTCTACGCGCACCTGGACGGGTTTGCCGGGGTGTCCTCGGGCCAGTGGGTGAGCCGGGGCACGGTGCTGGGGTACATGGGGGACACGGGCAACCCGGCCCCCGGGGCCTACCACCTGCACTTCGAGCTCCACCCCAGCGGGCGGGGGGCGGTCAACCCCTATCCGACTCTCGTGCGCCACTGCGGTTGAAACCGGAGTGGGATGGGATAGGCTGGCGGCCGCCCCGTCGGCAACACCCGTGAAGCAATCTCAACGCCGCCGCATCGACCTGGTCAGATCGCCCGAGTTCACCACCGGGCTCGAGGAGCTGACGCTCGAGGAGCTGCGCTCCCGGCGGCGTACCTGCGCCGACCTGGATATCGAGTACTCCTACTACCGGCGCCTGCTGCAGGGACGTCTGGACCTGCTGGCTTTCGAGATGCGGCGGCGGGCAGGAGAGGAGAGCCGGACCCTGCTGGAGGCGCTTCCCGAGATCCTCGCCTCCTGGGGCTCACACGAGCCGGGCCTGGCTCCGCGCCGGGTGCCGGTGGAGATCCCCGACCTCCCGGCGGTGGGGCGGCGGTCGGTCGATCGGGCGTTGGACGACGACTTCCTCGCCCGCCTGCCGGAGATGAGCGACGACGACCTGGCGGCGGTGCAGGATCATCTGGCCGAAGTGGAGGCGGAGATCTCCCGGCAGCGCCGGGCCGTCTTCGATGCTTCCGATCGCCTGGAGGCGGAACTGGTGCGTCGCTACCGCAGCGGCCGGCCGGCCGGCGACGACGGCCCGACGGGCTGAGCGGTGCTGCTGGGGGTGGTCCGTTCCGGGCTGGTGGAATCCCGGCACCCGGTGACGGTGGCTGCGGTGGACGAGACCGGCGCCCTCGTCTACCAATCGGGAGGCGACCAGGACGCCCCGTTCTTCTTCCGCTCCGCGGCCAAGCCTTTCCAGGCAGCCGTCTCGCAACGCCTGGGGGCGGCATTGGCTCCCGAGCAACTGGCGGTGGCCGCGGGGAGCCACGGGGGCCAGCCGGTGCATGTGGCCCTGGTCGAGGACATGCTGGCCTCGGCCGGCCTGGGTCCTGCCCACCTGCTCTGCCCGCCCGCCGAGCCTTTGTCGGATAGTGGTCGCCGCCGCGCGGCCGCGGCCGGAGAGGCTCCCCGGCCCGTGTTTCACAACTGCTCGGGCAAGCACGCGGCCATGCTCCGGGCCTGCGCGGCGCAGGGATGGCCGCTGGACTACACGCGTCCCGAGCACCCGCTGCAGCGGGAGATACTGGCCGAGGTGGCTCTCAGCAGCGGGGCATCTCCTGAGCCGGTCGGGATAGACGGGTGTGGAGTGCCCACGTTCCGCGGAACCACCGCCGGGCTGGCCCGGGCCTTCGCGCGGCTGGCCGCCGATCCCGGTCTGGCCCCGGTGGCCGAGGCCGTGGCCCGTTTCGCCCCGCTCACCAGCGACGGCGACCGGGCAGAGGCGGAACTTGCGCGGTGGTGCCCCGCGGCGGTCAAGGGCGGCGCCCAGGGGTGCATCGGGGTGGCCTGGCGAGGGGGCCTGGGGATTGCCGCCAAGTGCTGGACGGGGGAGGGGGCCCCCGCCGCGGCGGCCGCCGCCGCGGTCCTGCGGCGGCTGGGCCTGGTCTCGGAGCACGGATGGGAGATGCTGGCCGGGGTGGCCCACCCGGTGGTGGAGGGAGGCGGCCGACCGGTGGGACGGCTGGAGGTGCTGGAGGAAGGCGGTTGACGCGGTTGCATCAGGACTGGGCGACCGGGGGGTTCGCCCTGTCGCCGTTGGCCGACCTCACCGGTCCGTTCCCCCGACGGCCTTTCCTGGAGACCTGGTGGCAGCACCGGGGAGAGGGGGAGGTGCTGATCGCCGAGTCGCCGACTTCTTTGCTCCCCGCCCGCCTGGGGCCCGCCGGCCTGGAGTTCATGGGCGAGCCGGATCTGACCGACTATCACACCCCGCTGGGAAGTGACGCCGAAGACCTGACCGCCGACCTGGTGGACGGCCTGCCGGCGGGGACCCGGTTCTGTTTCGACTCCTTGCCCGAGGAAGCGGCCGCGGCGGTGGCCGCCGGGGCGGGACGAGCGGGGAGGGAGGCGTCCTGCCGCCGGCACGGGCTGGCTGCGGTGGTGGATCTGCCGCCTTCCTACGAGGAGTACCTGGCCGGCTTGAGCGGCAAGGAGCGTCACGAGGTGCGCCGCAAGCGCCGGCGTTTTGAGTCGGCCCGCGGCCCGGGCCGCCTGGCAGAGGCGGGATCATCCGGCCTGGCCGCCTTCGCCGCCATGCATCGCTCCGCCGCCGGGCCCAAGGGGGGTTTCCTCACCCCGGACATGGAACGCTTCTTCGCCGATCTCCTGGAGATCGAGGGTGCGCAGCTCCACCTGCTGGTGGTGCCGGACGGGGAAGCGGTGGCCGCCGCCTTCGGCTTCCAGGATGAGAGGGCCTACTACCTGTACAACTCCGCCTACGACCCCGCCGCCGCCTCCGTCTCCCCGGGGTTGATCCTGGTGGACCTGCTCATCCGGCGCGCCATCGGCCTGGGCCTCGTCCGCCTGGACCTGCTCAAGGGGGACGAGACGTACAAGTTCCGTCTCGGCGCCCGCCCGCGTCCGCTGTTGGTGGTGGAGGGAGTGCGATGATCGAGCGGGTGGCCTTCCTCAGCATCCACACCTCTCCCCTGGCGGCTCCGGGAGAGGGGGATGCCGGGGGCATGAACGTCTATGTGAACGAACTAGCGACCACCCTGGCCGGACGCGGGGTGCAGGTGGAGGTGTTCACGCGCGGTGCACGTCCGAGGGAGACGGCCGTGCGCCCGGGGTATCGGGTCGTCTACCTGCCGGCCGGCCCCTCCGGGCAGCCGGGGCCGGAGGCCCTGGCCGACGCGGTCAGCGAGTTCGCCGAGGGAGTGGCCCGCTGGGCGGTGCGCAACCGGGCGTCCTACGACGTGTTCCACAGCCACTACTGGCTGTCGGGCTGGGCCGGGTTACTGCTACACGAGGTTCTGCGGGTGCCCCTCGCCATCTCCTTCCACACCCTGGGCCGGGTCAAAGACGCCACCCGGCATCCCGGCGAGCCGCCCACCAGCCTGTTGCGCATCGCCGCGGAGACCGAGGTGATCGCTCGGGCCGGCTGTGTGATCACCTCCACCCCGGCCGAGGCGGCGCAGTTGATCGAGCACTACTCGGCCGGACCCGAGCGGCTTTGCATCTCCCCTCCGGGAGTGGACCACGGGGTGTTCCGGCCGGGCCCGCGAGCCGAGGCCCGGGAGCAGTTGGGGCTGCCGGTGGAGGGGCGCCTGGTGCTTTTCGCCGGGCGCATTCAACCGCTGAAGTCACCCGACGTGGCGATGGCCGCCTTCGCGCTGTTGGCCGACGAACTTCCCGACTCCCGCCTGCTGGTCATCGGGGGCCCGAGCGGGCCTCAGGGGACGAGGACGATCGATTCGCTGCGCTCTGCAGCGGAGGCAGCCGGATTGGCGGATCGAGTCTCCTTGTGGAATCCGCTCCCTCATGCCGCCCTGGCCGCCGCCTACCGGGCGTCCGACGTGGTGGTGGTGCCTTCTCGCAGCGAATCGTTCGGGCTGGTAGCCGCCGAGGCACAGTCCTGCGGGATCCCGGTGGTGGCCTCGTCGGTGGGCGGGCTGGCCCACGTCGTGGCCGACGACGAGTCGGGGCTGCTGGTTTCGGGCTGGGACCCGGCCGACTACGCGGCCGCCCTGCGGCGCATCCTCACCGACGCCGTCCTCGCCGGGCGGATGGCCGCCGGGGCGTTGGCGAACGCCGAGCAGTTCTCCTGGCCGGCGACCGCCGATCGCCTGCTCGAGTTGTACACGGGGATCTCCCGGCCTTGAACGCCGACGCAGTGCGCCGTCTGCTGGAGGAGATCACCGGGGGGTGGGCGGCCGACCCCGCCGCCGACGTGGTCTGGGCCGGCGATTACGAAGGGCGCCGGGGGGTGCGCCTGCGGCTGGCATCGGGCGAGTTGAGCACCGTGTGGTTCGCGGTGGGTGATCTGACTCTGCGGGTGGAGGCCTTCATCCTGGGGGCCCCTCCGGCCGACCGTCGGGAGGAGGTCTACCGCCAGAGTCTGGCCAGAAACGCCGCCGGCCGCCGGCTGCATCTCGCCCTCGATCGCCACGGCGATGTGGTGTTGGTGGGTCGGGTCCCCCTGGCGGAGGTGGACGCCGAGGAGCTGGAGCTGTTGCTGGGGGAGGCACACGAGGGGCTGGAGATCGCCCGGCCCGCCCTGGCCCGGGCCGCCTTCGAGCGCGAAAAAAACACCTGAGCCACTTGTCGACAGGGCGTGTGCACAAGTGCCTGTGGATGGCGGTGGACATGTGGAAAGGTGGCCGCCCGGGTCCTCGTTTGGGGATAGACGGGGCCATTTAGCCCCAGCAAGGTGCTCCGGTGCGCGAAATCGCAACAGCGACGTCCTGCTTGACGCTGCCCGGCCGGGTCCGTATCTTCGGCAACGCGAGGCCCAAGGTGCCGGGCCGGCGGAATACCTCGTTTGGGGAAGTGCGGGGAAGGAAGCCGGCGAGGTTCCTTGGGCCTCTGCGCGCCCGCTAGCCGACGCCGAACATGAGGTCGTTCAGGCGCACCCGGTGGACGTCGAAGGAGGCCAGGTCGATGGTGAGTGAGCCCAGGCGGAGGCCGCGCATCTCCTCGCCGTAGTTGGTGAGCACTCGCAGGATGCCGTCGTCGTGCTCGAGCGCTCCCAGGCCCAGGCAGCGGCCGGCCGCATCCATGAGGCCGACCAGCACCCGATCGAGGCGGGCCAAATCCAGACCGGCGGGGAGCGTGGGGGCGAACACGGTGGGCCTTACCCGCCAGCGCTCGAGAGGAGGGGCGAAAGCCGCGGCGAAGCCTGCCATGCGCCGGCCCCGGCGATCTTCGGGTGAGGAGGGGCGGATGTCCGGGTCCACGCCGCTGAGTTCCACCTCGGCGTTGAAGAAGCGGCGGAGCATGCCTACCAAGGGCTCCAGTTCGCTGCCGCGCTGCAGGCCGACGACGATGTCGGGCCGGCAGAGCTCCATCTTGTGGTACTTGAGGGTCTGGCCGACCACGCCGGAGATGGATCCGGTGGTCTGGACCACCACCAGGTCCGCCTCGGCGCGGGCGTGTGCCACCAGCTTGGCGGTGGCCACTACGTGCTGGAGCACCACCCCTTCCGGGGTGATCGAGCCCACGAACTCCATGGCATCGACTCTGGACAAGTCGGATAGGTCGGCCGGGCGTCGCACCAGATGGAGCCCCACGCAGGTGGGAGGGCCGGCGGTGGACTGATCAACGTCGGCGTCCACGTAGGCCGCGCTCACCGCCGACGCGGCGGCGGCGGAAAGGAGGCGCCGGGCGAAGACCGTCTTGCCGGTGTCGGGCCCTCCCAGCAGCAGCATCACCCCGCGCCGGCGCACCAGGTCCTCGATGAGCGGGAGATGAACGTGATCGTTGTGCAGGCGGCGCTCCGGCTGGCGGCACCCTGATTGTATGGGCGGCGCGCGGGCTGTGCGGTCTCGAGGGGGCCGGGTGCGGGTGTCGTCTCTTTACTGCGGGTCGAGGCTCGCGTGGCCACCTTGCCCGGCGGTGCGTCTAGCCGGGAATGTCGGCGGTGCGGACCCAGCCGATGTGCCGGCCGTCCTGGATGTAGGCGGGGCTGTGGCCCGGGAACGCGGGATCGGGAGTCCCGATCAGAACCGGCCCGATGAGGTGAGTGGTGATCAGCTCGACGCCCCCGCCCGGGGCTGGGCGCTCGAGATACACCGGCTCGGGGAACTCCACCCAGCGGTAGGAGCCCGGCTGCAGCCCGGGCCGGGTCCGGTGATGACCGCTTGGAGTCTGCGCCTGGGTGGACCGGGTGCCCGGCCGAGGGATGGGGTCGGTGGCCGGTGGGGCGACCGGAGAGGTCGGTGGCGGGAACGAAGCGACCCTCCCATCGGGGAAGCGCTCGAGTCGTCCCGACGCTTCCTGCAGGATGTCCAACGGAACGCCCGGGCTGCCGTCCTCGCCGGCCCCGGGCTCCGCCCCTTCCGCTCGCACCGCGTCCACGGCTGCCTCCTGGTGGCTCCACCCCATCCGGAGCCGCACCAGGTAGCCGACCAGCAGCGAGACCGAGGTGATGCCCAGCGTTATCGCCACGATGAGCAGGGCCAGCCCCCAGCCCCGGGGAAGTCGCGAGGGGCCCGGTTCCCACATGGCCCCCGAGTCACCGGGTCCTGCCTCGTCGGCCGGGGTGACGGGGTCGTCGGCTTGGTCGGCCGGGGGCGGCCCGTCGCCCGCAGGCTCCGCCAACTCGATTACCCCGAGGATGGCCCAGTGGTCGCTGATGGGGCCCCACGCCACGGCGGCCGTCCCCTGCAGATGGGTGGTTCTAATCACCGCCTCACCCTCCCGGTAGGTGACCGTGGCGGTCACCCCGATCGGCATGCCCTCGGGGTAGATCTCCGACGCGTGCAGGGGATCGGGTTCCTCGCTCCCGGCATCGGTGTAGTCCAGGCACCAGTTCATGAAGTAGGCGATCACCACATAGCGGCCCGGGGTATGCCGACCGCTGTCCACCTCCAGGGTGCGGGGCGTCGTGTCGTGGCCCTGGGGAAGCGAAGCGCAGCCGTGGCTGTAGGGACCGTCGGCGACATTCGCCGGATTGCCCTCTTGGGAGATCTGATAGCTCAGGTACAGCAGGTGGTCGTCCTGCCACGAGACGTCGACGGTGATCCGATTGAGCGGGCTCTCCTGGGCCGGCGCCGCGGGCGTCAGCATCAGCAGCGACATCGTCACTGCTACCCACAGTCCTGCGCGCCCGAGGCGCATCGGTGGCATGCGCCCTCCTCCCGTAATCATCGCGAACCTGAAGGTGCTCGGCAACGGCCTCCCCCGCTCTTCCGCCGGCGGGTGCGGCGAGTGGGGCTCGGCCGTTATCCTCCCGAGCCATGCCCGCCCCCGTCGCCTTCCTCTCCGACTACGGCCTGGCCGACGAGTTCGTCGGGGTGGTGCACGGCGTGATGCTGCGCATAGCCCCCGAGCTGAGCATCATCGATGTCGCCCATCAGATTCGTCGGGGCGATGTGCGCGGCGGGGCCCTGGCTCTGGTGCGGGCCGTCCAGTACCTGCCTCCCGGGGTGGCGCTGGCCGTGGTGGATCCCGGGGTGGGCACCGGACGGGGCGCGGTGGCCGTCGAAACGGCCTGGGGGTTCTTCGTCGGTCCGGACAACGGCCTGCTGGCCCCGGCGGTGGCCATGGTGGGCGGGGCCGAGCGGGTGGTGTCGCTGGAGGATCCCCGGTTCCGCCTGCCCTGCGAGGGGGCGACGTTCGACGGGCGGGACGTGTTCGCTCCGGCCGCGGCCGTCCTCGCCTCCGGGCAGGCGGCTCTCGACGACCTGGGCCCCGAGGTGGCGCCTGCCTCCCTGGTGCCGTTCCTGCTGCCGCTGGCCGAGGTGTCCGGCGGGGTGGTGCGCGGTCAGGTGTGGTGGGTGGACGGTTTCGGCAACGCCCAGACCAACGTGGCTCCCGACGACCTGCGAACCGTCGGACTAGCCCCGGGGGACACGGTGCTGGTGGAGGCGGCCGGCTCCCGCCTGGAGATGACCTGGGAGAAGACCTACGGGCAGGAACGCGAAACAGGGGTGGTGCACGTGGACTCCTATGGGCTGGTGGCGGTGGCTGTGCCGGGGGGCCGGGCCGACCAGCGTTTCGGCCTCGGTGAAGGGGTAGCGGTCTCCTTCGCCAAGGCGGCCCGCTGATTCTCCTCCCGGCTCTGCCGGGAGGTTGCCGGGGGGAGGGCAAGAGCGAGCGGTGAAGATGGTTCGCGGTTTTCCCCCCTCTGCGCCACGCCTGCCGGCGACCAGCGCGTCTCCCCCGCCCCCGCGGGGGAGACGATTGCCTTCCCCACCTACCGGCGGGGGAGGCAATCAGGGTCTCTATATTGTGCGCTTGTGAAGCAGCCCTTGCCGCGAGTGGTGGTCCCCCGGCTCAGCCTGTACCTCCGGTGTCTGGAGGATCTCTCTCCCGGCACGGAGCGGATCTCCTCGGAGCACCTGGCCGCGCTGGCGGGGGTGAGCCCCACCAAGCTGCGCAAGGATCTCTCCTACCTGGGATCCTTCGGGGTCAGGGGAGTCGGCTATCAGACCCAGCACCTGCGCTACCAGATTCGTCGCGAGTTGGGCCTCACCCGGGAGTGGCCGCTGGTGATCGTGGGGGCGGGCAACGTGGGACGGGCTCTGGCCCACTACGACGGGTTCCGCGAGCAGGGGTTCCGGGTGGTGGGCATCTTCGACGATGACTCGGCCAAGATCGGCACCCGGCTGGATCATCTCGAAGTGGAGCCGGTGCGGGGGCTGGCCGCCGCGGTGTGGGAGCGCGGGGTGCACATCGCGGTCATCGCCACCCCGCCGGAGGCAGCCCAGCCGGTGGCCGAGACGCTGGCCGGCGCCGGGGTGACCTCCATCCTGAACTTCACGCCGACGGTGTTGCGGGTGCCCGAGGCGGTGCACGTGCGCCGGGTGGATTTCGCGGCCGAGCTGCAGGTACTGGCCTTCTACCTGCACCAGGGCGAGGCCGCGGCCGGGTAGACGGCCGATGGTCTCGCTCCTCTCCCCCGACGTCCTGGTGGTGGGCGGCGGCCCCGCCGGCGCCGCCGCCGCCTTCTGGCTGAGCCGGCAAGGCCACGCGGTGCTCCTGGTGGAGAGGGACCGGTTCCCACGCGAGAAGACCTGCGGCGACGGTCTCACCCCGCGCTCCATCTACGAACTGGCGGAGATGGGCTTTGACTTCGAGGCCCCCGGGTTCCATCGGTGCCGCGGGCTGCGGGCGGTGGCCGGGGGGCTCGTCCTCGAACTCGAATGGCCGTCGCACCCTCTCTACCCGAACTGGGGAGGAGTGATCCGCCGCGCGGATCTCGACCGGCGGGTGCTCGCCCTGGCCGAGGGCCAGGGGACCGTGGTGCGCACCGGCACCGAGGCCGGGGCGGTGATGGGGGAGGGGCACCTCGCAGGTGTGCTGCTACAGGAGGGGGAAGAAGTCGAGTTGGCCCGGCCCCGGGTGGTGGTGGTGGCCGACGGCGCCCTGCGCCGGTTTGGACGGGTGCTGGGCGCCCGGCGCAGTCGCCGTCTTCCCATCGGGCTGGGCGCCCGGGCCTACTTCGCCAGTCCTCGGTCCGACGACGGCTACCTGGAGAGCTACCTCGACCTCCACGACGCGTCGGGGGCCGTCCTTCCCGGCTACGGGTGGGTGTTCCCGCTGGGGGACGGCACGGTGAACGCGGGGGTGGGGGTGATCTCGACCTTCCACCGCTGGCGCGAGGTGAACACTCATCGGCTGATGGATGCGCTGCGGGCCACGGCACCCCCCTCCTGGGGGCTCGCCGCCGGGCCGCTCGGCGAAACGCGTGGGGGCATGCTGCCGATGGCCCGATGCGTGGGACCGGTCGCAGGGCCCAACTGGGTGCTGGCGGGCGACGCGGCGGGCATGGTCAACCCCTTCAACGGGGAAGGGATCGCCTATGCCTATGAGACCGGACGGGTCGCCGCCCGGCACGTGCATCGGGCCCTGGCCGCCGGCGACCTGGGCCTGCTGCAGGGTTATCGGCACGAACTGGACGATCGTTTCGGTCCCTACCACCGGGTGGGTCGGGTCTTCTCCCGGGTCATCGGGCGCCCCGGGGTGATGCGGGCCCTCACCCGGGTGGGCATGCGCTCCCGGCCGCTCATGGAGTGGGCGCTGCGCGTGATGGCCGACCTGGTGGACCCGGCCGACCGGGGGGTGGGCACCGCGGCCTACCGCCTGATCGAGCGAGTTGTGCGGGCGGTCCCGGGGCCGTAGCGGGCCATGGTGGGGGAGGTGCGGGGGCGGGGACCGCGTCTATCCTCTGCCAATCCCGAGCAGCAGGGGGAACGGTGACGCCGGACCTGAGCGCCTATCTGCCGATAGCCCTCATGTTCGTGCTGGTGGTCGGGTTCTCGGTGGCGTCTCTCTTCCTGGCCCGCTTGCTCGCCCCTCGCCGCCCCACTCCCGAGAAACTGGAGCCTTACGAGTGCGGCATCGTCCCCCTGCAGGAGCCGGTGCAGCGCTTTCCGGTGAAGTTCTACCTGGTCGCCATGCTGTACGTGATCTTCGACATCGAGATCGTGTTCCTCTTCGCCTGGGCCGCCGACTTCGATGCCCTGGGCTGGTACGGCGTGGCGGCGGTGGGCTTGTTCACCCTGCTGCTGGTCGAGACCCTGGTCTATGTGTGGAAGCGGGGCGCCCTCGACTGGAACCTGCCCCGCCGGCGGAGGTACCAGCAGGCGGTGGCGCAGGGGGCGCGGCCGGGGGAGGGAGCCTGATGGCGGGCCCGGCCAACCCCTCGGGCTTTCTGACCACCACCCTGCAGAAGGCGGTGGGCTGGGCCCGCACCCGCTCCATGTGGCCCGCCACCTTCGGCCTGGCCTGCTGCGCCATCGAGATGATGGCCACCGGCGCCGCTCACTACGACCTGGGCCGGTTCGGCATGGAGGTGTTCCGCGCCTCCCCCCGCCAGGCCGACCTCATGATCGTGGCGGGGCGCGTCTCCCAGAAGATGGCCCCCGTCCTCCGCCAGATCTACGACCAGATGTCCGACCCCAAGTGGGTCATCTCCATGGGGGCCTGCGCTTCCACCGGGGGCATGTTCAACAACTACGCCCTGGTGCAGGGGGTGGACCAGGTGGTGCCGGTCGACGTCTACGTGCCCGGCTGCCCGCCCGGACCGCAGTCGCTGATGCACGGCATCCTCACCTTGCAGGAGAAGATCCGCAGTGGGGAGATCGCCCGATGAGCGATCCGGCCTCTCTGCCGGACCGGGCCGCCGCCCTGCTGGCCGGGCTGGCGGAGCAGTTCCCCCGGGCCCGGTTCGGCAGCTCGCTGGGTGATCAGGTGGTGCGGGTGGAACGTGATGACCTGGTTGCTTTCGCGAGCGCGGCCCGCGAGACGGGGCTGACGGCCTTCGTGGATCTGTGCGCCGTCGACTACCTGGATCGTCCCGAGGGGCGCTTTGAGGTGGTGGTGGTGCTGCTCTCCACCCGGCTGTGCCTGCGCCTGCGCCTGCTGGTGGCCGTGCCCGGGGAAGATCCGCAGGTGCCCTCCCTCACCGGTGTGTTCCCCGGGGCCAACTTCTACGAGCGCGAGGCCTACGACCTGTTCGGCATCGCCTTCTCCGGACACCCCGAGCTCACCCGGCTCCTCCTCCCCGACGAGTGGGAGGGGCATCCCCTGCGCAAGGACCACCCGGTGGGGGCGGTGCCGGTGCAGTTCAAGGCAGTGGAGCAGGCACCGTGAGCAATCCCCCCGATTTCGTGACCGGGGAGACCGAGGCTCCCGAGATGGTGAACCGGCCGGCGCCGCCGCCGGGACCGGTGCCCGCCGCGGAGGAGCGCCGGACCCTGCACGACCTGTGGATGGCGGGGACCGAGGCGCCGCGCGAGGTAGCCCGTTTCACCAGCGAGGGCGCTCAGGAGATGCTGGCCGAGGAACAAGAGCCCATCCTGGCCGGCCAGATGGGCGCCCTGGTCGGTGACGACTACCTCTCACGGCCGGGCCCCTCGGGCGAGGACACCCAGGTGATCAACATGGGGCCCCAGCATCCCTCCACCCACGGGGTGCTGCGCCTGCAGGTGGAACTGGAGGGGGAGACCATCCGCAGGGTGAAGCCGATCATCGGCTACCTGCACACCGGCATGGAGAAGACGGCGGAAGCGCTCACTTTCGCCCAGGGGCCCACCAACGTCACCCGCATGGACTACCTGTCGCCCTTCCACGAGGAACTCTGCTTCTCGCTGGCCACCGAGCGCCTGCTGGGCGTCGAGGTGCCTCCCCGGGCCCAGGCCATCCGCGTGCTGATGACCGAGGTGAACCGGGTAGCCAGCCATCTCATCTGGGTGGCGACCCAGGGGATGGACATCGGCGCCCTGTCGATGATGCTCTACGGGTGGCGGGAACGGGAGCTCTGCCTGGCCTTCTTCGAGAGGGTCACCGGCCTGCGCATGAACCACAACTACATCCGCCCCGGCGGAGTGGCGGCCGATTTGCCCGACGGCTGGGAAGACGACGTGGCCGGCATCCTGGCCAAGGTGCCGCCCGGCATCGCCGACTATCAGGATCTCCTCGACGACAACCCCATCTTCCGGGAGCGCACGGTGGGGGTGGGGGTGATCACCGCCGAGGAGTGCCGGGCCTACGGGGTGACGGGGCCCATCCTGCGGGCGTCGGGGGTGGCCTGGGACCTGCGCCGGGCCTTCCCCTACTCGGGCATCGACCGCTACGAGTTCGAAGTGCCCATCGGCAACGGGGGCGACGTCTACGACCGCTACCGGGTGCGCATAGAGGAGATGAAGCAGTCGCTGCGCATCGTCGCCCAGGTGGCGGAGACCATGCCCCCCGGCGACTACCGCACCGACGACCTCAAGGTCACCCCGCCGCCGCGAGCCCGTCTCGACCAGTCGATGGAGGCCCTCATCCACCACTTCAAGCTGTTCACCGAGGGCTTCAAGGTGCCCGCGGGCGAGGTGTACGAGGCGGTGGAATCCCCGCGGGGGGAGCTGGGGATGTACCTGGTGTCCAACGGCGAGGCGAAGCCGTGGCGTCTGCACGTGCGGGGGCCCTCCTTCGCTCACGTGCAGGCCCTGCCGGTGATGCTGGCCGATTCGCTCATCGCCGACACGGTGGCCACCCTGGCCTCCGCCGACCCGGTGCTGGGGGACGTGGACCGATGAGCTCCTGGACCCCGGAACTGGAAGAGAAGGCCCGGGCGCTCGTGGGCCGTTACCCCGAGCCCCGCTCGGCCCTGGGGCCTCTCCTCTACCTGGCCATGCGCCGGGACGGATACGTGTCGGAAGAGGGGATGCGGCGGGTGGCCGAGCTGACCGGGATGACCCCCGCCCAGGTGCTGGGAGTGGCCTCTTTCTACACCATGTACAAGCTCGCGCCCCCCGGCCGCTACCTGGTGTCGGTGTGCACTTCCATCTCCTGCCATCTGCTGCGCGGAGAGGAAGTGCTGGCGGCGGTGGAGGAGGAGACGGGAGTGACCGACGGCCACACCGGCGTCGACGGGCTGTTCTCGGTGGAGCACGTCGAGTGTGTGGGGGCCTGTGCCGGAGCCCCCGCTCTGCAGGTGAACTACGAGCTGGTGGAGGGGGTGACCCCGGAGAGCGCGCGAGCCCTCTGCCGCTGGCTGCGCACAGAGCGTCCGGCGCTGGTTCGCTCCGACGAGATGCAGGCGCGTTTCGGGGGGCAGCGCTCGTTCGACTGGGCCTCTCCGGACCCGGCCGGGGCGGTGGGGCCGGTGCCCGCCTTCGAGCCCTACGGCACCGCGGGGGAGGGATCATGAGCGAGCGGATCCTCACCGCCCGCATGGAGGCTCACCCCGGCGACAGCCACACCCTGTCCCGCTACCTGGCCACGGGCGGCTACGCCTCCCTGCGCCGGGCTCTGAGCGAGATGACGCCCGAGCAGGTGACCGCCGAGGTCAAGGCGGCCAACCTGCGGGGGCGGGGCGGGGCCGGGTTCCCTTGCGGCGTCAAGTGGGGATTCCTGGCGCCGGCCACCCCCCGCTACCTGGTGGTCAACGGCGACGAGTCGGAGCCGGGCACCTGCAAGGACCGCCAGCTGCTGGAACGCGATCCCCATCAGGTGGTGGAGGGAGCAACCATCGCCGCCTACGCCCTGGGGGTGCACGAAGCCTTCATCTACGTGCGCGGCGAGTACGCCCGCCCCGCCCGCCGGGTGCAGCGGGCGGTGGAGGAGGCGTACGCCGCCGGCTTGCTGGGGCGGGGCATCGCCGGGTCGGACTTCGACCTGGAGATCACCGTCCACCTGGGTGCCGGCGCTTACATCTGCGGCGAGGAGACGGCCCTGCTCAACAGCCTGGAAGGCCGGCGGGGAGAGCCGCGGATCCGGCCTCCCTTCCCGGCGGTGGAAGGGCTGTATGGGAAGCCCACCATCGTCAACAACGTCGAGACGCTGAGCAACCTGCCCTGGATCATCGCCCACGGCGGCGCCGCCTACGACGCCCTCGGCCCGCCCGGCTCGCGAGGGACCCGGCTGTTCTCCGTCTCCGGCCACGTGGCCCGGCCCGGCAACTACGAAGTGGAGATGGGCCTCAGCTGGCGGGAGTTGATCTACCGGGAAGACCTGGCCGGGGGCATTCGGGACGGCCGGGCGCTGAAGGCCTGGATCCCCGGCGGGGCTTCCGCCCCCTGGCTGGTCCCCGAGCACCTCGACGAGCCGGTCACCATCGACGACGCCGCCCGGCTGGGCACCATGCTGGGGTCGGGGGCGGTGGTGGTCATGGATGAGACCACCGACGTGGCGGCGGCCGCCCTCTCCCTGGTGCGCTTCTTCGCCCACGAGTCCTGCGGGCAGTGCACTCCCTGCCGGGAGGGCGCCACCTGGCTGCAGCGGATCCTGGAGCGCATCGTGCGCGGGTCGGGACGTCCCGCCGACCTCGACCTGCTGCTCGACGTCTCGGACAACATAAGCCCCGGGCTGGGGTGGCCGCCGGCGATGACCACCATCTGCCCGCTGGGGCCTTCGGCCACCGCCCCGGTGGTCTCACTCCTGCGCTACTTCCGCCCCGAAGTGGAGGCCCGTCTGCGGCCGGGAGGGAAGGCCGATGGGTGAGCCGGTGACCCTCACCATCGACGGGCGCACGGTGCAGGCCACCGCCGGGGAGTTGCTCATCGCCGTCGCCCAGCGAGAGGGGACTTACCTGCCCCGCTTCTGCTGGCATCCCCGCCTGGAGCCGGTGGGCATGTGCCGTCAGTGCCTGGTCGAGATCGAAGGGCCGCGCGGACGGGCACTCACCACCTCCTGCACCACGCGGGTCGCCGAGGGCATGGTCGTTCACACCGACTCGCCGGTGGTGCGCAAGGCGCAGGAGGGGGTGCTCGAGTACCTGCTGATCAACCATCCGCTCGACTGCCCGGTCTGCGACCGCGGCGGTGAGTGCCCCCTGCAGGATCAGACGATCGCCTACGGGCCGGGGGAGAGTCGCTACGTCGAGGAGAAGCGCCACTTCGCCAAGCCGATCCCCATCTCCGACCTGGTGATGCTCGATCGGGAGCGCTGCATCCTCTGTGCCCGCTGCACCCGCTTCGCCGACGAGATCGCCGGCGACCCTCTGATCCACTTCGTCTCGCGGGGTAACACCACCCAGGTGCTCACCTTCCCCGGCGAGCCCTTCTCCTCGTACTTCTCGGGCAACACCGTGCAGATCTGCCCGGTGGGGGCGCTCACCGCCGTCCCCTACCGGTTCCGGGCCCGGCCCTGGGACCTCGAGGCTGTGGAGAGCACCTGCCCGCACTGCTCGGTGGGCTGCCGGGTGGCCGTGCAGGTCTCCGCCAACCGGGTGGTCCGTTTGCTGGGGGTGGACAACCCTCTCACCAACCAGGGCTGGCTCTGCGACAAGGGGCGGTTCGGCTACGAGTACCTGGCCTCACCCGAGCGCCTCCGGACTCCGCTGGTTCGGGGAAAGGACGGCGAGCTGCACCCGGCCACCTGGGGCGAGGCGCTGGCCCGGGCGGCCGAAGGGCTGCGGGCGGTCATCGACGGGGAGGGTGCGGACGCGGTGGCCGGTCTGGGCGGGGCACGCAGCACCAACGAGGAGGCCTACGCCTTCGGGAAGTTCCTGCGAGCCACCGTGGGCACCAACCACCTGGATGCGCGCCTCGGCGATGCCTCCGGCGCCCGCTTCCTGACCGGGCTGCCTCACCGGGCGGCCATCGACGAACTCGAGCGGGCGGGGGCGGTGCTGGTGTGGGGCCCCGACCTCAAGGAGGAGCTGCCCGTCCTCTACCTGCGGGTGCGGAGGGCGGCTACCCGGTTGGGGGCCCGGCTGGTGGTGGTCCACCCCCGGGCCACCGGCCTCGACCCGGTAGCCTCGCACGTCCTGCGCTACCGGCCCGGGGAGGGGGCCGAGATGCTGCGACGCCTCTCCAACGGGGAAGGGGAAGCCGCCGCCGCCCGGGCCGCCCTGGAGCAGGGCCCGTTGGTGGCCGTCGTGGGCCGTACCGGGCCCACCGAGGATCCCCGCCTGTCCGAGGCGGTGGCCGCTTTTGCCGAGGGTTTCCCCGGCGGGAAGGTGATGCCCACGGCGCGACGCTCCAACCTGTACGGGGCGCTCGACATGGGGATGGCGCCGGATCTGCTCCCGGGCCGGCTGCCGACAGCCGACTCCGGCGCGCGGGAGGCCCTGGCCGAGCGCTGGGGAACCCTGCCCGGCGGGGAGGGGGAAGGTGCGGAGGGCATCGTGGCCGGCCTGGAGGAGGGGCGGGTGCGGGCGCTGGTGCTGCTGGGGTGCGACCCGGCCGCCGACTTCCCCGATCCCGCCCGGGCGAGGGCGGCGTTGGAGCGGGCGGAGCTGGTGGTGGCGGTGGACCTGTTTCTCACCGAGTCGTCCCGCCGGGCCCATGTGGTCTTCCCATCCCTGGGCTTCGCCGAGGTGGAAGGGACGGTCACCAACCTGGAAGGGCGGGTGCAGAAGGTGAACCGGCTGGTTCCCGGGCCGGGCGGGGCGCGCCCGGCGGTGGAGATCTTCGAGGACCTGGCTCGCCTGCTCGGGCACTCCATCGGGGCCGAGGCAGCCCGGGACGTCGCGGAGGAGATCGCCGTCACCTCCGCCTACGCCGGGATCACCTGGGACGCGCTGGCCTGGGGCGCCGGCCGGGACGGCATCCCGGCCTCCACTCCCGTCCCCTACCTCCTGCCCCTGGAGGCACCCGGGCAGGAGACGGGGGACCTGGTGCTGCACCTGGGGCGGGTGCTGTACGACCGGGGGGTGGCGGTGCAGCGAGGACCGGCCCTGGCCGGCCTGGCCGCCGCTCCGTCGCTGTACCTGCACCCGGCCGACGCCGCCCGCCTCGGGGTGGCCGAGGGATCCACCGTGCGTGTGTCGGGGAGTGGCGGGTCGGCCGATCTGCCGGCCGCCCTCGACCCGAGCCTGGCTCCGGGGACGGTGTACCTGCCGGCCAACCTGGGGGTCTCGGTGGGCAACGGCCTGGTGGTCGGGGTGGAGGCGGTGACGTGAGCATCCTCGAGCGCCTCTTCGCCAACGTCTGGTTCACCGCCGCGATCAAGGTGGTGGCGGCCTTCGCCCTGCTGATGGTGGTGGTCATCCTGCTGGTCTGGGTGGAGCGCAAGATCGTGGCCGACATGCAGAACCGCATCGGGCCCAACCGGGCGGGCCCGTGGGGGATGCTGCAGACGCTGGCCGATGGGCTCAAGCTGCTCTTCAAGGAGTCGGTGGTGCCCCGGCGGGTGGAGCTGGCCGTGTACCTGGCCGCCCCCATCGCCGCCATGGTCCCCGCCTTCCTCATCTTCCTCGTCATCCCGGTCGGGCGGCCGTTCTCGATAGGGGAGACCCGGGTGACCCTGCAGGTGACCGACCTCAACGTGGCCCTGCTCTTCATCCTGGCCATGTCGTCGCTGGCGGTGTACGCGGTGGTGCTGGCCGGATGGTCTTCCGGGTCCAAGTACCCGCTGCTGGGCGGGGTGCGGGCCACCGCCCAGATGATCTCTTACGAAGCGGCCATGGGGCTGGCGCTGGTGCCGGTGGTGCTGCTCGCCTCGATGCAGTCGGCGGGCGAGGCGGGCCTGGGCACCATGTCGCTGTCGCGGATCGTGGAGCTGCAGCAGGGGTCTTTCCGCTGGATGATCCCCGGCTGGTTCATCTTCTGGCTGGCGCCCTCATTCCTCCTCTATTTCATTGCCGCAGTGGCCGAGACCAACCGGGCCCCCTTCGATCTGGTGGAGGCGGAGACCGAGCTGGTCGGGGGCTACCACACCGAGTACTCCGGCTTCCGCTTCGCCCTCTTCTACCTGGCCGAGTACCTGAACATGTTCAACGTGTCGGCACTGGCGGTGACCCTCTTCTTCGGGGGCTGGCTGGGCCCCGACTGGGGCCTGCCGGCCTGGATCGCCTGGGTGATGCCCTTCTTCTGGTTCTTCCTGAAGACCTTCGTGCTGGTGTTCGTGTTCATCTGGCTGCGGGCCACGCTGCCCCGGCTGCGCTACGACCAGTTGATGGACCTGGGGTGGAAGCGGCTGATCCCCGCCGCCCTGGTCTGGCTGATGCTCTTCGCCCTGGTCAGCGCCTTCCGCAGGTTCGGTGCGCCGTGGTCGTAGAGGGAGGGACTCGCTGATGGGCGCCTTCTCCGGCTTCGCCGTCACCCTGCGCCAGATCTTCCGGCGCCGGGTCACCGCCTCCTATCCCGAGGAGAAGCGGGTCAAGCCGCTGCGCTTCCACGGCCGCCACGTGCTCAATCGCTACCCGGACGGGATGGAGAAGTGCATCGGTTGCGAGCTGTGCGCCGGGGTCTGCCCCGCCCGCTGCATCTACGTGCGGGGCAAGGAGAACCCACCCGACGCCCCGGTCAGCCCCGGGGAGCGCTACGGCTACGTGTACGAGATCAACATGCTGCGCTGCATCTTCTGCGGGCTGTGCGTGGAGGCCTGTCCCACCGAGGCCATCACCATGAGCCACCTCTTCGAGATGTCGGTCACCCGCCGCGCCGACGCCATGTACACCCGGGCCGAGCTGCTCATGGACCCCGAAGGCAACATTCCCCACCCGCAGCCGGCCGGCCCGCTCATCGACCTCGACGAGCTGGGGCAGCCCGACGGCTGGATGCGGGCCACCTCC
>Ga0068714_10002207_pt1 | contig 25767 bp, 14 predicted proteins | sample MTBNYHSulfiMetaG_FD_62988 | JGI IMG/M metagenome (GOLD analysis project Ga0068714, IMG submission 62988) | Enrichment culture microbial communities from rom New York Harbor, USA that are MTBE-degrading - MTBE-NYH (New York Harbor Sulfidogenic)... | ecosystem: Environmental > Aquatic > Marine >... | reverse complement strand
AACCAGGGTGATGCCGTCGCGCGGCGGATGTGCAGCTCGTCGACGACCGCGTTGCCCTGATGCGTCACGAGATAGAGCACCAGCTCGGCAATCTCGTTGGGACCGATAAGATCCCGCTTGTCAATATCAGGACGGACGCGGCTGACCATCTCCGTGTCCACCCCGCCCGGGCAGATCACGTGGACCCGGACGCTGGAGCCGCGAAGCTCCTCCGCCAGTGCGATGCTCATCCCGCGGAGGGCGTGCTTCGAGGCGGTGTAGGCGCTCTGGAGCGGATAGCCCTTGACCCCGACGACCGAAGAGATGTTGACGATGGTCGCCCGCTCGGCCTTGCGGAGCAGGGGCAGCGCCTCGCGGCACAGCAGAAACGGCGCCCGCGCGTTGACCGCCCAGCAGCGGTCCAGGTCCTCCGTCCGGGTCTGCTCCAGCGGCGCCGAATGCGTGATCCCGGCATTATTGACGAGGATATCGAGCCGCCCGAAGTGCTCGGAGGTCTTGGCCACGAGGTTTTGGATGGACTGCTCTTGGGTCAGTTCCGTGGGGACGATTTCCGGCGCGCCTCCGGCCTGACGGATACGCTGGGCCGTCTCGGCCAGGTCCGCCTCGGCCCGGCCGGCCAGGACCACGGTCGCCCCTTCGCCGGCCAGGGCTACGCCGATCGCCCGGCCGATGCCCCGGCTGGCCCCGGTCACGATCGCCACCTTGTTTTCCAGACGGTTGCCCACCGCGGTACCTCAAGCAAGTCCTTGTCAGGGCGGATTATAAGGGAAGATTCGCCGGAACAGAAGCGCTCATGCCGGATCGGCGAGTCTTTGCAGGTTTCAGGGCAAGGCTGATGGCACGTGGATAGAGGCGTGTGTGGCAGCCTCAAGCTCGAAGAGCTTGGGGATGGTTTCGCATTGGGCACTTTCCGGTCTCCGCGAGCCACCAAGGCCACCATCCCCAAACGCTGCGCGTTTGAGGCTGCCACGCGCTATCGCAAGGTTGCAGAATTCCCGTCGAAGTGGTATACCTTGATCCCATGGACGTCGGCCGACGGCGTCTTTCCCGCTGTCCGTCCGCCTCGCGGACGGGCGGAGGACGGAGGCCCGCTTGGCCAAGTGCCGTGATCAACCCTCTTGCTATGGAGAAGGACTACGATGTCGAAGCTGCCCAGATTCCCGGTATTGTCGAGCGTGCTGCTGTTTTCGGCTCTCCTGCTGTCGGTGTGTGCGGTTGTGACTGCAGGCGAAGACTCTCTCTTGCCCCTGGACTGGGAGAACGAGCAGATGATCGGGCTGAACAAGGAGCCCGGGCACTGCACGCTCACGCCGTACGGGGACATCGAGTCGGCCCTGGAGGGCATCTGTGAGGCGTCGCCGTTCTACAAGTCGCTCAACGGGACGTGGAAGTTCAACTGGGTGATCAAGCCGACTGACCGGCCCGTCGATTTCTACAAGCCTACTTTTGACGCGAGCGGTTGGGACGACATCCGCGTGCCCGCCAACTGGCAGGAGTACGGCTATGGCCGGCCCATCTATACGAACATGAGATACCCGTTCCCGCCCGATCCGCCGCACATCCCGCACGACTATAACCCCGTGGGCTCCTATCGACGAGTCTTCGAGATTCCCGAATCGTGGGACGGACGCGAGGTCTTTCTGCACTTCGACGGCGTCAAGAGCGCCTTCTACGTCTGGGTCAACGGCTGCAAGGTCGGCTACAGCCAGGACAGCATGACGCCCGCCGAGTTCAACATCACCAGGTACCTTGCGCCCGGCAAGAACGTCCTTGCCGTCGAGGTCTATCGCTGGTCCGACGGCAGCTATCTCGAAGACCAGGACATGTGGCGGTTCAGCGGCATCTACCGCAAGGTCTACCTGTTCGCGACGCCCAAGGTACACATCCGCGACTTCTTCGTCCGCAGCACGCTGGACGATCTCTACCAGAACGGCATTCTGATGATCCGCCCGAAGCTGGCGGCCTACGCGGATGTTCCGCTGCGCGACTGGACGGTGCAGGCGAGGCTCTACAACGACCGCAAGGAATCCGTGCTTTCCGAGCCGCTGAAGATCGACGCGCCGGCCATTCTGAATGAGCAGTACCCGCAGAGAGACAACGTTCCGTTCGCGCTGATGCAGACGACGATTCCAGGGGCGAAGAAGTGGTCGGACGAGATGCCCAACCTCTATACGCTGGTCCTGTCGCTGCACGACTCCGACGGCAAGGTGGTCGAGGCCGAAAGCTGCAAGGTGGGCTTCCGCAAGGTGGAGATCAAGGACGGACAACTCTTGGTCAACGGTCGGTCCGTCAAGCTCTTCGGCGTCAACCGTCACGAGCACGATCCCGACCACGGCCGGGCGATTCCCTTCGCCCGCATGGTGCAGGACATCAAGCTGCTCAAGCAGAACAACATCAACGCAGTCCGCACATCGCACTACCCGGACGACCCGCAGTGGTACGAGCTGTGCGATCTGTATGGGATCTATCTCATCGACGAGACCAATCTCGAAACGCACGGCCAGGGAGGCTATCTCACCAACGTTGCGACGTGGCACAACGCATTTCTCGACCGCGCGGTCCGCATGGTCGAGCGCGACAAGAATCACCCGTCTGTTATCTTCTGGTCGCTGGGCAACGAGAGCGGTTGCGGCCCGAACCATGCGGCGATGGCCGCCTGGATTCACGACTACGATCCCACGCGGCCCGTCCACTATGAAGGCGCCGTAGGAACGCCCAAGGACCCGTATTACGTCGATCTGATCAGCCGGATGTACGCGAGGATCCATCAGATCATCGAGATCGCGACGAACCCCATCGACGACCGGCCGATGGTGCTGTGCGAATACGCCCACGCGATGGGCAACTCCGTCGGCAACCTCAAGGAGTACTGGGATGCGATCCGGGCCCACAAGCGCCTCATCGGCGGGTTCATCTGGGACTGGGCCGACCAGGGTCTGCGCAAATATGCCGGCGACGGCTCGATGTTCTGGGCCTACGGAGGCGACTTCGGCGACACGCCCAACGACGGCAATTTCTGCTGCAACGGTCTCGTCCAGCCGGACCGCCGGCCCAATCCCTCGCTGCACGAGGTCAAGAAGGTCTACCAGCGCATTCATGTCACGCCGGACAATGCGAGCGCGGGCCTCGTCTCGGTCGCGAACGAATACGACTTCCTCGACCTCGATTTCGCCGATGTCACGTGGGAGCTGACCTGCGACGGGACCGTGGTCCAGGAGGGCGAAATGCCCAGGCTGACCGTTCCCGCCGGCGATACGCAGCAGTTTAAGGTTCCGTTCACTACGCCGACGCCCGACCGCGCCGCCGAGTACTGGCTGAAGGTGACGTTCTCGCTGGCCCAGGATCACCGCTGGGGGCCCAAAGGCCATATCGTCGCGTGGGACCAGTTCCAGGTCCCCGTCGAGACGCCCAAGCCGACGGTTGCAGACCTTCGCCTGATGCCTGAAGTGACGCTGCACCAGGAGTCGGAGGCGTACACGGTCAGCGGTCCGGACTTCAAAGTTGTGGTCAGCAACCGCAGCGGCGCGCTCGAATCGTTGGTGTTCAAAGGCTTCGAGATGATAGCGGCGCCGCTCGTGCCGAACTTCTGGCGGCCGCCGATCGACAACGACAACGGCAACGGTATGCCGCGACGCCAGGGCGTGTGGCGCGCGGCCGGGCCGGATCGCACCGTCACCTCGGTGCGGGCCGAGCAGGTCAATCCCAAAATGGCCCGCATCACGGTCGATTCCACTCTGCCGGTCGGCGACGACACGCAGTGTGTCACCACCTATGACGTCTATGGAACGTGCGACGTTGTCGTCTCGATGAGTCTGACCCCCTCCGGCGACGATATTCCTGACCTGCCGCGCTACGGGATGCAGATGGCCATTCCGGGGCAGTTCTCGACGATGACATGGTTCGGTCGCGGGCCGCAGGAGACGTATTGGGACCGCCAGACCGGCGCCGCGGTCGGCCTCTACTCCGGGCCGGTCGAAGAGCAGACTCACCTCTATGTGCGGCCTCAGGAGAACGGCAACAAGACCGATGTGCGTTGGATGACGCTGACCAACCAGCGCGGCAGGGGCCTGCTCGCCGTCGGGATGCCCCTGCTCAGCGCCAGCGCCTGGCCGTTCAGCATGGCAGACCTCGAGAAGGCCACGCATATTAACGAGCTGCCTCGACGTGGCTTCATCACGCTGAACCTCGACTACAAGCAGATGGGCGTCGGCGGCGACGACAGTTGGGGCGCCCGCACGCACCCGGAATACACGCTGCCGGCCAAGCCCTACAGCTATCGCTTCCGGATCCGGCCGTACAGTCCCGAGATGGGAGATGTGCCTTCGTTGGCCCGTTACGAGATGCCCGGCGTGGACTAATGCGCCACCTGCGTGGGGGCGAATGATGATTCGCCCCTACCCGCTTGAGAAAGGCCATCCGTTGTGCTATAAGGGGCGCCGAGATATCGCTTTCAACCGTGACTGTTGGGCATGTGGATTAGATGTTGTTATCCGCAAGGACGCAGAAGAATGAGTGGGTGGTCCGGCCGACCGACGAGCGGGTCGCGCCACTGGCCCAATCGCTGAGGGTCTCGCCCCTGGTGGCGCAGGTCCTTCTCAACCGGGGGATCACCGAAGCCGGCGACGGCAGCGTCTTCCTTCGTCCCAAGCTCACCGAGCTGATTCGACCGGACCAGATGCCCGGCATCGGACCAGCCGTCCGCCGGATCACGCAGGCCATCGAGAACAAAGAGAAGATCACCCTCTACGGCGACTATGACGTTGATGGCATCACGGGCGTCTCGATCCTGTGGGAGCTGCTGACGCTGCTGGGCGCGACGGTTGATTTCTACATTCCGCATCGGATCGACGAAGGCTACGGCCTGAACATCGACGCGGTGCGATCGCTGGCCCAGTCGGGCACCAACCTGCTGGTGACGGTCGATTGCGGCATCACCGCGATCGAGGCCGCCGCCCAGGCCCGCACGCTCGGCATGGACCTGATCGTTACCGATCACCACACCCCCGAGGCGACGCTGCCTGAAGCGGTTGCCATCGTGCATCCGGTCCTGGAGGCTTCGTATCCCAACCAGGACTCGGCGGGAGCGATGGTCGCCTACAAGCTCGCTTGGGCGCTGGCGGAGGAGTTCAGTCGCGGACCGCGACTCGAACCGAAGCTGCGCGAGTTCATGCTCAACGCCACCAGCCTGGCGGCCATAGGCACCGTCGCGGACGTCGTGGACCTTCGCGGCGAGAACCGCATCCTGACCAGCTACGGACTGCGGTCGCTGCCCGAGAGCAAGCTGTGTGGCCTTCGCGCGCTGATCGCTTCGGCTGGGCTGACCGGGCAGGGCCTGGACAGCTATGCCATCGGGTTCCGACTGGCGCCGATGCTCAACGCGGCCGGACGCATGGGCCACGCCCGCCTCGCGGTCGAGCTGATGACCAGCACCAACGACCTGCGGGCCATGCAGATTGCCGAATACCTCAAGGACCAGAACACCCAACGCCAGCAGTGCGAGAAGAAGATCGTCAAAGAGGCCTGCGACATGGTTGTCCAGAGGGGCCTCAACCACCCCGACCGACGCAGCATCGTCCTGGCGGCGGAGGGCTGGCACACCGGCGTGCTCGGCATCGTCGCCTCGCGAATGGTCGACAAATACTACCGGCCCACGGTCATGATCAACGCCGCACCCAGCGAGAACGGCGCTGCCCAGGGCTCGGCTCGCTCGATCCCCGGCTTCTGTCTGCTCAGCGCGATCAAGGCGTGCGCGGGCCACCTGGCGACCTTCGGCGGTCATACGATGGCGGCGGGCCTGACGATCCAGCCGGAGCGGATCGATGCTTTCGCCGCCGATTTCGAGGCCTACGCCGCCGATCACCTGCATGAAGCCGACATCATCGCCAAGCTCCACATCGATGCACTCGCTCCGCTGAGGCAGTTCACGCGCGAAGCGGTCGAGCAATTGGACATGCTGGGCCCCTTCGGGCAGGGCAATCCCAAGCCGGTGTTCGCGATCAAAGGTGTGCGGCTGGCCGCCACGCCACGACGCGTCGGAGCCAAGAGCGACCATCTCCAGTTCACCATCAGCGACAACACCGGCGCCGCCCGCTGCGTCGGCTTCCGCATGGGCCACCTCGAAAAGAAGATGCTCGAAAAGGAATTCTTCAACGTCGCCTTCGAGGCCCAGATCAACCACTACAACGGCAACAGTAACGTCGAATTCATCGCCCTCGACGTCCAGTTCGAATAGACCCGACCGCTCCTAGGGGGCCTGTTCCACTTCGAGTCTCTCGATTTTGAAGCGGCCAAGGGCGCCGGCCATGTTGAAGAAGTCGGTGGGGTCTCCGTTTCCGACGGCCAGGGCGATGTGTCCGGCGTCGTGTCCGCCGCGACCGCTGCTCTTGAACGCCGCATCCAGGCCGACCCATTTGCCTGCAATCCAGGCTTGCGTCCAGGCGTGACCCCCGAAACCCTCGTGGCCTGCGAAGTCCTCCACATAGGCGATTCCGACGACCACCTGCGCGGGGATGCCCACCGCCCGGCACAGCGCCGCGGTCAGGACGGCGAATTCCGAGCAGTCGCCTTGGCGGCTGGCCGCAACTTCGGCCGCCGACGCATAGCCCACCGACAGGCTCTTGTCCTCGATGTAGTCGGCGACGAACGCCTCGATCCGCCGGACCGCCGCGGCCGGGTCCTTCGAGTCGCCGATCGCCTTGCGTGCGAGCTCGACGATCTCCTTGCGGTCGCTCTGAAGGTATCGCGTCGGCTTGACCGCCTCAAGCAACGCCGGGTCGCTGCCTTCGTACGGAAACGTCCCGCCTTCGGAGGCTGCCACCGGCCGGATTGCGAGCTTGACCTTGCCGCCGTCGAGCCGTTCGGCCTTCTGGTTGTCCGTCGTCGGGATCGTGAACTCCTCGCTACTACTGGGAGCCAGCCAATAGGTGATTGCAGACGCCCTGCGCGGGTTGCCCAGCGGCGTCGGGCTCGCGACGAACATCGTGTTGATCAGTTCCAGCACGTCGTTCTCGCCCAGCGCGAACTCCTTGGGACAGGCGATCATGTCCACGTTCATGCCCGCGATGGACATGGTGTTCTTGAGTGCCTCCATATTGTCGTCGACGTAGCTGGTGCTGGTGATCGAGCCGGAGCCGGGCATGGCCAGCGTGCTGGTGACCTCGGTGAGCTTGACGACCCGGCCGAGCAGGTCTACCTCTTGTTTGGAGCCGATCGACACGACCGCGTCGAGAGCCTGTGTAACGGAGGGATTGAATATCTTCACGCGGTACTCGGAACCGGGCGTGAGCCCCTTCTCGAGCGTCACCAGACGCAGGCCCTCGGACATGACCGCGCCCTCGGGCCAGGCCATTGTGCTTTTCTGCTCGGCCCCCATGGATGCGCTGACCAACTCGACCATGCCGTCGCTGCCGACGGTACCGGTGACCTTGATTACCGTCATGGTGCCGAGAACCTGGATCGATTCGAAGCTCAGCGGTTTGCCCGTCGTGGTTTCTACGCTGATGTCGGTCATCCGGACCGTCAGCGGAATGCCGAGGCGGCTGATCGTGATGCTCACGTCCTCGCTCGTCGTGACCCGGTCGCCTTCGACGGACCGCATGTGCGCCGCGTGGCCCACCTTCTTGCCCTGCATGAAGACCGCGAAATACTCCGTCTCCTCCGCCGCCCACGAAGGCGAGCACCATGCCGCAAGCAGCAGAACGATTGTCAGGGTCTTCTTCATGGCTGTCGTATTCCTCCCGAGACATTGCCGACAAAGCTCCGGCTTGTCATTCGATTCCATATTCCCTACCGGTCGAGCCGGGGCATGTTTGCCGCGTCCTGCCGATTGTACGAGAAGCGGCGTTGTTTTTCATCCGAAATCGCGTCGGATGCCGATAGGTATAGTGGGTGAAGGTTTGCGCTTTTCGATCACCGGCTGCGTGCCGTTGCACTCGCGATGCGTTCAACGTAAAATGGCTTTCTCACAGCAGTTAGGTTCGTCTGCGCCGTTGCAGACAGGGAACATACGAGCATGACATTTGACGAATTGCTGGCAGTGGTCTCCGGCGATGTCCCGCCCGGCGTTTGCACCGACTCGCGGCTCGTGCGGCAAGGCGATGTGTTCGTCGCCATCGCAGGCAGTGCTGCGGATGGTCACAAGTTCATCGACCAGGCTGTCGACAACGGCGCCCGGTATATCGTTTGCCAGAGGCCCAACCACTCTTCGTCGTCGGTTGCCACTGTGGTGGTGGAGAACTCGGCCCGGGCGGCCGGGCTGCTGGCCCAGGCGAGCCATGGCTGGCCGGCCTCGAAGCTGACGAATCTGGCGGTGACCGGGACCAACGGCAAGACCACCGTCGCCTTCCTTGCGCACGCGTGCGTCCGACATGCCGGCAAGCGGTGCGGTCTGATGGGCACCGTCGTTTACGACACCGGCTCGGGCGTCACGCCCGCCTCGCTGACGACGCCGGACGCGCTGACCATCGCCCGGATGCAGCAGAGCATGGTCGATGCGGGCACCGAGTACATGGTGATCGAGGCCAGCAGCCACGCCCTGGATCAGGACCGCCTGGCGGGCATCGAGTTCAAAGCCGCCGCGTTCACCAACCTCACGGGCGACCATCTCGATTATCACAAGACCAAAGACAACTACCTGGCCGCCAAAATGCGCCTCTTCTCTGCGTTGGGCCCAGACGCGATCGCCGTGCTGAACAAGCAGGCACCGGAAGCGCAGGCCATCGCCAAGCAGACCCAAGCCCGCATCTGGTGGTTCGCCGTCGACGAGCCGGCCGACATCACCGCGCACGTTGAGTCCATGACGGTCGAGGGTGCAAGGTTCACGCTCGAACGCGGAGGGCGGAAGGCTCGTGTGGTCACGCCGCTGCTGGGCGCCTATAATGTCGCCAATCATCTGGCTGCCGCCGGGCTTTGCCTGGCCGCCGGGTTTGATCTGGACACCGTTGCGGCGGGACTGTCCTCGTTGAAGACCATTCCCGGCCGCTTGGAGAAGGTCGGCGGAAGAGAGTTCTCCGTCCTCGCCGATTTCGCGCACACCGACGACGCCCTGCAAAATGTCCTGACGACGCTCAGGCCCCTCTGCAAGGGCAGGCTCATGGTCGTCTTCGGCTGCGGCGGCGACCGCGACAAGACAAAGCGCCCTCGTATGGCGAAGGTCGCCCAGCGTCTGGCCGACGTCGTGATCGTCACCAGCGACAACCCGCGCACGGAGCGCCACGAAGCGATCATCGCCGACATCGTCGCTGGCTTCGACCCCGCCAAGGGTCGACGGGCGACCGTGACCGTCGAGCCCGACCGCAAGAGAGCCATTGAGTTGGCAATCGGCCGGGCTATGCCCAACGACATCGTCCTGATCGCCGGCAAAGGACACGAGACGTACCAGATCATCGGCACCGAGAAGATCCACTTCAGCGACCAGGAGGTCGCCGCAGAGTGCCTCAAAGGACGGGGATGAAACAGCTTTCCATCGAGATTGTGCGCCGAATCCTGAACGCGCAGGTCGCGCCGAGCGATTCGGGCCGGCTATCCATTACCGGAATCAGCACGGACTCGCGCACGACGAAGGCGGGCGACTGCTTCTTCGCCCTGCCGGGTGAGCGGTTCGATGGGCACGACCACGTCGCTGACGCGTTCGCGAGGGACGCGGCCTGCGCCGTGGTCAGTCGGCAGGTCGAGGCCCCCGGGCCTTTGCTCAAGGTCAAAGACACGATCGTCGCCTTGGGCGACCTGGCGCGCGAGTACCGCAGGATGCACGCTTTCAAGGTGGTCGCCATCACCGGTTCGGTCGGCAAAACCACCACCCGACAGATCGTTCACTACGTTCTAAGCCGACATTTTCGGACGCACCAGGCACAGAAGAACTTCAACAACACCATCGGTCTACCCTTGACTCTGCTGGACGCTCAGCCCGACGACGAGGTGATCGTCGCTGAGCTGGGTGCCAACCAACTGGGTGAAATCGCGTACCTGACGCGGATCGCGCAGCCGAACGTCGCGGTGATAACGAACGTTCACCCGGCGCACCTGGCGGGCTTCAAGAGCCTCGAAACCATCGTCCGAGAGAAGACCGCGATCGCGCAGGGCCTGGCCGATGACGGCGTCTTCATTGTCAACGGCGACATTGAGATCCTGACGACCGCCTGCCGCAATCTCGGCAGGCCCTTCCGCACGTTCGGAAGGTCGCCCGGCGCAGACTACCGCGCCGAACGAATCGCCCATCACGGTCTGACCAGCGCCTTCACCATCGACGGAGTGCCGGTCGAGCTGCCACTGCCCGGACCGGGCAACGTCGAGAACGCTTTGGCCGCCTGGGCGGTATGCAGGCAGTTCGGTCTGACCGCGGACGACTTGGCTCGTGCGGTGCGGACGCTTTCCGGCGTGGCGATGCGGGCCGAAGCATTGCAGCTCGGCACGCTGACCGTGCTGAACGACTGCTACAACGCCAGCCCGGCCTCGATGAAGAATGCCCTGGCGATTCTCGCCGGTCTGCGTGCCGAGGCGGCCACGAAGCGTCGCACGGTCTTCGTCTGCGGACACATGGCCGAGCTCGGAGCGCAGAGCGAAGCGCTGCACGCCGAACTCGGGCGCGAGGTGGCCCGTGCGGGTGTGGACCTGCTCCTTGCAGTCGGAGAGCCGACGAGAACCACCGCCGCAGCCGCCCGTGCGGCCGCGACATACGATCTGCGGGCAGTTTGTTTTGACGACACCGCTTCTCTTTGTGATAATCTGGAGAGGATCGTAACGGAATACGACATAGTCCTGGTCAAGGGCTCACGTGCGGCCCGGCTGGAGACCGTCGTTCAGGGATTGATAAAGGGATATCAAAGGTGAAATATCAAACGGCAAGACAGCGAAATCACAGCATCGCGGTTTTGGGTTGTGCAGTTTTTGCCTTTTGATTTTTGATCTTTGCACTCTAAATGATTTACCATCTTCTTCACCATTTCAGCGACTTCCTGACCGAGACGCTGCACTTCTATGCGTACCAGTACGTCATGTTCCGCGCCGTCATGGCGACGTTGACGTCTCTGGCGATCGCGCTGCTGATCGGCCCGCGGATCATCCGCTGGCTGATGCGCAAGAAGATCGGCGACCGGCCGGAGTTCCACCACGCCGCACTCAACGAACTGACGAAGGAGAAGGCCAACACGCCCACGATGGGCGGGCTGATCATCCTCTTCTCGGCGGCCGTGACCACGCTGCTATGGGCCAAGCTGAACAACCCGTTCGTCCAAAAGGCCTTGTTTGTGCTGCTGTGGTTCGGCGCGCTCGGCGGCATCGACGACTGGCTCAAGCTCACCGCCGCCGCCCGCCAACGCGGCCGCGACGGCCTCCACGCCTGGGAGAAGCTGATCTTCCAGATCGCCGGCGCGGTGCTGATCGCGTCGTTTCTATACTTCGATTTCGCCAACATCCCCGACGCCAAGCTGCTGTGGGTGCCCTTCTACAAAAAGGGCCTGATGCTGGCCAACTGGACGTTCATTTTCATTGCCATCTTCTACATCTCGGCCACCAGCAACGCGGTGAACCTCGCCGACGGCATGGACGGACTGGCCTCCGGCTGCGTCGCGATCATGAGTCTCGTGCTGGCCTTCCTTTGCTACGTCGCGTCCGAGACGATGTCACGCATGACGCCCATGACGTGGGCCAGCTACCTGCTGCTGCCTCACATTCCGCAGGCGGGCGAGCTGAGCATCTTCTTCGCGGCGGTGCTGGGCGCGGTGCTGGGCTTCCTGTGGTTCAACTGCTATCCGGCCCAGACCTTCATGGGCGACGTCGGCTCGCTGCCCCTCGGCGCGGCGATGGGCTACGGCGCCCTCGTGACGCGCAACGAGCTGCTGCTGCTGGTCATCGGCGGCGTCTTCGTCATCGAGCTGATGAGCGTGGTGCTCCAGGTGGGCTACTTCAAGTACACGCATGGCAAACGCCTGTTCCGCTGCGCGCCGCTGCACCACCATTTCCACCTGGCCGGCTGGAGCGAGCCGCAGGTGGTCGTCCGCTTCTGGCTGATGGCCGCCGCCTTCGCCGCCCTCGCCCTGGCCACCCTCAAACTCCGCTAACCCGTTCGTACTGTGCTTGTGAGAGCATACATGGTAACGCCTTATCCCGATGCGCATCGGGATCACTACAAACCGCTTTCGAGCCAATGGTCCAGGAGGATGGTGATGTCAGCGATGTCCACACGGCAGTCACCGTTGATGTCACCGGCGATGATCGTCTCGCAGGGAGGTTCGCCGAAATAGGACTTGCTCGCCTCAGGCGTGCCGCCGTAGGCGCCCATGTTGATGATCCCTCCATTGGGGAAGGGCTCATGGCCGATGGGGCTGTTCGGGTCGCCTGCATCGATGCAGGGACTGGTGACATCGTCCGCCACCCAACTCCCGCTGTTCGGGTCCCAGCGTCCCGCCTGGCTCTTGAGATGATAATCCCCTTCGACGAAGAAATCGTCGTTCGGGTCCTCGGGCGTCTCATTCGAGTCCCAATGCCCCAGATCGACAAAACACGGATCGCCGTCGATGTTCCCCGGCCCCAAGACGAGCCAGTCCTCTTGCTCGCTGAGAGCAACGGTCCCTTGCTCAATGCAGCTATATGCAATCTCTACGGGTGAATCGTTACTCCAAATCTCAGGGCCGCCATTGGACACAACACTGTTCACCACGCTGACGTGACTGGAGCCTGGATCGCTGTTGATGTCCACGGCAAGGAAAGACGCTTCCGGTGCGCGATTCCCCAGGATAGTGCAATTGACGATCTCCAGCAAACTGCCTTCCCGCGTGCTCCACGCCCCTCCACGCCCGCCCGCTTGGTTTCCGACCAGAAGCGAATTGACCAGTGTCACATCGCCAAACTGGCTGTGGCAGACCCCTCCGCCTGAGATGGCCGTGTTCCCCACAAACAGACTGCTTTCAATCCTCGCGCTACCTTCGCAGAGGACCGCACCGCCTCCGTAGTTGGCGGTGAAATTCCCACGGAAGACACAGCGAGTCACCCTATGGGTACCCGAAGCAGGAAATAGGTTCAGCGCCCCACCTGACGATCTCGCACGGTTCTCTGTGAAAGTGCAATCAGTGAGCGTGGCAGCCCTTGTCAAGGTAGCGGCACCTCCGCAACCCCATGAGTAGTTCTTGGTAAACACGCAGTGGTCCAGGACAAAATTACTGCCTTGTACAGCCCCCCCTTCCTCCCCGGCGTTTCTGATGAATTTGCATCGCTCGAAGACCGCCGGCGCCTGTTTTGGCACAGCCCGAACAGCTCCTGTGCAAGAGGGGAAATCGTCGTCACCGCAATTGGCGCAGAAGGTGCAGTCGCTCACTGTGCTGCCATTGCCAGCCTGCAACGCACCGCTCCGGTTGCACCCGCCCGTTATGATGCACCCATCCAATCGCGATCCATCGCCGTAGATGTGCATCACGCTTGAATTGTCCGCACGCGTGGGGTCGTCTTTCATCATCGCCGCGTCGGTCACTTCTGCATCGTTGCCCAGCAGATCGCCACTGAGCACGGTCTGGTATGTCTCGCTGTCCCGCCGATTCGGGTCGTCCGCACCGATCCCGGCGTACCCTCCAAGAAGGCTCATACCACTGTCTATACGGAAGAGGACATCCCGGTCCCGGCCTCCCTCGGGGTTCCGACGATCTCTATCGGGCTTATAGATCCCCTGCGCGACGCGGATTTCGATGGGTTCGCCCACCGCTTCGGCATCGGCGAGGGCATCCTGGAGGAACCGATACGCCGTAGCCCAGGACCGGCCATCGCCTGTTCCGATTGCATCGTCATCGACGTAGACGATGCGCTGGGCGGCTAAAGGAGCAGCGCCCACGACCAGCAGCAAGACCCCCGCGACGAATGCTACTCTGCGAACAATCCTCCGCGTCATGATGCTCCCTCCGTATTCGATCTCGGCATTCAACTCTATCAGAAATCATAGCACATCCGGTGGGATTTGTCCAGGCGTTCGTAGTATGCCCGTGAAGGCATAGAGGCTTCGAAAGACTAACGCCTTACGGCGTCACTACGAACGGGGACGGCCATAGCCGGCCTGGAGCTGGCCGCAGGCGGCCTGGATGTGGCGGCCGAGCCGGAAGCGGGTGACGGTCTCGACGCCGGCGTCGGTGAGGACTGAGGCGAAGCGGGCGATGCGTTCGCGGCTGCTGCCCGCCAGCTCGCAGCCAGGATACGGATTGTGCTCGATCAGGTTGACGTTGCACGAAAAGCCGTGCAGCAGCTTGACGAGCAGGTGGGCGTGGGCGGTCGAATCGTTTAGCTTGTCGATCAGCACGTATTCGAAGGTCACGCGCTGCTGCGTCCGCGCCTGGTAGGTATGCACGGCTTTGAGCAGCTCCGCGAGCGAGTACTTGCGGGCGATGGGCATGATGCGGCTGCGCAGCGGATCGCTCGGCGCGTTCAGCGAGATCGCCAGGCGAGGCTGGACGTCCTCGCCGGCCAGCCGGACGATCGCCGGCGCGACGCCGCATGTGCTGATCGTGATGTGCCGGATCCCGATGTTCTTGCCGGAGGCATGGTTCAAAATGCGGACGGACCTGAGCACCGCGTCGTAGTTCTCGAACGGCTCGCCCATGCCCATGTAGACCACGTTATTGATCTTGCCCGCCTCCTTCTCTGCCTGATTCACCTCGTCGGCGATCTCGCCGGCGGTCAGGTTGCGGCGGAGCTTGATCCGGCCGGTCGCGCAGAACGCGCAGCCCATCGCGCAGCCGACCTGGGTCGAAACGCACAGCGTCTGCCGCTGCTCGTCGCGCAGCAGCACCGCCTCGACCCGCTCGCTGTCGGCCAGCTCGAAGAGATACTTCCGCGACCCGTCCGGGTCCCGCAGGCAATCGAGCGTCTTGAGCTGCGAAATGAAATAGCCCTGCTCGCCGAGCCGGTCGCGGAATGCCTTGCTCAGCGGCGTGATGTCCGAGATCGTCTGAGCGCCCTTGGTGTGCACGAAGCTGAAGATGTACTTGGCCTGGTACACCTTCTGCCCCAGCTCCACCACGAGCCGCTCCAGCTCTTCCAACGTCCTGTCCTTGAGATCCTTGCTCATCGCCCCATTCTACCACATCCGCCGCCCGGCTGCTCGGAGTGCCTGCCATCGGTCCGGCAGAATTCGCGATTGGGATGGAACAGAAGAGCGACCTACGGTATCTTGCAGGTGTCGGAGTAGAGATCCAACGCCGGAAGGTTATGGAGGTGCGAGAGATGAACGGCGATTGTCGAGACGGCAGTACAGACGCGAACGAGCACTTCGTCGGCGAATACGCCTCGGAGCTAACCCCTCACTGGACGATGTTCGAAGTCACGCGGTCCGAGACCGGCTTCGCCCTCAAGGCGTATGAAGGGACTGAGCTTGGCGAACTCGCGCCTCGGGATGACGCTTTGGTCGGGAAGGTGTTCGGTACGGCATTTCGTCTGCATCGCGAGAATGGGGGCGACCGTTACATCTTCAGCGGAGAGGCCCAAGCGACTACCGGACCGGCTCGGCCAAGCGTGCTGATCGCAGTGACCCTGGTCAAGCGTGTGCCACCTCCGAGCGCGGCGTTGGAGCGTCAGTTCGGCGTCAGCGCCGAGGCCCTGGTCCGGCACGTGCGACAGAGCGAACACTGGATCCACCAAGTCGAGAGCCTGCACATCGCGGCCGATTCGGCGTGGACGAGAACCGCCGAGGGTATCGCCCACCGTAAGAAGCAGTTGAAGGCCCAATTCCCTGACGAAGACTTCAGCCGGGAGAAGTTCTGGGGTCTCTTTCCTTCGGCGCAGGACAAGCTGGAAATCCACATCGATCGCAAGAGGTTCCGTTATTCCAATAGCAGCGACAGAGAAGAAGATGTCCAAATCTGGGACGGCCGCACTTTCCTTTCGCACATCAAGTATTACACACACGACCAGGAAAGCTACAACATCGCTCCGAACCTCGAGGATCGCGGCGCGTTCTTGCTGTGCGGTTTTGCTTGGCCCAGGGCACAGCGCCACAAGTTCTGGTGGACAGACAACGATCCGGATGAGGTGGACGAAGACGAGCAGTTCGGCCAGGCCGAGGAGTTCGTCCTCATGGCCCAGCAGGACTATCGCGGTGTCCCCTGCTATGTGCTCGAATGTCACCCGAAACGGGCTGACGTGCGCCGATGGTTCGTGGGTGTCAAAGACGGCCTGCTACGCGGCAACCTCTCCTACGGACCCGAACTCCGAAGCGAGTTCTGGACGGACCGATACCGCGAAGTCCGTCCCGGTTGCTGGTTCCCGATGTGCCAGGGCTACAAGTCGTTCGACCATGACGATGCCTTGCGATCCTTTCTCAGTGGCTGGCGTGACATCACTATCACGCAGATAGAGGTTGACCGAGACTTCCCGGACGGGCTGTTCCAGATGGAATTCAAAGAGGGCGTCCGTGTGTTCGACCAGCGTTTCGGGGGGCCCGTCCTGTACAAGTACAAGGAAAACATGACCGAACAGGATTGGGAGCAGATCCGCGTCGAGGCCCGCACGCGTGCGGAAGAGGATTCCGCGGACCGGCAGCGTCTCGATGCGCGCGTCGGCCGCGAACCGCCGGCCTTTCCCGACCAATGCCAGTGGCTCAACACCGCCCCATTGACTTGGCCCCACCTGCGCGGCAAGGCCGTGGTGCTCCAGTTCTGGTCCCACACTTGCGGGCCGTGCCACAACCACATTCATCTGCTCCAACGTTCCGCCGAGGACGCCGACATGGTGCTCATCGGCGTTCACACGCCACAGAATACCGTCGACGAGATCACGGAGATCATGGCCAAGTACCACGCCGATGGCCCTGTCTGCGTGGACCTGCCTCGGGAACGCTCAGGAGTGGGCTTTGGCCTGCTCAGCAGTAAGTTCGGCGTCAGGGCCATCCCTTCGTGGTTCGTCATCGGACCCGAGGGCAAAGTCGTCGGTCACGCCATGGGCCCCGGCAGGGCCTTTCAGATGGCCCGCGAGAGCCTGCAACAACGATAGCCGCCAACGTGCGCCTTCCAGCCGTCAATCGTCGTCGGCGGTGCTGGAGATGTATCCCTGCTGGCCTTCGCTGGCGTAGGCGCGAGCGGGTTCCTCTTCCTCATCTTCCTCGGCCAGATCGGCGTAGCCAGCCTCGCCGTCGTCGGCCATCTGGCTGCGGATCGCCTCGTATTCGTCCAGCGTCATGAGCACTTCGCGGGCCTGACTGCCTTTGTATTCGCCCAGGATACCAGCGGCCGCCATCATCTCGATCATGCGCGAGGCGCGAGCGTACCCGACGCTGAGTTTCCGCTGGAGCAATGACACGCTGCCTCGCTTGCTCTCGAGGACGACGCGCACGGCCTGGTCGAACAGCTCATCGCGCGGCATATCGCCGGCATCGGTGCGCTTGAGCTGCGTCAGTTCCGGATGGAACTGCGGCTCGGCGATGTCCTTGAGGTGCTTGATGATGCCGCGAATCTCGGTCTCGTCGAGGAACGTGCCCTGGGCGCGGATCAGGTCGCTGGTGCCGGGCTTGAGGAAGAGCATGTCGCCCTCGCCCAGCAGCGTCTCGGCGCCGTTCTGATCGAGGATGATCCGGCTGTCCATCCGGGCGGCCACGCGGAAGCCGATGCGGCACGGCATGTTCGACTTGATCAGGCCGGTGACGACCGTCGCCTGCGGACGTTGCGTCGCCAGCACGATGTGGATGCCGACGGCGCGGCTCTTCTGGGCCAGGCGGACGATATAAGCTTCGATCTCCTTCGAGGCGGTCATCATCAGGTCAGCCAATTCGTCGATCACGATCATGATGTAGGGCAGCTTCTTAGGGATCTGGGCCTCTTCGTCCGGCGTGCTCGGCGCAAACCGCGCGACGACCTCTTCGGCGCCCAGCTTGTTGAACTCGGCGATGTTCTTGACCCGCCCCTCGGCCAGCAGTGCGTAGCGCTCATCCATCTTCACCGTTGCCCACTCGAGGATCTGCACCGCTGTCTGCGTCTCGGTCACGATCGGGCACATCAGGTGCGGGACCGTGCTGAAGGCGGTCATCTCGACCATCTTCGGGTCGATCAGGATCATCTGCACGTCGTCGGGGCGCTTCGTCAGCAGGATGCTGACGATGATGCTGTTGATGCAGACGCTCTTGCCCGAGCCGGTCGTGCCGGCGATCAGCAGGTGCGGCATGCGGGTCAGGTCGGAGACCAGCGCCTCGCCCGCGGAATCCTTGCCCAGGAACAGCGGGATCTCCATTTTGCTCGCCCGCGTGCCTCCCAGGTCCATCAGGCTCTTGATGCGGACTTTCTCCTTGGCGCTGTTAGGCACCTCGATACCGATGGTATGCTTGCCGGGCAAGGGGGCGACGACGCGAACGGCGCCGGCGCTGAGCGCCCGGGCGATATCGTTGGACAGGTTCGTGATCCGGCTGACCTTGATGCCCGCGGCCAGCTCCAGCTCGAACATCGTCACGACCGGTCCGGTATCCGCGGCGACGACCCGCGCGTTGATGTTGAATTCGCTCAGCAGCTTCTCCAGCGCGCTGGCCTTGGACTTGACCACCTTCTCCTGGATCGCGGCGTAGCCGTACTCGGGCTCGGCCAGCAGCTCCATCGGAGGCAGGGTATAGTCGTCGTAGGAGGGTTGCACGAAGGGCGGCGGCGGGCGCTTTTCGACGCGCTGCCGCACCTCCATCGGGAGCGGACGTTTCACCGCAGGAGCGGCTGGGGCCTCAAGGGCTTCCTCGATTTCTTCGTCCTCCTCCGGGCTTGCTGCCAGGTCTTCGTATTCGTCCTGTTCCTCCTCGGCCTCGTCGTCGCCATACTCCTCTGCCCTATCGTGGGCTTCGACGGTTCCGCCGCCGCCCAGGGCCAGCGACTTCTGCCTGGCACTGAGCCGTTGCCATATCTCGCTGAGGGCTTCGGAGTGTTCCTTGGCGACCGACCAGGCGGGCACGACGAATCCGATGACCCGGCGTACCGCGATCCCACAGGCAGCCAGCACCCCGATGATGATGCTGTCGGCCAGCAGAGCCAAACCGACCGCCCAGGTCGCGGAGACCAGAATGAACGTGCCCAGGACCGCAAAGCGGCTCCGCAGAAACGTGGCGGCCGAGACCCCGAGCACGCCGCCCGAGCCGAGGGGGAAGGTGTAGACCTTGTGCGGCCAGAAGACATAGAACGTCGTCGAGACCGCCACCGTCAGCAGAACCATCCCCACGAAGCGGAAGACAACCTGGTTGACGGTGCGATCCGCGATCCGGGCCAGCAGGTAACACAGGAGCGATCCGAGCAGCAAGAACGCGCCGGGACCGATGTAGTACAGCAGGTAGAACGCCGCGAAGGCGCCCATCGAGCCGCACCAGTTCGTCGCCGGTTCGTTCGGCGGATAGGAATACGTGCTCGGCCGGTCGCCGATGTCGAAGCTCAGGCAACTGAACAGCAGCACCAGACAGATGACGACTCCGATGCACAGAAGCGCCAGCCGTACCCCCGCCCCGAGGGCCTTATGCCTGTTTCTTTTCGCTCGTGACTTCCTGCTCGTGGCCACCGTACAGCACCTCTTCAACGGGTCCCATAAAATCCTATGCCGCGGAAGCGCACACCCTCCGGGCTTCCGTCCAACCTGTGTTTATATCGGCACCACGCAGGACTTTTCTCCACTATTGCCCGATTCCCGACTTGTCGCCGTAGACCTGTAGGTTGCGAACACGCGCTACGGCTTGGGGATAGTGGTGGCGTAGCGGTTGGTGATGGGCAATCGGCGGTCTTTGCCGAAGGCCTTGGGGGTGATGCGGACGCCGGGCGGGGACTGGCGGCGCTTGTATTCGTTGCGGTCGATCATCCGGATCACGCGCTCGACGTCTTTGGCGGGCAGGCCGGAGGCGACCAGCTCGCGCGCGGACAGGTCCTTTTCAACGTATCCTTTGATGATCTCATCGAGCAGATCGTAATCCGGCAGCGAGTCGGCGTCCTTCTGGTCGGGCCGCAACTCGGCGCTGGGCGGGCGCGTGATGACGGCGGACGGAATCAACTCGCGGTCGGCCTTCTCGTTCATGTAGGCAGCGAGGCGATAGACCATCGTTTTGAGCACGTCTTTGATGACGGCGAACCCGCCGGCGGTGTCGCCATAGAGCGTGCTGTAGCCCACGGAGGTCTGGCTTTTGTTGCCTGTGGTCAGCACGAGCGCTCCGGCCTGGTTGCTCAGGGACATCAGAATCGTGCCACGGATCCGCGCCTGGAGGTTCTCGTAGGCCAGACCCTTGTCGTCCCAGGTCGGGTCCGCCCGGAGTGACTGGTTGAACGGTGTCAGGATCGGCTCGATGGGAATCGTCAGCAGTTGGAAGCCCAGGTTGTCGGCCACCTTGGCCGAATCGGCGATGGTCTCAGGGCTGTTGAACCGCGAGGGCATGGTGATGCCCAGCACGTTCTCGGCACCGAGGGCGGCCACCGCGATGGCGGCGGTGACCGCCGAATCGATCCCCCCGCTGATGCCCAGCAGCGCCTTCTGAAACCCGTTCTTCCTCGCGTAGTCCCGCGTGCCCAGGACGAGCGCCTGGTAGACCTCGTCGAGGAGACCCTCGGGTTGCGTGACGGGCGGCCGGGTCGGCACGATGGTGACCCGACCCTCGGCTCGCGTGACGTCGGCGACCAGCAGGTCCTCGTCAAAGGCCTTGGCTTTGGTGATGATCCGGCCGGTCGAGTCGGCCAGGATGCTCTGGCCGTCGAAGACCAGTTCGTCCTGTCCGCCGATGAGATTGCAGTAGGCGACGGCACAGCCAAAAGCATTGGTGCATCGCGCGATGATGCGGCCCCGGTCGTCGAGTTTGCCCATGTGGAAGGGTGATGCCGAGACATTGACCATGAGATCGAAGGGATCCACGTCGGTGAGGAACCGCCGGAGCGCTTCGGTCTCCCAGAGGTCTTCGCAGACGGTCAGAGCGATCCGCAGACCGCCGACGTCGACGAGGACAGGTCGGCTGCCCGGTTTGAAGTAGCGCCGCTCGTCGAAAACGCCGTAATTGGGCAGCTCGCGTTTCTGGTACGTCTCGGCGATGCGCCCTTCCTGGATCACGACCGCCGCGTTGAACGCGGTGCCGTTGACGCTCTCGACAAAGCCGGCCACGACGGTCTTCGTGGGGCAGGCCTTCGCCAGGGCTTCGACCGCACTACGATTGTCCTCAAGGAACTGCCTCTTGTACACCAGATCTTCGGGCGGATAGCCGCAGATCGCCAGTTCGGGAAAGACCACCAAGTCTGCCCCGGCCTCGGCGGCCCGGGCCCACATCGTCTTCATCTTCTCGATATTGCCCGACAGATCGCCGACGGTGGCGTTGAATTGGCCCAGAGCGACTCGCACTTCCTACTCCAACTCCCAAGAACCCGGTGTACCGAAAGCCCGGCAAGACGCTCTTGCCGTCCGAAGTGTGCCCGTGAGAGCCTGCCCTGAGCTTGCCGAACGGGCATAACGCCTCACGGCGTCACTACAAACGATTCTATCGGTCCGGCCCTTGGCAGCAATCTTTTTTGTCGCTGCCGTCGCAGAGCCACCGGCTCGTGCCAGGGCATGTTTCCCTCTCACGCCGTCGGCGGTCTCCATGTTGACCGGTGGCCCAGTGGGTCTATAATAGCCGCCGGTTGCGGATCGCGGTGACGTGGTTCGCAGACGACCTCGAACGCGTGGAGATGGGCGTCACAGCAAGCCATGGAGAATCGACCGACATTCCGCCTTGCCCGCTCGCTGGATGATCTGATCAAGGTCTTCCTTGTTCGGGGCATCGTCTTCATGGACGAGCAGCAGGTCCGGTACTGTGAGGAGATGGACGAGCACGAACACGCCGCCATCCACATCCTCGGCGAGATCGACGGCGAGCCCATCGCCGCCGGGCGAATTCGTTTCACCGGCTCCTTTGCCAAGCTCGAAAGGCTTGCGGTGCGAAAGCCCTATCGCGGGCGGGGCTACGGCGACCAGCTCGTGCGTTTTGCCATGGACGTCGCTCGCGGCATGGGCTTCAACCGGTTCAAGCTCAACGCCCAGGTGGCCGTCCGCGACTTCTACACCCGGCATGGGTTCCGCGTCTGTGGCGAGAATTTCATTGAGGCCAACATTGAACACTGTCCCATGATCCGCGAAGACGCCACGGAGAGGTCCTGATTGCCGGACGAAGTCGGCCCTGTTGTTCGTCATCGGCTTCACCATAACGCTCCACGGTGTCCGACAACCGAAAGGAAGCAGAGGCGATGCCCGCGAAACGATGTGTCCGGTGCCTGCTGCCCGGGAATTATCCCGGTGTGGAATTCAACGAAAGCCGCGTGTGCAGCTACTGTCTCGGCCGGCAACACTTCGGGGTGGAGGCCGATCCGCAAGTGCGTTCCCTGATGGCCCAAAAGGAGACGCTGTGTGCCGATTTCGAGCGGGTGGTGGAGCAGGCCAAGGGCCGGGCCGAGTACGATTGCCTGGTTCCGCTCAGCGGCGGCAAGGACAGTACGTATCTGGCCCACCTGCTGAAGAACGAGTACGGCCTGAAGGTCCTGACGATGACGATCGACACGGGACTGCTAAGCCCGCTTGCCAAGCCGAACGCGGCGCGCGTTGCTGCCCGGTTGAACGTCGATCATCTCCTGTACGCGCCGAGGCCGGAGTTCTTCAGGAAGCTCTATCGCTACTATCTGACGCACCCGAGTCTCGAGAAGAAGAGATACGAGGAGGTCGGTTACGTCAGCACCGTCTGCCAGGTCTGCTGTAAGGCGATTCACAGCATGGTCATGCAGGCGGCGGCACTGCGCCGGATTCCCTGCGTGGCCTTGGCCTACTCGCCCGACCAGATCGAGCACCACTTCTACGAGGCTTCGTACAGCGAGGTGTACGAGCAAAAGTGGGCGCCGCAGCCGTTATATGAAGCGCCGTTCGACGAGGAGGATCGCCGCCAGTTCTGGGACCCCGAGGCGTTTGCTGACCGGGGCCCGCTGCCGCGACTGCTGTTGCCTTTCCATGTGATCGACTATCCGGGCGCTGAGGAAGTGACGCGGAGGACGATCGAACTGGGATTGCTGGAGAAGCGCAAGGCCAGCCTGTTCGTGACGAACTGCCGGCTCAACTGGCTCTTGATGCATTTGGACATGCATAAACTGGGCTATGACCCGTACGTCGCCTCTATCAGCCACCAGATCCGCGAGGGCCGCATCAGCCGGAGGCGATGGCTGGTGCTGCTGGAGCTCGAGCGGATTGCTGCCCGGTGGGGACTTTATCGAAGGGTATGGAAGAGAAGAGAGGTCATGGAAGTCCTCTCCCATCTCGAGTTGAACATGGACGACCTGCTGTCGCAGAATGCGTAGCGGCGTGCGATCCGGAATGACATCCAATCGGGGCTCGGTATGAAGACACCAATGGCGATTCTGTGTTGTGTGCTGGTGACGGGGGGTGTTCTTGTCGCGAAGGAAACCGCAAGAACATGTCGTGACCTGCCCTTCCTCCAGGACTACAGTGAGAAGGTCCCTCTGGCGTCTGAACTTCACGGCGCCCAACTGCGGAAGGTCCGCGCTGACCGCAATGGCCGAGTCCTTGTGCTCTCGGACAAAGGGCTGTTGCAGATCCACGAAGGCAGGCTCAAACCGGACCGGCTCCACCGCCCTCTGACGGATATGAAGATCGAGGATATGGAAGTCTGCCAGGGTCAGTTCGTCTACCTGACGGACGAATCGGCTCTGAGCAACGCCTGGGCGGGCCGGTTTCTTGTCAGCCACAATATGCGCGATGCCGAGAGGCTGGCGATGGGGACGGCATTTGATTTCCTGGTCGCCGGGGGCGAACGTGTCACCTGCTTTCGTGGATCGGAGGCGGGCCGCGAGCTATCCACCGAAGGCGGCGTCAGACAAGCCATCTTCGACCCCGCGCGAAGGCAGTTCCTCGTGCTCACAGAGACCGCGTTATGGCGCGTGACATCGGCCGGGGAACAAACCGCTGTTTTTCGGCACGGGAAGATGAACTGCCTCGGGCTAACGGACGAGGATTTATGGATCGGAACATCAAACGGCTACCTGCGTCTTGAGCCGATGTCGTTCACGCAGCGGTCGGATATCGAGACGAAGGTGCCCTGCATGGATATCCTTTGCATCAAGCCCATCGGCGACAAGACGTGGTTCGGGACGCCGCAAGGCGCCTTTGCCATGAATCGCTACGGGACGATCGACTACTATGCGTCGAAGCGCTGGCTGGTGGATGATGGGGTGGTAGATATTGCTCCGGGGCCGGATGATTCGGTGCTGGTCCTCTCGAAAACAGGTTTGAGCATAATCCACTTCATTGAGATGACGCTGGCCGACAAGGCCGAACACTTTGATAAGCTGACGCGCCAGCGACATATTCGTTACGGCTTCAACAGCGCGTTCGTCATGAGCGAGCCGGGCGATCTGTCCACAGGAACACTGATCGACCAGGACAACGATGGGCTCTGGACCGCGATGTACATGGCGGGCGAGCTGTTCCGCTACGCCGTCACCCGATCGGATGAGGCGCTGCGCAACTGCTACGAATCCTTCGAAGCCATGGAGCGACTCACCGAGATCACGCCGATGGAGGGCTTTCCCGCCCGCTCGTTCGACCGGGCTGGCTATCAGGTGGCCGACAAACCACGCTGGCAACAGGCGGCCGACAAGCATTGGGTCTGGAAAGCGACCACCAGCAGCGACGAAATCGTGGGACATTTCTTCGTGTATGCGATCTTTGCCGAGGTCGTGCCGGACCAAGGCTGGCGCGACCGGGCCGTCGCGCTAATGGATGCCATTATGGACTGCATCGTGCGAAACGACTGGTACCTGGTGGACTACGACGGCAAGCCTACGCAGTGGGGACGTTGGCACCCGGACTACGTCAACCAGTTCCCGCGTCAGGTGGGCGACCGGCGGCTTAACTCGATCGAGATCATTGCTTTCCTCCAGACGGCCTGGCATTTCACGGGCAAGGACCTCTACCGGCAGAAGGCCTTCGAACTGTTCGAGAATCACGGTTACCTCGATAACATCATGATCCCGATCTCCGAGATCGGGCGCGTGTCTGGGATCGATCTAACGACGGAATGGAACCACTCCGACGACGAGCTGGCCTTCCTGAGCTATTGGAATCTGTACCGGTACGCCTTCAGCGAGGATCTTCGCGAGCAGTACCGCCAGGCTATCCGAGAACACTGGCAGATCGAGCGGCCCGAGAAGAACCCGCTATGGAACTTCATCTACGCCGACACGGGGGCCGAGCAGTTCGACCTGGCCGAGTCGATTTGGAGCCTGCGGCAGTTCCCTCTCGATGCGATCGGCTGGGACATCCGCAACAGCAACCGCCGGGACCTCGCGTTCCTGGAACCGAATTTCCGGGAGCAGTCCACGGCCGAAGTCCTGCCGCCCGACGAACGGCCGATGAGCAAGTACAACGGCAACGCCTTTCGACTGGACGGCGGCGAGGGCGGCCGGCGTGAATTCAGCGGAGACATCTACCTCCTGCCCTACTGGATGGGCCGCTATCTCGGCGTCATCGAATAGCGTCTCATCCCGATCCCGATGCACGTCGGGACCGGGGCCGGGACCGCTGCGAACGAGGGTGAATGGGTGTGGTCTATCGCGACCAAAAGTGGTAGGATGCGGCGAGATTGGACTGTCGTCGCGGCCATCCGTGACGCAGTTTCCCAGAGAAGGAGAATCCATCGACATGAGTTTTGATTTCGAGACTGTGCCCGACCGCCGGAACACCGACAGCCTCAAGTGGCGCCGCTACCACGGGCGGGACATTATCCCGATGTGGGTGGCGGACATGGACTTTCGGGCGCCGGCGTGCGTGCTGGAG
>Ga0068714_10002200_pt1 | contig 25844 bp, 22 predicted proteins | sample MTBNYHSulfiMetaG_FD_62988 | JGI IMG/M metagenome (GOLD analysis project Ga0068714, IMG submission 62988) | Enrichment culture microbial communities from rom New York Harbor, USA that are MTBE-degrading - MTBE-NYH (New York Harbor Sulfidogenic)... | ecosystem: Environmental > Aquatic > Marine >... | reverse complement strand
AGCACCACCGATTAATAAAAGAAAGGCTCCTGCTCCTACCAGGCTTGCATTTTCAGAAACACTTACAAGATAATTCGTCGAGTTTAAAGGTCCCAGAAACAGGACGCTCAGGACATCTAAACTCGTATAAATGATAAATAGTATTCCCGCACTTATTGCGAGCTTTCTGGAGTTGTTCATTTTTTCTCCTTTTTATAACTTGATGATCCAAAATTATTCGATTGAATCGGGCAAATCGACACCAGCGGCATTCCCAGATCCCGTATCTTTTTAAGCAATCCGTGCAATGCGGCTTGATCAGCCACGGGTCCGGAAAGAAGCGTAGTGCCGTCTTCTTCCAGCGATATGGTCAGGCCCTCGAACCAGTCTGTCCACTGGAGGTCCAGGTGTCCCCTGAGACGGATTTCATAGCAGGGTGGTTGGTTATGTTTTTCGTCGGATCTTGGTATGTCACTCATACAAAATCTCGCTTTTTTCCTTTCCTCGTTTACCTGCCCAAAGGATACGACCAGATCATGTGAGATTTCATCACAACATGATGTGATTGGAGTTGTGATTTTTCGCGAAAAACAAAAAGCTCCGCCAGATGTTTTGAGGACACCTGCCGGAGCTGGAGCGAAGTTTATGGATCTGCTAAATTAGATCGAGCTCTTCAGCGCGCCGGACAGCTGCCCGGCGGTCGTTGACCTCCAGTTTGATAAAAATATTTTTAGTGTGGGTGCGAAAGGTGTTAATCGACACACTTAGTTGAAGGGCAATTTCCGGCCCGCTTAAATCACTTCGCAGCAGTTTGAGTACTTCCAGTTCGCGTTGGCTCAATGGTTCAATCAGGGGCTCACAGTCCCCCCTTTTCCCTGCGGGTCGGGGACTTCGCCGGTGTCCTTCCGGGAGTTCAAAGGATATATCAGGTTTGTCTGCAAGTTTCATCTTATCAGATTCAAATGCTGCCAGTAGCTTGCCTGTGTAGGCTGGCATAATTCCGCACGCGGCTGCTTCACGAAGCAGTTCCATCATGCTTGGTCCTTCGTCAAGGAATATGCGGACGTAACCTTGTGGCTCTGCTAACGCAAGTGCCTGCTGAATAGACAGGAGTGCATCAGGAAGGTTACCTTGCGCGTGATAAGCCATTGCTTGCAATATCCGAATTTCTATCACGCTGCCCATCTCACCACGTTCCTCCGCGGCTTTCAGCAAGCGCTCCAACAGTCTCATTGCTTCTTGAATAGAGAGGCTTGTGGGGTCGTTTTGATAGAGGGCTAGGAGCACCCTGGCTAGAGTGATGTGATCGTACTCGTGCAGGTAGCTGGGTTCATCATCAGCCGAGAGTCCCTGATCACGCACCCACCTCAGGGCTTCACCCAAGCAACCCTGGGCTATCCATACCCGGGTCTTCCGCGTCGTGATCGGGCGCACATTCGGGGAGAAGTTGGCATCGTAGACGCGCTCGGCATCTTCGAGTAATTGCAGCGCACCGTCCAGATCGCCCTGGGCTTGTTTAATGCGCGCCATCGCCGCGCACCAGCGATACGGGTTTTGCGGTAAGCTGGCAAGTTCACCCAGCGCCTGGCTGGTGAGCAGATGTTGCGTGGCGGTCTTCAGATCATTATGCTCACACTGAATGGCGCTCATGCCCACGTACATATCTGCTGCTCCTCGCAGGATTGGCGCACCCGGCTCTTCCGCCCACTTTAGGGTCTGCTGATAGGTGGTCATTGCATCGCGGAGAAGGCCTTGCGCAATCTGTATATCCGCCAGGGTAAGGGCGTTGCCGATGGCTGGAGAGATGTACCCGGCCAGCCGCACATGTTCCATGCCATCGGCGATCATCTGACGGGCAGCATCGAGATCCCCGCTTGTCCATGCGGCGAGCCCCAACTGTGAGGCTGCCCCACCGATCATCAGGTGATCATCCTCAGATGCGAGATCAAGCACCCGTCGAGCGTTCTTCGCAGTCTCGGGCATATCGCCCCTGGCCAGGGCGCGCGCGGCACGGAGCATGGGAATCATCCCCGGGAGACGTTTAAATGTCCCATAGTCCACGACGATCATCCCGGTCGTATCGGCCATTGAGTCCAGCCAGCGTTCGGCATCCCGCAGCCAGGGTTCAACACCACCGACCTCTCCGCCACCAAATAATGCGTAAGCATAGTGAACACAGAGCACCGGCCTGAAGCGGACCAGTTCATCAGGGAGTGCCTTTAGCCAGCCAAGCTCCGTGACCGTGGTTCCTCGTCTGTTCCTGCGCGTTTCTGGAATTGCCAGTTCGACCAGGATCGCCGCTCGCTCGAAATCCTTGCCGGCTAACGCGTGGCGGATGGCATCGTGCGGTAGTCCGTTTTTTTCATACCATTCACTCGCCCGACTGTGGAGAATAGCTACCATCTCCGGTTGCGTCCCCATCAGATGTTCAAGCAGAACATCGGCGAATAGATGGTGATAGCGATACCACTGACGCTGATCATCGAGCGGAATGACGAACAGGTTGTCTCGCTCAAGTGCTTTCAGCATCTCCTTACAATCCGTCTGTTCAGTAACAGCGTCGCAAAGAGGACTACATAACTGATCGAGAATAGAGGTTTGGAGCAAGAAACTGCTGACACGTTCAGGCTGGCGTTGTAGAACCTCTTCCACCAGATAGTCCAGGATAAAGCGGTGGCTGCCGGTGAACGATTGGATGAAGCTGGCGGCATCATGATGTCCCTGCACTGACAGTGCGGCCAGTTGCAAGCCGACGATCCAGCCTTCGGTGCGGGTTTCCAACGCGGTGATGTCATCGGTTGAGAGGTTCAAGCCCATCACTTGGTTGAGAAAGTCAGCGGCCTCGGTGGGGGTAAAGCGTAAATCAGCGGCACGTAGCTCGATCAATTGTCCACGGGCCCGCAGGCGGGCTAAGGGCAACTGGGGATCCTCACGGGTAGCGATAATCAGAACCATCTGCGGAGGCATGTGCTCCACCATAAAGGTGAGCGCCTGGTCAACCGGCTTGGAATCAAGCATGTGGTAATCGTCCAGGACGAGGATGAATTTGTCCGGGAGGGCGGCGATCTCATTCAGCAAAGCCGTCAGGAGTGATTCGGAAGACGGTGGCCGGGCAGATTGAAGGGCGGCCAACACATCTGCGCCGATCTTTGACGTGATGGTTTGCATCGCCGTCACGATATAAACTAGAAAGCGTGTGGGATCATTATCCGCCTCGTCCAGCGACAGCCATGCTACCGGTCTGCCGCACCCGGCGGCCCACTCACTGACGAGCGTGGTTTTGCCAAAACCGGCGGGAGCAGAGACGAGGGTCAACTTGCGGCCTGGAGCTAGTCCTTCATTTAATCGTGCAATCAGAGCCGGGCGTGGAACGATTGCCCGCCGTATAGGAGGAATGTAAAGTTTCGTTAGGATAAGGGAGTCTGACATTCTGGAATTAATTATACATCGCACCTTAGTTGAGGGCGCGAAAGACGAAAGAAAGAAAAAGTACTTGACGAACCCACGTAAAACAGATACTATACGAATATCGATTAGCTACCGCAGCGTGCCCGGCAAGCGTGGATCAGAGTTCGTCAGGTCGGCTGATTTGCAGAGCCCGCCGCACAAATGGCACGGATTCAGGATTTTGACTCATAACCCGGAGGTCAGTGGTTCGAATCCACTCCCCGCTACTGTTATCCAGACGCTTAGAAATGAGCGTTTTTGGTTTAAACATGCGTTATTTCCTTGAACTATTTAATTGTGAAGAGAGATTGTTTGTTGACTATTCAATGGTTCTCTTCTGGAGATAGATCAAGGGTATCATCCCAGTGATTTCAAAGCAATATACCAATATCGGTAGGTTTTTAACCTGATAACCTATCCATTTGGATAGGTTTTGGGGATCTGGACGTCTTGATTATCTAAAACCATAGGAATATCTATAATGTCCTCTTGCTAGTGCAAACTAAATGACCATTACTGCCCAGGCCTTTTTAAGAGAAAAGAAGCGTCTTCGCTAGACAAAAACCAGTAGTAATATTTCCCGTATGTCCTCGGTTTCAGGATTCAGGCTCGTAACCTTTTGGTCATTGGTTCGAATCCACTCCCCGCTACTAAGAGTGAACCAGATTCCGTCGGTCTCTGATTTTTCATTTCCTAAGCAAGCGTGGTCGAGATACCGCGGTGGATTGTGGCAGGATATTATATAACCTGATAGCTAAAATTGGCTCAGGTATGAGCAAATAATAAAACTCAACTCCAATTCCACGAATACAAAATCGTGACCACATTGAATCCCATACTGACCGCCAGCAGGAATTTATCATATAACGAAGCGTAGGTGGGTAGGCCAACCAGGTTGAACAGGAAAAAGAAGGCGGCCACAATGATATTCACCAAGCGACTCACAGACTGGGGCAAAACCAGAGTCAGAAAAACCATCAGGATGGGCGTCAACATCAGAACCGCGATCCCCAGCCAAACGAACTGGTTTAAATTCTTGTCGGCCATCGGTTTTTTTGCCAAGTCGCCGCTGCAGATGCGCAAAACATCACCATAAAGATAAATTAGCGTGGCAACTACCCAGGTTGCAGAAAGAAGAATTTTTATATCCATTGTCTTATTTCTCCTGTTCCGCGATTGTGATGACCACTTTGCCTCGGGCGTGACCTTTTTCATAATACCGAAAAGCTTCAGCTGTTTTAATTAACGGGTAGCATTCATCAATAACCGGCCTGATCTTTCCGCCTTTCAAAAGATCACTTATGAAAACCAAATCTTTTTGATTTGCTTTTTTCGTTACGCTTGTCATCTTCCTGCCATCGCTTTTTGACATTAAGGGTCCCAGGAGCAGTGACTGGAATATTTGCGCTGGCAAGCCTCCCGTGAAGACGTAAATGCTCTGGGGAGATAAAACAAGCTTATACGCGGAAAGCGGATGATACCCATTCACGGCAAGGATGAGATCATACTGCTGCCCACTTTGGGTGAAATCCTCTTTGGTGTAGTCAATGACGTGGTCTGCGCCTATCAAGCGCGCTATCTCCAAATTCCGCGAGCTACACACAGCAGTCACTTCCGATTCAAACGCCTTGGCAATCTGCACCGCAAACGTCCCCACCCCGCCAGATGCCCCGTTGATCAGAACTTTTTGCCCGGGCTGAATATGCCCTTGATCGCGCAAGCTTTGCAGGACCGTGACGGCTGCCACGGGTACAGCGGCAGCTTCCTCAAATGAAACATTGGACGGCTTTAGCGCCAAAGCGCTTTCAGGAACAGAAACATATTCGGCAAAACTGCCACTACCAAGCCCAAAAATATCTCCAAACACCGCATCCCCTGGCTTAAACTGCGCGACGTTTCTGCCAACCGCTTCCACGCAGCCAGAGACATCAACGCCAAGAATTGTGTTTTTTGGTTTAAACATCCCATTGCCTATCAGACGCATTGGGAAAGGGTCAGCGGTCAGCATATGCCAGTCGCTCGCATTGATGGATGCTGCATGGACTTTTACCAGTACTTGTTCTTCATTGAGGGCAGGCTTTATCACCTCTTCGAGATGAAGAACATCTGGCGGTCCATATTTTGTGTATACAATCGCTTTCATTTTGTCTCCTTGAATAACACAATACCTTCACCAATCCATTCCTGAGCCAAGGTATTGTGTTCATAAGATTATATTATTTGGGCTAGTCTTCGGGATTTGGCCACTTCCATGCGTACCAAACAATGAATAAAGTACAAGGAATTTCTATCGCTGCAAAAAACATATAATAAAGAGTTGGCGTTATCCCAGTGGCAAAGAGTGATAAGGAAACAGCAGCAGTGTTGATTATCCCAACAATGATGTTTGCCCAGCGATTTGCTCCATACTTCAATACCCGGGAAAGGAGGACCATAGCAATAGACGTCTCCATCAATATTGCTGCTCCCAATAAAAACCCTTCGGTCATTTGTATAGACCCAACGGCCCCTGAGATTAATTGCTTCACAGCCTCAGGATCTTTGCCTCCGAAGACATCCGCATAAAGGTAATTTAACACTGCAAATATCCATAGTGTCGAAAGAATTACTTTCCTGTCTTTAATTTCGAAGGTTTTACGGCTAGTGTTCATTTTTTGATCTCCTTTTAGTAATCGATATTGGTGAGTTTCATTAAATTGGACTTGAATAAATTTGTGGTCGTAACCCGGTTACCGGGAGTTGAAATAGGTTGGAAATATTATCAAAGGCAAATCTCCTTTTCAAGTAGTTCATATCTATTTACAATTTGAAATCTGACTGATCCGCCTGTCCGGTTTCAACAGGACTGACCGAGACCAAAGGCATACCCAAATCACGCACTTTTTTCAGCAAGCCATGCAATGCAGCCTGATCAATCACCGGTCCGGTTAATAGCGTGTCGCCGTCCTCTTCCAGCGTGATGGTCAGGTCATCAAACCAGTTTGTCCATTGACTACCTAGATGACCCTTGAGCCTGATCTGATAGACCATTGGTTGGAATAGAGTCGGTTTTGATTCGAGTTCGTTTGACATCACCTTATACCTTTTTGGCCGGTCATTACAGTCCGTGCCACTTGCTTAATGTACAAGTAGCATATCTGCAATACGGTATTAACGTATAGATACTAAAGTGTTGTTTGGGGGTATTGTTTTGGGGTTGCTGAGAGGTCGAAGCCCTAAAGCTTTGGCTTTATGAACCGCTTGCGTGCAGTTCTTGATACCGGGTTCGCGGGCAAACCGACGTTTCTGCTACAAAAGACCCAGCTCGCGGGCACGTGCTACAGCTTCGGTGCGACTTTGAACCTGTAGTTTGTTAAAGATTTTCTGATTATGCCCCTTAACCGTGTTCAAGGCCAGAAAAAGCCGCAAGCTAATCTCACGGTTCGAGAGTCCCTTGGCGACCAACCGCAGCACTTCTAACTCGCGCTCGCTCAATGGCTCAACCATTTCTGATTTTGGGTTTTTGACACTTGCACCTACGGCAAGTGCAGGTGTTGTTGATTGCTTGTTAACGGGTGGCGCAAAAGCTGCCAAAAGTTTGTCTGCATAATCGCTCAGCGTATGATCTCGATTGCGCGATTGTTCTTCAATCAACAATCGCATCGGTTCGCCTTCATCCACAAAGATGCGAACATAGCCTTCCGGCTCGGCCAGGACCAGGGCGCGTTCCAGCGCGGCGAGAGCCTGGGGGCGATTGCCCTGCGCCTCGTAGGCCAGCGCCTGCACCAGCAGGATATCGAGTGCGCTGCCCCGGCGCTTTTGCGCTTCGGCGACTTGCAACAGGCGTGCGAGCAGGGCGTTGACCTGCGGTTTGGCGATTTCCAGCCGTGCCAGGGTGAGGTACTCGAACTCATGCAAGTAGCTGACTTCATCTGCCAGTGAAAGCCCGCGTTCTATTGCCCACGCTCGGGCTTTATCGAGCCGCCCCTGTTTGAGATAGATGCGCGCTTTCAGTGCCGCAATGGGGTGTAGGTCAGGCACGAGGGTTTGGATATAGACCCGTTTGGCCTCGTCGAGCAGAGCCAGGGCGGTTTCCAGATCGCCTGCGGCCTCTTTCAGTTGGGCCTGAGCCACATGCCAGCGGTACAGCCAATCCACCAGGGTGGTTTGCAAACCCAATTCGGCGGCTCGTTTCAAGTGATGAGCGGCGAGGGTGTCATCTCCCCGTTGACGGTAGATCATGGACAGGCCGAGATGATGGTGGGCAGTGATGTGTTCAGCCTCCGGGCCATGTTGGGCGGCCAGTTGCAAGGCATCCTGATAGGTCCGCTCGGCCTCGCTCAGGCTCCCCAGGCCCACCAGCAGGTCGGCGACAGCAAAGGCGCTGGCAACCACGAAGACATGATTGCCCAGCTGGGTCAATCTCTCCATCGAATCACCAATCCCCCGGATGGCCGACTCCAGGTTGCCGCTGGCCCAATGGGTGACCTCCAATATAGTGGTGGCCCGGGCGCGCCGGTCAAAGTCATCTTCGGGGATGAGTTGGAGCGCCAGCTCGGCGTATTTCACCGTTGCGGCGGGATCGCCCTGCACCTGAGCGTTGTAGATGCGGGTCAAAGCGATCATTGCTGGCAGGGGCTTAAGCTGCGCTTCGTTCGCTACGTCCGAACCATCCAGGCATCGTTCAGCGTCCTGCAGGCGCAACTCGCTGGCCTCCAGTTCGCCGGTATCCGTAAATGCCTGGGCTATCTGGGTACAGAGCACAGGCCTGGTGCGGATCAGCTTGTCTGGCAGCTTCTTCACCCATCCAAGCCAGGCGGCAGACTGGAAACTTTCATTCATCCCCTGCCAGGCTAATTCAGCCAGCCCCACCGCCCGGACAAAATCTCCGGCTTCGATGGCGTGGTGAAACGCCGAGCCCAGGTCGCCGTTCTCTGCATGCCACTGGCTGGCGCGTAGGTGGAATTCGGTGAATTCTTTGGGTTTTCCCAGGCACCGGCGCAGCAAATCAGCAAAGAGATGGTGATAGCGGTACCAGCGCCGCTGGCTATCCAGTGGCACGATGAACAGGTTAGTGCGTTCGAGATATTCCAGGGTTTCCTGCCCGGAAGCAGAAGGAGGACCCAAAACAGCGTCACACAGCGGGCCGCACAGGCGGTCAAGGATGGATGTGACCAGCAAGAAAGTCTGGACGCTTTCGGACTGCTGCTTCAGGACTTCTTCAACCAGATAGTCCAAAACGAAATGGTGGCTGCCGGTAAAAGATTTGATGAAGCTGGCGGCGTCTTGATGCCCCTGCATGGAGATCGCGGCTAATTGCAGGCCAGCAATCCAGCCTTCAGTGCGGGCTTCCAGCGCGGCGATGTCTTCCTCGGAGAGGTTCAAGCCCATCATTTGGTTGAGAAAACCAGCGGCTTCGGCGGGGGTAAAACGCAAGTCGGCAGCGCGCAATTCGGTCAATTGACCCCGGACACGGTAGCGAGCCAAGGGCAGGTTTGGATCCTCGCGAGTGGCGATGACCAGGTGCATGTGTGGAGGCAGGTGCTCGAGCAGAAACGTGAGGACATTGCCAACCGGTTTGGAATCAATCGCATGGTAATCGTCCAGGACAAGGACGAAATGGTCCGGGATGGTGGTTATCTCGTTGAGCAGGATCGTCAGAATCGATTCAATTGGCGGTGGCTGAGGGGATTGGAGCATTCTCAACGCCTCTGCCCCGATATTCGATGTAATCGTCTGCAAAGCCGCAACGAGGTAAACCAGAAGGGATGTGGGGGCGTTATCCCCTTCGTCCAGCGACAGCCAGGCCACCGGTTGCCCACAAATGGCAACCCATTCGCTGACCAGCGTGGTTTTTCCAAAACCAGCGGAAGCTGAGATGAGGGTTAATTTTCGACCAGCAGAAAGACCCTCGTTAAGCCGCTCGATCAAGCGAGGGCGGAGGACAATGTTGGGCAGAGGTGGTGGGACATAAAGTTTTGTGAGGAGGAGTGGCTCAGACATTCTAAAATTAATTATACATCGTGCCCAATTAGAGCGGGTATAAATAAAGAAAACTATAAAAAGACTAAAAAGGGACTTGACGAACCCAGGTAAAAGGACTACTATACGAATATCGATCAACTATCGCTGCGTGCCCGGCAAGCCTGGACCAGAGTTCGTCAGGTCGGCTGATTTGCAGAGCCCGCCGTACAAATAGCACGGATTCAGGATTTTGACTCATAACCCGGAGGTCAGTGGTTCGAATCCACTCCCCGCTACCTTAAAGAAGATCCTCGAATGAGGATCTTTTTGCTTGTTCAACCTATTTTTATTCAAGCAAAGCGGTTCGTTTTTCCACTTTCGCAAAAGCACTGGAGAGCGGATTCCCGGCCTGGCTAGCTCTGATTATGATCACATCAAACTTTTCCATAATTACCACTTTCGATGAAAATCATTTGCTTTTTCCATAAATAGCCAACTCCACTCGGCTTTCAAGTATTCGAATAGCATGATTGGCAGCAAATGACAATATGGATACCGCAACTGCGCCCGCCAGGATCTTGTCATAATTGGCGGTGACTACCCCCTGAAAAAGCAGCACACCCAATCCCCCGGCATTGATAAAAGCCGCAATGGTACCGATTCCAATTGATGAAAGTGCAACCAGACGCACGCCCGCCAGCAGCATCGGAAGCGCCAGTGGAAATTCCACCTGCCAGAATCGCTGCCAGCCGTTCATACCCATACCTCTTGCCGCTTCAAGAATGGCAGGGTCAATGGTGGTCAGCCCAACCAACCAGTTCCTCACCAGCAGCAGCTGGGCATAAGCAGTCAGGGCAATAATTGCCGGGGTGGTGCCCAGACCAAATATTGGGATTAACAACACAAAAAAAGACAGGCTTGGAATGGTATAGATAATCCCCAGCAAGCTTAAAACCGGACCGCGAATCCATTTCACTCGCGCTAATCCTAATCCCAATGGCACTCCAATAATTATGGAAAAGAACAATACCGCAAGTGTGAGCTGCAAATGCTGTAAAAACAGCTGCCCGACCAGATCAAGATTATTAATCAGATAGATCATTGCATTTCTTCTTTTCAGTGGTTTGGCTGCTGTACAACATATTACGCAAGTCAGTAAATCCCATATTTCCCAGTATTTCGCCAGAAGAATTTACCACCTTCAGAGAATCACTTCCACTGCTCAACATCAGGGAAAGGGCAGAGCGCAAATCATCTTCCGGACGCAAAACTGGAATATTCTTCTCAACAGGTTCAGATGGGAAGGTTCGCACAGACAAGTTTTCTTTGGCCTTTAAAACCGAGTGAACATTGACCAGGCTTAATCGCCGCAGGATGTTGTTTGTGTCCACCAACTCTTCAATAAAATCATTTGCGGGTTGGGTGACAATCTCAATTGGAGAACCGTACTGCACCAATTTTCCAGCACGCATCACAATGATCTTATCCGCCAGGCGAAATGCTTCTTCCACATCATGGGTCACAAATAAAATCGTCTTATTTAATTTACAATGAAGCCCCAGCAATTCACCCTGCAGGCGCTCACGGTTAATCGCATCCACTGCGGCAAAAGGCTCATCCATCAAGAGAATATCGGGGTCAGCCGCCAGGGCGCGCGCCAAACCAACACGCTGCTGCTCTCCGCCGGAAAGCTGACGCGGATAACGTGAAAGGTAAGACGAAGGGAGGCCAATCAACTCCAACAGCATCTCCACGCGTTCCTGGGTGCGATTCTCATCCCATCCCAATAGGCGCGGCACGACGGAGATGTTCTTGCCAATCGTCATATGCGGGAAGAGCCCAACCTGCTGGATCACATATCCAATCTGCCTGCGCAGTTCATTGATCGGTAAGGTGTGAATTTCCTTGTTACCCAGCCAGATTTTTCCCTGGTTGGGTTCATAAAGGCGGTTGACCATCTTCATCAGCGTTGTCTTCCCGCAGCCAGATGGGCCAAGCAAAACGACCAGGTCACCGGCCGCAACGCGGAAAGAGACTCCGTCCACGGCCGGTACCGATCCGGTTGTAAATGACTTCGAGACGCCTTCAAATACAATCTCACCAGATTGTGTCACCCGGTTTTCATTAGAATCTGAAAGCGTATACGTCAATACATTGATCATATTTGTTCCAAGTTTTACTTGACCAATCCTTTTTCGAGCAAAAATGTTCTTGCCACATCTGCAGGTTCCTTCTTTTCAGGGCCATCTACCTGCCAGTTCAAACCAGACATAATATCGTCGGTTAGCAAAGGCGACAGATCATTTAACAACTTGGTGATTTGCGGATTCTTTTCCAAAGCGTCCTTGCGCACTACTGGAGCAACATTGTATATAGGATAGAACACCTTGTCGTCCACCAGCAATAGCAAATCATTGCCCTTTATTGCGCCGTCCGTGCCAAATGCGACCACGACATCCACCTGGCCATCCAACAGTGCCTGATAGCGCAGGCTGCCTGTGCCGAGCTGCTTTACTTCCTTGAATTCAAACCCACCATATGCTTGCTGAAGCCCTTTGATCCCATCTTCTCGCTCTAAAAACTCCGCCGGACCGCCCAAAATCAATTCAGGAGCTTTCTGAGAAAGATCGGAATAAGTCTGAATTCCGTATTGATTTGCCACTGCTTTGGTCATCGCCAATGCCTGGGTGTTATTGAAAGGAGAAGGAGTCAACCAGGTCAAACCATACTGGTCTTCATATCCTTGCTTAACCGTTGTGAAAATCTCCTGGGCATCTTGTATTGGGCTCAATTTCAATACCGTCAACAAGCCGGTAGAAGTGTATTCCGGATAAAGGTCTATTTCGCCATTGACGATCGCCTCGTGAGCAATCGGAGTTCCGCCCAGGTTGAGCTTGCGCTCTACGGTGAAACCCGCGTTTTCGAGTATCTGGGCATACAATTCAGCCACAACGAACTGCTCAGTAAAATCTTTTGAACCAATCACAACTTTGCCGGCGCTCTCCGGTTGGGCTGGCGCCGCTGTTGCGCAGGCTGATAACAGCATAGCTGCGGTCAGTACCGTGAAAATTAAAATTTGCAATTGCTTTTTTTCCATCATAGAACACCTCCATAGAGTGTTTTTCTTGTTTGGATAAAATTTTATTTTGAATTAATTCCCTGAACTGGATATTTTTTCAACAACAAAGACCAGAAAAATTCCGAGGACAGGGCCAGTAAAGCTACAGGAACCGCACCCACCAGCATGATCGGCACATTGAATAGTGCAAATCCACGGGTGATAAAATCACCCAATCCGCCCCCACCAATAAACGAAGCCAGGGTAGCACTGGAGATTACCTCCACTGACGCGATGCGAATCCCGGTGACAATCGCAGGGATCGCCAGGGGAATTTCTATTTTTGCCAAAACCTGCGTTTTAGTCATACCCATGCCCGATGCTGCTTCAACAATAAAGCCATCTACACCGCGAATCCCAGCATAAGTGTTAATCAGTACAGGCGGAAATGCCAGAATCGTTAGTGCCACAAGCGATGGAACAAAACCCAGACCAAGATATGGTAAAGCCAGAAAAAGGATCGCCAGGCTCGGGATCACGCGAAAAGTATTGAAAACATTCATCACTGCCTGAGCCGTTTTTTCATGTTTTGCGACCCAGATCCCGATCGGTAAAGCGACCAGCAGACTGATGCCAAGTGCCGAAAAGCTCAAAATTAAATGCTCGCGGGCTGCCTGCCAGAAAAAGGATTGGTTCTGTAAAAAGTATTGATAGGCGTCCTGTAGTAAATTCATCAAACGTGAAAAGCCTTATTCATTGTTAACTGAGTTCCAACCTCGTAACATAAAGATCAATCTATGTTCTCTATGTACCTTTCATATAGCTTTAAAATCTTTTACAATAGATCAATCACCAATTACGACACCATTCCAAAACGCGACATAACTGGTTATGTTTTTCGCAGCGTCTTTTGGTTCAGGATAATACCAGGCTGCATTTCGATTCTCTTTACCATCAACTACAACGTCAAAATAGCTTGCAACGCCCTTCCATGGGCAAGTTGAATGCAGATCACTTTCCTTAAAATATTCTTTATGAATTGAATCCGGAGGAAAATAATGGTTCCCCTCTACCACAATGGTATTCGAACTTTCAGCAATAACCTTACCATTCCAAATTGCTTTTTTCATCACAACACACCCTTTCATTTTTGGACAGAATGATTTTACAGTTTGTTAGACGTAATTTGTTCCAGAATTCTTACGGGATGCATTTGTCAATGAACAATATTTTACGGAATTTATCAGTAGGTTAAACTTTAGTATACTATGTTTGTCATTTAACAAAAACCACGACAGATAGAAAGGCACGGTTCAAAGCAGGATCATAAGTTTGTCACAGCAAAAGATCTTGTAGGAGAACCAAAACTAAGCCAATTGTGTACCCATTCAAGCAATTGCGCCAATGGCTGGAGCGATTAAGCACTTGTTTCAGCAAATACTATCAGTAGCACTTTATTAAACATACTGCGCTGGTTAGTGAAATGTGAAGATCAAATATGCCATCTGCGATTCGGGGAGGTGACGGCATCAGACGTAAGCTTGTGTGGAAATATCCAGATTTCTATAATGGTGAGAATAGAAGCCATTCAAATTTGCAGAGGTGTCCGCGTGGTGAGCATTTTTCCCAATGAAACTGCTTGCTTGAGGCTGATCTCCTTTAAAACTTTGGAGATCAGCCAGGAGTCGCAAACCGGGAAAAGTGCATATTGCAAGTTACCAGAATTATTCGCTTTCCAAAGAAGGCATGGATTTTCTTAAACTCAATTTACTGAAAATGTATTGCGTGATCTGGTCACTGCACCCAGGTTTACAAGTGCCCGAGTCTGTACCAAAGCGCATTTAACCGGATCTAAAACCGGAAACCCTAACCAAAGCAGAAGACATTTCAACTTCCAAACCTGACAACACAATGCCACCCAGAATAACAACTTCAGCATATTTTTCGTCTCACAGATTCTTGTCTGCGTCAAGAAATGCTCAAAAGATAGAATCCAATTGCTGAGCCGCTTCCGCAACATCTATCTCAACAGTTTTTATTCCTTCACACCGGTTTTGAAAGTCATACTTATTGACCAGGTCAGAAATTACAGGTCTCAACCTGCGAAGCGGAGTTAAGATACCAAACTGGCTCCCTAAAGCTATTGTTGTAATCATACTTGATTCGGCAACCCCAATTACCGGTTTGGTTGAAAGTTCGCGAGCCGCATACAGACAGAATCGCTAAAAACATGCAATGATAGATGCATCAGCTTTTTTGATGCTGGATGATTTGACGACAGACGGCAACCGCTGAAAGTTCACCATCCCAATAGCCCTGCACTGTCGTAGGGGCACTTTCAGAGGTAATGGTTTCAATTTATGTCTCAGTTAGAGCAACCATGTGTGCCGCAAGTTGAATACCTTTTGCTAATGGTGAGCGTCCTGTTACCATTGATAACCACCTGTTTCATACTCATAAAGAAGACTCTCTAGCAACATCCATGAATCTCGTTATCTTTTCCCGATCCCATTGAAGCACTTCATCAGGCAAAATGTTCTTGCGCTTCAATGCTGTACTTACGATAACGCCATCTGCCACTTTAAGCGCTGCTTGTACATTATCTGTGTTGACACCACCACCCAAAATTAAAGGTTTCTTTACACCTCTATCACGAACATTTCGAATCATTTGCAAAGAGCCATCAAAGCTGTTCCCAGTAAGAACCAGTGCATTGGCTCCGGTATTGACCGCCCAACGTGCGGCTTTCTCAACCCCCACATCACCCAAAGGGACTCCTGTTCGGTCGTGTACATCCGCCAGAATTTTTAAATCTTCTCGGTTAAGAAGATTTCGGTACTCCGAAGCTTCGATACCACAACCCATTTGAATGCCAGAAGATTTGAGCATGGTGCCAACAAACACCTTAATACGAACAAAAGAAGCACCACTGGCAAAAGCTACTGCAAGCGCAGCTGTTGGATCGTGCGCTTCAATGATGATACCCAGTTCAATATCAGGGTATTCCTTTTTCAGTAATCTGGCTAAAGACGCCATCATCGTAAGTGTTTCCGGCCTTGCCACTCCAGGGCTGGGTGTTTCATCTTGCAAGATTACAGCGGGAATTCCACCCTCTTTAAAAGTTTGCATATTTTTAAAAGCATAATCTTCAATTTGAGCAAAAGAGGGCATACTACCTCTCGGGCATACAGGAAGATGAAGAGCGGCAATGACAAGAGGTTTGAGATTGAAGAATTTGTCCATAAGTTCTCCCAAAATATTTTTTTACCAAACGATAATAATTCGTATCACTGGATGTTGTGAGGCCAACGTATATCATCCAGAGTCATACGTGCGTGTCCCCAAAAAGTGGTTGGCAGTTTCATGTGTCGCTGTAAATCTGCGCGTTCGATCGTGCGCAGAGTCTCTTGTTGCGCCTCTTGAAGAATATCTTTTTCTGAAACTGAGAGTACTTTGCGATCTTCCATAAGGATCTTTCCATCGACAATGACAGTACTGACATCCAGTCCAACAGCCGCATATATCAGACGATGAACTGGCATTATCTCTGGCGTCATATGTGCTTGATTCATATCCACCAGAATAACATCGGCTTTTTTCCCTACCTCCAGTGAACCAATTTCATCATCCCATCCCAATACGCGTGCCGCATCAATGGTAATCATTTCTAACAGTTTACCGGCGGGTAAATAAAAAGAGTCTTTCATCAATAGTTGTTGAACCAATTGTGCTTTGCGCACAGCTTGGAACAGATCAAAAGGCGTTTTAGGGGCTGTGCCATCAGACACAATAGCAACTGTAACACCCGCTTCCATTAACTGCGGAACAGGGGCGGGTGCTTTACCATGCGAGCTGCCAGGTGTATGCCCAACGCGTGTATCAGTCTTTGCTAAAAGCATTACTTCTTCAGTAGAAAGTCCATTGCAGTGTTGCAAAGATACATCTGGACCCAGAAGACCATACTCATCCTGGCTCGCCAGTTTCACCATTCCACCAAAAGCATCAGAATGAATGCGAGTGTTGTATTTGCTGGCAACTTCTCGAACCGCGCAAGATTGCTTGCGATCGTGTTCGGTTAGAACAGGGGCTATATCGGGAGGGGTTGGCCCTGAAGAATCAAGCGAAGCAACAATCAAAAAAGGTGTGATAAAAACGCGAATGCGATCATCTGCTCCATGATTCCAGGTCTCAATGGCTGCAGCCGCGCCCTCCATAGCCTGTTCAAAAGTGACATCATTGGTAACTCGCTTCCCGTGTACCCAGCGGCTAAATGAATGAGGCCAGGGTGGGTTGCACGGTCCAACAGCAACTACCTCGCGTATTCCCAGATCCGCATAAGCACGGGCATGATTGTTGGCAAATATGGGGTCATCACTTCTTGGTTCAGAGCCTATGACGCTTAAGCCACAAGTTATACCTGATTTCAGGCGTTCCAAAGCCGAAAGTTTGCCTTCAATGTACCAATAATCATCGGTTGTAAAATGCTGATAAACTTGTGTTACCACTTTACCCCAAAAGGACGGAGTGTCGGATGCAATTCCTTTTAATAGCGAATGCCCACCATGTCCATGCGCGTCAATCAGACCCGGCAAGATTATTTTATGGTGACAATCAATAACCTTTGAAGCCTGATATGATTCTTCCAGTTTAGAACTGGAATCGATAGCAATAATTTTCCCCTGATCAATGGCAACGCCACTGTCTTCCAATATCCTGCGTTGTGGATCCATCGTAATCACAGTTCCGTGAATTAATAATAGATCTATCATGACTGGCTCCTTTGTTTGAAATGGATTAGAATCGTGCTATCATCCATCTTTAAATTTTTTCCACAGGAAGTTAGAACATTTTTGTGCTTCCTGCATAACAGAAATTTCGTCGATTTGAGTTGATTTACCTTCTTTGATCAGTAATTTGCCGTTAACGAACACCATATCTACATCGCTGCCTAACCCGTTATGGACGAAATTAGCCACAGGGTCAACCAGTGGTATGAGGTGAGGTTTTAGAAAATCTACTACCACCAGGTCAGCTTTTTTTCCGACTTCTAAAGACCCAATGCTGTTATGTAAACCGAGTGCTAATGCCCCTCCATTTGTCGCCATTTCAAGCACATCAAGGGCTTGAAATGCCAGATGGTCACCTGTCTGCATGCGAGCAACAGTCAAAGCCAAACGCATAACTTCAACCATATCACCCGCCATATTATCTGTTCCTAACCCCACATTGATGCCTTGCTGTCGAATAGCTTTGATGGGTGCCATCATTGCATTTTTCGCATTGCTGCCGCTTTGATGGGACACATGTGTTCCACTTTTTGCAAGAATTTGAATATCATTATCATCAACATAGACACAATGTCCGGCTATCATTTGTGAAGTGAGTAATCCCAGACTATCCAGAAATTTGGTTGGGGAAAGACCACTTCGTTCTTGAATCTGTGCAATTTCTCGCTTGCTCTGAGCAAGATGGATCACCAAACCCACTTGCGTTTCTTCTGCCGCTTTTTTTATCTCCTTCAGATATTCTGTTGAACAGGTATCGGATGCGTGCGGCCCCAAACGGCAGGTAATCCGACCTTCACTAGCACCCTGCCAATCTCGAATCAGTTGTAAGCCAGCCTCAAGTAAATCTCTTCCCCTCTGGCGGTCAAACTCATATTTTCCTTCAGGAATCGCAAAAAGATCTGCGTCGTGTAATCGTTCACTCACCACAGCACGCATGCCCAGCTGGTCAAATGCTTTTACAGCTTGTTGTTCATGGATGTAATTATCCACAATGCAGGTTGTTCCAAATTTTAAAGCTTCAAGACCTCCTAACAGAGAAAAAACATAACAATCATTTGGAGACAAAAACACACCTTGAGGTACACTGGGACTGTAAGCTGGAGCAATGCCCCTATCATCACCAATACCTCTCAGCACAGAAAGGGCTGCATGTGTATGAATATTAACAAAACCTGGAAAAATGACTTTATTCGCTGCATCAATCACAGTAGAATTTCGACCAAAATCAGGAAGGTCTTTTGTCAATCCAATCCATTTAATTTTGTCTTCTTCTAGAACAATAGCAGAATCCCTTAAGATTCTTTTTTTCTCATCCACCGTGATAATGATTGCATTTTGAATAATTGTTAGCATACCTGTCCTCTTTGTTACAGGTTGTCAGGAGTAATAAACATTCCAAATCCAGGTTCGGTCACAATTTCACCATCATGATAAACTGTTGTTCCCCGAACAATAGTTTGTACGACTTTCCCCTTCAATTGCCAGCCCGCAAACGGGCTCCACTTATTTTTAGTCTCCAATTTTTCAGGAATTACTTCCCATACTTGTTGTGGATCCAAAATCACGAAATCTGCGTCTGATCCAATACCGATACGCCCTTTCTTGGGATAAATATTCATCAGTTTTGCCGGGTTAGCAGACATCCACACAGCAAGATCAGAAAAACTAGCCTTCCCGCGGCGTGATATTTCGTTAACCATCAAAGGCAACCCTAACTCCAGCGCATTAATGCCTGGTGGAGCGAGACGGACATCTTCCAGACCTTTTGATTTGTCTTCGCTTGTGTAAGGTGAATGATCAGAAACCAGACAACTTATAATCCCTTCTTTCAAACATTGCCAGAGCATTTTTTGGTTTTCTCGATCACGTAATGGGGGATTACATTTGGCATATGGCCCATACTGATCCATCGATCGATTATCCAAAATCAGGTAGTGTGGGCAGGTTTCGACAGTCACCATTTGTCGATCTTTTAGCGCTTTGTCAATAAGTAAAGCACCTTCCGCAGCGCTTAGATGAAGAATATGCAAATGAACTTTCGCCTGTTTTGCCAGCACAATCATGCGCTGAATAGCTTCAATCTCAGAAATTGCTGGCCTGGAGTTTACGTAATCGCTGCCTTTAACCTTCACGAATCGGTTAAATAATGAAGTAAAATGCTCAACAATAGCCTGGTTTTCTGCGTGTACCGCAATCATCTTGCCAAGTACCCCGATTCGACTCATCGCCTCCAACATTATCCCATCATCCACCATTGGGTAAATTGGGTCAGAAGAACAAATGAAAGCTTTGAAAGCACATGCACCAGCCTGTGCTAACCCTGAGATTTGATCCAGATTATCAGGTACAACTCCGCCCCAAAGACCAAAATCCACACAACTTTTTGCGCTTCCAATCTTTATTTTTTCATTGAATCGATCAACCGTTGTTGTAGGAGGCGTATCAACAGGTTGTTCGAGCACTGTAGTTACCCCACCAGCCGCTGCGGCTCGGGATCCAGTATAAAAATCCTCTTCACATGTGGGCCCCGGTTCACGAAAATGGACATGAGGGTCGACTAAACCTGGTAGAATTACCAGGTTTCTGGCATTAATCTCGCGTTCTGCAGATATGGCACCATCAAAATTCCCAATTGTTACAATTTTCCCTTCTTGAACAGCAAGATCAATATTAATTGTCCCAAATTCTGTCACAACAGTTCCATTACGTATGATTAAGTCAACATACATGTTTAAGTCTCCAAACAATCTTATCTTTTGATTGTGTAAATTAGAAATCCAAAGCTAATGCCCAACATAAAGCATATAGACGCCAAAGACAATAACAAGACTGATTACAACTTTGGCTGCCATACTTAAAGCTTTATTTCGCAATGGCACAATGCCAGGATGAAAATAATTAAATACTGCTGAAAAAAATATAACAAATAAAGGCGTGATAGATTGTGTTGTCGAAACCAAAGCCAGAGGGCCCTTTGAAAAAGCTAACGTAAGAATCATTAGATTTATCAAAGCAAAAACTTGAATTACCGCGGTCATCCAAAACACTTTACCCCCAGACAACCTAATAGGCAGCAAGACCTGTTCACGCAATGATCTCCGGCTAAAGATGTAGATGAGGGGTAGAAGCATTCCCAAGCGGCTTAGGGCAAACGCATCCCAAAAGTCCAATTCTGAAACCGCAATTTTTAAAAAGACTTCCGAAAGACTTCTGAAAAGGGCTGCTATGATAACCCACCAGATGACCTTATTAAGTCGTAATATACTGCCACCCTCTATTGATCCTTCCCACGTTAACAACATGGCACAAGCAACCACGATGAACAAGCCAATATAATTCACCGGAAGAAAAATATTCCCAAAAATGATCGTTCCCCAACCCAATGAAAAAATTGGGCCGATTTGAGAAGCCCCATAGACGGTGGATGCATCCGCTTGAAGCATTACTCTTGAAGAAATGATTGCTGTTACAAAAAACAGGATACCTGGCATCATAGCTATTATCACATCTGTAAATGAACGTACAGTAAATTGGTTTAGCCCGATCCTTACCAGCATAATCAACAAACAAAATATACCCAAGAAAAATGCTGTGAAAAAAGGGTAAGCTATTGGGTTTTTATAAAAACGTTCCAAAAAAACTTTGTCAGTTGTTCCAATAAGTGCCGATAATGCCATAGATATTAATCCCAAAGAAAGCCAATGCATTGATCGCTCAATTTTCCTGAGGTATTTCCTTCAACCTCTTCGTAACCTAAGAATTGTAATGTGCCAGGCGCAGGGTGGCCTGATAACGATTGAACCGCAAAGCCATTCGAATATCCGTTTTCTCAATTACCAATGAAGCAGAAATAGAGCCATAGGCTGCAGCAATCTTTGGATCATGGGTTTCCACCATCCCAACCAGGAAACCGCCGCAAAAAGCATCCCCCGCACCTGTCAAATCAACCACCTTGCTGGGATATGCCGGAACACGATGCATTTTTTTTCGAGTATTATCCCAGATAAGCGATCCTTCTCCACCCAATTTCACTCCAATCGCTGCTGGCCCCATATCTGACATACAATAGAGTGCTTTTTCAGGCTCTTTTCCAGGAAATAGGGCCGCCAATTCCTTCTTGCTGGGTAAAAAAATATCAACCAATGATAACAGCTCTGCTAATTTTTCTTCCGAAAGAGCCGGCTTATACACAGATGGATCAACTGATACCATAACCCCACGAGACTTAAATGCACGCGCTAAAGCCAGGTGAGTTTCAAAGCTGTTGGGAGCAAGATGGCAGCCGTGAATTGCCCAGTATTCTTCAGGGATTGAATCTATGGAAAGCGGATTAATTTGGCGAAATTTTCCGAATGAAATTTTATTTTCACCCGGAAAATTCTGAATGGTTGAAAGCAAGTTTTCAATTTCTTCTCCAGAAAGATTTTTGTTGCAATCATTCAAGTACAAGAATTCTCGAAAAGGTGCATAGATGTGATCAATACGGCTGCCATCTGGTTGATAGAAAAACCATTCCTCAAGATCTACAGGAGGATCTACCCTAAAAACACCCAGCACACTAATTCCTGAGTGTGTTAACTCAGCCAACCACTCTTTTGGATAATTGGAAGGAATGATACTGAAAACGCCCACATCTTTTGACCAGATATGGGTGCCGATTGCGGAATAAACCGCATTTCCTCCAATTTGCCCCAACTTAACTCCACCACCGGCAGAGATAACATTATCAATATTGAAATTACCTATCGTTACAAAAGACACGCCCATTTATGTTCCCGAATCTGGAAAGGCAGGGGTATATCCCAGCCCAAGGTTGAATTTTTCCATTGAAAGATAATAAGCGAACAAATGCAATGGAACACTATATAAAATGGGAGCAATCAGAGGGTCTACTACTGGTAAACTCACAGCAATTTTTGCTACTTCAGAAATCTCTTTTTCACCCTCTGGAACAATCGCATAAATCATCCCCCCATCATATCTGCCTACTTCGGCAGTATCAAGAGCACGACCATGACTGGTTTCGTCTGGAGCAATCAGGATCAACGGATCACCAAGTTTCAACGAACGATAATGGTGAAACTCTTCCAGAGGAATTGCAGTCGCGTGGATAGGACAAAGCTCTTTGACTTTAGCAGCTCCAAATGCAGCTGGAGCAAAATTTGGGCCGCCAGCGCAAAAGAATATGAACCGCGCTTGAGCCAGCTCTTTGGCCATTGTTTTCATAATGGGATCAATATTCTGGATTGTACTCGAGACAATATCTGGCAATTTTTCAAGACGCTTTTGTAGGGAAATCGCGTTATCAATGGAGCTGTAACCAGCTTCTTTAACCAATTCAATTGCAAAACGGATCAGTACAGCCATCGTAGCTGTGCTCGCCTGGGTCGGCCAACCTTTTCGAGTGGCTCGCACAAAGATAGAATGTTCAAATTCTTTGGTAATAGGTGTATTTTCATTATTTGTGACACCAACTACGGCCGCACCGGTTTTTTTAGCTTGACGCAGAGCCTCCATCACAGCAGGAGTGTTGCCCCCTGAACTGATACCAATAACCAGTGTGTCTTTGTCCGAGGTTTCATGAAAGTAGAGAGCGTAATCAAGTGCTTGCATTGCTTCTGTTGGCACGCTTAAGATTCTTTCAAAAGCCAGGCGAACCCCCATACCTACAAACCAGGAATCGCCACAACCTAAAATATAGATACGTTTCCATCGTTTTGTTTTTAATACCTTCGCTATCGCGGAAATATTTTGTATTTCATTATCCACGGATTGTTGGATAACAGCACCTTGCGCAATGGCTTCTTTATAAGTAGCACTTGCTCGTCGGAAGCGGTTAGGGTCATCAGGCATGTCTGTTGAAGGTTCATTTGCTTTCGCTTTTGGTCGTTCATATTGATTTGCCATAATAAAGTTACCTCAATAAAGAATGTGTACTAAAAAAATCAGGATTATTAGCCTTTTACCGCCCCTAAAGTCAACCCCCGCACCAAATATTTCTGCAAGAAAAAAGCCACCAGAACAGGAGGAATAATCAATAATCCTCCAATTGCGGAAACTTGTCCCCATTGCAAAGCATATTCACCCACAAAATTTGAAGCCTCAACCGGCAATGTCCGAGCGTTAAAGGAACTTAAAATTAAGCCAAAGAAGAAATGATTCCACGCTCCCAAGATATTGTAAATCCCGGTTACAACCAGACCAGGCTGCGCTAGAGGGAGTACAATCTTAATAAAAGCTCCAAATCTACTACACCCATCCACTAAAGCCGATTCCTCAATTTCAACCGGAATATCTCCAAAAAATGGGATCATCAACCATATGGTATTCGGTAACAATAATGCAATATACGCTATGATCAGACCTGTCACAGTATCAATGAGTCCGATTTTGCTGAAAACAATGTACATGGGAAGACCAATTACTATGGGGGGCAACACACGGAAAACCAATGTGCTATAGAGCAAAGGTTGTCCACCGGTTCTGAAACGGGCTATCGAATAAGCTGCCATAGAACCGAATAATAAAGTAAACAGAGATGAAACGACGCTGATTACCACAGTATTAATAAAAACTTGCATCAAATCAGGGCGAGAAAATATTTCTCGGTAATTCTCAAGTGTAGGTAAAAAGATGAGTTTGGGTGGAATAGCGAAAACTTCTCTGCCTGCCTTAAAAGAAGTCAGGATCATCCAGGAAGGAGGAAAAATTAAGAAAATAACTAAGAGTATTGCAATAATAAAAGCAATGTAATGGATCAGTTTATTCTGTAGTTTAATACCCATATTGTTTTACTCCATTGTCTCATATCAGGATGAGGAAGTACCGGTTTTTGATAAAGCGCGAACCAGACCTGAAGTTAGAACCATGATAATTATCAACAAGATCATCGCCTGCGCTGCCGCCACCCCATATTCACCTCGTTCGAATGCTGTGACAAACAACTCCAAAGTGAAAACGCGTGAAGCATCCCCAGGACCGCCACCAGTCAACATATATATTATGTCGAACTCTTTGATCGCGTCAATAATTCGAAGTGTTGCTAATACAGCCAATACAGGTTTCAATAATGGTAAAGTGATATATCGGAAAGCTTGAAATTTGGATGCACCATCCAAATAAGCAGACTCATACGGCTCTTTTGGCAAAGCACTCAAACCACCTAAGAGAATTAGAAAAACAAATGACACCCCCCACCAAACTTGAACAACCACAATGGATACAAGTGCTAGCTTAGGGTCGGAAAGCCAGGTTTGGTTCGCAATACCAAATAATCCTAACACATAGTTGATAACGCCAAACTGAGTATTCAGCAGCATGCGCCAAAACAGTCCAACCGCTACAGGTGTAATCATCATAGGGGCCAGAGCTAGTGGCATAAGAATGCTTTTACCCTTAAAATCCACATTGAAAACCATTGCGGCTATCATTCCGAGCACTAATTGTAAAGTTACAGTCACTGCAGCGAAGCCCATTGTTCTAAAAAATGCTTTTTGCACAAAAGGACTTGTAACTGTAGTAATGTAATTTTGCAGACCAACAAATTTATAATCACCACTTCGGATATTAAAAATACTGACATCATGCACGCTCAGATTGATGTTATAGATAAATGGATATATCACAAGCCCAAATAAAATTATTACAGCTGGTGCAACCATTACAATGTTGATATGCTTATCCAAGTATTCGAAAAATTTTTTAGAAGTCTTCTTTTCTAAAGGAATCTGAGTGTCCATTCCGCTCTCACCTCTTTCCTCGATGATTTAATTTCGAGATTTGGTGGGTTTGTCAGGATACAAAACCTGAACAAACCCACCAATCTTCATTTCAATACCAATAAACTACCACTATTGACAAGCAGGATTATTTGCTTCATCCAGAAGTGTGCGCAGTTCTTCTGCGGCATTCATCATCGCATCTTCTGGCGAAATTGTTCCAGCCAGAGCTTGATCTGCCCATTTGTTGAACACATCATTAATTTGAGCAGCCTCTTTAATTCTCAGGTTGCCAACACCGCTCTTGCTAGCTTCTTCAATAGCAGGAAGCCACGAGCGCTGAGCAATAATTTCAGGATTAGACAAAACTTCACCGCGTGGGCTGGTACCACCAAACTGGGTGTAAATCAAACTACCATCAGGTCCAGTTAACCAATTTAGAAATGCCCAGGTTGCGTCCAGTCGGGGGCTGCTGGCATTCACCATAATCCCCAGAGGATTAACACGAGTGAAGGAACCCATAGGGCCAGCAGGCTGGGGGGCATAGCCTATGTTCTCACATACATTCGGAGATGCATCACAGTCAGTCAGGACAGGCATTCCAGCGGTAAAGAAAGCTGCGGAAGCAACTTGACCTTCTTGAAGCGCCGTCAAAAGTTCCGCGTAATCCCATGCAGAAAGATCAGGAGGAGTTGCCTTATCTACATTTTTGAGGTTCATGAGCATGGAGAACGGTGTGACAAATTCGGGTTCATCAAGCGTTACACACATGTTCTCATCAACAATATTTCCGCCATAACCATGCTGAATACCGAGTACTGTGCCAACCAGGTTGCCGGGCATACCTGCATAAGCGTAACCGTACTGTGTGGGTGAATCAGGGTTAATTGATTGCGTAAAGTTGCGCGCAGT
>Ga0068714_10002199_pt1 | contig 25846 bp, 41 predicted proteins | sample MTBNYHSulfiMetaG_FD_62988 | JGI IMG/M metagenome (GOLD analysis project Ga0068714, IMG submission 62988) | Enrichment culture microbial communities from rom New York Harbor, USA that are MTBE-degrading - MTBE-NYH (New York Harbor Sulfidogenic)... | ecosystem: Environmental > Aquatic > Marine >... | reverse complement strand
GTCCGACCGGATGATCATCCGCCGCCGCAAGAAGTAGCGGAAGAAGGAGCTTGAAGATGAGCAGAAGCCTCAAGAAGGGACCCTACGTCGAGCCGCGTCTTCTGAAGCGTATTCACGCGATGAACGAGGCCGGCGAGAAGAAGGTCATCAAGACGTGGTCTCGTGCGTCGACTATCTTCCCGGAGATGGTTGGACACACGATTGCTGTCCATGATGGTCGCAAGCATGTTCCCGTGTACGTGACCGAGTCGATGGTTGGCCACAAGCTCGGAGAGTTCTCGCCGACGCGGACCTTCCGCGGTCACGCCGAGGATCGGAAGAAGGGCAGGCGCTAAGGCGCCGGCAAGGTCGCTGACACCGCGAGGCGCACAATGCGCCGTCCGGATGACGGTCGGAGGTTCGAGTAGATGGAAGCAAGAGCTACCGCAAAGTTCGTGAGAGTGAGCCCGCGCAAGGCGCGCGAGGTCGTGGATCTCGTTCGGGGCAAATCAGTGCCCGATGCTGAGGCCATCCTCAAGTTCACTCCGCGCGCCGCGGCGGAAGTCGTTGGCAAGGTCGTGCACAGCGCGGCCGCCAATGCCGAGAAGAATCTGCGGATCAAGCCCGAGACGCTTTACGTCTCGGAAGCGTACGTGAACGAGGGTCCGACGCTGAAGCGCATTCGCCCGCGCGCCATGGGCCGTGCGTTCCGTATCAACAAGCGCACGAGCCACATCACCGTGGTCGTGAAGCAGCGAGAGGAGGCCTAAGGCGTATGGGCCAGAAAGTCCGCCCCATCGGGTTCCGCCTCGGCATCACCGAGGAATGGCGCTCCCGCTGGTACCAGGATAAGAACTACAGCCGCACGTTGGCCGAGGATCTTGCACTGCGCAAGTACCTCTTTGCCAAGTTGTCGCGTGCCGCAGTGTCGCGCATCGACATTGAGCGCAAGGGCGACAAGACCTTCGTTGAGATCTGGACTGCCCGTCCGGGCATCGTGATCGGCAAGAAGGGTTCGGAGGTCGACACGCTGCGCAAGGAACTCGAGCAGCTCGCCGGTGGCGGGGTCGCGGTGAACATCATCGAGATCAAGCGCCCGGAACTGGACGCCACGCTCGTGGCGCAGAGCGTTTCCGATCAGCTTGTTGCCCGCGTGTCGTTCCGTCGGGCGATGAAGAAGGCGGTTACAAGTGCCATGAAGAGCGGTGCCCTCGGCATCAGGATTCAGTGCTCGGGCCGTTTGGGGGGCGCCGAGATGGGCCGCCGTGAGTGGTATCGCGAAGGTCGCGTGCCGCTGCATACGTTGCGAGCCAAGATCGACTACGGCACTGCTGACGCCGTTACCACGTTTGGCGTGGTCGGTGTGAAGGTCTGGGTGTACCGCGGCGACAAGCTGCCAGGCCAGAACCTCACCGCCGCCGAAGAGGCTGCTCTCGTTGAACGTCCTCGTCCCGAGCGTGACAGGCCGCGCGGCCGTCGGCGCGAGGGTGCCGGAAGGAGGGGCTAGATGCTGCTTCCCAAGAGAGTCAAGCACCGCAAGGTGATGCGTGGTTCACGCAAGGGTGTCGCCAAGGGTGGTACCGAGATCGCATTCGGCGATTACGGGCTGAAGGCCATGGAGGCCGCGTGGATCACCAACCGCCAGATTGAGGCGGCCCGTATTGCAATGACGCGTTACATGAAGCGTGGCGGTAAGGTCTGGATCAACATCTTCCCGGACAAGCCCGTGACCCAGAAGCCGGCTGAGACTCGCATGGGTTCCGGCAAGGGCAACCCGGAGAAGTGGGTTGCGGTAGTGAAGCCCGGTCGGATCATGTTTGAGATCGCGGGCGTGAGCGAGGAAGTGGCCAAGGAGGCCATGCGCCTTGCTTCGCAGAAGCTGCCGATCCAGTGCAAGTTTGTGACTCGTGCTGACAGTGGCGGTGAATCATAGATGAAACCTGTGGAAGTCAAAGACCTTACGGAAGTCGAGATTGGCGAGAAGCTGAAGGAGCGCAGGACCGAGCTGTTCAACCTGCGGTTCCAGCATGCGACCGGCCAGCTCGACAATCCGCACCGCATCACTGCGGTCAAGAGAGATATCGCACGCCTGCACACCGAACTGCGCGCACGCGAGATCGCGGCCGCTCAGTCGTCCAAGGCGTAGAGGAGGACGGTAAATGAGCACCGAGCGCAATCGTCGTAAGGAGCGCCAGGGCGTTGTGGTTTCAACCGCCGGCGAGAAGACCTGCGTCGTCAAGGTTGAAGCCCGCAAGCGTCACCCGCTTTACGGCAAGATGATCACTCGCAGCACCAAGTTCCACGCGCACGATGAGAACAACGAGTGCGGTGTGGGCGACGTCGTCCGCATTATGGAGACTCGTCCGATCTCGAAGTTGAAGCGCTGGCGTCTCGTCGAGATCGTAGAGAAGGCCAAGTAAGCTGGCGGCAAGAAGGCCGGTCCTCTCGGGAGACGCACGTGCTGCCCGACGACCGTTCGACTGACGGAGGAAGCAATGATCCAGGTGGAGACACGGCTCAAGGTGGCCGACAACTCCGGGGCACGCAAGGTGGCCTGCATCAAGGTCCTTGGCGGCACCCGGAGGCGCTATGCGTACGTCGGTGACACCATCATCTGCGCCGTAAAGGAAGCAACCCCAAATGGGGCAGTGAAGAAGGGCGACGTAGTCAAGGCCGTCGTCGTTCGCACGAAGAAGGAGATCCGTCGGCCTGACGGCAGCTATATCAGGTTCGATGAGAACGCGGCTGTCATCATCGACAACCAGGGCAACCCGAAGGGCACGCGTATCTTCGGCCCGGTGGCACGTGAACTGCGCGATCGCAAGTACATGAAGATTGTCTCGCTTGCGCCGGAAGTCCTGTAGGAGGAACCGAATACGATGGCGAAATCACTGACCATTCGCAAAGGTGACCGCGTGCGCGTCATCTCCGGGAAGGACAAGGGCAAAGAGGGCAAGGTCCTCCGCGCCTACCCGGAGAAGGAGCGTGTCGTAGTCGAGAACGTGCACATGATGAAGAAGCACACCCGCCCGAGCCAGAAGAACCGCCAGGGCGGCATCATTGAGATGGAGGGCACGATCCACGTGTCCAATGTGATGCTGATCTGTCCGAGCTGCGGCGAGGCGACCCGTGTTGGTCGCCGCCGTGATGCGGGCGTCCGTGTTCGCACGTGCAAGAAGTGCGGCAAGGACATAGCGTAAGGCCACACGTCCGGCGCACGCATCGGACTGAGAAAAGTCCCGTCGGGTCGGCAATCCGCCGGGCACAGAGCAAATGGAGGTACACGTGGCACCACGATTCAAAGAGAAATATCACACCGAGGTCATGCCAGCCCTCAGAGAGCGTTTTGGCTACGGGAATGTGCACGAGGTCCCGCGCCTGGAGAAGATCGTCGTCAACATGGGTGTTGGCGGCGCAACCCAGGACCCCAAACTGCTCGAGAGTGCTGCGGCCGATCTCACCATCATCACCGGTCAGAAGCCGGCCATCACGCGGGCCAAGAAGTCGATCGCAAGCTTCAAGCTTCGCGCCGGAATGGCGATCGGATGCAAGGTCACGCTTCGTGGCGACCGGATGTGGGAGTTTGCGGACCGGCTGATGTCGACTGCGCTTCCGCGTATTCGCGACTTCCGTGGCGTGAGCGCGACCGCGTTTGACGGCCGCGGCAACTACACTCTTGGCGTGACCGATCAGCTGATCTTCCCGGAGATCGACTATGATCGGGTCGAGAAGCTGCGCGGCATGGATATCACGTTCGTAACGACTGCGAAAACAGACGAGGAATGCCGGGTTCTGCTCGAGCAGTTTGGCTTCCCGTTCAAGCGATAGAGAAGGCATGAGCGCCCAACTCGGGCGACTCTCTTCAAGGAGGTTTCTACGTGGCAAAGAAGTCGATGATCGCCAAGGCAAAGCGTACGCCGAAGTTCGGTGTGCGTGCGGTCAACCGCTGCAATCGCTGCGGCCGGCCCCGCGCGTACTATCGCCAGTTCGGCCTGTGCCGCGTGTGCGTACGCGAGTTGGCCAGCCGAGGCGAGCTGCCGGGTGTCCGCAAGGCAAGCTGGTAAGCCAGCAGCGGACGAGGCGGCCGGATCCGCGAAGCGCCACGGTCATGGGCCGGGGCGAACCAGCAGATCGGACCATCCTGGACTATAGGAGGTACTGAGAACATGAGCATGACAGATCCAATCGCAGACATGCTGACGCGTGTGAGGAACGCAAACAACGCGTTCCAGGTATCCACGTCGATGCCGTCCTCGAGAAAGCTCGTCGCGATCGCCAAGATCATGAAGGACGAAGGCTACATCGAGGGCTACGAGGTTGTACCGGGAGATCCGCAGGCGACTCTCTCGATTACACTGAAGTACGGACCCAAGAAGCAGCGCACGATCACGGGTATCCGCCGGATCAGCAAGCCGGGCCTTCGCGTGTACGCGAAGAAGGACGAACTGCCCCGCGTTCTGGGCGGTCTCGGCATCGCCGTGATCTCCACTTCGCAGGGTGTCATGACCGAGAAGCAGGCTCGCTCCGCTGGTGTCGGCGGCGAAGTCCTGGCGTATATCTGGTAATCGGACCGGACTGAAAGGAGCGAATCGCCGTGTCTCGTATCGGCAGACAGCCCATCCCGGTCCCGGCCGGGGTTGAGGTAACCATCGAGGGATCGAACGTGACGGTCAAAGGACCGAAGGGCGTTCTATCTCAGACGTTCAACAGTGATATGCAGATCACTCTCGAGGATGGCGTGATCTATGTTCGCCGCCCGAGTGACAACCGTGAGCACCGCAGCCTGCATGGGCTGACCCGGACGCTCGTGGCAAACATGGTCATCGGTGTGTCGCAAGGCTTTAAGAAGGACCTGGAGATCGTTGGCGTGGGCTATCGTGCAGCGCTGAAAGAGGCCGGCATCGACTTCTCACTCGGATTCAGCCATCCGCTGATATTCCCGGCGCCCGATGGCATCACATTTGAAGTGCCGGCACCGAACCGCATCAGCGTCAGCGGAATCGACAAGCAGCGTGTGGGTCAGGTAGCGGCGGAGATTCGCGGCATTCGCCCCCCGGAGCCGTACAAGGGCAAGGGTATCCGCTATGCGGGCGAGCACGTGCGCCGCAAGGTCGGCAAGGCCGCCAAGTAACGATCGCAAAGCGCGTCGGTTGATGGCGCGAGACTAGGGAGCAGGAAAGACGATGGACAAGACGAAAGCGAAGGCAGCGAGCCTGGCCCGCCGTCAGCGCCGGGTCCGCGGGAAGGTCAGCGGGACCGCCGCGCGGCCGCGCCTGCGTGTCACCCGCACCAATATGCACATCTACGCACAGCTCATCGATGACGTCGCGGGCGTAACTCTGGCCTCCGCCTCGTCGCTTGACACCGAGCTGCGTGCGGAGATCAATGGTGGCTCGAATAGCGATGCCGCCAAGATGGTGGGCGAGGCCATCGGCCGTCGTGCTATCGATGCAGGCATCACCGAGGTTGTTTTTGACCGCGGCGGACGGCTCTACCATGGTCGTGTGGCCGCCCTCGCTGAGGGTGCGCGCGACGCTGGCCTGAAGTTCTAGACAGGAGGATTCACTATGGCGCATGACAGCAACGCTCCGGTCTCCGAACTCCAGGAGCGCGTGGTCTACATCAACCGCGTGGCCAAGGTTGTCAAGGGTGGCCGCAGGTTCTCGCTGACCGCACTCGTGGTTGTCGGTGACGGCAACGGACGCGTAGGTGTCGGCATGGGCAAGGCAGCCGAGGTGCCGGTTGCGATCAAGAAGGGCATAGAGGACGCGAAGAAGAACATGTTCTCGTTCCCCCTTTCAGGCACGACGATTCCGCATGCCGTGACCGGCGAGTTCGGTGCCGGCAAGGTGCTGCTGAAGCCGGCCGCTCCCGGTACGGGTGTCATCGCAGGTGGCCCGGTGCGTGCCCTTCTCGAACTGGGTGGTGTCGGGGACGTGCTGAGCAAGTCGCTTGGGACGAGCAACGCCCTCAATATCGTCAAGGCTGCGGCCGATGGCCTTCAGCAGTTGAAGAATCCGGCCGATGTTGCACGCGCCCGCGGCAAGTCGGTCTCTGAGATCTACGGCATAGAGAGGTAGGCCCGGAAGTGGCAGCGGAAAAGACACTGCGCATCACGCAGGTGAGGAGTGCGATCGGTCTGCCGAAGGACCAGAAGGCGACCGTGCGCGCACTCGGCATCAAGCGTATGCATCACACCGTGGAACAGGCGGACACTGCTGTGATCCGCGGGATGATCTTTAAGGTGAAGCATCTCCTGAAGGTCGAGGAGCTGTAGTACCATCCGTGAGATCTGGCCGAAGGCCGCGTCAGCGGGTGGCCGGTGGCGGGACGAGTGAAGTCAGCCGACGGCGAGCGGTCGGCACCCGGGCGCGGCCCGGGAGAGCGATAAGGGAGTCATCATGCAGTTGAACGAACTCAGCCCCGCACCGGGGTCGCGTAAGGCGCGCAAGCGAGTAGGCCGCGGCAACGGTAGCGGTCATGGCACGACGGCTGGCCGGGGCGACAAGGGTCAGAACTCGCGGTCCGGCGGGGGCAAGGGTCCCGGATTTGAGGGTGGTCAGAACCCGCTGCACATGCGTATGCCGAAGCTCGGCGGGTTCAAGAACCGAAACCGCGTCGAGTACGCCGTAGTCAACGTGGGCCGTCTCGATGAGCTGTTTGCTGTCGGCGACACGGTCGATGTGGATAGCTTGTTCGCACACGGCGTGATCAAGTCAAAGAGTGTTCCGGTGAAAGTGCTCGGCGATGGGGAAATCACCAAGGCGCTTACCGTCAAGGCCGACAAGCTCTCAGGGGCTGCTCGTGCCAAGATAGAAGCGGTGGGAGGGACGGTCGATCTTCCGTGATCGAGGCGATTCGCAACGCGTTCCGCATTCCTGATCTGAGGAAGAAGCTGCTCTTCACGCTGGCGATTATCGCGCTCTACCGAGTAGGCGCGCATATCCCGGTGCCTGGTATCGATCCGCAGGTGTTCAGGGAACTGGTTTCCAGTACGAGCGTGCTCGGCATGATGAACCTGTTTGCGGGCGGCGCGCTCGAGAACTTCGCGGTGTTCGCGCTTGGTATCATGCCGTATATCACGGCTACCATCATCATGCAGCTGCTGCAGGCGGTTATTCCCACTGTTGAACGGTGGGCGAAGGAAGGCGAAGCGGGCCAGCGCAAGATCACGCAGACGGCCCGTTACATGACGCTTGGCATTGGCCTGGCGCAGTCACTCGGCTACCTGACGCTGATTCAGGCGCCGACGTCGAGCAACGGCCTCGGGATCGAGCTGAACTTGCTGACGGAGATTGTAATCGTCATCAGCCTGATAGCCGGTACAGCTGCCATTATGTGGATGGGTGAGCTAATCACGCAGCGCGGAATCGGGAATGGTATGTCGCTCCTGATCTTTGCGAGCATCATCGCGCGGTTCCCGACGACTATTGTCTCGTCATTCACAACCCAGCCGTGGACGGCTGTGGTGATGGTGGTGCTATTCCTGGGAATCATCGCGGCGGTCGTGTTCATGGATCGCGGCCAGCGTCGAATACCGGTCCAGTACTCGAAGCGAGTGGTTGGGCGGCGTGTCTATGGTGGCGTCGGTACCTACATACCGCTCAAGGTGAATGCGGCAAATGTCATCCCGATCATCTTTGCGTCATCAATCCTGATGTTTCCGGGGATGATCGCCCAGTTCTTCCCGAATGCCCTCTGGTTCACGAAGTTCTCCGAGGCGCTCACGAGCGGGTGGATTCACATTACGCTCTACGCGATCCTGATCGTCTTTTTCACGTACTTCTACACCGCTCTGGTGTTCAACCCGATGGAAACGGCGGACAGCTTGAGGAAGAACGGCGGGTTCATTCCCGGCGTACGTCCTGGCAAGGCGACCGCCCAGCACATTGAGCACGTGCTGAACAGGATTACACTGCCTGGGTCACTCTTCCTCGCGTTCATCGCAGTGCTGCCTCAGATGCTCTTCATGCAGACGGGGAACTCGCTCGTCCAGTCCTTCGGGGGCACATCGATCCTGATCATGGTGGGCGTGGCCCTGGAGACGATGCGGCAGCTGGAGAGTCAGCTGCAAATGCGTCACTACGACGGCTTCTTTGGGTAGTGCGCGGGTGCGCCCGCGTCGCAAGAATTGTGAGCGTCTCCTCGGCGGCGAGTTGGGCCGCCGTGGGGACGTTCCTGGCACATGGGAGGTACTTTCATGAACGTCATGCTTCTCGGCGCGCCGGGTGCCGGCAAGGGAACCCAGGCCGCGCGCATCGTGGCCGAGTTCGGCCTGGTGCACCTCTCAACTGGCGACATACTGCGCAAGGCCGTCGCTGACAAGACGCCGCTCGGTCTCGAAGCCAAGCGGCACATGGACGAGGGCGGCCTCGTTCCCGATGAGGTGGTCATCGGCCTCGTGCAGGAGCGGATCACCCAGCCCGACGCGCTCGAGCGAGGTGTGCTCTTCGACGGGTTTCCGCGCACGATTCCGCAGGCAGATGCCCTTGGTGCTGCACTAGCCGAGAGCGGACTTGCACTCGATGCTGTCGTGAGTGTTGAGGTGGACCCCGAATCGATCGTTACGCGGATCACCTCCCGTCGTCAATGTCGGATGTGCGGTCGTGTGTACAACACGATCACTGACGCACCATCGGCGGCCGATGTCTGTGACGTTTGCAGTGGTGAGGTCTATCAGCGTGACGATGACACGGAATCAGTGGTCCGGAAGCGCCTGACGGCCTACGATGCGCAGACCAGCAAGCTCGTGCCGTACTACGCGGACCTCGGTATCCTGAAGACCGTGGACGGCAACACAACGCCCGACCTCGTCTACGGGGAGATTAGCGCTATCCTCAGGAGCCTGGTGTAGTTCGTGATCGTCACGAAGTCACCAGCGGAGCTCGACATCATGCGCGAGGCGGGCCGGATCACGGCTCGCGCGCTGCGTGTTGTGGGCGAAGCAGTCCGCCCCGGTGTCACCACCATGGAGCTCGATGCGCTTGCCGAGGACGTCATCCGAGGTGAAGGCGCTCGTCCGGCATTCAAGGGCTACCACGGGTTCCCGGCGACCCTCTGCACGTCAGTTGACGAAGAGGTCGTACATGGGATTCCGCGCAGACGCGTGTTGCGTGAAGGTCAGATACTCTCCGTAGACTGTGGTGCGATCGTAGACGGCTACTACGGCGACTCCGCGATGACCTTCCCAGTCGGTGCCGTGTCGGACGATGTGCGCCGTCTGATGGAGGCCACGCAGGCCGCGCTGTTCGCGGGGATTGAGCAATGCCACGTCGGTCTGCGGTTGCATGACATCTCTGCCGCAGTGCAGGCGGTGGCCGAAGGCCGCGGGTTCTCTGTGGTTCGTGAGTACGTTGGCCACGGTATCGGCATGGCCATGCACGAAGATCCTCAGGTGCCGAATTACGGCAAGGCAGGGACAGGGATTCTACTCAAGCAGGGAATGGTATTCGCGATCGAACCGATGGTGAACGCGGGTGGTGCGGAAGTCCGCTCGCTCAAGGATGGCTGGACGGTTGTTACGGCCGATGGGCGTCCCTCCGCGCATTTCGAGCACACGGTTGCGATTACTGCGGAGGGACCGCGGGTACTGACGTTGGAGTAGGTTAGGCTGTTGCACTGGACTCTGGTACGAGTATTGGATATACTGCCGTTTTGCGACTTCTTAGCACCGAAGGGGACTAGAGCACTTGGCGAAACGCGACGACGCGATTGAGATGGACGGCACCGTTCTCGAGGCTCTGCCCAACGCGATGTTCAGGGTGGAGTTGGACAACGGCCACAAGCTGTTGGCCCACATCTCGGGAAAGATGCGGATGCACTATATTCGGATCCTTCCGGGTGACAAGGTTGTGGTGGAGCTTTCGCCCTACGATCTGAGCCGTGGCCGGATCACGTATCGCTTCAAGTAGTTCCACGTGCGCCCGGGCACTGCTTCCCGGGTCGTTTGACTCACGCACCCGAAAGACCACGCCTGCGGCTGGGCGTTGAGATAGAGATACACGCTCTTAGTAAGAGTGATCCGGAAGGACCACACATGAAAGTTAGACCATCTGTAAAGAAGATGTGCGACAAGTGTAAGGTCATTCGCCGCCACGGCCGGGTGCTCGTAATCTGCGAGAATCCGCGTCACAAGCAGCGGCAGGGCTAGGAGGGAGCGGGCTTTGGCACGCATCGCAGGTGTCGACCTTCCGCGCGAGAAGCGCGTGGAGATCGGCTTGACCTACATCTTCGGCATCGGCCTCACCACGTCCCAGCAGATTCTCCGCGAGACCGGCATTAGCCCGGACACGCGCGTGCGCAATCTCACCGAGGAGGAAGTTGTCCGCCTCCGTGAGTACATCGACCGCAACCTCAAGGTTGAAGGCGACCTGCGCCGCGAAGTCAGCCAGAACATCAAACGGCTGATGGAGATCGGATGCTATCGTGGCCTTCGCCATCGCAAGGGCTTGCCGGTTCGCGGACAGCGGACGCACACGAACGCGCGCACCCGCAAGGGACCGCGTCGCCAGATCGGCGCGAAGAAGAAGGGCAAGTAGCACATGGCCGCCAAGAAGAAGAACGTCAAGACCAGGATTCGCCGCAGCGAGCGCAAGAACATCGCTGTCGGTCAGGCGTATATCAAGAGCACGTTCAACAATACGATCATCAGCATCACGGACCCCTCGGGCAATGTGATCGCCTGGAAGTCCGCCGGTCAGGTTGGCTTCAAGGGTTCGCGCAAGTCCACGCCGTTCGCGGCTCAGTTGGCTGCGGAAGCGTGCGCGAAGATGGCCCAGGAACACGGTATGCGCAAGGTGTCCGTGTTCGTAAAAGGTCCCGGCTCCGGCCGCGAGACCGCGATTCGCTCGCTGCAGGCCGCAGGCCTGGAGATCGCGAGCATCCAGGATCGCACCCCTGTCCCGCACAACGGTTGCCGGCAGCGCAAGCGCCGCCGCGTGTAGTCTCAGGAGGATAGACCTCTATGGCTCGTTACACAGGGGCGGACTGCAGGCAGTGCCGCCGTGAAGGTGAAAAGCTCTTCTTGAAGGGTGATCGCTGCTACACCGACAAGTGTGGCATCGAAAAGCGCCCGTATCCCCCGGGACAGGCCGGCAAGAAGCGTCCGCGTGACTCGGAATATCGTGTCCAGTTGCGCGAGAAGCAGAAGGCAAAGCGCATCTATGGTGTGCTGGAGAAGCAGTTCCGGACGTACTACCAGATCGCGACTCGGCAGCCGGGCATCACAGGTGAGAACCTGCTCCGTCTGCTGGAGAGCCGTTTTGACAACGCCGTGTACCGCCTCGGTTTTGCCGCATCACGCGATGAGGCCCGCCAGATGGTTCGTCACGGGCATTTCACGGTTGACGGCCACAAGGTGGACATCCCGTCGTTCCGGGTTCGCGCCGGGTCCGTGATTGCGGTTGCCGAGAAGGCAAAGGATATGACCACGATTAAGGCTGCCCTGATCTCCTCATCGAAGATCGAGGTGCCGGGTTGGCTTGAGGTTGACGTGGAGAAGCTGCAAGGTAAGGTGCTCTCGCTTCCTTCCCGCGAGCAGATTGAAGCACCCATCCGTGAGCAGCTGATCGTCGAGCTCTACTCGAAGTAACCACGCCTTGCCCCAAGGAGGCTCAAAAGCATGACTGAGTTCATGAGGCCCAAAGTGACATTCGACGAGATTGACGCCCGCACCGGGCGCTATATCGTTGAGCCGCTCGAGCGGGGCTACGGCTACACGCTGGGTAACTCGATGCGTCGCGTGCTGCTATCGTCCCTTCGTGGGGCCGCAGCCACGTCGATTCGCATCGAAGGTGTGCAGCACGAGTTCTCGACAATAGAGGGCGTCCGCGAAGACGTCACCGACATTGTCTTGAACGTGAAAGGCCTCGTCTTCATTGACGCCGGTGTTAGCAAGGGCGACGCTGTTGCGACGCTCACGGTGACCGGTCCGGCTGTCGTGACGGGCGCGGATCTGAAGGTGCCCACCGAGTTTTCGCTTGCCAATCCGGAGCACGTACTGGCCCATCTTGAAGCCGGTGTCACTCTGGAGATGAGCATTCGGATCGGCGTTGGCTCCGGCTATGTCTCGGCGGATCGCAACAAGCGCGCTGATGACCCGATCGGCGTCATCACTGTGGACTCGTTGTTTAGCCCGGTGACGCGCTGCACGTACTTCGTGGAGAACACCCGCGTGGGTCAGCGCACGGACTACGACAAGCTCGTGCTTGAAGTAGAGACCGACGGCTCGATGACGCCATCCGATGCAGTGGCTCGCGCCGCGCGCATCGTGAGTGAGCACATGATGCTCTTCGTCGAGCAGGCTGGCACGGAACTTCCCGAGGGAAGTACGTTCGAGGCTGTCCCGGATGAGGCTGACCGCGTTCTTGACACACCGATTGAGGAGCTGGACCTGACGGTCCGTTCGTACAACTGTCTGAAGCGGCAGGGTGTGAACACCATTGGTCAGCTGACGGAGTGCACGGAAGGCGATCTGCTCAACATCAGGAACTTCGGCGCCAAATCGATCGAGGAAGTCAAAGACAAGCTCCAGGCCGTGGGCCTGGGTCTCGCTGGCTAGGAGAGCGCACGAAATGAGACACGCAAAGAAGGGGCGCAAGCTCGGTACCGATGCGAGCCACACGAGGGCAATGCTCCGCAGCCTTGCGGCAGCCATCCTCATCAACGAGCGCATCAAGACGACCGAGGCGCGCGCCAAGGAGGTGCGGGCCCTTGTGGACCGCATCATCACCTGGGGCAAGCGCGGTGACGTCCATGCTCGTAGGCTGGCGCTCGCAGAGCTCGGCGACCAGGCCCTGGTGAAGAAGGTATTTGACGACATTGCACCTCGGTGTGCCGATCGTCAGGGCGGTTACACCCGCATCCTGAAGCTTGGCCCGAGGAAAGGCGACGCTGCTCCGATGGTCATCATCGAGCTCGTCGACTAGTATCGGCCCGCGAGGGACGTATCACGAAGGGCCCCGTCTTGGTCGGGGCCCTTCGTGTCTTTGGAGGCATAAGTGATCGAGGTCAGAGAGGTATCGTTAAGCTATCCGGATGCCCGGCGCCCGGCGCTTGATCGCGTCTCTCTGACGGTGGCGCCGGGCGAACTGGTGGCGCTCCTCGGCGCGAATGGGTCTGGGAAATCGACGCTCATGCGTCTCTGCAATGCGCTTCTGCAGCCAGATAGCGGACGAGTTGCGGTTGACGGACTGGATGCTTGCGACGAGAGCAACCTCTGGGCAATCCGGTCTCGTGTCGGATTCGTGCAGCAGAATCCGGAGAACCAGATCGTGGGTACGGTAGTTGAGGAGGACGTGGCGTTTGGCCCCGAGAATCTCGGTGTGCCGGCCGATGAACTGCGTACGCGGGTGGACCAGGCGCTTGCTCAGACGGGTCTCACGGGATTCGAGCGCCGAGAGCCGCATCTGCTTTCCGAGGGGCAGAAGCAGCGCTTGGCGATTGCGGGGGCACTAGCACTGCGGCCCGCCTATTTGCTGCTCGATGAGCCCACCGCCATGCTTGACGGGCGCAGCAGGGCAGAGGTGCTTGGCGTACTCGGGCGCCTGCGGCAGCAAGGCGTTGGGCTGCTGCATATCACGCACCATCTGGAGGATGTTGCGGATGCGGACCGGGTCGTCGTTCTGAGAGAGGGCCGGATCGCGTACCAGGGCCCAAGTGGACCGGTGTTGTCGGACCCGGATCTGGCCGGCAGCCTCGGTATCGAGGTGCCCGCGATGGCGCGGCTGGCTACGACCCTGCGCGCTGGCGGCGTCGGACTTGCGCAGGCATTGCCCACGCCGGAAGAAGTCGGGGTCGCGTTGTGGGGATGAGGGCGCAGGATCTCACGTTTGCGTACCCGGCCGGCGGACCCGTGGGCTCGGTCGCCATCGCTGGCGTGTCTCTGACGCTTGAACCGGGGGAGTTGCTGATTGTTGCCGGCACCACGGGCTCGGGCAAGTCGACGCTGCTTCGCCTCCTCGCAGGTTTGCTCGTTCCGGACGAGGGCGTAGTTGAGGCTGACGGTGTGCCCGTGCTTGATCGGCGTGCGCGCGGTCAGGTGGCTATCGTCTTCCAGAACCCGGAGTCGCAGTTCTTCTCCGAGACTCTGGAGGCAGACGTTGCCTTCGGCCCGCGGAACCTCGGACATGCGGACCCGCCGGGTGTTGCGCGGGCGGCCCTCGAGGCGGTGGGTCTCGATCCGGATGTCTACGGCCAGCGATCGCCGTTCACCCTTTCCGGTGGCGAGGCGAGGCGTGCGGCGATTGCGGGGGCGCTCGCGCTGCAGGCGCCGTATCTGCTGCTCGACGAGCCCACCGCCGGTCTCGACCACCGTGGCCGCGCAGACGTTATCGCAGCACTACAGTCAGAGCGCGGGCGTGTTGGTGTTGCCGTGGTCACTCACGACCCCGAGGAGTTCCTGGGGGTGGCATCGCAGGTGCTCCTGCTGGTCGAAGGCCGGATGGCGTATTCCGGGCCGGTTGAAGCGTTGCTCGATGCGCCGGAGGTCTACGAGCGTGCCGGACTGCAGCTCCCGGACCTCATCCGGACCCAGCTCGACGCGCGCGCCCACGGCGCGCTGGTTGCCAGGATCGTCTTTGAGCCGGAGGCCGCAGGCTCGGCGCTCCTGGCAGCGCGCACGGCGTACGGACACGGGGCAATGCCGGAATCCATCGAGCGCGTCGAGGGCGATTCTCGCAGCGCAGACGGGCGGGCGGGCGAGTCATGAGGATCCCCGTCGCATTCGGCCAGTACGTCCCCGTGGTCTCGCCGGTACACTCGCTTGATCCAAAGGCCAAGATGGGTGTGGGCGTTGCCTTCACTCTCGGGGTGTTCCTCGTTGATGGTCTCCCTGGACTGCTTGCGATCGGCGTGCTGGTTGCGCTTGCGATCTCCGCATCGCGCGTGCCGTGGGGGATTGCCTTGCGCGGCCTCAGGGCTCTGGCGCTCATTCTGAGCTTCACCCTCCTGGCGCATACGCTCCGATGGAACTCGCCGGGCGAGGCGCTGTTCTCGCTCGGCCCCCTCGGTGTGAGCGGTCCGGGCCTCGTGACCGGGGTCTTCTTCGCCTTCCGAGTGGTGCTGCTGGTGGTTGGCACGTCGCTGCTGACGCTCACGACGACGCCGGTGGAGCTCACCGACGCGCTCGAGCGCATCATGCGCCCGCTCGAGGTGCTGCGCTTTCCGGCGGGTGAGGTTGCGATGATGCTGACGATCGCCCTCAGGTTCATCCCCACAACCGCTCAGGAGGCCGAGAAGATCATCATCGCGCAGACCGCGCGTGGCGCTCGCTTCGACGAAGGCGGCCCGATACGGCGCATCCGCGCGTTCGTGCCGGTGCTGGTGCCGCTGTTTGTGAATCTCTTCAGGCGGGCCGAGGATCTCGCGCTTGCAATGGAGTCGCGCTGCTACCAGGGTGGCGTTGGCAGGACGCATCTGCACGTTTCGCGCATGGTGGCGCGGGACTGGGCTACGCTTGCCGTGGTGTCTCTAGTGCTTGTCGGCATCGGGGTGGCATTGTGAGTGCACGAAGCGGCGCGGCGATGGGAGGGCGGGCATGGTGAACGGGGCTGACTCAGAGGCCGCCATCGTTGCACCGGCACCCCCACCGGCTCCCGCTCCCGCACCCGCACCGGGCTCGGTCGTGGCGCTGACGGTCTCCTACGATGGGTCCGGCTTTGCGGGCTTCGCCCGGCAGCCGGGATTGCGCACCGTTCAGGGACAGCTCGAAGGCGCGCTCTCTACGCTGCTGCGGCGCGAGGTGCTGACGACCGGGGCCGGGCGCACCGATGCGGGCGTGCACGCACTCGGGCAGGTGGTGAGCTTCGAGGGCGAGGGCACCGGGCCGGCCGATTCGGCGCTCGTGCGCTCTGTGAACGCGCTGGCAGGCGACGGCATTGTGGTGACGGCCGTGAGGCACGCTCACGCCGGCTTCAGCGCGCGGCACTCGGCTGTGGCGCGTGAGTACCGGTACCGGGTGGTGTGCGGGGCCGTGCCGCCGCTCTTTCTCGCGCCGACAGCATGGTGGGTGAAGCGCGATCTCGATGTTGCCGCGATGCGCGAGGGCGCTGAGTATCTCGTTGGCGAGCACGATTTCCGGTCGTTCTGCGTTGCCGAGTCGGCCGAGGGCAAGAGGACTTTCCGTCGGCTGGACACGGTGGAGATTGCGGCCGAGCGGGCGCTTGGCGAGGAGTGCCTGGTCGTACGGGTCGTGGGTAACGCGTTCCTGCACTCTATGGTGCGGGTGATTGTGGGGAGCCTGGTGGAGGTGGGAGCGGGGCGCCGGAGTCCTGCGTGGGTCGGCGATGCGCTAGCGGCGCGCGAGCGGAAGGCCGCCGGTCCGACGGCGCCGGCGCACGGGCTCACACTGTGGAGCGTGAGGTATCCGGAGGAATGCTGGCTGTAGTCATGGGCGGATTGCGCGAGGACGCCGGGCGGATGGTCGGATGGCGGCGGGCAACAGTGATGCGCCGCGTGGGCAGGGGCCGGTGCGGTGCGGGTGCGGATGCGGGTGAACATACCAGTGGACACACCCGGCACCGTTTGTTGACACCCGGACCCGCCGTGGATAAAGTGTAAGGGTTCGTTTGGAGAGCCCCGTGAACTCAATAAGCGAAACGTCCATCTTGCTTTGGAGGAACCGTTGAAGACCTACTACGCCAAGCCCGGCGAAGTGGAACGCGAGTGGCTTGTTGTTGACGCCACTGACATTCCGCTTGGCCGTCTGGCGAGCGAAGTCGCTACCATTCTCAAAGGGAAGCGCAAGCCGCAGTACACCCCGAACGTTGACACCGGTGACTTCGTCATCGTCATCAACGCGTCCAAGGTGAAGCTGACCGGCAACAAGCTCGCCGACAAGAAGAAGTACCGCCACTCCGGCTACCCGGGCGGTCTCAAGGAGACCTCCATCGCCGACATGCTGGCAACCCGCCCCGAGCGCGTCATCGAGCTTGCCGTGAAAGGCATGCTGCCGAAGAACACTCTCGGCCGGGCACAGCTCAAGAAACTCAAGGCATACGGCGGGGCCGATCATCCGCATCAGGCCCAGTCGCCGCGTCAGATCACTCTGGAGGGCTAGCGCATGGCCGAGAGCAAAGCAGTCTACTGGGGCACCGGCCGTCGCAAGACGTCTGTCGCCCGCGTGCGCCTCATCCCTGGCTCAGGCCAGATCATCATCAACAATCGCCAGTTCGCGGACTACTTCGGTCGCGACGTCCTGCGCGGATTCGTTGAGGCGCCGTTCAAGGTGACCGAGACCATGGGCCACTTTGACGTGTTCGCCAACATCAAGGGCGGCGGCCTTTCCGGTCAGGCGGGCGCGCTCCGTCACGGAATCGCCCGTGCGCTCCTTGAGGCCGGCGATGATTATCGCGGTGAGCTCAAGAAGGCCGGCCTTCTGCGCCGCGACCCGCGTATGGTTGAGCGCAAGAAGTACGGTCTCAAGAAGGCCCGCAAGCGCCCGCAGTTCTCAAAGCGTTAAGAACCGCGGAGCCACCGATTGGCAATCTGCAAGGTCCGCCCTGGTGGCGGACCTTGCTTCATCTAAGGGAGGCGCTTGAAGTGGTGCGGCTCTTTGGTACCGATGGCATACGCGGCGTGGCGAACGACGATCTCTCACCCGAACTCGCGTTCAAGCTTGGCGAGGCGGCGGGCAGGTTCCTCGGGCGCGGCCATGGGCGGATCGTCGTGGGCATGGACACTCGCAGGAGTGGTGACATGCTCGAGGCGGCGCTGGTTGCGGGAATCTGCGCGTCGGGTTCGAGCGCGGTGCGTGCGGGGATCGTGCCCACGCCCGCCGTTGCGTTCCTGACTCGCGAGCTGCGTGCGGACGGCGGCGTGGTCATCTCGGCATCGCACAACCCGGCGCAGTACAACGGCGTGAAGCTCTTCGATCGCGACGGATTCAAGCTGCCCGACGAGATCGAAGACGAGATCGAGGAGACGCTGGTCTCGGAGCGGACATGGCAGCGCCCCGTCGGGGGGAGCGTGGGCCGTGCCGAGGTGCTGGATGACGCCAACGCGAGGTACATCGCGCACGTGGTGTCCACTGTGACGGGCGATCTTGCGGGGCTGCGCGTGGCCGTGGACTGCGGGCATGGGGCGTCCTCGGGCGCGACTCCTGCGGCGCTGCAGGCGCTTGGCGCGACGGTGACCTCGGTCAACTGCGACTGGGACGGGATGAATATCAACCACGAGTGCGGATCCACGAACCTCGGGGTTCTGAAGGAGCTCGTGCGTTCGGGGGAGTTCGATCTGGGCATCGCGCATGATGGGGACGCGGACCGTGTGCTTGCGGCGGATGAGCGAGGCGAGGAAGTTGACGGCGATCAGATTATGGCGATCTGCGCGCTGGACCTGCAGGAGCGCGGGGCGCTGCCAGCCAGCACCGTTGTGGCGACGGTGATGAGCAACCTCGGCCTCGAGATGACGTTGAAGGCGCACGGCATCGGGCTGGTTCGCACGCGTGTGGGTGACCGCTATGTGCTTGACCAGATGCGGGCATCGGGGGCGGTTTTTGGCGGCGAGCAGTCGGGGCATGTGATCTTCCTGGAGCACGCCACCACGGGTGACGGGCTTGTGACGGCCGTGCAGTTTGCGTCGATCGTGAAGCGCTCGGGCAAGCGGGTCTCGGAGCTTGCGTCGGTGATGGAGCGCTACCCGCAGGTGCTGCTGAACGTGCGTGTGGCGGACCGGGGCCTGCTCTCCGGCAGTGCCGAGGTGGCGGCGGCCGTGCACGCAGCGGAGCGGGAGCTGGATGGCACGGGGCGGATTCTCGTGAGGACGTCGGGCACCGAGCCGCTCGTGCGCGTGATGGTGGAGGCCGCCAACGAGGCCCAGGCGCACGCCGTGGCCGAGCGGGTGGCCGAGGTTGTGGGGCGCGAGTTGGGGTAGGGTCTGCGGTCGATCGCTGTCGCGGCGGGAGGGAGTGTTGCCGTGGGTCATCACCTGGGTGAGCCGATTCGCGTTCTTGTGGTTGACGACCACCCCGTCGTGCGGAATGGAATCCGAAGTCTTCTCGCGGGTTTTGGAGACATCCTCGTTCTCGGTGAGGCCGAGGATGGAGCAAGCGCTCTCGGGTGGCTAGGGCGCGAGAGCTTCGATGTCGCGCTGGTGGACATCAAGCTCGGCAGCGAAGATGGCTTGGTGCTGGCAAGGCAGTTCATGCACAGGTTTGCCGACCTGCGAATCATCATCCTTACGTCGTACGATGACGAGGGGAGTCTGTCTGAGGCCGCGCGCATTGGCGCACACGGGTACCTTCTCAAAACCGCATCGCCGGAGATTCTGGCTGAAGCAATTCGGGCAGTGTGCCGGGGCGAGCGGCGGCTGTCGCCCGTGCTGGCGGACAAGGCGCTCCGGCAGGTCCAGGCGCTCGTTCAGGAGATCACGCGGCTACGCTCCGGGCTGTCCGAAGACGAGATCACACTGCTGTCGCTCATTGCAGATGGCATGAGCGTGTGCGATATCGCGGCGAAGCTGAACTACAGCGAACGCACGGTGAAACGCAAGACGCAGGAAATCCTGGACAAACTCGACGCTGTGAATCGGACCCAGGCCGTCTCCGAGGCCTATCGCCGGGGACTTCTATGAGGGGCGAACCGCCTTCGGAGCGTGACGTGCTGGTTGTTGGCGAGGCGATCACGGCTGCTGCCGGCCGGGCATCGGGTACTCGGGAACTCGGCGAGGCGATCGCAGGGATTGTCGGGCATCGTCTGGGGCTGGCGTGGGTGCAGCTGGAGTTCCTGACGTGCGGTAACGGGCAGACAGAGGTGTGCACCTACGAGGACGCCGCACGGGTGCACGACCGTAGCGAGGAGTTGGCAGATACACTTCAGCTTCCTGCCGAACTTGGCGTGAGCGGTCTACTGCGTGTCGTGCCCGGCCGACGCGGACTCTCCTGGCCTTGCTGGGCGACAGACTACCTGGCGGGCCACATCGCCGTCCTGCTGCGCGCCTCGTCTCTTGCGGGAGAGGATCGGGCCGAGATCGAGACGCTTCGTGCTCTTCTTGGGATTACTTGTGACATCAGCACGCATCTCGATATTGACGCCGCCATCGACGCTATCATGACAGCGGCAGCACAAGCCCTGCACGTTCCGGCCGCGGACATTCTCACGTTCGATCGCGGCGCCGACAGCTGGACAATTACTCACGTGCACAACATCGCCGACATCTTCATCGACGCACCACTGCCATTGCCTGACGCATTCCACGAGGCGATGCGCGCCGGCAAGCCGTTCATACTCGACGGCTATGGCGAATGGGCGGTTGCACATCCCGGCCCTCTGCCGCAACGCGTGCTCGCTGAATGGACCGAGTGGGAACGCTGGGTCTATCTCATTGCACCTCTGCGCGACCTTGGCGAGATTGTCGGAGCGATCGTTGTTCTGGATGAGAAGGACAACAGGGTCTTCAGCGAACGGGACATGGAGTCTCTCGCTCTCTATGCGAGTGCTGCGAGTATCGTGCTCAGCAACGCCCGCGTGCACTCGGCCACCGTGCGAACGAGCGTCGAGCTTGAGCACCGCGTGGAAGAGCGCACGCGACAGTTGGACGAAGCGCTCCAGGCCTTAAGCCAGAAGACTGACCAGCTGCAGAGGATCCTCGATGCGACGATCCGCAGGCCGGTGCGTCTGGCTATGTCATGAAGCGTGCCATGGGCTCCGATCTCATCAACGCTCTGCGCTCAGTTGCGCGGGGCGGAACGTTCGTGGATCCGGCGGTCGCCTCGGTTCTCATACGTGAGATCGGCAGGCGCGACGCGAGGCCCGAGGCCGGACCCAGTGCGCTGACGCCTCGCGAGGAAGAGATACTGGATCTGATCGGCCAGGGCAAGACGGGGCCGGAGATCGCGAGGGCGCTCTATCTGAGCACCAAGACGGTCTCGTGGCACAGGGCCAACATCATGATGAAGCTGGACGTCCACTCAACAGCGGCTCTCGTCCGCTACGCTCTCGAGCGCGGACAGGACACTGACGGCCCCTAGGTGGCCTTGATCCTAGGTGTGCACTGAGATCGGGCGGCGGGAGTGCATCTTCCAGCCGTCCGTTCCATGCCCCGGGTGCCTGCGATTGCTTCGCTCTGTCGCCGGGTGCTCCGTGCGCTCTCGATGCGCGCTGGACGCCCGCTTCCCGTACGGGCAGAACCCCTGCGTTTGTAGGGGGCCGATCCCAACTCATCACTCGTTTGAATCGTCATCTCGGCGTCGCATTCTGGGAAGGCGAGGCAGGCCAATTCGCTTGAGGATGTCGAGAGTTGGGGCGCCTCGTGCGGCGGAGGGCCACTCGCGGGCACGGAGGCCGTTTCCTGTGAGCGATTGGAGCGAGTCATGGCAGGTCAGGTGAGGTTGGGTAGAGGCGCGTCGATAGTAGGTGTTGGCTGCACGCAGTTCGGCAACATACTTGAGACGCCGGGAATCAAGGGTCTGTGCACGGAAGAGCTTGCCGTGAAAGCGGCGTTTGAGGCGCTCGACGACGCGGGGCTGGAACCCAAGGACATCGATGCGTTCTTCATCGGCGGCGTGCAGATGCACACTGCGCACATGTTTGCGCACTACTCCCGGATGTGTGACTGGTTGGGTCTGCAGCGCAAGCCCGGCATCCACTTTGAGACTGCGTGCTCCACGTCCAACACTGGCGCGGGACTCGCGGCGATGGCGATCGGGTCGGGTCGCTGGGAGAACATCCTCGTTGTGGGTGTGGACACCATCCTGTCGCACCCGCTCGACAACCCGCCGGAACGAGAGCCCCAGGATGCCGGTGATCTCTGGACCACGACCGACTACGGCGCGGACCAGCAGTACGCGGTGCCGCACGGTTGGGACATCGCTCCCGGCTACGGCGCGCTCCCGACGCTCGCCTACGCCAAGCGCTACGGGCTTTCCCTGGCCGCGATGGATGAGGTCATGTTCAACATCAACATGGCCGTACGTCGCCAGGCCGTGCTCGAGCCGAAGGCGTTCGTGAAGCAGGATCTTCCGACGCTTGCGCAGAGCCTGGGCTACTCCGATCCGTGGGAGTTCTGGAACTCACAGTACAACCCGTACGCCGCTTGGCCGACGCGGGCGCTGAGCTGCCTCAACCCGTGTGATGGCGCCTCGGCGTACGTGGTGACGCCGGCGGACAAGGCGAAGCAGTACACCGGCAAGCCGATCGACATCCTGGGTTTTGACTGGGCCGCGTTCAACGGTCTTGCGGACAAGGACCCGATTAACTGGGACGTCGACCGCCTCCCGTTTGAGGGTGCCTACAAGATGGCCGGAATCACCCCCGATGAGATCGACTACCTGAGCGTGCATGACTGCATGCAGATCTACCAGCTCGTTCTTGGCGAGCTCTGCGGCTACCTCGAGAAGGGGCAGGGCTACAAGGCGTTCCTGGAGGGCAGGACGGGCTCCGACGGCGACAAGCCGATCTGCACCCACGGTGGCAAGCACGGCAAGGGTCACGCCTTCGGCGCATCCGGCGGCTCGGACATCTACGAGGCCGTGAAGCAGATGCGGGGCGAGGCCGAGGGTCGTCAGATCGGGAAGGTGCCCGGCATCTCCGTCGTGCACAACGCCGGCTACTGCATGCACACGGCGGTCACCGTCCTCGGCAGGCGCGATTCCTGATGTGCAGGGGTTACGAGGCGTTTCGTAATGCGGGCTGCCCCGCAGCCGCGAAGAAGGCCAGACAAGAAGGAGGACTAGGCATGTGTGCCGATTCGATAGTGCGCAAGTTCTACGATGCCCTGGAGGAAGGAACCATCCTCGGTACCAAGTGCGGCGAGTGTGGCGCGTACAACTTCCCCCCGAAGACGGCCTGCACAGAGTGCGGTAGCCGTTCGGTGGAGTTTGTCGAACTCAGCGGGAAGGGCGAACTGCAGTTCTACTCTTCCGGCAACCTGCCGCCGCTCCGCTTCGCCGAGTACGCACCGTACGCCTACGGCCTGGTGAAGATGGAGGAGGGTCCGATGTGGCTCACGATGATCAAGGGTGTTGAGGTTCGCGACACCGACAGGATGACCGAGTTCCTCGCCGAGTTGCCGTGCGCGGTGTCCGCGAAGATCGAGGAAGTCGCCGGGACCAAGATCGTCACGTTTGAAGTGGCCTAGCCGCCTGGCGAAGGTCCCGTCATGCGTGGGGTGGCGCGGCGGCTGCTTCGCCGCCGCGCCGCTCTTCGCGGTCACGATCGGCCTTCGCCGGCCACATCCGAGAAGCGGAGCACTTCCATGAGATTGATGAGTCAGATTATCGAAGCGGCGCAGGCGGCACCCGGGAGGGTTGTCCTACCCGAGGGCGAGGAGCTGGGAATCATCCAGGCCGCTGCACTCGCGTCGCAGATCGGGATCGCCGAGCCGGTTCTCATCGGACGCCCCGATGTGATTGCGGCGCAGTGCGAAAGCCTCGGCCTTTCGTGCACGGGACTACAGATCCTCGATCCGTCGGACCTGCCGTGGCTGGCCCAGTACGCCGAGGCCTACGGCGAAGAGCGTCATCTCCCCGCTGTCGTGGCCCGGAGAATCGTGGGGCAGCCGTTATACTACGGCGCGATGATGGTTCGCGAAGGCGACGCATCGGGCATGGTGGCGGGCCTGAAGCACGCCACGGAAGACGTCCTCATGGCGAGCGAGCTTGTCATCGGTCTGGAGCAGGGGATCGAGACGCCTTCAAGTTGCTTTCTGATGGACGTCCCGGGCTTCTCCGGCGGAGAAGACGGCCGCCTCATCTTCGCGGATCCTGCAGTGAATCCCGACCCGACTCCCGGGCAGCTGGCGGACATCGCGATCGCTACGGCGCGGACTGCCCGCGATCTGCTGGGTTGGGAGCCCCGGGTCGCCATGCTGTCGTTTTCGACGCGGGGCAGCGCCGAGCATCCATTGGTCGAGAAGGTTGCGAGCGCACTTGCCATCGCAAGGAGCCGCGAGCCGGATCTAAGGATCGACGGCGAGCTGCAGCTGGACGCTGCCATCGTGCCGGAAGTTGCCGCGCGGAAGGTGCGCGACGGCAGCGAGGTGGCTGGCATCGCGAATGTCCTCGTGTTCCCCGGGCTCGAGTCGGCGAACATCGGCTCGAAGCTCGTGGAGCGTCTGGCCGGGGCAAACGCGATCGGTCCGCTGTTGCAGGGCTTCGCCAGGCCGGTGAGCGACCTGTCTCGCGGGGCGGCCGTGGACGATATCGTCGGGTCCATCGCGATGGTCGTCGTGAGGGGGCGGGGCGCATGATCACGCTCGTGATCAACGCGGGGAGTTCCTCGCTCAAGTACAAGCTGTTCGACCTTGATGCGGATACAGTGATCGCCGAGGGAAACGCGTCGCGTATCGGCGAGGCCGAGTCGGCGTTTGTCCACCGGTCGCGCCGGGGGTCCACGACCAGGGCGCTGCCGATCGCTTCGCATCGCGACGCGATGGCACTCGCCGTTGAGGCGATGCTCGACCCCTTCTGCGGGGCGCTGGAGCGAATCGAGCAGATACAGGCGGTGGGGCACCGTGCCGTTCATGGCGCGGACGTCTTTGTCGAACCGGCGATCGTCAGCGATGACGTTGTCCGTCAGCTCGAGGAGTGCACGCCGCTGGCGCCGCTGCACAACCCGGCGAACCTTCTGGGTATCCGGGAGGCTCAGCGGCTGTTGCCGGACGTCCCGCACGTGGCGGTGTTCGACACCGCGTTTCACTCGGCGATGCCCCGGTATGCGTACACCTATGCATTGCCTTCCGAGCTCTGCGCGACACACCGTATACGGAAGTACGGCTTCCACGGGACGTCATGCGAGTTCGTGAGCCGAAGGGCTGCCGAGCTGCTTCAGCAGAATCCCAAAGAGCTGAAGATGATCGTCTGTCACTTGGGAAACGGGGCGAGTGTGACTGCGGTCAGCGGTGGGCGCTCAATCGACACGAGCCTGGGCTTTGGAACGATGTCCGGCGTGATGATGGGCACCCGGGCGGGCGATGTAGATCCTGCGATCGTCTTCTACTTGCACAGGCAGCTGGGGATGAGCCTCGAGTCGATCGAGAAGGTGCTGCTCAAGGAGAGCGGGCTGCTCGGCGTATCGGGCGTCAGCAACGACCTCCGGGTTGTCGAGGAGCAGGCAGCAGGGGGCCATGCGCTGTCCGGGCTGGCGCTCGAGATGTTCGCCTATCGGGTCAAGCTCTACATAGGCGCGTATGTCGCCGCACTCGGCGGGCTGGACGCGCTGGTCTTCACGGCCGGGATCGGCGAGAACTCCGCAGCGATGCGCGAGCGCATCTGCACGGGGCTTGGTGCGCTCGGCATCGGCATCGACAGGGAGCGCAACGGGGCGATCCGCTGCACCGAGGCCCTGATCAGTACTGACGACTCGGCCGTCGCCGTGTATGTCGTCCCGACGGATGAAGAACGTGCAATCGCGCTTCAGACACAGGAGGTCATCGCGCGGGACCTCGGAATCAGCTACGCAACGGTGAGTTGCAAGAAGGGAGCATGAGCAGATGGGCAGCACGAAGAGCACTGTCGAGCGTGTGAAGGACGTGGCGAGCATCGTGTTCCGCGCCGACGCCGGTTCGCTCAAGGACAGCACGAGGTTCGTCGAGGATCTCCGCGGCAAGTCGATGAACACTATCGAGCTCGCAGCGATGCTGGAGAACGAGTTTGGCGTCCCGGTGTCGTGTGCCGTGATGCGCAAGTCAAAGACGATCGGCGAGGCCGCCGAACTCATGGAGTCGCTTCTCGGCGTCCAGGGGAACTAGCGGCCGCCGAGACTCGTCCCGGGCAGGAAGCGAATGTGAAGGAGGAATGAACGTGAAGACCAGGATCGGACCGTTCGCCAGGAGTGTGTCGATCGTCGGGATTGGTGTGACGCCACTCGGCAGCGTCCAAGCTTCTCCGGAACTGCAGGACATGACCGAGCGCGAGCTGTTCGCGTGGGCGTGT
>Ga0068714_10002197_pt1 | contig 25858 bp, 23 predicted proteins | sample MTBNYHSulfiMetaG_FD_62988 | JGI IMG/M metagenome (GOLD analysis project Ga0068714, IMG submission 62988) | Enrichment culture microbial communities from rom New York Harbor, USA that are MTBE-degrading - MTBE-NYH (New York Harbor Sulfidogenic)... | ecosystem: Environmental > Aquatic > Marine >... | reverse complement strand
TCTGCACGGTGACCGTGCCCTGCGCGGGGGCGCCGGCGGCGGTGGTCACGGCGCCCGTGTAGGTGACGCTCGTGTCCTGGACCACCTCGCTCGCCGAGAGGGCGAGGGTGACGCTGTAGGGCTCGGGGTCGACGGCCGCGAGCTTCATCTGGTCCGCGGTCGCCGAGCGCACGGCGGCCAGCCTCGGGTAGAACGCGTCTCCGGGGCAGGCCGTGTAGTTGACGTCGCGGTGACCAGAGATGACGGGCAGCTTCACCGTCTCGCCCTTCGTGTACTTCTGTGTCGCGCCACAGGTCATCGTCGCGGTCCCCAGAGGATCGAGGCCGTGGGTCTCGAGCTTCCAGGCGAGCAGATGACTGAGCGCGCCCATGGCCGCGGCCGGCGGTGCTTCGTCGGTGAACGTGCCCATGACGGAGACGCCGGTGCTCCCGGTGTTGAACCCGTAGGCGTGGGCGCCGACGACGCCGCGCGCCGGCCCGCCGTAGCGGCCGACGTAGACCGTGCCGTAGCGGTCGACGAGGAAGTTGTAGCCGATGTCGTTCCAGCCGAGGCCGAGGACGTGATACGTGTAGATGCCGCGCACGATGCCCGGAGCCTGCTCCGCCGTGTAGGTGTTGCCGCCGGCGGTGTGGTGGACGAACGCCATCTTGACCGTCGCGTACACCGGGTCGTCCTTCCGCAGCGACTCGTCGGCGCCCCAGCCCGCACGCGTCACCCACTCGGGGGTCTCCACCGCGGCGGCGGCGGGCGTCACGACCTCCACCCCGGAGATCGCGGCGACGGCCTGGCGAAGAGTGGCCGCGGCCTTCGCGACGACGCCGGACTCGCCGTCGGTGTCGAGCGCCATGAGCTCGACGCCCGTCAGCGCGACCGGGGCGTCGTCGCCCACCGCCGACGCGCACACCTCGACGAGGCGGGCGTCGCCCGTCCAGAGAGCGTCGGTGAAGGCGCGCACCGTGCCGTCGCCGTCGGCGGCGACCTCGAGCGGCGCCGCGTACCACGCGCTCCACCGGTCGCCGTCGCGGCTGGTGCGCACCCGTACCTCGATCTCGGCGTCCGTCGCCGGCACGTCGCACATGAGACCCAGCATCGTGAACTCGTCACCGACGTCGAGCGTCACCGTGCCGGCGTCGCGCGCGTCGCGCAGACGCTGGGCCGGGGACGGATCGGCCGCACCGGCATGGCCGACCTGCAGTCGCGGCTCGACCGCCACGGTCCTCGTCGTGACCTTGGGCGGCGACTTCACCCAGGTGCCGACGGCCTCGCTGGTCCGCGGAGCGGCCCATGCCAAAGCGAGGACGCCCACCGTCCCGAGAAGGAGCACGGCCGCCGCGCGGGCGACCCTGCGTGCGATTCTGTCTCCGCCCCACCTCATGCCACTACCCCTGACCTTCGGCAGACGAGGGCAGAACCTTAGCGTTACGCCCTGGGCGGGCGCCTCAGCGGCGCTCCACCTCCGAGACGACCTCGGTCTTGAGCAGGCCGACCAGGCGCTGCAGAGCCCCGAACACGTGCTCGCGGATGTCGCCCGCGACGAGGACCTTCATGATGTCGTCGCCCACGGCGAGCGAGCCCTCGTTGACCCACGCGCGCACGGCGACGACGCCCGGCCAGGTCGAGGCCTCCGCGAGCGCCTCGCCGAGCCGGGCGCGGTCGACCGCGAGCTCCATGCCGGAGACAGGCGCACCCGCGCGGCTCGTCCCGCGGACCACTCCCTGGTGGGTCAGGATCATGCCGATCGCGGCGGCGTCCGGCCGCGCCTTGACCTCGCCGATCCACTCGTTGACGTCAGGTGCGTCCATCTCCCTCCCACTCCCGAGCACTCCGCTCGCCGCGGCGGCGGACCGGTCGTCGCCCCGGAGAGGTCCGGGTCGCCGCGGAGGACGGCGCCGGCTCCCCGCTGCGCCGGGGTGACGGGACGGAGTCTACCGGCACCCGAACGTCGCGCCACGCGCTGGGTCTTCGGGCATCGCGGCGATGCCGCGCGTCGCCGGCCTCACACGTTGGCGGCGACGAACAGCATCGTGAACGCGCCGAGGACGACCGCCACCGAGGACAGCACCCACGGCATCCACCGGTGGTCGGGCAGCGGGGCATCCTCGCGCAACGCCGCTCTCACCGTGTGGGCGCGGTAGGTCATCAGGCCGAGGATCAGGAGGCCGAACCCTCCGTAGCCGAGCCCCAGGAGGGCGAACTCGGCCTGCGACTGGTCGAGCAGCGCGGGGAGAAGGCGACCGACGGCGAGCGCCAGACCGAACGCGCCGAGGCTCGTACGCAGCCAGGCGAGATAGGTGCGCTCGGCCGCCAGCACGGTACGCCGCGGCGCGAGGTCCGGGCGGAGCCGCCCGGACCGGTCGCTCTCGCTGTGCTGCGGGCCGGCCATCCCTCCCCACGCGGTCGTCCTCGGACGCGAGAACGATACCACCCGCGCCGCGGGCCGGCCCAGGGCGAGATCACTCGCGGCGAGGCCGGCGAGGCCGGCCCGAAGCGAGTCGACTCGCGGCGGAGCCGGCCCGGTGTGGTGCCACGCGCCGGGACGGGCCCGAGACGCTGCCCGCATCGCCGGGGCCGTCGCAGGCCGCATCGCTCGCGCGGGCCAGGCCCCAAGAGCCGCGAACGGGGAACGCCCGCGGCATGCTTGACGGCCGGATCCCACTGTGGTTCCCTACGGTCGAGAAATACATATTGGCCTATCGGGTAATATGTATTTGGAGCCTCACGCAGACGACGGTACGTCTCGTCCGGCCCCGGCCGGCCCCGCTTCGGGTCGGCGGCTCAGACAGGTGACAGTGAGCCGGACAGGCAGGCCGGCCGGAAAGGAGAGAGAGCCATGAGCCGCAAGTCGTTCCTCACATGGATCAGCACCATCGGACTCGTCCTCGCCGTCATCCTCGTAGTGGGCGGAGGTCTCCTCACATGGGGGAGCAGCTTCGCGAACGACCAGGTGAACAGCCAGCTCGCCGCGCAGAAGATCAGCTTCCCGCCGGCGGGTGAGGCGCTCGACCCGTACCCCGAACTCCAGCAGTACGCGAGCCAGCAGGTCGTCACCGGCGAGCAGGCCAAGGCGTACGCCGCCTACATCCAGCACCATCTCGACGCGACGGCCGGCGGTCAGACCTACTCCCAGGTGAGCACGGCCGCCCGCGAGGACCCGGAGAACGCCGAGCTGCAGGCGCAGCGCGAGACCCTGTTCATGGGCACGACCCTGAGGAGCATGCTCCTGCAGGCTTACGCCTTCTCGGTCATCGCGACGATCGCCTGGGTCGCCGCGATCGCCGCCTTCGTGGCCGGCGGCATCGTGCTCGTCCTCTCGATCGTCGGCTTCATCCGCGCCCGCCAGACGTGCGAGGTGGAGGCGCCCGAGGCGCAGCGCCGCACCATCGGAGCGCCGCTGCCGGCCCGCGGCCGCTGAGGACCGCGCGCCCGCGCGGGCCCGGCCGCGAGGGCCACCACGACGAGGGCGGCGCGCCCTGAGGCGCGCCGCCCTCGTCACGCCCCGGCTCCCTTCTCGTCTCTCGTCCTGCCCCGGCCCCCTTCTCGTCTACCGGAACAGGGGCGTCGAGAGGTAGCGCTCGCCGGAGTCCGGCAGCATCACGACGACGAGCCGGCCGGCGTGCTCGGGCCGGCGCGCGACCTGCACCGCGGCCCACACGCAGGCCCCCGCGGCGATGCCGACCAGGATGCCTTCTTCACGCGCGAGACGACGCGCCGTCTCGAAGGCGTCCTTCTCGGTCACGGCGACCGTCTCGTCGTACACGCTCGTGTCGAGGACGGGCGGCACGAAGTCGGCGCCGAGACCCTGGAGCCCGTGAGGACCCGGGACTCCCCCGGAGAGCACCGGGGAGCCGGCGGGCTCGACGGCCACGATCCGCACCTGCGGCTTGCGCTCGCGAAGCACGTGGCCCACGCCGGTCAGGGTCCCGCCCGTGCCGACGCCGGCGACGAAGACGTCGACGGCGCCGTCGGTCGCCACCCAGACCTCCTCTCCCGTGCTGTCGTGGTGGGCCGCGGGGTTCGCGGGGTTCGCGAACTGCTGGAGCATGCAGGCGCCACTCAGCGTCTCGCAGAGCTCCTGCGCCCTCGCGACCGCGCCGCGCATACCCTCCACGCCGGGCGTGAGGACGACCTCGGCCCCGTACGCCTGCAGCAGCAGACGGCGCTCGAGGCTCATGCTCTCCGGCATGGTCAGCAGCACCTTGTAGCCCTTCGCCGCGCCGACCATCGCCAGAGCGATGCCCGTGTTACCGCTGGTCGGCTCGACCAGCGTCGTCGTGCCGGGCTCGATGCGCCCCTCCCGCTCGGCCGCCTCCACCATGGCCAGGGCGATGCGGTCCTTCAGGCTGCCTCCGGGGTTCAGTGACTCGAGCTTGCCGACGACGGTCGCCCCGGACTCCTCGGAGGCCCGACGCAGCCGCACGAGCGGCGTCCCTCCGATCAGGTCGGCGATGCTGTCGGCGATCCTCATCCTGCGGACCTCCCCGGGAGCCGGCTCAGATCTGGTAGGTCGTGGCGGCGGCCCGGTCGGCCATCCCGCCGATCGTCTCGCCCGCGAGCGCGTCGCGCAGGGCGGCTCGAACGGCGGCCCACGCAGGCTCGAGGAGGGCCTCGCCGGAGTCGCCTCCGCGCACCCGCCCCAGGTCGTCGAGAGGACCGTCCAGCGTCTCGACGACCTCGAGCACGGTGATGGTCGAGGCGTCCCGGCTGAGGGTGTAGCCGCCGCCCCTCCCGCGCCGGCTCCGCACGAGGCCGGCGTCGCGGAGCTCGCGCATGACCTGCTCCACGTACTTCCTGGGGATCCCTCCCAGCGCGGCGATGCGCTGCCCGCTCAGGACCCCCTCCCCTCGCGTGAGCGCGAGGCAGACCAGGGCCCGTATGGCGTACTGCGTGCGCAGAGGTATGTCCACACTGCCGCCTTCGAATTCCCGACACGTTGATAGGAAATAGGATGATTGACCGTCCCGAGGCCTGTCAAGGCGCCCGGCCGCGGCACGGACGGTGGCGCACCGCGGCCGGGCGCCGCGCAGGCCTCGCGTCGACCGAACGTCCACAGCGCGACCGCATCGTTGGCCCACGTGGGCGCCGGGGCCGGGTCGCCGGACCGCCCGGACCGTCCGTACAATATGAGCACATGCTCATCACGCGCGGTCCGCCGGCGCGGCGGGTCCGCGCCGAGGAGCGTGACCGCGAGGGGGCGAGGGTCGGCGGCGGCCGCACGACCGTGAGGCCGCCGGCCCTCGACCGACACGGCGAGACTGGAGCGGCACCCGATGGCGAACGTGGCGGTGGTGGGCGCGAGCCCCAACGAGGAGAGGTACTCCAACAAGGCCGTTCAGCTCCTCAAGGAGAAGGGCCACACGCCGATCCCGGTGGCACCCAAGTACGAGCGGATCTGCGACGAGCCGGTGCGCGCCTCGCTGCGCGACGTGCCCGAGGAGGTCGACACGGTGTCGATGTACGTGTCGCCGGCGCGGCAGGACCCCGTGATCGACGAGATCGTCGAGCGCGCGCCGCGCCGCGTGATCTTCAATCCGGGGGCCGAGAACCCGGCCGCCTACGAGCGTCTGCGCGCCTCCGGCATCGACGTGGTCGAGGCCTGCACGCTCGTCCTCCTCAAGACCGGCCAGTTCTGAGCGGCGCGGGCGCCGTGCCGTGCCCCGGGGCGGGCAGCGGCTCCGCCGCGGCTCGCTCGGCCCCTCCCGCCCGTGGGCCTCCTTCTCCTTCGTCAGGCGCCCTGCAGCGGTCGCCGCTCGGGGGTGTCGAGCCAGGGCCGCAGCCGCTCCAGCGCGGCCCCGACGCGGAACACGGCGACGTCCTCGTAGGGTCGCCCGACGATCTGCAAGCCGGTCGGCACCCCGTTCTCGGCGAAGCCCGAGGGCACGTTCAGCACGGGGCAGCGGCTGGCGATGTTGAAGAGCGGCGTGAGCAGGGCCTCGGCGTACTCGGAGAGCTCCTCCCCGTCGACCGTGACGCCGTGCTCGACGTAGTCGTCCCCCGCGACGAGGCCCCGGGTCGCCAGCGTCGGCATGACGAGGACCTCGTACCTCGCCTGCACCGCCCCGACGGCGGCAAGGACGCGGCTCTCCAGGTGCAGACCTGCCGCGAACCCCGTCTCCCGCAGGGCGGCGACGGAGCGCTCGGCCATGGAGACGGCGTACGGCGTCAGCAGGTCGCGCTGGGCCTCCACCGTCTCCATGATCTCGGCCCCGAAGATGGCGCCGAAGTGGACCATCATCGCCTGCACCACCTCCGCCCTGCGGACGGGGAGCTCGACCTCCTCGACCACCGCCCCGGCCTCGCGCAGGGCCTCTCCGGCGTCACGGGTGCTGGCGGCCACGTCGGGGTCGACGAGGTAGTCGCCGGGGGCGGCGACGAGAGCGATCCTCATGCCGTCGACGCCCGCGAGGTCGGCGGGGATCTCCAGCTTCGGGGCGAGGCAGACGAGGTCGCGCGGGTCGGGCCCCGCGAGGACGTTCTCGAACAGGGCGCAGTCGGCGACCGTGCGCGCCAGCGGCCCCTCGTGGCAGTACTGGTCGAGATTGAAGGGCGCCTCCTCAGGGACGCGCCCGTAGGGCGGCTTGAAGCCCACCACGCCGTTGAAGGCGGCGGGGACCCGGATCGAGCCGCCGATGTCGGAGCCCGAGGCCAGGGTGGCCGCCCCGGCGGCGAGCGCGGCGGCGGAGCCGCCGGAGGAGCCACCGACCGCGTACTCGGGGTTCCAGGGGTTGCGCGTGACGCCCCAGAGGCGCGAGTGCGTGAACGCGGCGCAGGAGAACTCGGGCGTCGTCGTGCGCGCGTGCACGATGCCGCCGGCGGCGAGGACGCGCTCGGCGAGGATGCCGGTCTCGTCGGCGACCTCGTCCTTCAGGGCCAGCGACCCGAGCTGCCACGGCTCCCCGGCGATCGGCATCTCCTCCTTCAGCGCGACGGGGAGACCGGTCAGGGGCCGCGGCGGGTCGCCGCGCCCCATGTACGCGGTTTCGGCCGCGCGGGCCTCCGCCGTGGCCCTCTCGAAGAAGGTCGCGCAGAGCGCGTTGACCGTTGGCTCGACGGCCTCCGCCCGGGCGATCACCGCCTCCATCAGTTCCACGGGGGACAGACTCCGCTCACGGAAGCGGCGCAGGGCCTCGGTGGCCGGAAGGTACGCGAGGTCGCTGGACTCGACCATGTCCCACTCCTTCTCTTCGTCGGGCGCCGGCCGCGACTCGGCTCCCGTCTCCAGGTGCAGTCTACGCGCGCTCGCGAGCGCGCCGTCCGCGAGCCGGCGTCGCGGCGCTCCGTCCGCTGCCTCCACGGCGCGGCCCTCGGAGAGCGGCCGCGCCTCGTACTCCCTCTGTGCTCAGATCGAGCGGTGCGTGAAGCGACCGTTCACCATCGTGGCCAGCACCGGCACCTGCCAAATCTCCGCCGGATCGACCGCGAAAAGGTCTTCGCCCAGGACGACGAGGTCGGCGAGCTTGCCGGCCACGAGCGAGCCGAGACGGTCCTCCCTGCGCATCTTGTAGGCGCCCATGATCGTGTACGCGCTCAGAGCGTCGTGAAGAAACCACCGCCGGCCCTCGGCCCCGGGCATGAGCTCGTCGTTCACGGCGCCCGGGTTCCCCTGGGTCAGCGCCGCCGTGATCTGGAACAGGGGCGGGACCTCGTACGGCTGCACGCCCGGCAGGTCGGCGCCCATCGTGACCGGGACACCAGCCTCCACCATCCTCGTGAACGGCATGAGCCGCTCGGCGACGCGGTCGCTGCCGTAACGCCTGACGAACGTGTCGCGGTACGGCCACGGCGCGCTCCAGAGCGGCGTCGTGTTGGCCTGCAAACCGAGGCGCGCGATGCGCAGGACATCGTCGGGATGCGTCAGGGTGCAGTGCTCCACGGAGTGGCGACGGCCACGCCGTCCGTGCCTGTGGAGCACGCGCTCGCAGGCGTCGACGGCACGCCGCACGCCGCCGTCGCCGTCGCAGTGGATGAAGGTGTCGAAGCCGGCGAGGTGTGCGGGCTCGATGTACGACTCGAGTACGTCCGCGTCGAAGCCCAGGGCGTCCATGTCGACGTCGTCGCGGTCGGCGTAGGGCTCGATCAGGCAGGCCGAGTAGCTCGGCGCTTCGCCGTCGGCGAACAGCTTCAGCGCGTCCACCGACACGAGCTCGGACCTCACCTCGTCGTGGAGCTCGCGCAACGCGGAGAGAGCCTCCTCCGGGGTCACGTCGTACTGGGCCAGGTGGTGCACCAGGAAGGTCCCGGCCACGCGCAGCGGCAGCTCGCCGCGCTCGTCGAGAGCGACACAGCTGCGGTAGGCGAAGGCCATGTCGTCTGTGGGAGAGCCGACGATCATCGGGCAGATGATGCCCATGTCGACGCAGCCCGTCATGCCCGACCTCCGCGCCACGTCGAGGAGCATGTCGCGCGCTTCAACGAACGTGGCTTCACCGCGAAAGGCGCCACAGGCCGCATAGGCCTCCCACCACGAACCTTCGAGAGCGACGCCGTCGGGCACGCCCCGCTCGTCGCGCAGCCAGCGGCTCCCGCCGCCCGGATCAGGCGTCTCGGCGCCGACGCCCGCCAGCTCGAGGGCTCGTGTGTTGAACCAGGCGTCGTGGACGTCGGTGTTCATCAGGGCGACCGGACGGTCGGGCACGACGGCGTCGAGCATCGCCGCCGTCGGGTGCTCGCCGGTCTGGTTCCAGCTCCACCCGAAGCCCTTCACGACATCCAGCTTCGGGTGCGCCTCGGCGTGCGCGCACACGAGGGAGAGCAGCTCGTCCAGGTCTGGCGCGCGCGACACGTCGACGCCGAGCTTCGCCCAGCCCGCGCCGATCAGGTGCTCGTGACCGCTGATGAAGCCCGGCACGACCATCTTGCCGCCGAGCTCGACGACCTCGGTCGCGGGCCCCTTGTACTCCCGCGCGCCGTGGTCGTCGCCCACATAGACGATCTCGTTCCCGCGCACGGCGACGGCCTCGACCCACGGCAGGAACGGGTCCACCGTGTACACGGCGCCGCCGACGAACATCACATCAGCCTTCGCAGGGGTCACAGCCGCACCTCCGGCAGCAGGGGTCTGGTCGTCGTCGTCCGGGCCTCGCGCCCGGGAGTGACGAGCCGTCGTTCGGCCCACTCTTCGGCGAGGCACCTGGTGACCGCTCGCGGCCGTCGACCGCGCCCCGGACCGGTGGGCATGGGAAGGGCGGCGACGCGGCCTGGGGCCGCGCCGCCACCTCTTCGTCAGCAGATGGAGCAGGACTCGTCGCCACGGTCCCTCAGGAGGTACCGACGCACGGCCGGCACCGCGGCGAGCAGCAGATAGACGACCGCGCTGACGATGCAGGCGAGCCCCGTCGCGGTGAGGATGTTGAACACGCTCGGCACCCGCGGCACGGCATTGATCGGGTCGTAGACCCATATGTACGCCGCGATACCGGCCGCGAACGCCAGCAGCGCGGCGACGTTGACCCCGCCCGTGTAGCCGTACGTGCCGCGCCGGAACAGGTCCTTCAGGTTGAGGCGCTGGCGACGCACGATCCAGTAGTCGACGACGAGGAGCGCGAGCACCGGCCCGTTGATCGCGCCGACGATGGCGAGGTACGTCTCGTAGTAGTCGATGATGCCGCCCCACAGCGCCAGCACGACGATCAGCAGGGCGAAGGCGAGCGCGACGCGTTCGTAGCGCCAGGAAGGCCAGAAGATCTTGAAGCTCAGAGATGCCCCGTAGAACCCGACGGCCGCCGTGGTCACGTTGGCCACGCCGATGGCGATCAGGGCGAGGCTGCCCAGCCAGACACCGCCGACCTCGATCAGGTAGTCGGTCGGGTCCCCGGTGGGGACCGCGCCCTTCATGGCAGCGACGAAGGTCACGACCACGCCGATGATGATGAAGACGCCCATCAGGAGGCCGTACCCCGTCCAGAGGCCCCAGTTGGCCGAGCGCTCGGATTTTGCCAGCCGCCCCAGGGTGCCGATCATGCTGACCCACGCCACGACGAAGGCCACGTTCCACTCGACGCCGAGCATGTACGAGCCGTAGCTCGTGTCGCCGAGGAGCGGCGGCGAGTCGAGCGCGGCGCCCATGTAACCGCTCGTGAGTGTCAGGATCAGGATGAAGGCGCCGACGCCCAGCAGCGCCAGCCCCATGATCTTGGCCGAGACGCGGACGGCACCGGGGCCCTTGTAGCAGATGGCGAAGCCCATGATCGGACACGTCGCGGCGATGACCTTCGCCCACCAGGGGCTGCTCATGTCGGCGCCGGCGGCGGCGAGGACCTTGGTCATCGACTGGCCGAACATGTGCGCGTTGATCGCGCTCCACCCCCAGCCCGACGCCGCGATGAGCACGAGCACCAGGTAGGTGCCCGCGTAGCCGAAGGTCGCGCGCGACGAGAGCCAGTGGTCGATGCCGTAGCGCGCCGACATGACGCCGATCATGGTGACGGGGACGACGACCGCCATGCACACGAGCAGCGTGCTGAGCACCGCCTGCAGGAGCGTCATCTGGTAGGCGAGGTACATGCCCTGGTAGTAGCACCATGTGGCGATGGCGAAGGCGCCGGCCACGAAGGTCATGTCGACGGTCGAGTAGAGCCTGTCGCTGCGCAGCAGCGGCACGATGCCGAAGCGCGTCTCGCGGGCGACGACTTCAGCGACGGTAGTACGGGTTGCCATGCCAGCGGCCTCCTTGGATCCCGGCGTCAGAGCGGACGGTCGATCGCGGTCGCCAGGCCGGGTTAGATGAGGTAGACGAGGTAGATGCCGGCCGCCGACAGGGCCGCGATCGCGAACATGAGGATCCACTCGGCTCGGGTCAGCCGGGGACCGAAGTCGTACGCGCCGCAGTCCATCTCGGCGCAGCGCTCGAGGCACGCGGCACGGATCGCGTCGCGCTGCTCGAGGGCGGCCTCGTCTCGCATCTCGCGTTCGGCCTCCGCAGTGGTAGCCATGCTGCTCCCTTCGTCGCCTGCCACCGTGATTGCGGTACGGTATCGGCTCCCCTCTCGCAGAGGGGGGGAATAAATCGCGCGCCGACCGCGCCGCACGCGAGCCGGCAGGCGTCATAATGACGGGAGACGGTCTTCGGCGGCGAGTGGGTGACCGCGGGCGATCGAGGGGAGGAGCGTCCAGGAATGGGTGAGCAGGAGCGGCGCGGCCGCGGTCGTCCACGCGAAGTCCGACGACCCGAACCCGGCACCGGACTTCCTGTCGAACTCAGCCTCGCCGACCTGTCGCCGACCAGCCGGGCGATCCTCGCCGCGGCGCAGGTCGTCGCCGGCGAGGACGGCGTCGCCCACCTCACCTTGCGCGCCGTGGCGCAGCGCGCACACGTCGACCTCTCGACCGTCAAATACCACTTCCAGACCAAGGCCGGCCTGCTCGAGGCGCTGCTCGACTCCCTGTACCGCGACGACGTCGCCCGGTTCGCCGCGGTCGCCACGCGGACGGAGGGCGTCGCCGCGCGGCCCGAGGCGTACTTCGAGATCGCCGAGCACGACATGATGGAAGGTCGCGACCGGCTGCGGATCTACTTCGAGCTCCAGGCCTACGCCCTTCGCGACCCGTTCTTCGCCGAGCGGCTCGCGGCCCACGACCGCTGGTTCGTGGAGGCCATGCTCGGGCTGCTGTACGGGCCAGAGCGTGTCGTTCGCGAGTTGACGGCCCCATCCGCCCAAGCGCTCTGGGCCCTCTTCGTGGCCGTCATCGACGGGATCACGATCCACCACGCGATCGCGCCTGACCAGTACCCACTGCACGAGGTCTTGGCGCTGCTGAAGCGCCTGACGCTCGAGATGACGGGGTCCGGCGGCGAGCGGGGCGAGCCCGCCGGATCAGGCAGGTGAGGCGAGCGGCTGCACCAGGGAATGCGAGGGACGGCACGCTCCGTGTGGCGCATCCGGCGAAGCCGAGCGTGCCCCGGCCGCCCACGACGGGCGCGGGCCGGAAACGCCGCGAGCGTGCGCGCGAGGGAAGGATGCGGTCGTGAGGAGCGCCGCGACATGATCGTCGACGACCCCGCCCTGCGGGACCGCCGAAAGGTGTTCCGCGACCGCGCTCACGCGGGCGCCTTGCTCGCGGAGCTGCTCGCGCCGCGCTTCGCGCGCCGCCGGGGCGCCGTCGTCTTCGCGATCCCGGCCGGCGGCGTACCGGTCGCCGCGCCGGTCGCGCGACGCCTGGAGCTCCCCCTCGACGTCGCCGTGGTGAGCAAGATCACGCTGCCGTGGAACACGGAGGCGGGCTACGGCGCCGTGGCGTTCGACGGCAGCGTCCTGCTCAACACGCCCCTGCTGCACGACCTCAGACTCACGCCCGAGGTCGTCGACGAGGGTGTCGCCCGCACGCGAGTGAAGGTCGCGCGGCGGGAGTCGGCACTCCGCGGAGGACGCCGCTTCGTGACCGTGAAGGGTCACCACGTCGTCGTGGTCGACGACGGCCTTGCCTCCGGCTTCACGCTGCGGGCGGCGGTCGCCGCGCTCGAGGCGGGCGGGGCGTCGGCGGTCAGCGTCGCCGTGCCGACCGCGCACGCGGCCGCCGCGCGCGAGGTCGCCGCGTCGGTCGCCGACCTCTACTGCCCGAACCTGCGCGGCGGCATGAGCTTCGCCGTCGCCGACGCGTACGAGACGTGGTCGGACGTCGACGAGGACACGGTAGCCGCGATCCTCGCGCTCTTCTTGCCGCCGGCACCGGGCGACGACCGCGGGCGGTCCTAGTCCTCGATCGCGATCGCGTCCGCGGGGCAGTCCTCGGCCGCCTCGCGGCACGCGTCCTCGGCCTCCGGGGGGACCTCCTCGACGATCACCTTGGCCACGTCGTCGTCGAGCACGAAGACCTCCGGGCAGGTCTCCTCACACAGTCCGCACGCCGTGCAGGCGTCCTCGTCCACGACCGCTCTCATGCCGCCTTCTCCTCTCCGCTCCCCGGCCCTCCGGCGCCGACCGTCGGCGCCGCGGCCCCGTGGCTTGTGTGCTCCGCGGGTCTCTTACCGCATCGGCCTCACCCTCACGCCGTCGCGCCGCACGGCGCCCGTCGTCGCACGGCCGGGCGGCGTGGCTCGCCGGCACACGCGCCCCCTCGTCCAGTCGGGACGCGCCGCCGGGCCGCGATGGCGCGCCTCTCCGGGATGCCTCGGCGCGACGGGTGAGGTAGCCTCGGTCCGAGAGTGAGCACGTCGAAGTCACCCAAGCACCCGAGGCTCCACCGTCTGTCGCGCCGGATCCGCCTCTTCCCCCGCCGCTTCTGGCTGCTGGTCGGGGGCACGCTCCTCTATCTCCTGTCGATCACTCTGGCCTTCCCCTACACGGCCATCGTGCTCGAGCGCCGTCTCGGCGTCTCGATGGCCGTCGTCGGGCTGATCATGGGCGGCACGGCGCTCGCCGGTCTGCCCTTGCAGCCGTTCATCGGCGGCGTCTGCGACCGGTACGGGAGGCGCGCCGTGATGATCGCGTGCGCGGCCTGCGAGGGCGCGGCCTACCTCGGCTTCGCCTTCGCCCACGCACCGGGGCTCGTCGTCCTGCTCGTCTTCGTCGACCGGGGGCTGGGCTGGCCTCTGTTCCTGACGGCCAGCAACGCCATGGTGGCCGACCTGCTGCGGCCGCGTCTGCGGCCGGAGGGCTACAGCCTCGTGCGCCTCATGATCGGCGCCGGCGCCGTCGTCGGCCCGCTGCTCGCCGCGGCGGTCCTGGCCCTCGGCGCGCCGCTCTCCACGCTCTTCCTCGTCGCCGGCGCAGGCTGTGTCGCCTTCCTCGTCTTCGTGCTCGCCGCCCTCAAGGAGACCCGTCCGCGAGGACTTCCTTCCACCCCGGCGACCGATGTCAGCGACGGACCGCTGCTGCTCGGCACGCTGAGCCTGTTCACGTCGCGCGGCCGCCTTCGGGCGCGCGAGCGGCGGCGGGCGCGCACGCGCCCCGGGTGGGGCGCGGTGCTCGCGGACCGCCGCTTCCTCGCCTTCTGTCTGGTCTCGCTCCTCCCTCTCTTCATCTTCGGGCAGACCTACACGACCTACCCCGTGCTCCTGACCGGCCACCTGGGAGTGCCGCCGGCGACCTGGGGTCTCCTGGTCTCGTTCGGGGGCCTCGTCGTCGTGCTCGCGCAGTACCCCTTGGTGCGTCTGCTGCGCGGGCTCGACCACATGTACCAGGTGGCGCTGGCCAGCCTGCTCTTCGGGCTCGGCATCGGCCTGGCCGCGTTCGTCCCGCTGGGGTGGCCCCTGGTCGCCGCCTTCGCCGCGCTCGCACTGGCGCAGTCGCTGTACGCGCCGCTCTCGTCCACGATCGTTTCAGGAATGGCTGCCGCCGAGGTGCGCGGCCGCTACATGGGCGCCTGGACGCTGGTCTGGACGGCGGGGCAGGGCTGTCTCGGGCCGCTGCTCGGCGGGGTGATGCTCGCCGCTCTGGGCACTCGAGGGAGCAGCGCCGTGATCGTCGTCCTGGGCGTCGCCGGCGCCTGCCTGTACCCCCTGCTGCGCGGGGGAGGCCGGCGGAGCGCCCCGTCACCGCCGGCGGTGCGAGCCGCCGGGTCACCGCGACTCGAGCCCGCGGCGGTGTCGGCCGGAGAGGACGACGCCGCCGCCTGAGGGCCCCGGCCGCGCTCTCGCCCCGGCGACATCCCGCCCGGCGAGCGCGGAACGCCGTGCGGCCGGACCGTACGACATTCGCCGCGCGCCGCGCTGGACGCGGAGCGCCCGGGCACGAGAGGATTCCCCCGGGAGGGCCGGCGCCTCACGAGCGTCCCGCGGCCGTCCCGGGATCGCCCGAGAGGAGAGCATGCCGGCCGGACTCGTGGGCCTGTCGCTGCTGCTGGTGACCGCCGCCGCGGTCCTTGCGCCGCTGCTCGTGCGCGCGCTCGGACGGAACGCCGGGTACCCGCTCGCCGCCCTCTTCGCGACCGCTCTCGGCATGCTGGCCGTTCCGGCCCCGGCGATCCTCGACGACGAGCGCGTCGTGCTCTCGCTCTCGTGGGTGCCGGGGCTCGGCGTGCGCTTCGTCCTCGTCCTCGACGGCCTCTCCCTGCTCTTCGCCCTCCTCGTGCTCGGGGTCGGCGCGGTCGTCATGGCGTACGCCGCCCGCTACCTCTCTCCGGACGGCGCGCACACCCGCCTCTACACCCTGCTCGCCCTGTTCGGCGCCGCCATGCTCGGGCTGGTCCTCGCCGGCGACGTCGTGCTGCTCTTCGTCTTCTGGGAGGCCACGAGCGTCCTCTCGTACCTGCTCATCGGGGGCCGCGGCGGCAAGGAGTCGAAGACCGCGGCCACGCGCGCCTTCCTCGTCACCGGGCTGGGCGGGCTCGCCCTGCTCGCCGGGCTCGTGCTCCTCGCCCTCGCGGCGGGCACCGGCGACCTCGCCCGCATCCTCGCCGACCCCGACGTCGTCGCGGGGAGCTCCCTGGCGCCGGCGATCTTCGCCCTGCTGCTCGCCGGCGCCTTCACGAAGTCGGCCCAGTTCCCCTTCCACTTCTGGCTCCCCGGCGCCATGGTCGCCCCGACGCCGGTGAGCACCTATCTGCACGCGGCGACGATGGTGAAGGCGGGCATCTACCTCGTGGCGCGGATGGCGCCGCTGTTCGCGCTCGGAGGGCCGTGGCGGACGTTCGTCGTGCTCGTCGGCGCCACGACGGCGGTCGTCGGCGCCGCCACGGCCCTCAAGCAGCACGACCTCAAGGAGCTGCTCGCCTACTCGACGGTGAGCCAGCTGGGGTTCCTCATGGCCCTCGCCGGCGTGGGTACGTTCGCCGCGCTCGCCGCGATGGCCGCGCACATCCTCGCCCACGCCCTCTACAAGGCGACTCTCTTCATGGTCGTCGGCATCATCGACCGCGAGGCGGGGAGCCGCGACATCCGCGAGCTCACGGGCCTGCGCAAGGCGATGCCGCTCACGGCCGCCGTCACCGCCCTGGCCGCGCTCTCGATGGCGGGTATCCCGCCGTTCCTGGGCTTCGTCAGCAAGGAGGAGGCGTTCGCCGCGTTTCTCGAGGCGCCCGGCCCGGCGTGGCTCGCCCCGACGGCCGCCGCCCTCGCCGCGGCCTCGGCCTGCCTCACGTTCGCCTACGGCGCGCGCATCTTCGACGGCGCCTTCGAGGGGCCGCTCATGCAGAAGCTGTTCGAGCCGCGCCGCTCGTTCCTCCTGCCGGCCGCGCTCACGGCCCTCGGCGGCCTCGTCCTGGGCCTCGCGGTCGGACGCCTGACGCCTCTCGCCCGCGCTGCCGCCGACGCCGCCATCGGCGCACCGGGCGAGGTCGACCTCGCGCTCTGGCACGGGTTCACGCCGGCCCTCGCCCTGACCACCGCCATGATCACGCTCGGCTTCGTGCTCTTCCACTACCGGCGGACGGTCGACCGGCTGCTCGAGCCGCTGCACCCGGCGACCTCGGGCGCGCGGGTCTTCGACCGCGCCTACGACGGCACCATCGCGCTGGGCCGGCTGTCGGCCGTCCCCTTCACCTCCGGCGTGCCGGCGGCGCATCTCGGCTGGGTGCTGGCGTGGCTCGCGACGGCCGGCGTCGCGGCCTGGCTCGCCTGGTCGCCGGACCTCGCCGCGCGGCTCCCGTCGGCCGAGGGCGTCCTCGACCTGGCGGTCGCCGGCGCGCTCGTGCTGGGCGCCGCGGGCGCGGCGCTGCTGCGCTCGCGGATCGGCGCCGTCGCCGTCCTCGGCGTGGTCGGCTTCGTCGTCGCGCTCCTCTACGTACTGTACGGAGGCCCGGACCTCGCCATCACGCAGCTGCTCGTCGAGACCCTGACGGTCGCCCTCGTCGTGCTCGTCTTCCGCCGCCTGCCGCGCGCCTTCCGGGTGGTCGGCCGCGCGCGTCAGGCGGGGGCCGGCGGCGCGGCCGTCGCCGTCGGCGTGCTCGCCGCCGCCGCGACCTACGCCTTCACGGGGCGGCGGGACATCTCGGCCGCCGGCCTCTACTTCCTCCGCGCCGGCCCCGACGAGGCCGGCGGGCGCAACGTCGTGAACACGATCCTCGTCGACTTCCGCGCTCTGGACACGCTCGGCGAGATCGCCGTGCTCGCGGCGGCCGCGCTCGGCGTGCTCGCGCTCCTCGCGGCGGCCCGGCCGGCGCAGGGTCCGCGCGAGCCCTCGCTCATACTGCGCGAGGCCACGCGGACCCTGACACCCGGCCTCGTCGTGCTCACCGTCTACTTCCTGCTCCGCGGCCACAACGCGCCCGGCGGCGGGTTCATCGCCGCCCTCATCGCCGGCGCGACACTCGTGCTGCAGTACCTCACCGGCGGGGTCGCGCGAGTACGACGACTCCTGCCCCCGCCGCCCGCCGCCCTCCTCGCCGCGGGGCTGCTCGTCGCCGTCCTGTACGGCGCGGCCGGGCTGGTCCTCGGCGGCCACTTCCTGCAGGGGACGGTCTGGGAGGCCGACCTGGGCGTCGGCGCGCTCAAGGTCGCCGCCTCGCTCTTCTTCGACATCGGCGTCTTCCTCGTCGTGGTCGGCGTCCTCGCCGCCTACCTGCGCGCCTTCGGGGGTGAGGACCGATGACGGCGGCGGCGATCGTCGGCGTCCTCGCCGCCGCCGGCACGTACCTCGTGCTGCAGCGCGGCCTCGTGCGGGTGGCGCTCGGCTTCGTGCTGCTGAGCCACGCCGCCAACGTGCTCCTGATCGCCGCCGGCGGCCTCGGCCGCCGCGGCGTGCCCATCGAGGGGTCGCCGGGCCCCGCCGCCGACCCCCTGCCGCAGGCCTTCACGCTGACCGCCATCGTGATCGGCTTCGGCATGACCGCCTTCCTCCTCGCCCTCGCCTTCCGCACGGGCGTGGAGCTCGGCGACGACGACCTCGAGGCCGGCGGCGGAGCCGCGACGGAACTCGGTGACGACGACCTCGAGGCGGGCGAGGGCGTCGGCGCGGCGGAGCTCGACGGGCCCGACGGCAGTGCGGAGCCCGGCGGAGCGCCGCGCCGGGAGGACGCGCCGTGAGCTGGGCGCTGACGCTGCCCCTCGCCCTCCCCCTGGCCGCGGCCGCGCTTACCGTGCTCGCGCGCGGCCGGCCGGCGGCGCAGCGCGTCGTCGCGCTCGCGTCCGCGCTCGCCGTGCTCGCCTGCGCGGTCGCGCTGGTCTGGGCGACCCGCGACGGGGAGGTCTTCGCCGCCGGCATGGGCGGTTGGCCGCCGCGGTTCCGCATCACCCTCGTCGCCGACCCCTTCGCCGCGCTCATGCTCGCCGTCACGGCCCTCATGGTGACGGTCTGCCTGCTCTTCGCCGCCGCACGGGGGGACGACGAGCGTCCGTACTTCCACGCGCTCGTCCAGGTCCTCTTCGCCGGCGCCTGCGGCGCCTACCTGACCGCCGACATCTTCGACCTCTTCGTCTTCGTCGAGGTCGCGCTGATCGCCTCGTACGTGCTGCTCACGCTGGGCGGCACGCCGGCCCGGCTGCGCGCCGGGGCGGTGTACGTGACCACGAACCTGCTCGCCTCCACCGCCTTCGTCGCCGGCGTCGCCCTGCTGTACGGCGCCGCCGGGACGGTCAACTTCGCCGAGCTCGCCGGACGGGCGCGCGACTCGGGGGAGGTCGCCGTCGCCGGCGCCTTCATCCTCGCCGCGCTCGCGGTCAAGGCGAGTCTCGTGCCCGTGCACGGGTGGCTGCCGCGCTCCTACCCCGCGCCGTCGCCGGCGGTCACCGCGCTCTTCTCCGGCCTCCTCACGAAGATGGGCGTCTACGCGATGTTCCGCGTCTACTGCACCGTCTTCGAGGGAGACGCGACGCTGAGGACGCCGCTGCTGGCGGCGGCCGCGCTCACCATGCTGCTCGGCGTCCTCGGGGCGGTCGGCAGGGAGCGGATGCGCGACATCCTCTCCTTCCACATGGTCAGCCAGGTGGGTTACCTCGTGATGGCGCTGGGCGTCTCCGGGGTGGCCGGGCTCTCGGCGGGCATCTTCTTCATGCTCCAGTACATCGTGGTCAAGACCTCGCTCTTCCTCTGCGCGGGCGCCGTGGAGACCTTCGAGGGGACCGGCGCCCTCAAGGAGCTCGGCGCCGTCGCCGGGCGGCGCCCCGTGCTCGCCGCCGCCTTCGGCGTGTCGGCGCTCTCGCTCGCCGGCGTGCCGCCGCTCTCCGGGTTCTTCGCCAAGCTCGCCCTCCTCCAGGCGGCGTTCGGCGCCGACGACCACGCCGTCGCCGCCGTGGCCGTCGGCGTCAGCTTCCTCACGCTGTTCTCGATGGTGAAGATCTGGAACGGCGTGTTCTGGGGCGAGCGGCCAGCCGCCGCGACGGCGACGACCGCGGGGGCCGGCGGCGCGGCGCCCGGCGACGCGGCCGCCGCGCCGCCGACGCGCCGCCGGGCGGGGGCGCTCGTCGCGCCGGCCGCCGCCCTCGCCGCGCTCAGCCTCGCCGCCGGTCTCGGCGCCGAGGTCCTCTGGGCCCTCTCCCAGAACGCGGCGGCGCTGCTCGCGGACCCCGCCGCCTACGTCGAGGCGGTGCTGCGATGAGGCTCGCGCTGCGCGTGGCCCTCCGCCCCTGGCGACTGGCCTCGCTGATCGTCGTCTACCTCTGGGACCTCGTCGCGGCGAGCGCCGTCGTGGCCTGGGAGATCGTGACGCCCACGCACTACGTGCGCCCCGGCATCGTGCGCGTCCCGCTGCAGGCGCGGACCGACCTCGAGATCGCCCTGCTCTCCAACATGGTGTCGTTCACCCCCGGCAGCCTCACCCTGGGCGTCGAGCGCGAGCACGGCGCGATCTGGGTCCACACCCTGCACATGCGCAGCCCGGAGACCGTGCGCGACGACGTGCGCCGGCTCGAGGCGCGCATCCTCGGGGTGCTGCGATGAGCGCCGTCGACGTCGCGCTGCTCGTGCTCGCCGCGGGCTTCGTCGCCGCCCTGGTCCGTGTCATCATCGGCCCCACCGTGGCCGACCGCGCGGTGGCCGCCGACGTCTGCTTCTACACCGTCGTCGCCGCGCTCGCCCTGCTGTCGGTGCGCCTGCAGGCGCCCGCGCTCCTCGACGCCGTGCTCGTCGCCACGACCCTCGGCTTCGTCGCCACGATCTCCCTGGCGCGTCTCGTGCGGAGGAAGAAGTGAGCACGGCCGCCCACGTCCTCGTGCTCGCCGGCGCCGTGCTGATGCTCCTCGCCGGGGTCGGCGTGCTGCGCCTGCCCGACGTGCTGGCGAGGCTGCAGGCCGGCACCAAGGCGGCCAGCCTCGCCCTCGCCTGCCTCTTCGCCGGCGCCGCGCTGCTCGAGCTCTCCTGGGACGCCGCGGTCAAGCTCCTCCTCGCGATGCTCTTCGTCTTCGCGACCGCGCCCGTCGCCGGCCACGTGATCGGGCGCGCCGTGATCCAGGCGCGAGTCCCGCTGTGGAAGGACACGTGGGTCGACGAGGCGGCCCCGGAGCTCGCCGAGGACGAAGAGGATGCCGCCGGCGGCGCGGACGGGGGCGGCGGCGGAGACGGGGGCGGCGGCGGCGAGCCCGTCAGCGGCGGCGCCGGCGGAGGCGCGGGCGCCGCCGGCGGCGCGGACCGGGGCGGCGCCGAGGACGCCGCCGCCGGGCGGCCGCCGGGGTTCAGGGCGTGAGGACGTCCCCGATCGGCGAGCGCTTGCGGTAGACCGTACCGCGGAGCTGAGCGACGAGCGTCCCCTCCTCGTCGCGGACGTCGATGAGGTAGGTCGCGAGGCGCGGCGTGCAGGCGATCTCGCGGGCCTCGGCGGTCAGGGTCCCGCGCGTCACCGCCGCGAAGTACGAGACGCTCGCCTCTATGGAGAGGGCGAGCACGCCGTGCGAGTTCGACGCCGCCGAGAAGGCGGCGTCGGCGAGCGAGAACACGGCGCCGCCGTGCAGGCACCCCGCGCTGTTGAGGTGCTCGGGGCCGACGGCGAGCCGCGCCGTCGCGCGGCCGCCCCCATACTCGAGCACCTCCACGCCGACGTGCCGCGCGAAGGCGTCCTGCGTGACGAAGCGCTCGAGGTCATCCATCGCCGCCCCCTCGCTCGCGGCCGAGGTGCTCGCGCACGACGTCGGCGATCATGCCGCAGTACCTGTCGGTCGCCTCCGCCGTGGGGCCCTCCACCATGACCCGGCACAGGCTCTGCGTGCCCGAGTAGCGGACGAACACGCGCCCCTCGTCGCCGAGCTCCGCCTCGACCTCGGCGATGGCCGCGGCGATCTCGGGCACCGTCGCGAGGTCGGGCTTGCGCTCCACCTCGATGTTGACGAGCCTCTGCGGGTAGACGTCCATGAGGGCGGCGAGCTCCGAGAGCGGCGCCCCCGCCTTGAGCATCGCCGCCAGCAGCTGCAGCGCGGTGAGGATGCCGTCGCCCGTCGTGTGGTGGTCGAGGAAGATCATGTGACCCGAGTCCTCGCCGCCGACGACGGCGCCCAGGCGCTGCATGTCCTCGAGCACGTAGCGGTCGCCCACGTTCGCCGCGTGGTGACGCAGTCCGTACTTCCTGCAGGCCAGGGTGAACCCAAGGTTGCTCATCACCGTGCTCACCACGAGGTCGTTCGTCAGCCGCCCCTCCTCCTTGAGCATGCGGGCACAGATGAGGAGGATCTGGTCGCCGGTCACCTCGACGCCCTTCTCGTCGACGGCGATCAGGCGGTCGCCGTCGCCGTCGAAGGCGAGGCCCAGGGTCGCACCGGTCTCGACCACGGCTCTCCGCAGCCCTGCCGTGTGCTGCGAGCCGCAGAGGTGGTTGATGTTGAGGCCGTCGGGCTCGTCGTTGACCACGGTGAGGTCGGCGCCCAGCTCGCTGAAGGCCTCGGGCGCGACCTTGTACGTGGCGCCGTTGGCCACGTCCATGGCGATCTTCACCCCCTCCAGCGAGAGGCTCCGCGGGAAGGTGTTCTTGAGGAAGACGATGTAGCGGCCGTGGGCGTCGTCGAGCCGGTAGGCGCGCCCCATGCCGGCGGACGGCGGCACCATCCGCGGCAGCGTGCCGCCGAGCACGAGCTCCTCGATCTCCTTCTCCTGCCGGTCGGAGAGCTTGAACCCGCGGCCCGAGAACAGCTTCACGCCGTTGTCCTCGAAGGGGTTGTGCGAGGCCGAGATCACGACGCCGGCGTCGGCGCGCATGCTCTCGGTGATGAAGGCGATGCCCGGCGTGGGCAGCACGCCGACGAGGATCGGCTCGCCGCCCATCGAGGCGATGCCCGACTCGAGAGCGCTCTCGAGCATGTAGCCGGAGATGCGCGTGTCCTTGCCGATGATGATGCGGGTGGTGTGCCCTTCTTCCTTGAGCAGATGCGTGACCGCCTGCCCGACGCCGAAGGCGGTCATCGCGTCCATCGGGTAGCGGTTGGCCTCCCCTCTGATGCCGTCGGTCCCGAACAGCTCACCCATGGGTCCTCCTCACTCTCAGGGCCGTCGACGGGCCGGGGGCAGGGACAGGGGCTGCAGCAGGTCGGCCGCCTGTGCGCAGAGAGCGTCGACCACCCGCTGCAGCCAGGCGACGCCGAGCGCGACCGTCTCGCCGGGCAGTCCCTGGATCGTCTGCGTGAACGTGCGGCAGGCGTCGCCCTCGGCGGCGCGCGCGGCGGCGAACGCGGCGAGGAAGGCCTGACGGCCCTCCGCCGGCGGGTCCTCCCCGAACAGCGCGCCGACCGCCGCCGCGCGCTCGCGCAGCGCCCGCCGCGCGGCATCGGCCGGCTCGACCTTGGCCGCCATGGCCGCGAGCCGCCGGACGCGCTCGGCCTTGGCCCGGGCGAGCACGTCGACGGCGCCCTCGTAGACGAGGTCGCCGAGCTCCTGGGCGGCGAAGAACGGCCGCCGCACGTGCCGGTACCACTCCTCGAGGGCGACGAGGTTGGCGAGGTAGACCACGTTGTTGGCCACGACCCTGCCCAGGTCGGCGTACACGCGCGGCACGTGCTCGCGCTCGAGCCCGCGGTGCGAGGGGCAGACCACGAGCCGACCGTCGGCGAGCACGTCGCGGCGGAGGATCGACCCCGCCGCGACGACCGTCCCGAACCCGACCCGGACCGGCCCCACGGCCCCGCCCTGGCCGCCGAGGAAGATGGGCGGCCGGTCGAGCATGACGCCGCGCGGCACGTCGCCGAAGAGGGAAGGCGTCGTCTTGTCACCGTCGGGCGTGAAGTTGAAGTGGACGTACGAGCTGCCGACCTCGCTGTGGTCGCGACGGCTGGTGCCGCCGGCCATGAGGCAGTCGCAGAAGTTGACGAGGCTCCCCAGGGTCACGAACGAGAGCAGCACGGTGTGCTTGAGACCGACGGCGTGCGCGCCGTTGGCCTCCTCCTCGAGCAGGCAGGCCTCGCGCACCTGCGCAGAGGGACCCATGGCCGCGCCCTCGAGGAAGACCGAGCCCTTGAAGGAGCCGCCGGCGAGCCGCACGCCGGGGCCGAGGCGGCAGTCGTCGAGCGTGACCGGCGCCTCGGCGCCGAGCCTGGCGCCGGCGGAGACGACCGTCCCGGCGCCGTAGATGCGGCAGCCGGGGTAGAGCGTGACGTCGCGCCCCGAGATGCGCTCGACGTCGACCTCGGGGCCCACGTCGAGCGTCAGCGGGTTCGGGATGTCGACGCCCTTCTCGACGAGCCGGACGACGGCGTCGTGGCTTCTCGGTCGCAGTGCTTCGGGCGGTGTCCGCATAGTGCGTCCCCAGGCGCGGCGTCTGGCGAGGCTCCCCCGGGAGCGTCGCGCACGGCCGCCGCGCAGACTCCCGCAACGGCCGCCGCGTGTCAAGCCGCGCCCGGGACCGCCCCTTCGCTCAGCCGTGCTGAGGCTCGTCCTCCTCGTCGACGCTCTTGGTCTTCTCCGCCGTCTCCGCCATCTCGGCGAGACGGTCGGCGACCAGGCGATTGACCGTGCCCTCGGGGTAGAGACCCTCGGCGTCGGGCTCGCCCGCCGGCAGGCCGGTCAGCAGCTCGATCCCCTCGTCGACGGTCGCGACCGGGTAGACGGCGAACGTGCCGGCCGCCACGGCCTCGACGACGTCGTGGCGCAGCATGAGGTGCTTGACGTTGGCCCTGGGGATGAGCACGCCCTGGCCGCCGGTCAGCCCTCTCGCCGCGCACAGGTCGAAGAAGCCCTCGACCTTCTCGTTGACGCCGCCGATCGCCTGCACCTCTCCCGCCTGGTTGACCGACCCCGTCACCGCGAAGGACTGGGCGAGCGGCACCCGCGCGACGGCCGAGAGCAGGGCGTAGAGCTCGGCCGACGAGGCGCTGTCGCCGTCGACCTCGCCGTACGACTGCTCGAAGACCAGGCTCGCGCCCAGCGACAGGGGGTGCTCCTGCGCGTAGCGGCTGCGCAGGAAACCGGAGAGGATCAGCACGCCCTTGGAGTGCAGGGGACCGCTGAGCTCGGCTTCGCGCTCGATGTCGACGACCTCGTCCTTGCCGATGTGGACGGTGGCGGTGATGCGGGTCGACCGGCCGAAGCTGAACGTGCCCAGGGAGAGCACGGACAGGCCGTTGACCTGGCCGACCTTCGCCCCCGCCGTGTCGATCAGCACCGTCTCGCGCAGCGTCTGGTCGAGCATGAGCGCGCGGAGACGGTCGGAGCGGTAGATCTGCGCGTCGATGGCCTGCTGCACGTGCTCGGCGGCCACCAGCTCGGCGCTCGCGCGCCGCGCGCGGTGGTCGGCCTCCTGCAGCAGGTCGACGACGGTCCGCATGCGCGCCGTGACGCGCTCCGCGTCCTCGACCAGCCGCGACGCGTGCTCGATCACGCGGCAGACGGCCGGGCGCTCGAACGGCAGCAGGTCGGCGCGGCGGGCCGTGCCGGCGATGAGCCGCGCGAACTTGCGCGTCGTCTCCTCGTCGCGCACGAACTCGTCGTCGAAGTCGGCCGCGACCTTGAAGTACTCGTCGAACTCGGGGTCGTTCTCCGACAGCAGGTAGTAGAGCTGGCGATCGCCCATGAGGACGATCTTGAGGTCGAGCGGGACCGGCTCGGGCTCGAGCGACACCGTGCTCGTCAGGCTGAGCATCTCGACCGGCGACTCGATGCGGATCTGACGGAACTGGAGGGCGCGCTTCAACCCCTCCCAGGCGTACGGGTTGGTGAGGACCTTGGCCGCGTCGAGGATCAGGTAGCCGCCGTTGGCGCGGTGCAGGACCCCAGGCTTGATGAGCGTGAAGTCGGTGAGCAGCGCGCCCATCATCGACATCTGCTCGACGCGGCCGACGAGGTTGAGGTACGACGGGTTGCTCTCGTACACGACCGGCGCGCCGCCGGCCGCGCCCGAGTCCACCAAGACGTTGACCTGGTAGCGCCGCAGCCCCGGCGCCTTCTTCAGCGCGTCGGGGATCGGCAGGCGCGCCGCCGGACCCTCCTCCGGCTTCTCCTCCGCGCTCTCCAGGAAGTCGGTCAGGTGCTCGGCGACGCTGCCCCGCACGGCGTCGAGGTAGGCGACCACGTCGGGGAGCCCCTCGTACTTGGCGAGGAGGTCGTCGAGCACATCGTCGACGACGAGGCCGGTGACCTCGTCGTTGAGCTCGCGCAGGCGCGTGCCGAACTCCCTCTTCCAGCGCGGGGCCTGCAGGGCGATCTTGCGCAGCTCCTCCTGCAGCGCGTCGATCTCGCCCTGGAGGCGCGTGCGCTCCTCCTCGGGGAGCTTCTGGAACTCCTCCGGCGGGAGCACCTCGTCGTCCTTGAGCGGGGCGAAGCCGAGGCCGGCGGGCGTGCGCAGCAGGGCCACGCCGCGCTCTCGCGCCCGCTCCTGCAGCTCCTCGAGGCTCTGCTGCTCGCGCTGTTCGAACTCCTCCTCGAGGGCCCGCCGGCGGGTCGTGTACTCCTCGCTCTCGAAGGCCGAGGAGAGACCGGTGCGCACGTCGGCGACGAGCCGCTCCATGTCGTGCCGCAGCTCGCGTCCCCTGCCGGCCGGCAGGCGCAGGGCGCGCGGGTTCGAGGACCGCTCGAAGTTGTTGACGTAGCACCAGTCGTCGGGCGGGTCCTCGGCCGCGGCGCGCTCCTCGACGATGCGC
>Ga0068714_10002195_pt1 | contig 25881 bp, 27 predicted proteins | sample MTBNYHSulfiMetaG_FD_62988 | JGI IMG/M metagenome (GOLD analysis project Ga0068714, IMG submission 62988) | Enrichment culture microbial communities from rom New York Harbor, USA that are MTBE-degrading - MTBE-NYH (New York Harbor Sulfidogenic)... | ecosystem: Environmental > Aquatic > Marine >... | reverse complement strand
AATTCTCTATTGCAAAAAATGAACTTCTTGGACTTGCGGATGCAGGAAATAGAGATGGACCGTCTTTCGACCTGTTATTCAGGTTGCATCTTGGAACGAATAAAAAGGATAACGGCTGTCAGATAAGGGCAGCATGACACAAAGCCCGCTGAATAGCGTCATTTTTGTTTGTGAGCTCGTGATAATTTGATTGCCGGCATCAATCTTCGAGCTGAGTAGCCCAGAAGGGATCTAATATTTTTTCATTTTCAAGCTTCAGACAAGCATAAATGGCTTGATTGAGGGGAGTTCCAACTCCGACTTCTTTACCCAGCTTGACAACCATCCCATTCAGTGCCTCGATTTCCATCGGCCTTCGCCATTCCAAATCGCGCAGCATCGAACATTTGAACTTTTTATTATAAGATTCAGCCAGCGCCACCGCTTCAGCCAGGACCTGCTCCGGTAAATCGACTCCTTTGGCCCGTGCCAATATCTCCACCTCATGCATTACGCCCACCAACAGTTCCCTTGTCTCCAGGCAGGACAGAACTACGCCCAGTGGTGCTCTGGTAAGAGTACTGACCCCGTGCACGGCACAAATAAAAAGGAATTTTGACCACAACACCCGTTCTATGTCGTCGCTCAATTCCGCCTCTATCTGTGCCTGTTGAAATAAATCAAGAATCTTCTGCGCTCTTTCGGTCTGTCGCCTGGTCCGCTCCCCAAAGACGAGTCGACCGGGATTGCCGATGTGGGCTACTACCCCCGGGGAAGCGATGGAGGCCTCGACATAACAGGTCCCCTGCAATGTTCGTTCTTCGCCATAGAATCCACTGATCTTTTGAACGTTATCGATCCCATTTTGGAGGCTCAAAATCACGGTGTCATCCTCGACCATCGGGGCGGCAAACCTGGCGGCATCCATTGTATCAAATGATTTGACACAGAACAGGAGCAGATCTACGGGTCCAATCTCATGAGGTTCTGCTGTGGCGTGAATCATCACGCGAAAGCTCCCCTGATTTGACACCACTTTCAGGCCCTCTTCTTGAATAGCTTGAAGGTGCTTTCCGCGCGCCACAAAATGAATATCCATTCCAGCCCGTGCAAGGAGACCACCAAAGTATCCGCCTATACCCCCAGTACCAATCACTCCGATTTTCATGGACCGCTCCTCTTGCGTCTCATAAATTTCAAGCGTTGTCGAGAAAGTTCCCCTTTCAGCTCGAGCATCGTTCGTTGGATATTTTCAGCGAAAAGAATAGGCGCAGCATTCAGTCTCAGAGCGAAACGAGGGTATTTATACCTTCAACACTCTTGGGCGTCAAACCAAACTGTTGCCTGTCTGTGATTATTAAAGCTGGCAAAGACCGAACAATGGAAAGACTTTGACAAAGGACAAGCATACCGCCTATAAAAATGGACGCTCAAATATTGGCGAAGAGAATGAGCAGGCATAGAAGAAGCGCTCTGTTTTTTTGGAAGACGATCTAGCCGCCTCAGTTCATCCGAATGAGCTCAGCTTCCGTGAAGAGACCCCCAACATGGTGAAGTAGATCAACAATGAAAAATGTCTTTGACAACGTACTGGAATGCATCGGGAACACTCCACTCATCCGAGTCAACCGAATCAATCCAAATCCAAGCGTGACCATTTATGTGAAGTGGGAAGCCAAAAACCCGGGTGGCTCAATTAAAGACCGGCCGGCACTATCAATGATCGAAGCGGCGGAGCACGAGGGGTCGCTCACGCAAGACAAAATCATTATTGAAGCCACAAGCGGCAACACAGGAATAGGTCTCGCAATCGTAGCTGCGGTTAAAGGCTACCACCTTCTGCTTGCTATGCCTGAAACCGCCAGTCTCGAACGGCAAAAGATTCTTAAAGCATTAGGAGCCGAACTGCTCCTCACCCCTGGCTCAGCGGGCACTGATGGCTCCATCGAAGAAGTCTACAAGCTTGTCCGCCGGAATCCTGAACGTTATTTCATGCCTGACCAATTTAATAATCCAGCTAATCCTCTGGCTCACCAGATCGGCACCGGCCCGGAGATCTACGAGCAAACTGACGGCAAGGTCGATTCCGTCGTAGTCACTTTAGGTACGACCGGAACCGCTATGGGGATTCTTCAGGCCTTAAAGAAGAGAAACCCTGCAATCGAAGTGATAGGGATCGAGCCCTACCCCGGACATAAGATACAAGGGCTCAAGAATATGAAGGAGTCCTACGTTCCCGGGATCTTTGACCGCTACCGTTTGGATAGAATCATTCACGTAAAAGATGAAGAAGCCTTTGAGATGGCCCGGCGACTCGCCCGGGAGGAAGGTATTTTTGCGGGAATGAGCTCCGGTGCTGCAATGGCCGGCGCGGTCCAAATCGCACGGGAGCGCCAAACAGGTATGATAGTGACAGTACTTCCGGATTGTGGAGATCGCTACTTGAGCACCAATCTCTTCACTACGTTGCTGGAGCCAGACTTTTGCCTGTTTGATGTCCTGGAAAGGAAAAAGATCGACTTTAAACCGGTACAAGAAGGAAAAGTGCGCATTTTTGTTACCGGTCCCCCTCTGGATCAACACCTTACATTGCAGGAAGCAAGGCGTTTCCTACTGGCCGATCTTTTGACCCGCTTTATCACTTTCAAAGGCTTTTCAGTGAATCAGGTCATTCATGTTCCGGATCTGGACAGCCGGACCATCCAGGGAGCGTTGACGACAAGCTCGGAATTTGCCGGTTATACCCAAAAGCAGGTGGACAGTTTTCTGTACGACCTGGATCTACTAAAGATTCACAGGGCATACAGCTACCCCAGAACCACAGAGAATGTAGATGTGATCACGGATTTCGTGAAGTCTCTCATAGGCAAAGGTTTTGCCTATGAGAAGCTGCGCTCGGTTTACTATAGCCTTTCCCAGAGCAAAGAGTACGGTAAGTTATCAAAGATCAACCTGAAAAAGATTCGCCTTGGCACTACGGTCGACCTGGATGCCTACGAAAAACTTAATCCGAGAGACTTTACGCTGTTGAAGCGCGCCACCCTCGCAGAGCTCAAGCGCGGCACCTGTATGAAGACAGACTGGGGCAATGTGCTTCCGACCTGGCATATAGCGGCCGCCAGTGTTGCAATCCACCATCTCGGCGCGCCCATCGATGTCCAGGTCAGCGGTGTCGATTTTCTCTTTCCGCACCTGGAAAACGTCCGCGAAATAGGCAAATCTCTAACCGGACACTCTTTCGCCAACATTTGGATGCTCTGCGCACGTGTATGGGGCAAGAAAGATCGGCAAAGCAAGGATCATCTCGACGAAAATCTATCAATCAGAGAGCTCATCTCGCGGGGCTACTCTCCTCTGGAGATCCGTTACTGGCTCCTCAGCACCCACTATCGCAAAGTGATCAATGCAACATTGGAGAATTTCAGGAACAGCCTGCATGGTTACCACAGGTTGAAAGATTTCATACATCGAATCCAGCAGACCAAAGGGGAAGGACGGGAACACAAACTCATCCCGGAACTGATCTACGGATTGGAGCAAAATTTTCTGGAAGCGATGGGGGATGACCTCAACATGCCTAACGCCCTGGCTGCCCTCTTTAAGTTTGTCCGCCAGGTTAATCCTCTGCTTGACGGTGGCGATCTGAACCGCGAGCAACAACAGCAAGTTATTAATAGTATTCAGAAACTGAATAAAATTTTGGGGGTATTCGACCTCGAATTACAGCCTTTGAGCGCAGAAGAAGATTCTTTGATTGCTCAGCGGGAAGCGGCCAGGAATCTGGGCAGATGGGAAGAAGCAGACGCGCTGAGAGGTTTGCTTGAAGAGAGAGGCATCAGAGTTATTGACACTCCGAGTGGGACCCGCTGGGAGTATGTCAAAAGCATCGGGGACCAATGAGGTCGGTATAGTGAGTGCGTCTTTTTTTCATGCAGTGCAGCCTTGAAGGGCCGCACTGCACAGTAACGCCAAAGCTTTCGCCAAAGACCCCTTTCGATTAAGGAAGAACAGCGATGCGGTTCAGAACAGGACAAATTGCTACACAGAATCCCAGACACTGTTTGCCAACCCGATGGATCTGGTGGCTTCAAACAGTCGTATCGCCTCTTCATAAACGTGGTCCGTGACACGTCTCTTATAACATACAGGAAGGGCATTCATCTTTGCAGCAAACTCCTTATTTGCCTTTTTGATATTACCGCCGGTGTTCCCGGTTTTTTCCGCCCAAGCGCACATTTCCTGCCATAGCTCATCTGGTATTCCTCGATAGGATCGTTTGATGTAATTGCGTTTTTCAGTGGTAATAGCATTGCCGTTCTGGTTCATGGCGAGACCAAAAGAAATATTCTGCCATAAAGTTCCTACATTTCCTTTGCGGATTCCATATTGAATGAAGGTGGAAATCTTGTCCAGGGAAGTTCCTGTGATACCGTGTTGGGCTATATCAACCGACCAGGGCTGTATCGCCTGCCAGATTTCCCTGGTCAAATCGAGCTGTATGCCCTCCTGCGTGGCTCCAAAATAGGTCCCGTGAATGGATCCGTTATTAATGGCCAACAAATTGGGATGGATGCCACTGTTATGCAATTCGCGAATAAACCATTCAGCTTCTTGCGGTTGGGTGAATCCTTCGCTGCTGCCGCTTTTGGCGCCAATCTCCCCCAACTCCACTTCCAGATTGAGACCCAATTCGTTGATCGGCCGGGCCAATTCAGTTGTTGCAGCGAGGTTTTTCTCATTTTCCATATGGGAGGCATCAATGGCAAAAGAGGTGAACCCGGCTTCCAGCTCTTCTGCTATAAGTGTCCTAACCGCATCGACTTCCTGGGGATTTTTAACAGTGATGTGATCTGCATGGACCGCGAAGGGTACTTGCATATTACCCAGCCTTTCGTTTTCGCTGATAATCAGATCCACGAAGCTGGCCGGGGTAAATTCGGTGTAGGTCAATTCTGATTTGGCTATCTCGTACATCACCGGCGCTCCGCTCGACATGGAAGCCAACACAATCCCTTCCACAGGCAAACGACAACGGATATTGGCTGCCATAATCATGGCACTGTTTCTCCTGGCCGCTTCGATCAGAGCGCTACCGTTAACAAGAGGAACGACGCTGTTGGAAAAGCGCTTTTTCACATTTTCAGGTCTGATACCTGCAATTGATCTAGCCATTTTGTCACCTCCGCCAAGAATTTTATAAAAGGGCCGGGCTGCCTACTCACATCACGGGGTACTCCCGCGTCATCCGTATAAACTTTAGTTCGACAGGTCATTGAAAAACTTATAAATAATTCCCCTCGAAAGTTCAAGTGACAAAGATTTGCGACAAACCAGGTCCAACCTCTTCTTCAAAATACAAACATAGAAACTGGGTCGTGCTATTTAGTGTCCATCCGAGAAATCACATTTTTGCGGCTGCGGACGCAGACCATTGGTAAAATCTGCTTGATCTGGAAGCCTGGAGTCTCTATTGTACGGCGCACTTCGAGTTCTTAGCAAAATTTCTCCGGACAAACAGGAAATATAAGAAATGAAAATTAGAATACAGCTAGCGATTCTAATGATAATGATCGGGCTTACTTTTCACTGCCGAGCAGAAGATGAGTTTACAGCAGAAATCATTCGTTTTCCTTATCAGTTGCCCAATCAAACCGTGATTGGAAATCCCACCTCCTATTCTGTGCGAAACAAGCAAACAATGCTTGATATCGCTAGAACCTTCGGGCTCGGATACAATGAAGTCAATCTCCTTTATCCACAAATGGATCCATGGGTTCCACCTTACGACAAGAACATTATTATTCCAACTTGCTGGGTTCTACCTCCAACTCAACATGAACAACTCGTAATCAACCTGCCCGAGCTGCGGTTGTATTACTTCGACAGATCTAGCTCCACTGTTCAGACCTATCCTATTGGGATCGGCGATGAGGGATGGGAAAGCCCGCTGGGCTCATTCCACATTACTGAAAAACGCCCCAATCCTCACTGGTACATACCCCAATCATTGCAAGCAAAGTACGGCATGGCGGTCATGCCGCCGGGTCCGACAAACCCCTTAGGAGAATACATGATGAAGTTTTCTGCCGGTGCGTATGGCATTCACGGCACGGCAATGCCATGGGGCGTAGGAAGGCTTGTCAGTCATGGCTGTATTCGCTGTTATCCCGAGCATATAAAAATTTTATATCCCCAAGTGGCCATCGGCACCAAGCTCGAAGTCATCTATGAACCAATAAAGTTTGGTGAAAGAGACGGGCAGGTGTTCGTCGAAGCTCATCCCGATGTATACCAGAGGATCCCGGACTATTATTCTTTTGCCATGGAAAAACTCAGCCGGTACGCTCAGGCACAGAGGGTTGACCAGACACGATTCCTGGTGGCAGTCAGTCTGAGAACTGGTGTCCCCATAAATGTTTCAAAATCTGCTCGATATAATTCTGATCAAATGATGATTGACATGGCAGGCAACTGAGCTTAGTTTTTTTCTTACTAATCTTGACTTGGTGACATTAAATATACAGAAAAAGCGTAGCGATTTAAGAATGATACTTGGATTTCTAGGGGCTCGGTCTTTGCGTCCGGGAACGCGCGTTTTAAGCAGTAACTTTTTTGTATTCGCAATCTCAAATTAATCTTGCTTTTGTCGATACCCTAGAGTAGCATTTTTTTGTTTTCTTTCACGCATGTTGCGTACAAAACGTCGTTCTTTACTACTAGGAATCAAGGAAGGGGGTGAGAGCGAAAACCGCTTTGCATTGGAGTTGGATTTGCGTGATTCGGCTATGTAGTGGTTTGATGGATTTAGGTGTTTAGCAGGCCTTTAAAGGAGGAGAGAGCAATGAAAAGGATACTGGCTTTGTTGTTTGTAGTAGCACTGAGCTTTACCATGATTGCGGGCTGCGCATGCACAGTTAAAGAGTGCCCCCCACCATGTATGGATGCGATAAACGCCATGAGGGACCAACCTTGTGATGCCAGTGCTTGTGAGGCGGCTGCCCAACGTGCTGAAGCTGCCGCTGCCAGAGCAGAGGCTGCAGCTGACAAGGCTGAGTCAATCTTCATGAAGCACATGAAAAAGTAGTTAATTCAAATAATTAAGTATTTTATCCTTCTATTAGTCTCGATAAAACAAAGCCCGACGGAATCCGTCGGGCTTTGTTTTGGTGAGGTCTGGAGAGTCTATTCTATATCTCCGGATTTCTCCATATCCCCAAACACAAACTTACCCAGAAGATTTTCAACGTCCAGCGGAGGTTGAGTATCCCTTATGGTCCCTCCCGGCTCAATAAATTCTTCAGAGGCTCCCGGACTTATGCTTACATATTTCTCGCCTATGATTCCACTTGTTTTGACGCTTGCGATTACATCCTCCGACAAGCTGACTTCCTTGTGAATTTCAAGTGTCACATGCGCCTCATCGTTTACCAATTGAACGTCCTTTACCTTACCTATCTCGACGCCTGCCATGGTCACCGGAGCCCTTATTCGCAAGGTCCCTATGGTCGAGAAGTTAGCATATACGTCGTAGTAAGAACTGCCCAGGAGCTCTACTTTCCCGAGATTAAACGACAGATACGCAAGACATGCGAGCCCTAGAAGCAAAAACAAGCCAACACTCAGTTCAAGTCCTTTTCTCTCCATGGCTTAGTCCTTCAATCAGGTCATAATGGAAGTGACGACGTAGTCGCACAGGAGGATGCAGATGGAAGACAATACCACCGCTTTAGTTGTCGCGTGGCTCACCTGCTCCGGACCGAAATTGCCTTCATCCACTCCGGTATAATATCCTTTGTAAGTGCAAATCCAGATCATTAAAATAGCAAAGCTCAGTGACTTGACGATCCCCATATAAACGTCCTGCCATTCGACACTCCTCTGGACGCTGTCCATATAAACGCCTGGATTTATACCAAACAGGCCTACTCCAACCAAATATCCGCCAAAAATGCCAACCACATCACAATAGGCAGTGAGGAGCGGCAAAGCGATCAAAGCGGCAATCAGCTTAGGTGCTATCAAATACGCATGCGGATCGATGGCCATACACTCTAGGGCATCAATTTGTTCATCGATTCGCATGATCCCGATTTCAGCGCACATGGCAGACCCCGCCCGACCGGTTACCATCAATCCGGTCAGCACCGGCCCCAATTCCCTGATAAGGCTCAGCGCAACCGCGGCGCCAAGCAGACTCTCCGAGCCAAACTTGGAAAGTGTATAGTGTCCCTGCAGTGCCAATACCATTCCGGTAGTTAGCGCAGTAAAACCGATCACAAAAACCGATTTGGCACCAACAAACTCAACTTGCTTCACGACCGGCCAGAATTTTCCAGGAGGCCTGATTATACCTCGCAGCATATGGGAAAAATATATCCCCATTCGTCCCAGGCTGCCGACGCCATCCAAGGCTATGGCGCCAATAAGTCGAATGTGATGGAGCATACGATTCTCCTGATCCTTTTCTCTCTTCACCGGAAATTATCCACGCCAGACATTCCTACTGCATCCTCTTACTTCGGTCTCCCACAAGCCTTTTTACATACGCCTCGTTATCCTCTTGCTTTTGATCCGCTTGTCTCTTCAGAAACTGGACCACTCTTACGTCCCGACTTGCCTGGATGTCTTGCGGGGCGCCTGCGGACAGCAGTCGTCCTTCGTCCAGGACAATCATCTGGTCTGCAATGTGGAAAGCACTTTCCAGTTCGTGTGTCACTACAATAATGGTCATGCCGAAGGTGTCTTTGAGCTCCAGGATCAGGTTATCCAGGCCCGCCGCGGTGATTGGATCCAAGCCCGAAGAGGGCTCGTCAACAAACAATATCTCCGGGTCCATGGCCAAGGACCGCGCCAGGCCGGCTCGTTTTTGCATGCCGCCGCTCAGCTGTGACGGCATGTAGTCAATGAACTCGGACAAACCCACCTGATGCAGTTTGATTGTGGCAATAATCCGAATGGTCGATTTGGACAGCCGGGTATGGACCTTTAATGGTACTGCAATGTTTTCACCCACGGTCATCGAGTTGAAGAGCGCCCCACTCTGGAACATGACTCCAATTCTTCTCCGAAATCCATTCATTTTTACTTCATCGAATGTGCCCAAGTCCTCTTCATCCACAATCAATTGTCCGGGAGGACTGCGTTTTAAACCGATCAAGTGACGCAAAAGCGTCGTTTTCCCGCACCCGCTCATCCCCATGATCACGGTGATCTGATTGCGTGGAATGCCGAATCGAATATTGAAAAGCACCTGCCGGTCGCCATAGTAGCTATCAAGGCCACGAATATCGATCATGCAAGAGTCGGCCATGCTTCAACTCCCAATGGCAGCATGATTCCGCATGTCGAAAACTCCTTCCAATCGCGACAGGCGAATCATTTTAATGGCATTGTCATTCAAACCGCTTAACCGAAGGTCTCCATTTCTCCTGGATACGACTCTCAAGACTTCAACCATCATCGCTATTCCAGCCGTGTCCAAGCCGGATACACGGGATAGATCGAGCTCCATTTTTTTGCCCCCACTCTTCCTCGCTGAGCTAAGTAATTCGTTGCGAATCTTCGGAACTGTCTCACGGTCGATACGACCTTCGAGATGAACCAAAATCCTATCCGAATATGTGCTTTCCGTCTGTGAAGGCACTATTTTCCCTCCATTAACCCATACCGAATCTTGAACGTTGTGTCGGCTGTCGGCCCATCCGTTACAAAACGAGCTACTATATTAAGGATAAAATTCCGTTTCTCAAGCCGAATATCCATCCAGAACACATATTCTGCCAAATGCTGCGTTATATAAAAGCAAATCCGCTCCCGATTTATCACTGCACGCTGCCAAGCTGGTTAGTTTCCATACGAAACTCACATTTTCTTCGATACCAGTCGGCCGAATGTCAGGGTTTCCGGATGAAGGCTGGTTAGAGTTTTTTGGTCTAAGCCTTATCTTGACCCCATGGTGATAAACTCACTATACTGACTTTTACAGTAAAGGGATATCAAGTTGAACGGAAAATCGCTTTTCAAGCTCTATGCCAAGGAGTAGATATGTTGCAGCAATCCGAACCGCACGTGATTACGGCTATTTATGAAAGACGCAGTATTCGCCATTTTCTTGATGCGCCAGTGGACCGCCAATCCATAATGGAAGCACTTCGGGCCGCTTCCTGGGCGCCATCCGGTCTTAACAACCAACCGTGGCGCTTTGCCTTGGTTTGGGATCAAGAGTTGAAGGACCAACTCGCAGGCCTGACCCGCTATTCGGCCACCTTGCGAGGAGCAGCCGTGCTGGTGCTGGTTTTCCTGGATCGCGAAAGCTCATATGATTACGTAAAGGATTGCCAGGCCATAGGAGCCTGCCTTCAAAATCTGCTGCTCTCCATCCACACACAAGGCATGGGAGCCGTCTGGATCGGAGAAATACTCAAAAACAAGGACAAAATTCCCAAGTTGCTGGACCTCCCCGAGCGTTTGGAGCTTATGGCTGTTGTGGCTGTTGGGCATCCAGCCCACCGCAATCAGACTTCGCACCGTCGACCCTTGGAAGAACTAATCGTCGCCGAAAGATAGGATTAATATGCAGAAGGGAAACGCTTTTATTTTGGAACGATATTATGTCGGTATGCTGCAAACAAATTGTTACCTGTTGGGTGACTCTCAGACAGGCCAGGCGGTGGTGATCGATCCAGGCGGCAATAGTGGTTCAATCGCCGGCAGGATAACGGAATTGAAGCTCAAGCTGGTGGCGATCCTTAACACTCACGCTCACTTCGATCACATCATGGATGCGTGGTCGTTAAAAGAAGCCTCGGGAGGAATGATCTACCTGCATCGCAACGATGAATTGTTGCTCCAGGATCGTACTGTTGGGTTGGGTGCGGTTCCAGGTTTGGTTTCCACTGTTTCAAATGCGAGCATAGATCATTGGCTGAAAGAAGGCGATCGGTTGGTTTTTGGCTCCATCGAGCTCGAAGTCCTGGAAACTCCCGGGCATACTCCCGGTCACGTAGCGTTCCATTTCCCCAAACGCAAAATGATCTTTGTTGGCGACACGCTGTTTGCCGGATCAATCGGTCGAACAGATTTTCCGGGTGGCTCGCACGATCAGCTGATTCGTTCTGTGCAGGAAAAGATTTTCCCGTTGGATGGGGCAACGGTAGTCTATCCCGGCCACGGGCCGGAAACGTCGGTTGAGCAAGAAAGAAGGTCGAACCCGTTCTTTTCATAGGCTCTGTCGTTTGCTTCTTTGCCCGACCAACAGGGTTGTTCTTATGGCGTCTTGTGCTGAATAGTATCTCTGTCCGCCAAGGTCAATAAGGAACCGCATGGGGGGATTCCAAATGGGAGTTATGAAGCCATTGCCACGGTGGTTGTTTTGCTTTTTCGTTCTCATTGTCCTGCTGGTCATGAGCAGCTGTGCCAGCCAATCGACTCCGCCTCCAAACCCCGTTTCTTCGCAACAGCAAGCAGCTGGCGCGCCTTCTACGGTACCGGCGACACAGCCACTGTTCTATGATTTTCCCGACATTCCAATTCCCCAGGAACTGTCGTTGCAGCGTGACGACTCATACGTTTATCAGGAAGGTCAGTTCAGGGCGGGCTTTCTTACCCTGAGAGGAAGAGTCGATCTGGCCTCTGCTGTCAGCTTTTTCCAGCTGGCTCTGCCGCGCGAGGGCTGGACGTCCAAAGGAGGTTTTCGTTATCTGCGCTCGGTTTTGATCTTCGAGAAACCGGGTAAAACCTGTGTGATCAACCTCTATGAGAAGCTTTTTTACACCTATGTGGAAATATACGTAGCCCCAACCGGTGAAAAGGTCCGATAGAAGATTTGCCAAATCTTGCGAAATGCCAACAGTCAGATCCTTGAAGTAAAGGTCATACATGTTGAATGGAAAATCCATACTTTTAGGGGTGAGCGGCGGTATTGCCGCATACAAGTCAGCTGAACTAGTGAGACTTCTGGTCAAGGCGGGCGCAACAGTCCAGGTGGTGATGACGGCAAGTGCTCAGCAGTTCATTACTCCATTGACGATGCAGGTTCTCTCCGGCCAGCCGGTCTGTACCGACTTGTTTGATCTCGAATATGAGTCTCAAATCGGACACATCCATGTAGCCCGTGTTGCGCAATTAGTGGTCCTGGCCCCCGCCACTGCAAATATCATCGCAAAAATTGCCGCCGGGATTGCAGACGATTACCTCACCACGGTGTTGCTAGCTACAACAGCTCCTGTGTTGGTCTGCCCGGCTATGAATGTCAAAATGTACGAGAATCCGGCTACCCGTACGAACCTGGAAACGCTTCGAAGATACGGATATCACGTTGTTGAGCCTTCCGTCGGTGCCCTCGCATGCAAAGAGGAAGGCGCCGGCAGGCTTGCAGAGCCCTCGAGTATCATGGAAGCAATGCAGCAGATACTCACTCCTGCCTCCCTCCAAGGGAAGCGAGTCTTGATAAGCGCCGGTCCGACATGGGAAATGTTTGATCCGGTTCGCTTTATCAGCAACCCTTCCAGTGGAAAGATGGGCTATGCTCTGGCAACGGCGGCTGCCCGGCGGTCCGCTGAGGTTCACCTGGTCAGTGGACCGGTCGCCATCCATGCCCCGCACGGAGTGTACCTCCACCGCGTTACGACCGCTCTGCAGATGCACGATACCATAACGCAGCTGGCCGCGCAGATGGACGTGATCGTGATGGCTGCTGCAGTCAGCGACTATCGACCGTCGCGGAGTGCAACCCAAAAACTCAAAAAGATCCTGAGCGAACAGAGTATCACGTTGGTCGACAACCCGGACATCCTCGCACAACTTGGTCAATCCAGGTCCAAAAGCAAACCGCAAATTCTCGTTGGGTTCGCTGCCGAGACGGAAAATCTAATAGAAAACGCAACGGAAAAACTAAAAAAGAAAAACCTCGATTTCATCGTCGCAAATAACCTCACAGAACCGGGATCAGGGTTCGGCTCCGACACCAATCGGGTCAAAATAATCGGTCGCGAGGGAGACATAACGGAACTTCCCTGTCTGTCTAAAGAAGAAGTCGCAGAAAGAATCTGGAAGCATATCGAACATCTTTTGCCGGATCGAGAGCACCATGAGTCCTAACCAACCGATCAAGCAAGCGCTGCTCTCCACTGTCACTAAACTGCGCTGGTCACTGACCAGCCTTCATTGGGGAGGCATCGTTGATTGGCCGCGAGCAGCAAGCCCTGAACCGATATCGGCAGATGAGTCTTCATGCGTCGGGCAACCGGCAACGGAACAGGAAAATTCTACCGATCGCGAAAGAGCTCTGCGCTTAATTCAACGAGAATTGGGAAACTGCACCCGCTGCCGGTTGCATCAGACTCGCACCCACATCGTGTTCGGAGAAGGATCCTCGCGCACATCGATAGTTTTCGTCGGCGAAGGGCCCGGCTACGACGAGGACCAACAAGGGCGGCCGTTTGTGGGCAAAGCCGGAAAACTGCTTGACAAGATGATAAAAGCTTTGGGATTTGGTCGGGAGCAGATCTACATCTGTAATATGGTGAAATGCCGGCCGCCCAATAATCGCACCCCCAGCAGCGATGAGATTGAGGCCTGTTCCCCTTTTCTGGTGAAGCAAATTGAGGCCATTCGACCGCAAGCGATCTGCGCCCTGGGTGCCTGTTCTGCTCAGAATTTGCTCCGCTCAAGCAGCCCTATCTCCAGACTCAGAGGCAAAATACACCATTGGCGAGGGATTCCCCTGGTGGCAACTTTTCACCCGGCTTACTTATTGCGGAATCCTTCTCAGAAATCTGCAGCCTGGCAGGATTTGATCGAACTTCACAGGATTGTAAGCAGTTGACAACCCAGGAATTTTAGACCGCAATTATGTTCTTTGCAGTTTGAAATCTTTATTTTTCACTGCGGAGACGCAGAGGGCGCAGAGGTCCATTACGGGGGTCCCTTCGCGTTCTCTGCGACTCTGCGGTGAGGCCGAAAACAAGCTTTCAACCTTAACCTGTAGACTTGCCGCCGGGCCTCAGCCATAGGGTTGGATGCCAATGTGCCATTAATGGAGGATTTGGAGGTGAAGCCACTTCCTTGGAAAAAGAAGTCATTCCTCTGGCTCACAGTGTTTTGTTTGCTGCTCATCTGCGGCCCGGGGCCGGTGCTTTCTACAACCCCCCACCTCAATATCATCAAAGTTCAGGATACGATCAATCCCGGAGTTCAAGATTTCATCGAGTCCGCTATCGAACAATCGGAGGAAGAAAGTGCGGAATGCCTCATAATCCTGCTTGACACGCCGGGGGGGCTGATGACCTCCATGCGTGGGATTGTCCAGTCCATCCTGAATTCGGAGATTCCTATTATCGTTTACGTCTATCCCGGCGGAGCCCAAGCAGCATCAGCCGGTGTTTTTGTCACGGTGTCGGCGGACATCGCGGCCATGGCACCCGGCACCAACATCGGGGCGGCTCACCCGGTGACCGGTTCGGGCGAAGACGTACCCAAAACAATGAACGAAAAGGTGGTCAATGACATGCTGGCTTTTGCCCGCAGTATCGCTCAACAACGGGGACGTAATCAGCAATGGCTGGAAGATGCCGTAAAGGAAAGCGTTTCAATAACTGCCGAGGAAGCCTTTAAAAGAAATGTGATTGATCTGGTCGCAGATGATCTTCCAGATTTATTAAAAAAGCTGAACGGCTGGGAATTGCAGCGCAAAGGCTATACCCGCTCCTTGCACACACTTGGAATCGAGCAGCGCACCATTGAGCCGGGCTGGCTGCACCAGATTCTGCGTGCCATAAGCAATCCCAACATTGCCTATATTCTTCTCATGATCGGACTTGCCGGACTCTATTTCGAGCTTTCCCAGCCCGGTGCTATCCTGCCCGGGGTTATCGGAGGCATTTCCCTTATACTGGCGCTCTACGCTCTGCAATCCCTGCCGGTTAATTATGCGGGCATTCTATTGATATTGCTGGCCATCATCTTTTTCGTTCTGGAAATAAAGGTAGCCTCCTACGGCATGCTGAGTTTTGCAGGTGTCGTTTCACTCGTTTTGGGATCGTTGATGTTGTTTCAAACGCGCGGCTATGGAGGTCGACTGGAGATGTCGGTTTTTATACCCACCATCCTGGCCGTATCTGCGTTCTTCGTAGCAGTGGCCTCACTGGCTTTTCGCGCTCAAATGAGCAAACCGCAAACAGGCACCGACGCACTGGAAGGCGAAATCGCAATCGTGCAAAAGGACCTTTCCCCGGAAGGGAAAGTCTTTGTCGCTGGAGAATTGTGGAATGCCGAATCTGACGAGCACATTCCGGCCGGCGAAAGGGTTCAGGTGGTTTCGGTGGAGAATTTAAAGTTGAAAGTCAAGAGAATCGATGCTAATTAAGTCAAGTTGTTTTTCAGCTCTTCTGGGCATTATCAGAGGAGAAGGGAGGAAAGAATGTCTTTTTATGGTCTTGTTGCGATTATCGTTCTGGTCGTCCTCTTTTTGGCGAACGCCATTCGAGTCCTTAACGAATACGAACGGGGCGTAATATTTCGTCTAGGTCGCGTCATAGCTGCCAAAGGTCCCGGCTTAATTATCTTGATTCCTTTAGTGGATCGCATGCAGAAAGTGAGCCTGCGCCTGATCGCGGCGGATGTCCCGCCGCAGGATGTCATCACCCGCGACAATGTGTCGGTGAAGGTAAATGCCGTCATTTACTTTCGCGTCGTAGATCCGGTTAAATCCATTATCACCGTCGCCGATTACCTTTACGCAACTAGCCAGCTGGCCCAGACCACTTTGCGAAGTGTTTGCGGGCAGGCCGAATTGGATGATCTTCTTTCCGAGCGTGACAAGATCAATGCACATATTCAGGAGATCCTCGACAAGCACACCGATCCCTGGGGCATAAAAGTTGGTTTGGTGGAGCTGAAATATATCGATCTTCCACAGGAGATGCAGAGGGCTATGGCGCGGCAGGCTGAAGCCGAGCGTGAACGGCGCGCTAAAGTCATTGCTGCAGAAGGGGAATTTCAGGCTGCCGCCCGTTTGTCGGAAGCGGCGGAAATAATCCAGCGCTACCCTACAGCGCTGCAGTTGCGCTATCTGCAGACGCTGAAAGAAATTGCAGCGGAGAACAATTCCACTACCATTTTCCCCATACCAATCGACTTATTGAAGCCTTTCATCACCATTTCTGAAATGTGGCAAAAAAGCCAGCAGAAGGAGATAGATAATGGGTAAGAAAAAGGACCAAATTAAAAAAGAAAAACCTTTGGACAAAATGACTGCCAAGGAGCTCCGCGAATTGGCTCTCACCCTGGAGGGCATCGTTGGAGTTCATGCAATGAATAAAAACGAGTTGATTGCGGCCATTAAGGAAGTCAGAGGGATCGTCGAAGAAAAAAGCAAGAAAGCGGTCGATGTCCGAACTATCAAGACGAGAATCGGCGAGCTTAAGGAAAAAAGAGCTGCAGCAAAAGAGGCCGGGAACGCTAAGTTGGCGGATTCTCTTCGCCGCCGCATCTCCACCTTGAAGAAGAAAACCCGACGCGCCGCGTAACAGTGGCACCTATGGCTTAGACCGCGGTACAAACTTGCGGGGGTAAAATGACCCGAGATGAAGCTGTGAGTCTCCTGGACACTCACATTCACGCCGATAATTTGAAGAATCACTGCCTCGCCACCGAGGCTATTATGCAGCAACTCGCATTGAGGTTGGGTCAGGATCAACAACTCTGGGGCATAGTCGGTTTGCTGCATGATCTGGATTTTGAATACACACGTCAAGACCCCGCAGCCCATGGCCCGAAAACAGTTGAACTGCTTGCGCCTTATCAGCTTCCCGAGGAAACATCCAATGCGATCTTAAGACATAATGCGGAAGCTTTGGGCCTGGTCAGACAAACCACTCTGGACTACGCTCTGACTTGCGCCGAAACGGTTACCGGACTGATCGTGGCTGCAGCTCTGGTCCACCCGGACAAACAGATTCGGAGTCTCAAGCCCGGTTCAGTGCGCAAGCGAATGAAAAGCAAAGACTTCGCCCGCAATGTGAACCGGGAGCATATTTTGCTCTGCGAGCAGATCGACATACCGCTCATGGATTTCATCGAGCTGAGTATCAGTGCCATGAGCTCGATAAGCGACCAGATAGGTCTTTAGAGCTGGATCAAGTTGCGGCACCATTGACTTTCGCGGACAACGGAGGAGAAAAATGCAGGTAAAAAAAAACGTAGTCGCGGCTGTTTCAGCAGCGCTGCAGCTTTACATCCAGGCAGAGCAGCAGCCTGCTGCCGTTTTTGAAGAAAGAAGGATAGCAGAAACACCCCGTCCGCCTTTTCATCCCTGGGCAATGGCTGGTCGGCAGGCTGCTATGGAGATGAGACGTTTTTGGCAGATGCGGCTTGCCCGTTGACCGCGCCCGAACGTCACCGCGACTAAAGCAAGGCTGGACGATGCTCAATATGAATAGTGAGGAGTCTTCGGCTGACAGCGGTGAGAATTCCTTTTGCTCAATAGCCAACAGTTCAAGATGAATATATGGATGAATGCTGATATCAGTTGCGAACAATCCCCTGAATGGGAAAAAGGAGAACTAGGATGGAGAAGGACCAACATGGCAAATTGATTGCCGGACTCATCGACGATCCGCCGGTTAAGGTGACCAATCCGGTGAAAATACAGGATCTTACCTTTCGCGATGGTCATCAATCCCTGTTCGCGACCCGCGGACGAACCGAGGATTTTATTCCAATCGCCGAAGACATCGACAAGGTTGGCTTCTACTCTATGGAAGTTTGGGGTGGAGCAACGTTTGATACCATGCACCGCTTCCTTGGCGAAGATCCGTGGGAGCGCATACGCACCCTAAAGAAATATATCAAGAGCACTCCTTTCTCCATGTTGCTGCGCGGCCAAAACTTGGTGGGCTACCGCAACTATCCCGACGATGTGGCCGAAGCATTTGTGGAAACAGCTTGCGCCAACGGCATGGACATCTTTCGGGTGTTTGACGCGTTGAACGATTTCCGAAATTTCGAAACCGTGGTTAACATCATTAAGAAGAACAACAGGCATTTCCAGGGTGCCATCTGTTATTCTTTGACGGAGTCCCGCATGGGAGGCCCCGTTTACAATCTGGACTACTACCTCAAGAAGGCCAGACAGCTGGAGGAAATGGGAGCCGACACCATCTGCATCAAGGACATGGCGGGACTTATCGCTCCCTATGATGCGTACGAACTGGTAAAGGCACTGAAGGAAAGTGTAAAGGCTCCCGTTCACCTGCACAGTCATTTCACCTCGGGCATGGCTGACATGTCGCTGTTGAAAGCCATTGAAGCCGGCGTGGATATCGTTGACACTTGCCTGGCACCCTGGGCCTATCGCACGTCTCATCCGGCTATCGAGCCGCTGGTGGTCGCGCTGAGAGGAACCAATCGAGACACCGGATTTGATATTAAGCTGCTTGCCAAATGCAGCCAATATATGGAGAAAATCTCACCCAAGTATCGGCATCTTTTGGATGACCGTATGTCTATAATCGATATCAATGTGCTGCTGCACCAGACCCCGGGCGGAATGCTTTCCAACCTGGTCAACCAGTTGCGGGACATGGATGCCATAGATAAACTGGACGAAGTCTTCCGGCAGCTGCCCATCGTGCGCCGCGATTTGGGCCAGGTGCCGCTGGTCACCCCCACAAGCCAGATCGTTGGAATTCAGACCGTCAACAACGTGTTGTTTGACAATGCGAATGAAAGCTACAAGATGATTACCGCCCAAGTGAAGGATCTTCTCTACGGCCTTTACGGAGAAACGCCGGTGCCCGTGGATCCTGAAGTTCAGAAGAAAGCTCTCAAGGGTTACCCGAGAGGGGAAACTCCAATAACCTCACGGCCAGCCGACGTGCTCGAACCTGAATTGGACAAGGCCAAGAAGGAAGTGGAAGGCCTCGCGAAAGATCTTGCTGATGTTTTGACTTACGCCCTCTACCCCACCACCGGGAAGCGCTTCCTGCGCTGGAAGTACGGTCTTGAAGAGGCCCCCAAAGAGGTAAAAGCCAAGACCATGGAGGATGTAAAGCAGGAAGAGGAACTGGTCAAAAAGGCAAAAGCGGGAATGTTGGTGGAAAAGGCTGCAAAAGAAGCACCGGCTAAAGGTCCTGAGGTTCGTACCTTCAACGTTTTTGTGGACGGGGAATATTTCGAGGTCGAAGTGGAGCAGGTCGGTGGCGCCCCTATCATCACTTCGATAACTCCGGCCGCGCAGCCTGCCGCAGCTCCTCAACCGTCGCCTGCAGCACCGGCACCCTCGCTGGTGCCTCCCCCACCGCCAAGACCTGCCGCTGCGCCGACTCCCCAAGCTCCACCGGCGCCCAAGGCCGCTGCTCCTGCTGCAGCTGATGGCACTGCTGTGGAGGCACCCATGCCCGGCATGATCATACGCTATGAGGTCAACGAAGGCGGGGCTGTGAATGAGGGTGACGTGGTGCTCATCCTGGAAGCAATGAAAATGGAAAATTCCATCATGAGTCCCGTGTCCGGAACTGTGAAGAAAATCAATTTCAAAGATGGCGATAGCGTACAAAAAGGTGATGTTCTCGCGATAATCGGGTAGAGGTAAGGAGCAGAATCATGTCAATGGAAAGAAAAAAAATCACCGTAGTTGGCGCAGGATTTGTCGGAGCCACTGCAGCTCACTGGGCCGCCGCCAAAGAACTGGGAGATGTTTGCATAATTGATATCGTGGAGGGTCTTCCGCAGGGCAAAGCCCTCGATCTCCTCGAAGCCTCCCCGGTCGAAGGCTTCGACTCCTATATCACAGGCACCAATGATTATGCAGATACGGCCGATTCAGACATTGTGATTATCACCGCCGGCTTACCACGCAAGCCCGGAATGAGCCGTGATGACTTGCTGGCTAAGAATACGGCCATCGTAAAATCGGTGACCGAGCAAATCGCCAAACAGTCGCCAAATGCCTACCTCATTATTGTATCCAATCCTCTGGATGCAATGGTCTACGTCGCACACAAGGTAAGCGGCTTTCCGGCCAACCGCGTGATAGGAATGGCTGGGGTGTTGGATGCTGCCAGGTTCCGCACTTTTATCGCCATGGAGCTGAATGTGTCGGTAGAGGACGTGAATGCCTTCGTGTTGGGAGGTCACGGTGACAGCATGGTTCCGCTGGCCCGTTTCAGCACAGTTGCGGGCATTCCTCTGCCCGAGCTGCTATCGGCGGAAAAGATTGAAGCGTTGGTCGATCGAACTCGCAAGGGCGGCGGTGAAATTGTGAATCTGCTCAAGACTGGCAGTGCTTTTTTTGCTCCTTCGGCAGCGGCCGTTCAGATGGCGGAATCCATTTTGAAGGATAAGAAGCGCATATTGCCTTGTGCCGCATATTGCGACAAAGAATATGGTGTCGGTGGTTACTACGTCGGGGTTCCCGTCAAGCTTGGCAAGAATGGTGTGGAAGAAGTGATTGAAATAAAGCTGTTGGAGGACGAAAAGGCAGCTTTCGACAAATCCGTTGAAGCCGTAAGGCAGCTTGTGAAGAATCTTCCTCTTTGATCTCCAAAAAGAAGATGGCAGAGTAAAGGGCAACTCTCCCCACCTTTACTCTGCCATCAATTCAAAACCGCACTTAATTTCGTGTGAAACCGTACTTGATTCCGAAGTCTTTGATGTTGCGCTCATCATAGCGGATGATTGCGTCCTGAAAGGCTTGCAGCCTCACGCATTCTCTACTGCATTCTTCCTTGTTGACATGCACATTCTCGCATGTGCGACAAGGACTCTCCATGGTCCTGTCAAAAGAAATAATCATCTCCCCTCCTCTTCCAGAGTTCCTGTAGCTCAGCCCCTTTACCAGCCATTTCTGCCCCAGTTGATCCATATATGATGGCACTTATTTGCTGTCAAGTATTTCTAAATCATTCCCAGGGGCTAGACATTTTTTTGTGAAATAATCATGCCAAAGCGGTAACTTTCTCCTGCTTGAGGATTGCCTCCTGCTTGAGTCGGTTGACCGTCTGTTCCAGGACCGGAAAAACATTCTCCCGAATATCGCCCGCCACGGCGACTAATAGTACATCCTCGCCTATTTGTCTTCGGCCGGTGAAAAGATAAGCTTCTATGGCTGCAATTCCCCGTTGTGAGCGCATTTTCTGTAAGACATCTTCCCAACGTTTTGCATTCACATCAATATCAAGATACGCCGCAGGCTTCCCATCCCGGCTGGTTGCACGCACCAACCCGTTATGACAGGCGATCATACCTACTTTGTCAGGATTCGTTTCTCGTTTTATTTTCTCCATTAAGTCCATCAATGTCGGCATTTCCATCTCCCTTTGATAAATTAACGTCTCGGACAACATTTTCGTATTTCCCTAAATTGGTGCTTTCGTGATCGTGCTCATTTGTTTGCGGTTGATTCTTATAATTCATGCTGCTATAGACCGTAGAGAAATGTGATAACTTGAACAAAGTTGCTTCGCTGTGGAAAGGTTGACCCATTTGCTATCGCGATCGGCTTTTTTTTTAACCCGCTTGAATTCATTTCTCCAGTATCATTATCAGTTGTGAGAAGCAGCGAGTAGAAAGCTTGCAGCTTTCTCGGCGTGTTCGCATAACAATCCACCTCCAGTAGCAGGTGGACCAAGGCAAGGAAATCATGTGGAGGAGGGAAAGCATGTTCGAAGAAAAAAACCTGGAAAAAATCAAAGCTGAAAAAGAAAAATGGGAACAAGGAATGCTCAAGAAAGCTCTCACCCGTGCGCCTGAACGCAAGGAGACCTTTTCCAGCATTTCCGACATGCCCGTGGATCGACTCTACACCCCTTTGGATGTAAGTCAGATGGACTACGACAGGGATTTGGGATATCCCGGGAGCTATCCTTTCACCCGCGGGGTGCAGCCCACCATGTATCGCGGGCGGTTTTGGACTATGCGACAATACGCCGGATTTGGCAGCGCCAAAGAAAGTAACGAGAGATACCGTTACTTGCTGCAACAGGGACAAACGGGGCTGAGCGTCGCCTTCGACCTGCCTACCCAGGCCGGTTACGATAGCGACCACGCACTTTCCATGGGTGAAGTCGGCAAGGTGGGCGTGGCCATAGACTCCATCGAAGACATGAAAGTTCTGTTCAACCAGATTCCCCTCGATAAAGTCACCACATCCATGACCATCAACGCACCCGCTTCGGTTCTGCTTGCCATGTATCTCGCCATAGCCGAAGAACAGAATGTCTCCTTTGACAAGGTCGGCGGGACGGTGCAAAATGACATTTTGAAAGAAATCACCGTTCGCGGCCAGTACATCTATCCGCCTAAGCCAAGCATGAGGCTGACGGTTGACCTCATCGAGTATTGCTTCAAGAACGTTCCCAAATGGAACACCATCAGTATCAGCGGCTATCACATCAGAGAGGCAGGTTCTACAGCAGCCCAGGAAATGGCTTTCACCATTGCTGATGGCATCGCCTACGTGCAGGCATGTGTCGATCGAGGCATGGAAGTCGATTCCTTCGCTCCCCGCCTGAGCTTTTTCTTCAATGCGTTCACCGACGTGCTGGAAGAGGTGGCCAAGTTCAGAGCCGGTCGTAGATATTGGGCTCGAGTGATGAAAGAGCGCTTTGGAGCCAAAGACCCGCGTTCCATGATGATGCGCTTCCACGTACAAACCGGTGGAGTGACCCTGACCGCCCAGCAGCCGTTGAACAATGTTGTCAGAGTCGCCCTGCAGGCTTATGCGGCTGCCTTGGGAGGCTGTCAGTCCCTGCACACCAATTCCTATGACGAAGCTTTGTGCTTGCCGACAGAGCAAGCTGTTACCGTCGCTTTGCGCACCCAGCAGGTAGTAGCCGAAGAAAGCGGCGCCGCCCTCTCCGTCGATCCACTGGCCGGGAGCTATTTTGTTGAGGCCATGACGGACAAAATCGAAGCGGAAATCGACGACTACATCAAGAAGATCGACTCCATGGGCGGTACTCTGGCCGCCATCGAACAGGGGTTCATCCAGAAAGAAATCCAGAACAGCGCTTATCGCTTCCAGAAAGAGATTGAATCGGGCGACCGCGTATATGTCGGCATTAATAAATACACGATGGAAGAACCACCTCCAACCAATCTTCTGCAAGTGGACATGGCGATTGGTGAAATCGAGTCAACAAAGTTGACGAAGCTCCGTTCCCAAAGGGACCAGGCTCAGTGGCAGAAGGCACTGGACCATCTCAGGGAAGTCTCCGCGACCGACCAGAATGTCATGCCTGCGGTAATTGAAGCAGTCAAAGCACGAGCCACCATTGGAGAAATCTGCGATGTGTGGCGTGACATTTACGGGGAATACCGTCCCAAAGAGTTTGTGTGAAACAACAGGGAGCTTGGAGCAGGAAGTTGAACAAACTCGCATGTGCATCCTTCCCAGTGACTGCTAAGTCATGGAGGGTTGTGCGAGAGCTGGGATAAAACGAAAACTGCTTTGTCAGTGGAGGACAATTTCATGGCATCTGAAAGCAAGATCAAGATCATTGTAGCCAAGCCCGGTTTGGACGGTCATGACCGCGGAGCGAAGCTGTTGGCGAGGATATTTGCGGAAGCTGGGATGGAAGTTGTCTATACGGGGCTGCGCCAGACCCCGGAGATGATTGTTGAAACAGCACTGCAGGAGGACGCTGATGTGGTTGGCTTGAGCAGCTTGTCCGGTGTTCACAACTATTTCTTTCCCAAGGTGGTGCAGATGCTCAAGACAAAAGACCTGGACGATGTCTTGGTGGTGGGCGGCGGCATCATTCCGCTGGAAGACATAGCAGGGCTGAAAAAGGCAGGAGTCAAAGGTATCTTCGGCCCTGGAACAACGACCACAGAGATTGTGGATTTCATAAAAACCAACGTGAGATCCCGCAATTAACTCCAAAAAGAGAGAATCCAGGAGTCAGCAGCCAGAAGTAAGGGGGCAGGAGTCACGATGAGAGGACAACCTGCAACAATTTCAAGATTTAACAATAATTACAATGTACCGCATTGGACGGCGATTAACGGCGCAACTCGAAGAAGCGAGCACAATGCTGAATGCAGTCCCTGTATTTATTCTGACTCCTGGTCCCAATTCCGGCTCCCGGCAAGAGGTTAAACTCGCTAATGACACCAGACTATGCTGAACAAATCATGGAGGGTTCCCCGCGAGCCGTGGCACGCCTCATAAGCTGGCTTGAGGATGAAGACGAAAGGGCCTATCCCTGCATGGAAAAACTCTACCCGCACACCGGCAAAGCCTATGTGATAGGGATAACCGGTTCGCCCGGCGCGGGGAAAAGTACACTGACCGATAAGTTGACTCATTTCATCAGGAAAAAAGATTTGAGCGTCGGCATTATTGCCGTCGATCCTTCCAGTCCATTCACCGGAGGCGCCATGCTTGGCGACCGAGTCCGGATGAGCAGTCTGAGCGTTGACCCCGGGGTTTACATCCGAAGCATGGCGACGCGTGGTTTTTTGGGTGGGACTGCCAGAGCCACCGCCGATGTGGTCAAGGTGCTGGATGCGTTTGGAAAGGATATCATCATTATCGAAACTGTCGGAGTGGGACAGGACGAAGTCGATATCATCCAGATCGCCGACACAACTTGCCTGATCCTGGTACCCGGTTTGGGAGACACCATACAAAGCATGAAGGCGGGAGTCATGGAAATCGCCGACGTTTTCGTGGTTAATAAGGCAGATCGCCAGGGAGCAGATCAATTGTCGGCAGAAGTCTCCTTTCGAATCGATCAGGACACGCACATCAAGACCAGGCTGTGGAGCCCTCCGCTGGTCAAAACAATAGCCGTTGAGGACCAGGGTGTCGATGAGCTCTGGCAAGCCATCGAACAACATCGCAAACACCTGCAGCAAAGTGGCGAGTTTTTGCAAAGACGCCGCGAGAAGACGCGTCAGGAGACGCTCCGAATGATACACGACGGGCTCTTCCGCGCCGTCCGGCAAAACCTTCAGGAGAGCGGTCAGCTGACTAGCATTGTTGAAGATATTTTGGGGCGCCGCCGCGATCCATACAGCACCAGGCGCGAAATTTTGAAGAATTGGCTGAATGTTCCTGCAAATCAGAAGGAGGCATCATGAAGGTTCTTAAAGTTGACCATATTGGAATCGCAGTAAAAAGTATTGAAGAGACGAAGAAATTATACCGCGACCTGCTGGGCCTGGATCATGTCGGCAGTGAAACGGTCGAAGAACAGAAAGTCACCACTGCCTTCTTCCCCGTCGGCGATACGGAAGTGGAGCTATTGGAATCTACCTCAGAGGATGGGCCGATAGCCAAATATCTCGAAAAACGTGGGGAAGGGGTGCAGCATATTGCCTTCCGCGTGGAAAACATCGAACAAGCCCTGGCTGAATTGAAGGAGAAAGGGATTAAGCTGATCGATGAGAAGCCGAGAAGAGGAGCCGGTGGAGCAAAGATCGCCTTCTTGCACCCCAAATCGACCTTTGGTGTGCTGGTCGAGCTGTGCGAAAGAAATGCTTGAGGAAGGCTCGACTTTCGTAGCTGATATTCGATCCTCTTTACCAGCTGCCTGGATTGACAGGTGAACGCGCTGGAATTATTGTCAACTAGACCGTGATGGTTAATGCTCTTATCTATCCAGACAACACTGCCAGCTATGGGAGGGATCAAATGAGCCAGCCTCAGGAAGCCAATTGCCCACCTCGATTGGAGTTGAACGGGCCTGCTCCCGATTTTGAGGTCAATACTACACATGGCCCCATCAAGTTGTCTGAGTGGGCAAAAGGGAAATGGGTCATCCTTTTTTCGCACCCCGCCGATTTCACCCCGGTATGCACCACCGAGTTCATGGCCTTCGCCAAGCTTTCCGACGAATTTGAAAAAAGGGGTGTTAAACTGATCGGCAATTCCATCGACAGCAACTTCAGCCACAT
>Ga0068714_10002193_pt1 | contig 25905 bp, 17 predicted proteins | sample MTBNYHSulfiMetaG_FD_62988 | JGI IMG/M metagenome (GOLD analysis project Ga0068714, IMG submission 62988) | Enrichment culture microbial communities from rom New York Harbor, USA that are MTBE-degrading - MTBE-NYH (New York Harbor Sulfidogenic)... | ecosystem: Environmental > Aquatic > Marine >... | reverse complement strand
ATAAAAGTTATTAATTAGACCCTCCAGAATTTCCCGCTCATCGGATCTGAGGTCGTGAAAGGGTGAGGCGATGTCCTTTAAATCACCACTTTTGATGGCCGCTGTTTTGATGCCCAGTTTATCCATGGTTCCCGCGACGCTGAAAGTCTGCATAATGACACCGATACTGCCGGTGACGGTGGTGGGCTGAGCCATGATGCCGTCGGCGCCGCAGGCCAGGTAATAGGCCCCGCTGGCGGCCAGATCGAGCATGCAGGCGACGACGGGCTTGCCGGTTTTGGCTTTAAAATCCAGCAGGGCATGATGCATAGTATCGCTGGCACTAACGGTGCCGCCGGGTGAATTCACGCGGAGCACAACCGCTTTAACCCTGTCGTCCTGGCGAGCCTTATCCAATTTTTCCATAAACAGACTGACCGGGTTCTCACCGCCCTGGAATAGGCTGCCGGTGCGACTATTAATCATCATCCCATCGACATCAATGACAGCAATCTTGTCAAAGACAAATAGACCATCGTCACGCTGAACCTGGGTTTCAGCCAGCGATTGGTCCTGGGGTACGGGCCGGATTAGAAATGCTCTGGGGCCACAGCCATAAAGAATCGCCGCCATGAAGAGCGGTACGGTAATTTTGCCAAGTAGTTTATTCATACGCAACTCCTGTTGGGATTTGCCAGCGCGGTTATCCTATACCGAAGCAGCCTGGACATATTGCATTCTTACCTCATGCAGGGCCAGGGCCAGAGCACGGCTTTCCTCTTCGGAGAGATTGCCTTTGGTCTTTTCTTCCAGGACAGTCAACATGTCAATATGATGTTTGGCCAGTTCGAGGCTTATCTGAACATCGGCATCCGGATGGGAAGGATCAGTGAATTTTCCCAGGCAATATAATATCTGCATGACAATCGAGTTCAGCAGGGTAATAAAGTTAGCGGCAGGCAGGCTCGAGGGGACGGATTTTTGCTTTGCTGACGTCGGCTGCTGGGGTCGCTTTTTTTCCTTCTGGGACAGATTTTCCTTCTCCTGCTGAGCTTGTTGTTTCCAGTCTTCATCGGAGAGTATTTTGGCCTGATTTTTTTCTTTTTTATTTTCCTGGTTCATTGTTGGTTTCCCTTCCCGCTATCCAAATACAGTTAAAGCTTAGGTATTCACCTTCATTTTTTTTCGTCTTTGTCTGGTCGCTTCCTCAGTGGCATCGAGGGCATCCGGCAGATCGACGTTCGGATAGGCAAGCCGGCGTCCCGCGGCGACCAGGCCCACAAACATGGGATGAGGTGCTAAGGGTTTGGAGGTCATACAAGGATGAGCTTGAGTGGCGATAAAATAAGGGTGGCCCCGCAGTTCCAGGATCTGCATGATCTGCTCGCCAGGAGCCTTGCCGGAAAATACCAGGCCATGACTGGTGAGCGTCTCGATATATTTAGGCTCGACCTCCAGGCGGTGGCGAAACCGCATACGAACCGAATCTACTCTGCCGAACAACTGCCAGGCGATTGTATCCGGCTTGATTTCAACGTCCTTACCGCCCAAACGCATATTGCCGCCCAGCGAGCGGATGCCTTTTTGGTCGGGCAAGATATCAATCACACAGTTTTGGCTGTCGGGCGAAATCTCCCTGCTGGTGGCGCCTTCAATACCGCAGACGCTGCGGGCATATTCGATAACCGCCATCTGGAAGCCAAAGCAGATTCCCAGATAAGGCAATTTGTTCTCTCGAGCGTAGCGAATGCATTCGATTTTTCCCTGGGCACCGCGTACGCCGAAACCGCCGGGGACAATTATGCCATGCAGTTCGGCCAGTTTTTCCGCCACATTGGACTGGGTAACCTCGCTGGTGTCGATCCAGTGGATTTTTACCCTGGTTTTCAGATGGGTGCCGCTGTGTTCCAGGGCGTGAATTATGCTGGCGTAGCTGTCGCGGACGGAGGTGTATTTGCCGGTAATACCGATGTTAACGTTGTAGTCCAGGTTATCCAGGCGGTCCACAAAGTCGCTCCATTCCAGCCAGGCCTGCCGCTCCTTGCGGAGGTCCACCCGCTGCTCCAGCTTCAAAAGGCGGATGACCTCAAAGTCATAACCGAGGTCGCGGAGCATATTGGGAATGACGTAGATGCTATTACAGTTGTGCATGCTAAAAACGCATTTCATGGGTACGTTAGTATATTGGGCGATCTTTTGGCGGACTTTTTCCGTGACGGGTTTACCCGCCCGGCAGGCGATGATGTGCGGCTGAACGCCCATTTCCATAAGTCTCTTGATGCCCAGTTGGGCGGCCTTGGACTTTTGTTCGCCCAGGCTTTCCGGCTCCAGGACATAGGTCAGGGCGACGAAGCAGACGGAATTGGGGCCTTCTTCATAGGCCAGTTCGCGCATAGCCTCGATGTAATAGGCGTTTTCCACGTCACCGACGGTGCCGCCGATTTCGACAAAGAGTACATCGGCCTGGCTGGCGACGGCCAGCTCCCGCAGACGCAGCTTAACCTCACCGGTAACGTGGGGGATCATTTGCACGTCCCGACCCAGGAAATCACCGTGACGCTCCTTTTCCAGCACCCGGTTGAAAATCTGGCCGCTGGTGGCGAAATTATGCCGGTTAAGGTCTATGTTGAGAAACCGTTCGTAGGTGCCCAGGTCCATATCGCATTCCATACCGTCATCCAGGACAAACACTTCACCATGGCGGAAGGGATTTAAGGTGCCGGAATCAATATTGAGATAGCCCTCCAATTTGATGGGGGCAACTTTTAGGCCTTTATCCTGCAGCAATTTTGCCAGACTGGAGGAAAATATCCCCTTGCCCAGTCCGCTCATTACCGTGCCTAATACCACCACATAGCGGCAATGACCGCGGATAAACCCCGGGGGTACGGGGGTGTAAAATTCCGTCTCGTCCGATGTTTCACTGACACTGCTTAACAGATCATCACGATTCAAACCGACCTCCATTTCGTTGCTGAATCTAATTGTTAACTTTCACAGATTATTTATCGAATCTCGCCCATTATGATTTCTTCTTACCTTCTTCCTTTCCCACCTTCCCACTTTCTTACCTTCTTGCTTTTACACCTTCTTACCACATCAGGGCTAATGCTGCGCAAGAAAAAAGTACAAAAGTACTCTATTTGACATTCTTATTAAATTGGTTAACAAACTTTCTGTATTGCTGCGGCGTGTCAATTCCCACGGCACTATGCCGGACATCTTTAACGGCGATGATCAAACCATTTTCCAAAGCCCGCAGTTGCTCGAGTTTTTCCGCTTTTTCCAGGGGAGTGGCTGGTAAGCGGCTTAGGCTTAGTAATACCTCCCGTCGATAGGCGTACAAACCCAGATGCTTACGATGCAACGGTTGTACCTGCCCCTGATCGCGAATAAAGGGAATCGGACAGCGGGAGAAATAAAGGGCATGATTACGACAATCAACCACCACTTTAACAATGTTAGGATTGCCTATGTCTTCATCAGGAGCAAAAAAGGCCGACAAGGTTGCCATATCAGCTTGCCGATCCTGATCTAAAAGATTAATTAACTCATCGATATTGAGCGGGTCGATCAGCGGCTCATCGCCTTGAACATTAACTATTATATCCGCATCCAGGCCCGCTGCCACCTCGGCAATTCGGTCGGTGCCGCTGGGGTGGTCAGCTCGAGTCATCCGCCAGGAAGCGCCAAAGCTATCACAAGCGTCGGCGATTCGCTGGTCATCGGTAGCAATTATGACCTCCTCCAGTAAGGGGGATTTTATTACCTGTTCATAAACATGCTGGATAAGGAATTTGCCGGTATCTTTGGCGAGAGCTTTTCCGGGAAAACGCTCCGAAGCATAGCGGGCGGGAATGACTGCAATTACACGGACATCCACTTAACCACCTGTTAACTTTCGCAGATTATTTTATCATAATTTGCACTCAAACCTGCCGCGACGGGCGCTCCCGCGGCGGGCAGGGCCTTGCTATCCAAGGGTAATAAATTATAACTTAGGTAAAACTCTCGAACATGGCAACAAAACCACCAAACTAGCCCAATGGCCCGGCTCGACTGAGCTCGCCGAAGTCTGTCGGTTCATTAGGGCTGATGTTACGCCAGAAAAAAGTACGAAAGTACATCACCTGTATTTTTGCGAATTAGCCGTAAAAATCGAAAATTAACGCAAAAATTACATTTTGCTGTTAAATTTCTCAGCAATATTAAGTAAAAGGCAAAAACTGGGTAATAATCGGCAAAAAGATAATAACAAAGCGGTCTTCGGCTGTCAAAGTCTATCCGGATCAATATTTATATTTCTGCTAACGATAGATGAGCAAATTAGTTATTTGACTTTGAGTTGAGAAAAGATTATATATTAACTAAGGTAGGTTTTAACAGCATTTTTGTTTTTTCTTGAAGTATCAATTACGTAAAATAGGTAAAATTTGTCGCTTCGGCGAAACAATCCTATACCTTGTCTTTAATCAGATAAATTTATATATCTTCTTTGTTTTAATAAAGTTATATTTATTTTATCTTATTCGGATGATGTTAGAAGGCAACGGTTAGCTTTTTAATAGGTTTTAAAAGAGTTTCATCTTTAATATTTAAACAACATATTTGTCGATAATATAGTAGATTAAAATTATGGAGGGGAAAATGTGGGTGTGCCTCGAGTTATGGCATTCAATTTGCTTTTTTATTAATCAGGATTTTATTTCAAAATAGAGTTTATGGGGTTAAAGATCGGGGTGGACATAAAAAAGCAAAGGACGGTAGGGAAATAGTGCCAGGTATTGCTGAAAAAAGATCCCATAGGCGTTTGAGGATACATCTGCCGGTTGAATATCATTTGGCTGGATCAAGTAGGCTCAAAGTCTCGCGGACAGTAACTGTCAATATCAGTACGGGAGGGGTATATTTTGAAACCACAGCGGATGACATCAAACCTGATGACAAGCTGGCGTTGGAATTAAACCTTAACCAGGATGATGATAGGATTCCACCACATAGTAGAATCTCTACCGTCGCTAAAGTCCTGCGGGTAACAGCAATCCCGGAAAAAGATAAAGATACGCCATCATTCAAACGCTATGGTATAGCGGCCAAATTCGAACAGCCCTTGAAACTGACTTTTTAACCATTCAATCCGCACCACCTGGGCCATAACCGTTTCAAGATTACATATCTTGTTGTAAAACAACAGCTTGACAATTTTGGGGAAAAATGTTCGTATATTGACTCATGGTCGATAAACGTGCTTACAATCTATTTTTCAGCGTTGCTGAGACGAGCGCTGATATCCATACCAGCCGGCTTATCCAAAAATTGAGATCCCAGATGCCCACAGTTCTTTGCGATGGGTTGGGAGGGGAAGCTATGGACCAGGCGGGCTGCAACATTCTGGAAAATACGGTCGAAAGAAGTGCCATGCTTACCCATGCCTTGGGATTGGTGGGATATTATTATAAGCTGCTTCAGTTGGTTAAGAGTTATTTGGCGAAAAACCGGCCTGACTTGGTCGTGGTGGTGGACTCACCTGCCTGGAATTTTCATGTAGCCAAGGCGGCCCAAAAGCTACACATCCCGGTGCTTTACTATATCGCTCCTCAGATGTGGGCGTGGGGGGCCTGGCGGATCAAAAAACTCCGCCGGCGGGCAGACCAGGTGGCTTGTATATTACCCTTTGAAGAAAAATGGTTTAAAAATCGCGGCATTAATGCCCATTTTGTGGGCCATCCACTTTTTGATAATCAAAGTCTCGATATGGCACCAATGCCTGATACATACATATCTGAAGATTTTCCTACCGTAGCACTTTTGCCAGGCTCCAGGGATCATGAGATTGAGAAATTATGGCTGCCGATGCAGAAAATTGCCCGCCGGATTAAAGAGGAATACCCAACGGCCCGGTTTGTCTCAGCAGCAGCTAAGAATAGTTATATCAGTAAGTTACAAAATACGGCGGATCCGGACTTGCATATCGAAATTCATCGTGAAGGTATCGAATCATTGGTAAAATACGCTGATTTAACCCTGGTAAGCTCAGGAACCGCTACCTTGGAAGTGGCAGCCGCTAATTGTCCGATGATTATTATGTATTATATTAACCCACTACAATGGAATCTGGTGGGAAGGTGGTTGGTAAAAACAAAATATTTATCATTGGTTAACATCTTATCAGAAAAAGAGTTAGTGCCGGAATTCATGCCCTTCTACGGCAATATAAACAAGCTGGCTGAGACGGCCCTTTCGATAATAGAAAATGACGAAAAGCGAAAGCTGATGAGGAGAGAATTAAGTAAATTTGTAGCATCTATTGGCCATCCTGGAGCCTCTGAAAAAGTGGTAGAAATAATCAAGGAAATGCTGCAAATTTGTTAAAATTTGTGCGGATGGGGGGTTATTTGTTATTTAGTGCCTATGCCTAAAATTAAGCTAAACAGCGAGGTTTTGAATTATCTTGACGTAAGTTGTTTTTTTAGGGTAAAATATAGTTCCAGCCTGATGCTGAGGGAAAAGGGGTAAAGATATGGAAAATTCCTGCTTAATTAATCGATTTTAGATTATAAGGGTGTTTTATTACTTCCATCAAGCCAAAGATAGCGGATTATAAATCCAAAATAATGTTAGAGAAATTGCTTTGTATATGAAAAGAGGCCATAACGGAGAATATATGGTTTATAATTATAATGAAGATGATATTGAAACACATAGTTAGGGCTGTTTGACATATATGGCAAGAAAAAGAAAAAAAATGGGTGATATTCTGGTTTCGTGGGGTGTTATTGATGAAAAACGCCTCGATGAAGCAGTAAAGATTGCCCATAAAAGTCATCGTCGGCTCGGCGATACCCTGGTGGAGATGGGGCTGGCCGATGAAGAGTTGGTTACTAAGGCGATGGCGACCCAGTTTGACCTGGAATATGTGGACCTGGATAAGCACGTTGTCGATATGTCGGCTTTGCAATTAATGCCGGAAGATCTGATCCGCAAACATTTAGTTATCCCGGTCAGTAAGGAAAACGGCCGGCTGAAGATAATTATTCATGATCCTTTAGATCTTGATACCATGGATTTGTTGCGGTTTCGTCTTAATACCGAGCTTGAATGCGCAATAGCCCCTAAAAACAAGATCAAACGCTATATAGATACATTTTTAGATAAGATAGGCTCGTCTCTGGACGCGACCGTTGATGAGCTGCAACACTCCATAGACGCGTCAATTGATGTAGAAACACTGGATGTCGAAAAACTTACCGATGAATCCGCTCCCATAATAAAATTAGTAAACAAAATTATCGATGAGGCGTGTCGATTGCGGGCATCAGATATTCATATAGAACCAATGGCCGATCGGGTGCGGGTGAGATACAGGATTGATGGAAACTGTATTGAGCGTGACAATATACCGAAGCGATTACAACCGATCGTTTTGACAAGACTTAAAATTATGTCGGGTATGGATATTGCGGAGAAACGGCTTCCCCAGGACGGAAGAATCAAGAAAGTTGTCGATACGGCGGATATTGATTTTCGGGTAAGTGCCTTGCCGGGTTATCACGGCGAGAGCATGGTACTTCGTATATTACGGCCGGATTCGGTGCGGGTGGGGATTCAGGCACTCGGTTTTGCCGAAGATGATTATCAAAAGTTCGTTAAGATTATCAAAAGACCTAATGGTATATTTCTTGTTACCGGACCTACCGGTTCCGGTAAAACGACCACATTATATGCGGCACTACAGGAACTAAACCGTCCGGATAAAAAGATCATAACCGCAGAGGACCCTGTGGAATATAATTTTACAGGGATGAATCAGTGCCAGGTAAAAACAGATATAGGACTTACCTTTGGTACAATTCTCAGGTCCATGCTACGCCAAGCTCCTAATATAATCCTGGTGGGTGAAATACGTGATTTAGAGGTCGCGGAAATAGCAATTCAGGCTGCTTTGACTGGACACTTGGTTTTTAGCACTCTGCATACGAATGATGCACCAAGCGCCATAACTCGTTTAATAGACATGGGTGTCAAACCATTTCTAGTAGCCAGTTCGATTCAGGCAATCATGGCCCAGCGTCTAATTCGCGTCATCTGTAAGGAATGTAGAGAAATTGTCGCTACTCCTGATAAAAAGAGCTTGGCATTGCTGGGTTTTAAACAAGAAAACGCCAAAAATATGACTTTTTACCACGGCAAAGGCTGTAAACATTGTGTGGGGTCGGGTGTTCGCGGCAGAATAGGCATTTTCGAGATTATGCTTTTGAATTCCGAATTGCGGGAAATGGCTTTTAACCGGACACCTACCAATAAAATAAGGGCGGCAGCTATTGCCAATGGGATGCGGACCCTATTGGAAGATGGCAAAAACAAAATACTGCAGGGGACAACCACCCTGGAGGAAGTAGCGCGGCATGCCCAGGCAGGAGGGATTGACATAGATTATTAGTATTTTTGAATTTCGCAAAAATTAAACATTAATATTGCGTAAGTAATTTATTAGCAAAAAGATATGATTTTAGACGGCATCAATAATTGTGCCGTATTAATTTATTTATTTTAAAATGGCTATGAAGAAAGTGTGAAAGTCATTCGTATTGGCTGATGTTTATCGTGTGTCGTAAAGGAAAAATTGGAAGCATTCACTGGTTAAAATAAATGTTTTATATGTGTTACATGGGAAATGTAGGTATTTATACGAGTTCAAGCTAAACCAAGATTAATAGAGGAAATCTCGTGCAGTTGATAGGTAAAAAATTAAGATGGCGGCGGTCAACGAGTTTGGCAGTGGTTATTCTTTTATTAGTCTTGGGTTGTTCTTGTACGATGCCTCAGGGGCCTAGCCGGGTCAGCTTCAATGAAGACGGTGTGCTAATTATTAATGGCAAAAAGACATTGCCCATCGGTTTTACCTGCGGCCCACCGGTGGATGGCAAAACCCCCAACGGCAGGAATGCCTATGAGGAACTACGGGAGGTAGGGGGAACCTTTTTCCGTACCGGAATACGAGGTGATGACAAAGAAAAAGGCATGGAAGAAGCGGTATGGCAGCGGGAAAAGGTTCTCATGGATGCCGCCGCCAAACATGGAATGTTCTGCTGGCCGAATTTGAAAGGGTTATCCAGCCTTGAAGAAGGAAATGTAGAAAAAGAGAAGATGCTGCGTCAGGTGATTAACCGTTTCAAAAACCACCCGGGCCTATTGGTATGGAAAAATGTTGACGAAGCCCAATGGGCCAAAAATCCCGTCGAGCCGATGGTCCGCGCCTATAAAATTATTAAAGAACTGGATCCACACCATCCCGTCGGCTTGACCCAGGCCCCGCGGGGCACGTTTGACGAGCTTGTCCCCTACAACGCCGCCGCAGATTTGCTCCTTCTGGATATTTATCCCATAGGTTATCCCCCCGGCAAGCTTTCGCTGCTGGCCAATAAGGAAATCAGTATGGTCGGCGATTGGACCATGTTTATAAAAGAGGTCGCCCAGGGAAGGCCAATTTGGATGATTTTGCAGATTTGCTGGAGCGGAGTGGGCCGTCCGGGCAAGACGCTTCGCTTTCCCACTTTCGCCCAGGAACGGTTCATGACCTATCAAGCCCTCATCAAAGGCGCCCGTGGTCTGGTTTACTTTGGGGGAAATCTTACAAATTGTATGAATGAACGGGACGGGCGCCTGGGATGGAACTGGACTTTCTGGCAGCGGGTTTTGCGGCCGGTTCTCGAAGAAGTGGGTGAGGGGAGTCCCCTTTATCCCGCCTTGCTGGAAGGTGATTCCAAGCTTCCCATAAAACTTACCGGCGCCGACGACGTGGAATACTGCGTGCGGGAGGTCGGCCGGGATATTTATATTCTTGCCTGCAAACGTGAAGGTGAAACCGTTAAAGTGAATTTTAGCGGACTGCCGGACTGGGTTACGCTGGGCGAAGTGATGTACGAGGCTCCGCGTAAGGTTAAGGTAGAGGCAGGAGAATTTAGCGACTGGTTTGCTCCGTTCGATGTCCATGTATATCTCTTTAAAAGGTGAGAAAGTGAGAAAGTGAGAAAGTAGGAAGGTAAGAAGGTAAGAAAGTCAGAAGGATTATAATAAGCGAAATTCGATAAAAAACTGAGAAAGTTAACAAATAGAAATAAGGGTTAATAATAAATGGCAGGAACAATTCATATAGACCGAGTATTGGAAACCTGTATCAAGCAAGGCGCGTCAGATATCCATCTGGTAACGGGAAGACCCCCGGTACTAAGATTGCACGGGGGATTGCGTAATCTGGAAACCAAGGTGCTGGAGCCGGAAGATACGGTAGCCCTGATGAAAAGTATCACGCCGGATCGCAATCAGCAGGAACTCCAGGAGGAGGGAACTACCGATTTTGGATTTGCCTTCGGCGACAAGGGTCGCTTCCGAGTGGCAGTATTTCGTCAGCGAGCTCAGTTAAGTATAGTATTACGTTTGATCCCCAATGAGTTGCTGAGTTTTGATCAAATTGGCCTGCCAAAGCTGACGGCGTCATTGTGTGCCCGTCCCCAAGGATTGTTTCTGGTTACGGGGCCGACCGGATCAGGCAAAACCACCACCTTAGCCAGCATGATAAACTATATCAACATCAATCTCGAACGGCATATTGTAACGGTGGAAGACCCCATAGAATATTACCACTACCATAAGAAATCGCTGATTAACCAGCGTGAGGTGGGTAACGATGTGCCCAGTTTTGCGGAGGCGCTTCGACGCGTGCTGCGGCAGGACCCGGATGTGATATTGGTGGGCGAGCTGCGTGACCTGGAAACGATGGAGGCTGCGATTCGTGCGGCGGAAACGGGTCACCTTGTCTTTAGCACCGTTCATACCACCGGCTGTCAGGGCACGATAACCCGTATTATCGATGCTTTTCCACCCAATCAGCAGGAACAGATACGGGTACAGATATCCTCGAATCTGATAGCGGTAATGTCCCAGCAGTTATGCCCCAGGATAGATCGCAAGGGACGGGTAGCCGCTTATGAATTTATGGTGGTTACCGCGGCGATTTCCAATTTGATTCGCGAAAACAAGACCTACCGCATCGATTCCGCTATCCAGACGGGTAAAAAATTCGGCATGCAGTTGCTGGATGAGCATCTATGGGATTTGTATTCCCAGAAAATCATCGACAGAGAGGTGCTGCTGGAAAAGGCACATTATCCCGGAGAATTGGCGGAGAAGTTAGATCAAGAACATAAACTCCTGATGTCCAAAGCCCGCAGTAAGGATAGAGAAGAACTGTCTAAGCAGGCGATAAATAAGGAAGATATTATGCATCGATAAAACGGTGTACTTTCGTACTTTTTTCTTGAGCAACATCAGCCCTGAGGGGGTAAGAAGGTGGGAAGGTAAGAAAGTGGGAAGGTAAGAAGGTGGGAGGTAGGGAAAGTAACCAAAGGGGCGAGATTTGACCAGGAAAACGGCGAAAGTTAACAAACGGTAAGTCCGTTGGTAATAATAGTGTTTATATGGGGTTAATTTAACCGCCTTCAAGCCTGCTATTGAATAGCCCAGCCGGAAAAACTAGCCGATTGTTAATCGCTAAGGTATAATCAGTTGTAAGGGAAACTGTGTTGAAAGGTTGCTATTATGTCCAAAATGCTGGCCATTGAACAATTTAAGGGTCGTCCTTTGGGCCGGGTACTTATCAAAATGGGTAAGATTACTCGCGAAAAGGTCCATCAGGCCCTAAGCGTTCAGAAGAAATCCACCGCGGCAGTTCCCATCGGCCAGATATTAATCGATCTGGGATTTATTACCGAAAAGGATCTGAAGCTGGCGCTGGCCTTTCAATTGGGGATGTCTTATGTCAATCTAATGGACATGGAAATATCGCAGGAAGTGCTCGGCCAGATAACGGCACAAATGGCGATGACCTATCGGGTAGTACCGGTGGATTATGACGCTTCGAGCAAAACCCTGAGCATCGCCATGGATTCGTCGGATAATTTTCGGGCGACCGATGACCTGCGAACGCTTCTGGGCTTAAATATCAAAGCGCTGATAACGGACAAAGAGGCCCTGGAGCAGGTGCTTAACCGCCATTACAGTGATAAAAAAGAAAGTATCAATGAGCTGATCGGTGAGCTGACGGATGACAACTTCTTATCGGAGTTCGCGGATCGTGGTGAGAGCGTGGATTTGACCGAGCTGCGGGAAATGGCTGATTCCAATCCGGTCAAGCGTTTGTTGAATCTGGTACTATTGCAGGCCATCCGCGACAAGGCTTCGGATATTCATTTCGAGCCGTTCGAAGATGAATTCAAGATGCGGTATCGCATTGACGGGGTGCTCTATGAAATGGTGCCGCCGCCGCGTCATATTGCGGTGGCGATAAGTTCGCGTATCAAAGTTATGGCGAACCTGGACATCGCGGAAAGGCGCTTGCCGCAGGACGGCAGAATACCTCTGATGGTGCAGAACCATCCGGTGGATTTGCGGGTATCCGTATTGCCCACCTTATTTGGCGAAAGCGTAGTGCTTCGCGTGCTGGATCGCTCCCAGGTGCAACTGGATATCGAAAGGCTGGGGCTGCGTAAAAATGAAATTGATATCTTCCGCCGATTGATTAATAAACCCAACGGCATTGTTATCGTTACTGGTCCGACCGGCTCCGGAAAAACCACCACGCTATACTCAGCCTTGAGTGAGTTAAACACTATAGATCGCAAGCTTATTACCACGGAAGATCCGGTGGAATATGATATCGATGGTATCATTCAAGTCCAAATCAAGCCAGATATAGGGCTGACCTTTGCCCGCTGTTTGCGGAGCATATTGCGTCAGGATCCCGACGTGGTATTAGTGGGAGAGATCCGCGACCTGGAAACCGCCCAGATAGCAGTACAGGCGTCGTTGACGGGTCACATGGTATTTTCAACTCTGCACACCAATGACGCTCCTTCGTCAATAACCCGTTTGCTGGACCTGGGTCTGGAGCCGTTTTTGATTACCGCCACGCTGGAAGGAATTGTCGGCCAGCGTCTGACCCGGAAGATATGCGCCAATTGTAAAACGAGGTTCCAGCCGACCGAAGATATGTTAATGGAGCTGGACCTGACCGTGGAGCAGACCGCAGGGCGAGAATTTTATTATGGCAAAGGATGCGATTACTGCAATAACACGGGTTATCGGGGCCGAATGGGTATTTTCGAGATCATGGTATTGGATGATGAGATACGTGAAGGAATAATGAATCATTTATCCACCAATTTCCTGCGGGAGATGGCAATTCGCAAGGGTATGAGCACCCTGCGCGATTCCGGAATCCTGGCTATTTATGATGGCCAGACCACGGTGGAAGAAGTAGTAAAAGAAACCGTAGTTGAAGAAGTATAGGTGTAATAATGCCGACGTACCAATTTGAAGCAATGAATGCCCAGGGCGAGGAGGTCAAGGATGAGATCGAAGCGCTGAGCAGTGAGGAAGCGCTCGCCAAAATCCGCAATTTGGGATATTTTCCCACGAAGATCAAGGAAAAAGGGGCACGGCGGGCGCGGGCCAAGGCCGGTCCGAGAGCAACCACCGCCCGCAAGTCTCCTCGTCGCACGCGCGGCAGAGTAAGTGTTAAAAATTTAACCCAATTTACCCGCCAGATGAGTATCCTCCAGGACGCGGGTCTGCCGATCCTTCGCTCCCTGCGGATTCTGGAACAGCAGCAAAAAAAAGGCACGACCTTAAGAGCGGTAGCCGGGGCGGTCGCCGATGACGTGGAGGCAGGCTCAACTCTTTCGGAAGCGATGGCGAGATATCCCCGGACGTTTAATACCCTTTACTCCAGTATGATCGCCGCGGGGGAGGCGGGCGGTGTTCTCGATTTGATTTTAAGCCGTCTGGCCGAATTTATGGAAAAGTCCCAAAGGTTGAAGAGCAAAGTTATCTCCGCCATGGTTTACCCGGTCTTTGTAATGACGATCAGCTTTGGCATCGTCATGGGACTGATGGTGTACATTGTGCCGAAATTCAAAGATGTCTTTTCAGATATGGATACCAAGCTGCCGGCACCGACCCAGTTTTTGCTGAATACTTCAGAGTGGTTGCTGAAGAAATACGGCATTGTATATGTGATAGTAACACCGATAGCGTTATTGATACTTCTTAGAATAATAAGGTTTTTTAAGAAGGGCAGGTATGTAGTTGATTTTATCTCCATGCAGTTACCCGTTCTGGGCAAGATTTTATCCCGCACCAGTGTTTCGCGGTTCTCGCGTACCCTGGGTACCCTGATTTCGGCGGGCGTGCCGATCCTGGAGGCGCTCAACATTACGCGAGACACCGCCGGCAATGAAGTATTCCGCAAGGTACTCGGCGAGGTACATGACAGCATCCGCAAGGGCGAGAGCTTTTCCGAGCCGCTGCGTAAAAGCAAAATGTGCGACGCCCTGGTAGTCAATATGTTTGACGTCGGCGAGGAGACGGGCGATCTCGATAAGATGCTCGTCAAGATCGCGGACAACTATGATGAGGAAATAGACAACCGGGTGGCTGCGCTGGTATCGATGATGGAGCCGGCCCTGGTGATTATGCTGGGCGGGATTTGCGGTTTTATCGTTGTAGCACTATACATGCCCATGATTGAGCTGATCAAGAAATTCGGCAGCGGGTAATAACAAACAGGTTACTAATAAAAAAATTAAAACCAAGAATACAGGGTGATATCATGAAAAAATCGCGAAAAGCCTTTACGCTGGTGGAGTTGCTGGTGGTGATCGGCATCATCGCCTTATTGGTCAGCATCGTTGTCCCGGCCCTCAATACCGCCAAGATGGTGGCCAAGAAAGCCGCCCTGAAAACCACTTTTCACACCCTCGAAACCGGCCTGGAACAATTCAAAACCGACATGGGTGCCTACCCAGAGTCTGCATACAGAGATCCAGCCATTACCCTAAATGGTAGCACTCTCGCCGGCTTCGTTGATATGGGTGCGCATCGGCTGGCAGAGGCCATGTTCGGCCTGGATCGGCTGGGATATCAACAAAATCATTGGTATCAAGTAAGTGATGGTACGGTCGGCACACCTGTTATACCTGCTGGTACACCAATAGATGGGACAGGTGGGGTAGCAAGGACAACCAAACGATGGGGGCCTTATGTCGCGGCGGAGAGTTTAAACGTGGGAACCATGAGTGACGTGCCTCGACCTGCCTCGGCAATACCCCCGGATCCTGCTGTTTGGGCAAACCCCAATCCGGTTATCCTGGATGATTTAAATCCATTAACCACCCGGCCGATTCTTTATTACCGGTCCAATCCCAATGGCAATCTGATCCCTGCAATTTATAACTATACCGATAACAGCTATACCACTACCATGTCTATTACTGACATTTTTGGTATGAGTTGGAGCCCAAACCAAAATAAACTGGATGCGAGTAAAATGAATCTGAAATGTTTTAATTATTATGTCTGGGACCAGAAGACCGGGTATTCTGCAACTAATAACCCTTTGGAAAAGATAAAATCTCCCTCCGCCCGGCCGTTTAATCGCGATTCCTATATCCTCATCAGTGCCGGGCCTGACAGCGATTTCGGCACGGAGGACGACATAACCAACTTCGAAAGGAACCGATAAATTGAGGCACAAGCGGCAAGCTGGGACGAATAAGCGCCGGCGGGCGTTCACCATGATCGAGATTATCGTGGTGATCACTATTATCTTGATCCTGCTGGCGGGGATGGTCAAACTGGGCGGCGTCGTCCGCAACAGCGCCATGGAGAAAAACACCAAGACTACCATCAGCCTCTTAAACACCGCCCTGCAGGAATACCAGACATCCCGCCAGGGACAAACTGATCTTTCTTTTCCCCCGGAACCCTACCAGATATGGTTTGTTACGGGGAGTGGTAATTTTTGGGATATTAATTATTTCGAGGCTTGTTGGCCTACAGGTATAGGGATCGTCTTTGATTTTGGCACTCACCAAACTCCGACGAATCTAACTTGGAAGGATTGGGCTTCACTTGACACCACACAGCAAACTGAGCGGATTACGGCGCGGGCGAGTATCGAGGTGCTGTACAACTGGCTTCAGGACGTGCCCGCCTGCCGCAAGATACTGGAAAAGATATCGGATATAGCCCGGACGAACGAAGATAACGATTACGTTCAGCGTTCCGGGCAGCAGATGCCGCTCCTCGAGGTCAACGACGCCTGGGGCCATCCGATCCGCTATCGCAATCACGGGGCGGGCAATTTCCCGGTACTGACCTCAGCCGGTCCGGACGGGCTGTTCGAGACCGCGGACGATATTATTTCCTCCGAATTTTAAGCCCGCTTAACGGCTGTCTGCCGGCGGGTGGGGGGGCAATCACCCGGCCACGCCGCCAGGGCAGTAAATATTTTCCTGCCAGGTGATTAACGCCCTAAATTACACCCTTAACAGATGGGCGAAACGGGATTTCAGCCGTATAATCTAATGGAGGCAAAAGAAGGTAAAAGCTATTATGGCAAACAGCCGTAAAAATCGCGGGTTTTCCCTGGTGGAGATGCTGGTGGTCGTCTCGATCATCGTGCTGATGCTGTCGTTGGCGATGCCCAACGCGGCGGAGCTAATCCGCTCCCAGAAGCTCAACTCCGCCGAGAACATGATCCGCGGCGCGATTTCGCAGGCCCGCTCCCACGCCGCCACCAACCAGCGCTACGCCGGCGTCCGCTTCCAGTTCGACCGCACCGGCTGGGAGAAAGGCAGGCAGTACCTCGTCCTCATCGAAAACCAGCCCATCGCCAGCAATACTTTCGTCGCTGTTCCCAACGTCAAACCCCTGCTCATGCCCGACGGCCTGGGCGTTATCTCCTTAGGCGTCAATAACGATAACATGCTTTTAGATAATGAAGCATCTCCAACAGGCATTCTTGGTTCAACAACTTTTTCCATCATTTTTTCACCGACGGGTCAAATTGTATTCAAGAATATTTACTTACATCCGAAAACTTGCCTGGATAAAACTATAAATCATTATCGAAGAGTAGAACTGCCTTCTAGTGACAATAGAAAAGCCCTGCTTTATTGTGATGAATTTATTCCTGATAGTTTTGAAACGGATCCGGATTTTCCAAATAGTATTCCTAATAAACTATGGTGTATAACAGAGTTGAGTACAGGCGGGTTGTATATGTATGAAACGGAGAAGATGCTGGCCGTGCCGGCGAATCTGCGGTGGTCGGAGTATGTAAGTAAGCTCACCCCTATGCTGATCAACGGTTACACCGGCCAGATTATCGAGGAAGTGTGGTAAAAGGCTAAACATGAAACCGGGAGCTAAAAATAACGGTTTTTCCCTGATGGAGGTGATGTTCGCGGTGGTAATCCTCACGCTGGGGATGATCTTCGTCTCCGCCCAGTTCCCGCTGGGCCTGGACATCTCCCGCCAGGCCGCCGAGACCACCACCAGCGCCATCGATACCCACAACGCCGTCAGTATGCTCAAACTCCACCTCGGCTCGCTGAATAGAACCACCTATTTCGGCCAGAATAACGTCCCTCCGAACAAGTATTATTTTATGAACACCACCTACATTCCTGTGACAAACTTCTTTCAACCCAATCAGCGGTTCGATCTCCGGGATTTTGTCATGGATGATCCGACGAGTTTGTATTTTCTCGCCGCACCAGCAGTCAGTTGGGATTATTTTAACATTACTCCTGCTTTGCCTAATTATTTAAAAACTGTTATTTCATACACTAACGGCGTTATCACTCAATACACTTTATCACCCCGCAACATCGGCCAGATTGTCTCGCCTCCTGTTGACGAATCGGATCGCGAAGTTCAGCAGATACTCAATGATAAAGGTATTACTCCTGCATCTAATTATGCGTTATATGAGCCAGCACTTGACGATGCGGTTTATAGTGTCGCCATGGAGCGGACCTATAGCTGGTGCGCCTTGTACCAGTGCCTGGACCCGCCTCCGGCCGGTGGGGGGGTAACTTTCCGCTTTTATATCTTTACCCTCCGCCGCAGCCGATTAAACAGCCGCTATGCCGTGCAGGATTATCCTGTCGGTTGGGCTATTGATCCCACTTTCGGGACCAACCCCAAGGCCCTGCTCGCAAATCAGGACCGCGTTTTCCCGGTGCCCTGGTACATAAATCTTGGGACAGATGCAGTAAACCCTGCCTCTCCTTTAATTGCTCTTGATCGATTTCCAGTAAATACACTCAGTATTCAGGCTCTTCTTCGTCCCGGAACTTTCCTGGTGGATGTTGCGAATGGATTTATTTATAGAGTTCAGGAAATTCAGACAAATGCCACCTATAACTCAACGATATATAATTATGTCGTGGTTTTGCGTGAACCAATTAAACAAAATACCAGTTTTCCTTTTCAGTATCTATCTTTGATTCCGCCGGATATTGTGGATAGATCGACAACGCCGCCAAGATTTGGCGACAATCAGCCGGTGGTTAATGTTACGCAGCAGGTGATACGGTTTTAAATTATGGATTGATAGATCATGACGCGAAGAAGCTTATATAATTTTGCCCGAGGAGGCCAGAGGAGCTTCCGCGGCGGTGCCAGCCTGGTGGAGATGATGGTCTCCATCGGCATTACCGTCGGGATGCTGGCGGCGGCGGGCGTCGTCTATAAAAGCGCCGGCGACGCGTCCGGCCAGGCCATGGCCAACAGCGTGATTATGGAGCAGTACCGCGCCCTCACCCGGCAGTTGAAAACCGACTTCACCGGCCTCCGCCCGGACATGCCGATGGCGATTATCTTCGAGGCGGATGCCTATGGCAATCGTTATGACCGCATCGTCTTTTTCGCCGACGGCGATTTCCAGGTGAATGATTATGGTACCCCGGATACAGTTTCCGCCAACCTGGCCCGGATATTTTACGGTCAATCGTCGGATGCCCCGCCAACCCCCGCCCACGCCCCAAGTCCCTCTCGTCAGATTCTGGCCCGAAAGTTCAATCTGATTACTTCCAATGAAAAAAACTGGAGAAATTTCTTTACGGTTTATACTGGACTACCAGTGCCGGGTTACGATTATTATCCTATTGATTACGCACTTTCCTTAGCAGACTGGAAAAACATGCCTTTTGATATTCCGGCACCAGTGACAATTGATTTCCTTGGTACGTACTTTATAGATAATCTGGCAAATAGCAATTATCGATATTCCATCATCCGCCGGCCGAATATTGATAGTATGGTCATGAATACCGGTTATGCAGGTTTGAATCGGCTTTACTTTCTGCCTGACGTCACCGATTTAAAAATCCAGCTCTGGTACGAAAATACCAATGCTTATGTCAACGGTCGCTGGTTTCCGGATTATTGGGATATATCACCACCACCATTACCACCATCACCGTTTGATAATATTGCTAGAAACTTAAGATTTGCCTTTTTCTGGAATGTATTAAATGCCCCGAATGCTGGACAAGTAATTGATATGGGTACCGAATGGTGGTCGGAGGATGCATTAAAAAATGTTTTTACCTGGCAGAACACCTGGCCGAAGGCGATTAAGTTTACCTTTACCCTTTACGACAAGAACCGGCATCACTACCCGCAGGGCCGGACCTTCAGCTATATTATTGACCTGCCGCCGCGGTAGTTAAAGACAGGTGATTTTTTATGAATATCCGCAAGCTAAAATTTCCGTTTAGCAGCGTCCGCCGCCGGGGCCGCCGGGGCAGCGCCATTCTTACCGCAATACTGCTCACGGTGCTGCTCTTTATCTTCGGGTTCGGCTTTCTCATTACCAGCCGGTCCCAGCGCGAGGTCGTCAGTTCCGTTGACACCTACAACGCCCTCGACGCTTCTATCCGCGCCGTCATCGATCAGATCAATATGGTCCTGATAACCGACCTCTTCGGAAATAATGATAAAAAGCTGCTCAATGCCACCTCCGCCGCTCCCGACAGCGATGAATACTGGGATTATCCCAAACATACGATAACTCTGGGTGCTAACCTATTCGAAGATCAAACAATCGATGCCGGCGGAGATGATATTTTAGGAACTGCGGATGATGGCCTGCCATATTTTGGAAAGATGGATGACGCCTGGCTGGCGGATCTGGAGCCGAGTATTGTGCCGGTGGAGTTCCAGCCGGCTAGTAATCCGACACATATTGCAAATGTTGCCGGTTTTGCCCATATCAGTGATATCTACGGCAGATTAGCCTACCTGTTTCAGGATAGTTATGATTTTGTTACCACTCATGCATTAAAAATAAATTATTGGGATTCCTATTCAATTGGCGACCGGATAAGTTTCCGCAATTTGCGGGCCTCGATTGTAAATCCTGCCGATCCTATCAGAATTGAAGGCGATCGCGCTGACGCCGACGGTGACGGCGTAGCCGATTCCCGCTGGGTCATTGTGCCGGACATCGTCGGCCCCCAGGGCCAGGAAATCTATACCGCCGTCCGCATCATCGACAACTGCGCCATGTTAAACATCAACACCGCCTATCGGGATCCGACAGGACTGGCTACTCCCGGACCTTGGGATGGTTCCCGGCTGGCGCATATTAATCTTGAAGGTATAAGATACACCTCGGAATTGGTGGGCGTGGCAGATTTTCAGAAAGAAAGATTTGGTACCGTAGCTAATATAACGGGATCACCATCGTTTCTCGATTACCCAAATGATTATGATAATGATGTAAAATATGATGATGACGTTGCCCAACGCGTATTAAATCCAGCCATCGTAAATATTTCAGGTGTGGATTATTACTTTTCTCCATTTGATATTTCTGATGAGCTGGAGCTCCGCAATCGCTTCTTTTTAACCTCTCCGGTAAATTGCCGGTTTGGTTATTATGATTATATTAATAGTATTCCCGTTTTATGGCAAAATACCTTTGATCCCTTACCAACTGGCTTAACTCCTGGAAGAAAATATCCCTATGGAACAAATATTACCGATACGATTGGTGCATGGTTTGATAAAGCGCAATATACGATCGGTTCACTACAGTATTATAACCGTCGTCATATAGCTACCACCTATAGTTTCGACCGGCTTATGGTGCCCTGGCAGGATATTACCAGCGCTATGCCGCCCATCTTAAGAAATAATCCCAACGGCTGGTACGCCTGGACAAAATGGGATCAGCCGCAACAGGATCAGTGGACGTATCGGCCGATTTGCGTTAATGATTACGACCTGGCCCATCCGACTTATGATCCCGTAAACTGGCCCACTAAGCCGACGCTCGAGCAGATAGCCGCGGCTATCTGGCTGGGCTTGCCGAATGACCCGGTGGCATTGAATGCCTTGCCGCAATTTTTTGGTTTTGTTGGCTGGACTCCCGAATTGATTCGAGAACGCCTGGCCTGCCAGATGGCGGCTAATCTGGCGGACTATATAGACAGCGATTACGTAGTTACCGATTTTAATCCCGGTGGGGGGGCGGATCATTACTATGGTTATGAGGCTGCGGCGGATCACCCCTATATCGCTCGACTCGGCGTTAGTAGGTATAATGATACCAGTGGTGGGCCTCCTGGTGTTCCTCATATACATTATGCCATTTCGATATTCTTCGATAAAGCCCCTGCCGCTGCTAGTGGATGGAAAATTAATGTAAACGGCACCACTACTCTTATCTTACCGGATATGGCTGCCGGTACTGTCCTTGTAGCGGATACTACTACACCTGGCACATTTGGATTTACCGGCGCTGATGGGGCAATTCCATTTATAACAGCCGGTTTTCAATTTACAGACGGTGATCGAATAGTATTGCTTGATCCTATGGGTCGTCCTTGTGATGTTCTTACCGTTGGCGGTGTGGCTGCCGTCCTCTCCGCTCCGCTGGTTGATGATCAAAGGTATGTCTATCATAGTAACTTAAGGGATGGTAAAACCATTGGTGATATAGGTACTTATCATATTGTCGCCTGGGACGTCGATGGCTTACCCGGTATTTGGCCAGGCCCGTTTACTCCCGCACCGTTAATAGGTCAGTTGTTAGTTCCCTCTCCGCCCGGGCCGGTAACCGCGGCTATCCAGGTCGGTCCTAAGGATAGTCCCTTAGTAACCTTGGGTGAATTTTGCAATGTTATCGCAGCCGGGGCGATGAATATCGGCGGCGTGTATCACAGTATGCAGGAGTGTTGGGATAATATTCTCGACGCCCCCGGCGCCGGCGGCGATATCGCGGTTACCGAGGTTGACAAAGGTCGCCTGGATATCACTAACGAGGCATTTGCCAATATAACCAGGTATCTAACGGTTTTCCATCCTTTCAGCGACAAGGTGGATAACGACGGCAACGGCCGCAACGATGATCCTGCCCATGATAATATAGATAATGACCACAATGGAATTACTGATACAGGTGATATTAATGAAACATTTGCCAATTACGGCGAGTTTACCGAGTTAGCGGTAGCCGGCCGAATCAATATCAATACCGCGCCCTGGTTTGTTATAGCCCAACTGCCCTGGGTACAGGATCCCGCTTTACCTGTCGCCGATCAGCTTAAACTGGCCCGGGCCATTGTCGCTTATCGGGATAAACAAGCAATTGACGGTCTGGTTGATTATAATCAAGGTGGGTCCCCGATTTCTCGCGGTTTGGGAATAAATCCAATATCGCCGCCAACGGTAAGGGAAAATTTGGGTTTTGCCAATATCGGGGAATTATTAAATATAACCAATAACCTGGCAAATACCTTCAACGATGCTGCTCATCTTCCTTACGATATCAGGAGTTACGGTAGGGATGAAGATCCTCCTGGTACTGCGAAGCATAATAATCAGGCGGGAGAAGCTCCGTTTTATTCTACCGATTCGGCAGCCAATGATTTAATGGAAAGAAATATCATCTTTCAGCGGATCAGCAATCTGGTGACGGTGCGGAGTGACGTGTTTACCGCTTACATTCTGGTTCGGGTGGGCCGCGCCGGTCCGCAGCGGCGGGTGATTGCCATCCTCGACCGCGGCAACGTCTTTGGGCCAACCGATACCCCCAAACTCGTCGCCCTCCATCCTGTGCCCGATCCCAGGTAATCGGTGGGGGGGCCGCCTCCGGCGGAGAAAGTAGATAGTTGAGAGGAGAAAGTAGAGCAGAATAAAGAAAATCTGCTTGCTTAAAACAAATTCTTTTTTCTGCTTAACAATTTCTTGATACAATTGCACAATCTTCGTTGCCAATGCATAACTTTTATCCCGTAATACATTCTTCCCATTATTCATTATTCTCTATTCATTATTCATTGTTTTTTCATTCCATCATTAATTGAGCGATTTCGTCGAGCACGTCGCTGGAGGCGCCGTCGTTAGCCAGGATGGAAAACGCCAGCCATCGGCCGGCATTGCTGCGGCAGTAACCGCTCAGACTCCTGGCACCGGCGATATAGCCGGTCTTGGCCAGCAGTCTGCCCTTATAGGTGGGGTCGTCGAACCGGTTATTGCGCTGGAGCGTGCCGGTCTGGGGCGTCGCCAGCGACCGGCGGTATATCTCTTCCGGGTACATATACGCCAGCACCGTGGTGATACAGCGGGCCGATAACCGATTTTCCCGGCTCAGGCCGCTGCCGTCGTCGATCTTGTAGCTGGCGGGGTCAATATTGAGCTTGTCGAGGAACGCCTGCACCGCCGTCCTGCCGGTCAGCCAGGAACCCTGCTGCCGGGGCAGACCGCTGGGGCTTTGATAATACGCTCCCAGCGTCTTGAACAGGCACTCCGCCGCCAGGTTCAGGCTCCGCTGGTTGCACGCCAGCAGCACGTCTTCCAAAGGCGTGCGGTAGATAAGCAGGACATCCATATTTTTCGGCAGCCGGCCGGCCTCATCGTACAGCCTTTGAATTATCAGCTTGCCGTCGAATCTTATATCATTACGGAGCAAATGTTCCGCCAGCACAAAGCCGCAAAATGCGCTGGGCCGATCTATCGCCACATTTATCGGCTCGACTAGCTCGATGCTGCACGTGCCGCGGAGGGTAATATTATTCGTGCCGTGGTCCCGGCTGGCACCCACGGCGGTTTTGCCGCCGGGAATGGTTTGGCAGCGGTTAGTTATGTTGACGTAGCCGGTATCCGGGGTAACATGGTAATTCGCGGCATTCATTGATGTTGATGGAGCAAAGGTAACATCCAGGCAATTGTCATTGAAATTCAAAGCGTCAACCTGGGCGGCGTACCAGGTATTGGCCTGCTCAATCGGCCAGGACGGGTGATAGCGCTCATCGTCGAATATGGTATTATCGATAATCAGTCCGCCGGCAAAATGGGTAATATTTCTTGACTTTAACTGCTCCAGGACATTATCAAATATATAGTAAATATCCACTCCCGCCTGCTGAGCAATTACCGGGTCACCCGTCAGCGGATCGCCCCCGGCAAAGATCGCCAGATTACTTTCATACAGGGCAAAGATCGTTTCGTAGGTAAAATCCTCGCCCAGCATATCCACCGCCGCGGCGGTAGTAATGAGCTTCATATTGCTGGCTGGGGTCAGGGCAGTATCGCAATTCCGTGAAAAGACGGTTTTGCCATCGGACAGATCTCTAAAATGTATGGAAAAATTAGTTTTACGTTTCTCGTACATCTCCAGCAGTTTATTTATCTGCTTAAGATTTTTCGAGGTTGGTATAGCATCGCCTGAAGAAAAACCATTAACGGATAACAAAAAAATCAGCACAAAAAATATTCTTTTCATCACCTGAATCTAACCTCACTATAAACTTATATAGATAGCAATATCCGGGAAAATACAAAATATTCATTCTACATTTTTTGGGGGGTTATTCAATTGGCATGTAGAAATATTCAATGAAACATAATATATATTATCGGACTAACGATTAGGATAAAATAAGCGTATTATTTGCTAAGTCTTTATAAGACATGATATTATATGCGTTTTACAACAACTTTATTTCTCGTGATTTATTGCGTAAATTTGTGATAAAATGATACAAAATTGTGTTTTTTTGACCAAATTTAATCAATTCTGGACAGTTTTTGACCTTCACCTTACAATAAAAAAAACGTTTTTTCCCCGGATAAAGACTGGATTGTCGGGCAGTCAAACACCCACAGAAAGTAAACAGATGCCAATAACTCCCATAAAATTTATACCTTTTTTTAAGGAGCGAATATGGGGTTCAGATCGTCTTAAATCACTTTATAACAAAAACTTACCCAAAGGGAAAATTATCGGCGAAAGCTGGGAGCTCGTCGATTTACCTCTCGATAAAAGCATCATCGACGGCGGTAAATTTTCCGGCATGAATATACGTAAACTATTACAGGAACACGGCCAGGCAATCGGATTTACATCAAGCCAAACGAAATTTCCCTTCGGTTTACTTATCAAATTTCTCGATACCGACCAGGCTTTAAGCGTTCAGGTGCATCCTGACGAAGCCGCCTGTAAACAGTTCCCACGCGCCCAGCCGAAAACCGAATGCTGGTACGTATTACATGCCCAGCCGAATGCGGTTATATACCGCGGCTTAAAGCCGTCTGTCAGCAGGGAAATGGTTAAAAAGGCAGTTGATAATAATTCAATTCAAAACCTATTAGAGGTTTATCCGGCTAAAAGGGGCGATTTTCATTTTCTGCCCGCTGGTACGGTACATGCCCTGGGAGCTGGTATTACTGTAGCGGAGATACAAACCCCCTCGGATACTACCTTTAGGTTGTATGACTGGGACCGAAGGGATAAAAACGGCCAATCACGCTTGTTACACGTCGAACAAGCTCTGGAAAGCATTCATTATACCGATAAGCAAAATTATAATGATGACCATAACACCCATACTGAGAATGAAATAGCAATTAAGCTGACAACGGCGGCAAAACAAATTGGGATTGTTCGAAAGCTTATCGATTGTCAGTATTTTAGTGTTATTCATGTCAGAACCGCCGGCCAGCCTGAAATTGCCTTTAAAACGCCATTTCCCATGATTATGATCGTAATAAGTGGATTGGGTAAAATCG
>Ga0068714_10002192_pt1 | contig 25905 bp, 22 predicted proteins | sample MTBNYHSulfiMetaG_FD_62988 | JGI IMG/M metagenome (GOLD analysis project Ga0068714, IMG submission 62988) | Enrichment culture microbial communities from rom New York Harbor, USA that are MTBE-degrading - MTBE-NYH (New York Harbor Sulfidogenic)... | ecosystem: Environmental > Aquatic > Marine >... | reverse complement strand
ATTACCGATGTCGTCGCCACCAACGGCGTGATCCATGTCATCGACTCCGTTCTCCTCCCGCCTCAGTAAACCAGGCACTGGATTTCTGGAGAAATGGAACTCGCAATTTGAACTAAGAATTGTAAGCTGATATAACACCCAACAAAGAGGCTGCCAGGACTGGCAGCCTCTTTTTCTTTCATTTTGAATGGGTCTTCTAACCCTTTGAAACAAACCACCGGTAACTAAAAGCTTGTCTGTATTATCCGACAACAAACTTTCCAAAAGAGAAATATAAACTTTTAAGATGGGTTTTTGTTGGCGCCTTGATTTTCGCGCAGATACTATATAATTAATTCAACATTTTTATTGGTTTGCTTGTGAAAATTCCCTGAACCTTTAACCTATGGGGGGTCTGTCTGCCGGGTTTATCGCATTCACGGCTGACACGGGTATGGATTCATGTTTTGATGGATAAACTTTCCGGAGGACGATCATGGACGCAGCCAACCCTTCACCCGAGTCCTGGTATCTGTACCGTGATAACCAGCGAATGGGGCCGTACACCTTTAACCAGATGGTCGAGTTCTGGCAGCAGGGCAGGCTTTCCCCGGCTGACCCGGTGTGGTGCCCCTCGTTGAATGAGTGGACCCCGGCCGGGCAGTTGGATTGGGGCCAAAGCCCGCTCCCCGCGGTGGAGCCGCTTCCCCTGCCCCCTCAAGCTGCTGTTCAATCCGCTCCGCAGGCACGGGAAACCCGGCAGGCGCAGCAAAAGAAGCGTGGCTGCGCGCCGGGTGTGCTGGTCACCACTCTTGTGCTGGCGGGGCTGTGTGTGCTGGTAGCCGGAGGATATACCGCTTATAAGTGGTGGAATGCGCGGGAAAACAGGACTGAACTGGGCGGTTTCATCGCCGGCCAGGAGGGCGGCTTCACCCACGAGGAGATTTCCATTGTTTCCCTGCCGGGTGCGGAGTATGCCGCGGTGCCGGTGATGGTGTACCGGGTAGAGGACGAATCCCCGGCTCTGTATGATGGCACAAGCGCTCACTCCCCGAAATACACGCTGGATGGCGAACTGAACCGGATCAACGGCGTGTTGGAGATCACTCTGCCGCTGTCCGACTCGGCCCGCCAGTTCCTCAACGACACCGGGTCCAACCCGGCGCAGCTGGCGGTGGTTCTGCAGGAGGAAGGTTTCTCGCCTTCCACCAATCAGGAACAGCCGGTGGTCAACCGCCTCCCCGCAGCGGTTGATCTGGCTGCCGGGACGATCACCGCCAGGATGGACTTCTCAGGGAAACCATTGGGTCTGGCGCCCGCTTCCGCCAGGCTGGCCAGCCCGCGCGAGCGCCCGCGCCCGCAAACCCTGGCGGAACCGGTTTTTCGAGCCAGCGTGCAGGTCTGGTCCTGGGAGGGCTGGAATTACGCCGAGTCCGAGCATTTCCTGTTATCCTGGCACCTGCTGCGCGGGTGTGATCCGGATGTGGTCCGGCAAATGGCCAACCTGCTTGAAATCCAGTTGGATTTTATGGAAAATGAGCTGGGATTCAGCCTGGCAGGGCGCACCTCCTGGCCGGTTGAGGTCTATCTGTTCGATATCAACGAGTGGGGCTTTTTCTCCGCCAGCAAGTTCAGTCGCAATTGGAGCACAATGACCTTCAACGCTGCCTACCTGCGCGATCCGGCCACCTACAACCAGAACCTCACCGAACTGGCCGTGACCGCCGGGCACGAATTGTTCCATCTGGTTCAGACTCTCTACAACCCGCAATATTCCATCCAGATCGCCCACCCCTGGGCGGCCAAACCGTACTGGTGGCTGGATGAAGCTGCTTCTACCTGGTATGAGCCGGTATCCATCGGAAACCCCGCTTACCTGCCGCCCAACGCGGCCATCCACACCAATTTTGTGCAAACACCGCTCTTTTTCCCAAAGACCGAGGGTAGACTGCCCCAGGATCACGGCTATGGTGCCAGTCTGTTTCTGAACTACCTGACCCAGAAGCATGGCGCCGGTCTGGTGCGGGAGATCTACGAGCAGGCCCGCGACCACGCCCAGGCGCAGACCGGCGGCGAGGCGCTGGAGATGGCACTCCGGGCCCGTGGGAGCAGTGTTTCGAGCCTGTGGCCGGAGTTCCTGGCGACCTATTTTCTGCGCCCTGAACAGATTTCCCCCGCCCTTTCGACCGCCAGCCAGTACAACCAGATCCGCCTCACCACCCAGGCCAAAAATGAAGATGTGCGCCTCTATTTCACCGATCCCAAGGGCAAGACCAGGATCACTGCCAGTGACGGCTGGTGGAATAAGGGCCAGCCGCCAGCTGCGGAGGTTGCTTACAACCTCAGCAATCTCTCGGCAGAAATTTTCTTCCTCAGCCTGTATGCCGATGCCTCCAGCGGGGGGATCCTTGACCGTCCCAGCATTTTAAAAATTTCCTTGACCGGAAGCGGAGACCACACCGGTGCGCTGGTGTACGCCCTCTCTCCCGGTCAGAATCTCAACACCGCGGTCCCTATCGCGGGGCCGTCCAAACCGCTGGCTTTTCAGGCCGGGGGGATGTTGGCCGTGGATGTGGAGAACTTCGGCATCGGCCAGCAATACGACCGGGTGGCGGTGATCGTGTTCAACAACAACCCTTCCTACACCGAGAAGACCACCGAGCCGGCCGCCCTCCTGATCAGCTACGGCGTGCCTACAGTTCAGGCGGCGCTTCCGACCTCAGGACCGCCTGCGCAGATTGACACGGATGAGATTGATTGGGAGGACATGCTGGCCGCCCTGCCCGTCCTGGCAGCACAGCGCCGCTGGCCCGCGCCGGGCGGCTGCGGCACCAGCCCGGAGGGCTACGAGCTGTGTACCGAGCTTGACAGCAACACCCTCAAGCTGGTGGCCGTCTCCCGCTGCATGACAGATATTGGCGAGTTCCGTGAGAACGCCATTGTGACGGCCAGTGTGCTGGGGCAGGGAGTGGTCTCCAGTGAGCTTTCGTGGTACGAGGACCAGCCTGTCACCCAGACCGTGGTGGCGGGTCTGCCGGCCTGGTACATTGAGAGTGAGAACGGCACCGATCTGTATGTCGAGCTGGAGAACGGGTATGGTTTCCTGGTCTCTTACCTCAACCCGCTGCCTGAAGACCCGTCCTGCCCGATCAGCTACCCGGATGAAATTTACCCCGTGGCCGAGGCCTTTTACCAGGTCCTCTCCGAACGCGGCCTGACCCGCTGAGCGGCGGTTAATTCCCCTCTGGATAATCCATGAGACGCCCCGGCTGGGGCGTCTCTACATTTCATATTCCACCATGTAACATTTATATGTCATTCTTAGGCCCGTAGGACCGAAGAATCTCTACGCAACTTCCCGGTGTACCAGAGATCCTTCAGCCGCTGGCGCGTCTTCAGGATGACATACGAGGTAGGTGTGGCAGTCTACCGTCAGTTATCCCATGAAACCTTTGCGTCCTTAGCGGCTTTGCGTGGGATGGTTTTAGTCAGTATGTAGGTTGGGTAGAGGGCGAAGCCCGAAACCCAACAATTGCCAACAAGAATGAAACAATGTCGCAAAAGGGAATCGTTGGGTTGAACGCAGTGAAACCCATCCCACAATATCTCACCCCTGGCCGCGGGCGCGCTTGCGCTCCAGCAGGCGCTTGGAGAGCTTCAGACGGAAATGGTCGCCGCGCTCGCGTTCGTCCAGCGCCGTCTGGATGAAGTCGCGCTCCCGCTTGAGGCGCGGGATGAGCAGGTTCTCGAGGGCGTTCAGCCGCCGTGAGGTGCGCTGGATCTCATCCACCAGGCGCTTCAGCCGCAGCTCGCTGTCGGCCAGGGCGATGATCGCCTCCACCTCGGCCTCGAAATGGTCGGCGGCCTCATCAATGGTCAGCGAGGTGCCGGTCACGGCGTAGCCCCGGCTGTGGAACGAGCGTGCCACGCCGCGGTGGGCGAAGGTGGGCACCTTAACCCCCATCACGTTCTTGCTGTCAATGGTCAGCGGCAGCGATTTCATCCCCGCCAGTGCCGCGGACTGCACGGCTTCTGGTCCAGCGGCCGCTTCAGCCCGCGCCAGGGCGGCCGAGGCCTGCCCAGCCAGGCTCTGCACCTTTTCTGTGTTATCGATCACCGTTCCCGCTACTCGCATGATCTCGTGCATCAGCACGGTGCGCTTTTCCTCCAGCAGTTCGTGGCCGTGTTCGGCCAGCTCCAGCTGGGATTTGCGGGCTAATAATTCGGTGCGGGTGGTGGAAGGCTTAGAATCCATCGGGGTTTCTCGTCAATCCTCTGAAGTATGGCCGTATTCTTCCAGCATATCGCTGGGGATGCGTTTCAGCAAGGCTGAGGGCAGCCCTGCGAACAGGTCCCAGGCCAGGTCGAGGGTCTCGTTGATGGCGCGGTTCTTGCTGCCCTGGCCGATGAATTCCTCCTCGAAGCGCCGGGTGAAATCCATGATGCGTTTGTCCTGCGGCGAGAGGGCTGATTCACCGACAATTGTCACCAGGCGGCGCAGGCTGCGCCCCTCGGCGTACAGGGCATACAACTGGTCGGCCACCGCGCGGTGGTCCTCGCGGGTATGCCCAGAACCGATGGCGCTGTTCATCACCCGCGACAGGGAGGGCATCACGTCTATCGGCGGGTAAATGCCCTGGCGGTGCAGCTCGCGGTTGAGGACGATCTGCCCTTCGGTGATGTAGCCGGTCAGGTCGGGAATGGGGTGGGTGATGTCGTCATCGGGCATGGTCAGCATGATCAGTTGGGTGATCGAGCCTTTTGAGCAGTTCAGGCGGCCGGCGCGCTCAAACAGGCCGGCCAGGTCAGAGTACATATGGCCGGGGTAGCCCCGCCTTCCGGGGACTTCCTCGCGGGCAGCCGCCACCTCGCGGAGTGCCTCGCAGTAGTTGGTCATGTCGGTCATGATTACCAGCACGTGCCTGTTGTGGGTGAAGGCCAGATATTCGGCGGTGGTCAGAGCGGCCTGGGCGGTCAGCAGGCGCTCGATGGTGGGGTCGTCAGCCCGGTTCAGGAACACTACCGTCCGCTCCAGCGCGCCTGACGAGCGGAACTGGTCCAGGAAGAAAGCGATCTCACGCTGGGTGGCACCAATGGCGGCGAACACCACCGAGAACGGCTCCTCGCCCTCTGCGCCGCTGATCACCCGGGCCTGGTTGACGATCTGGGCGGCCAGCTCGTTGCCGGGCAGCCCGGCACCGGTGAAGATCGGTAACTTCTGGCCGCGGGCCACGGTGTTCAGCCCGTCCAGGGCCGAGATGCCGGTCTGGATGAACTCGCGCGGTTCCACCCGGGCGGCCGGGTTGATCGGCAGGCCGTAGATGTCCATCATCGTTTCGGGGATGATGGGCGGCCCGCCGTCCAGGGGCTTGCCGGAGCCGTTCAGGATGCGTCCCAGCATGGAGAGCGACACCCCCAGCTGGCCGACGTGCCCGGTGAATCGCACCCGGGTGCGTGCCAGGTCCAACCCATCGGTGCCCACAAATACCTGTACCAGACAGGTCTGGCCGTCTACTTCCAGCACGCGTCCCATGCGCAGCGCGCCGTCCGGGGCGATGATCTCCACCATTTCGTTGTAGGCCACCTGGTTGACGCGTTCAATGGTCAGCAAGGGGCCGTTGATCTGGGTGATAGTGCGGTATTCGCGGGTAAACAGGGTGGGTTGGACTTTGGATTCGGTCATGGTTGTTCGATTTGGATACCTAATTCAGAAAAATCCTGGTGGATCTCAGACAATAGCGCTTTCAAATAAGAAACCGCTTCGTCAATTGGGGCGGACTTCATCCGCCCGATAGACTCGACCACCGGCAGCTGCATGATTTCGCGGAGTGGGGTGCCGGACGCCAGCGCTTCCCGGGTGAGGGTGTGGAAGGCCAGGATCAGTTTGAGCATCCAGAAGGATTTCTCCAACGGGGAAAAGCGGTCTACTGGGTCAAGGGCCGACTGCTGCATCAGGTCCTCCCGAAGCATGCGCGCCAATGCCAGAATTTCTTGCTGGTTCTCGGAGAGCGCGTCCTTGCCGACCAGCTGCACGATCTGCAGCAGCTCTTCTTCACTGCTCAACAGGCTCATCGCTTCCTGGATTAACCTCGGCCATTCCTCGCCGGCCCTTTCGGTGTACCAGTCCACAAAGTCATACAGCGAATAGCTCTGGATCCAGTTGATGGCCGGAAAGTGGCGCTGGCGCGAGAGTTCGTAATCCAGTGCCCAAAACGCCCCGGCAACCCGCATTGAGCTCTGGGTGATCGGTTCGGAAAAATCGCCACCCGGAGGAGAGACCGCGCCGATCAGGGAGATCGAACCGACCCGTTCTCCCTCCGCCGGGTCGCCCGGCACAGTGGCCCGCCCGGTGCGCTCGTAGAAGCCGGAGATGCGCGAGGCCAGATAGGCAGGGTAGCCTTCCTCGCCGGGGATCTCCTCCAGTCGGCCAGAAATCTCGCGCAGCGCCTCGCCCCAGCGCGAAGTGGAATCCGCAAGGATCAGCACATCATAGCCCATGTCGCGGTAGTACTCGGCGATGGTCATTCCGGTATAGATACTCGCCTCGCGGGCGGCCACTGGCATATTGGAGGTGTTGGCAATCAGCACGGTGCGGTTCATCAGGTTCTCGCCGCTGCGGGGGTCTTCGAGATGGGGGAACTCCTCCAGCACCATGGCCATCTCGTTGCCGCGCTCGCCGCACCCCACGTAGATCACAATGTCTACATCCGACCAGCGCGCCAGGGACTGCATGGTGGCGGTTTTCCCGGTGCCGAAGCCGCCGGGGATGATCGCCGAGCCGCCCTTAGCGACCGGGAAGAACAGGTCGATAATCCGCGTGCCGGTCAGCAGCGGTTCGCGGGGATCAATCCGCCGCAGCACGGGGCGGGGCTCCCGCACCGGCCAGCGCTGCATCATCGTCAGCGCCTCAACCTGCCCATCCGGCGTCTCCAGCAGGGCAATTGGCTCGGTGACGGTGAACTCGCCGCTGTAAATCTCCTTCAGGCTCCCGCTCCGCCCCGGTGGGACCATCACGCGATGTTCCACCGTGCTGGACTCTCGCACCCGTCCCAGCAGGCTGCCGGGAACCACCTCGTCGCCGGGCTCGCGGCAGGGTTCAAAGCGCCAGCGGGCCGTCCGCGACAGCGGCTTGATGGCGGTGCCGCGCTCGAGGAAAGCCCCGTCACACGCTTCCAGAGCATACAGCGGGCGCTGCAGCCCATCAAACACCTGGTTGACCAATCCTGGGCCAAGCTCAACCACCAAAGGGAAACCGGAGGCCCACACTGGTTCGCCAATCTCGACGCCTGAAGTGTCTTCGTGCACCTGGATGACGCAGGTCTGGCCGGATAAGCGGATCACTTCGCCGATCAGCCGCTCCCGTCCAACGTAAACCACATCGTGCAGCCGGATCTGCTTCAGCCCGCGCGCGCTGACCACCGGTCCAGAGATGCGTACAATGCTGCCGTCCGGGGTGTTTTGCTCAGTCATGGTTGTTTCCTTTAAAAGTGATGTGGACGCCGATGGCGCGCTGCACCATTTCTTCGATGCGCTGCTGGCGTTCGCTGGTCCGGCTGCGGGCTGTCGGACCCAGGCGGGCAGGTGGCGGGCCGCCGGGGATACCAATCAGGTACAGGTTGTCGGAGGCGTTCACCCGCCGGATGAAATGGGGGTCCACACCGGATAGCAGCCCTTCATCGATGGCAATCAGGGCGGGTTCGGCGTCTAATAGCCAGGATTTAATCAAATCTTGGGCTCGCTCCGGGGTTTCTACCCCGTACGCTTCCACGCCGGCCAGATGGAACCCGGCCACCAGTGAGGGATGGGTGATGACCATTAAATGACTCATACGGCAAATTCCAGGTTTTCCTCAATCAGTTTCGGATCCAGCTTGAGGGCTGCGCCCCGCGAGATCCACAGCAAGTTGCTGATTTCATTGATTTTCAGCGCCAGGTATCCCAGCGGCACACCAATCCCCAACTGGTCCCGCTGGATTTGCTTCGTCAGCCAGCTCAGGCGGTAGTGCCGCAGCTGCACCTCAAACTCGCTCACCAGTCCGCTGCGTTGGTATACCTCCAGCCCCGCCTGAAGCGCTTTACCGTAGGTGGATTCTTGTACGAGATTGACGGCATCCTGGTAGCTGTCCTGCTGTGCCAGTTCTTCCAGTGCTTCCAACGGCAGGCTGCCCGGTGGGACAAACAGCTCGCGGATTGGGTGGGGTAGATTCTTGCGCTCCACGGGGTGGTTGACGTAGCGCAGAGCGGTGATCAGATTGACAAGGTCAGCCTCCAGCTCCAGGCTGGCTTTTAAAACGGCCGCGTCTGGCGGTGGTTTGCGCAGGGCGTTTTGGACAAGCCGGAAGTACCATTTTTCGAGGGCCAGTTCCATCTCGGAGACCGGCGCGTTGGGCGATTTTCCCTGCAGCTCCAGCAGGGGTTGGGCAAAGGGCAGCCCCAATGAGACCAGCAGATTGATCATCTCTCGCGGGCTTTCCTCCTTTGCTAACCGCTTGAGGATACTTTCGGGAATTTCTCCCACCGGCAGCAGCGCTGGGAAGATCTCATCAGCTAAAAAATTTTGTGAAAGCCCGCGCAAAATGGCCTTCAGGTTGTGCAGGTCATAGCGCATCACCCATAGCTTAAGGTTGTCTTGCGCTGAACCGGAGTAGAATGTCCGTAGTTTGCGCAGGGTCTCCAGCAGGTCCTGCCGCAGGGCTTCCTGCACACATACCACGCCGCTGGTGTAGGTCAAAGCAGTTTCTACCGCCTGCTGGTAAGGCGTTTTCGAAAGCGCGGCGATCAGACTGGGCGGATTCTTTAGTTTTGTCAGGGCTTCAAGCTCCTCGCGGGTCAGCAGGCGGGATTTCATCGCGCGCACGCGCGGATTTCCATAGTCATATCCGGGCATGGCTCAGGCTTCTCCCACCTGTTTCCGCAACTGAGTGGTGATCTGCCGTTGAAGCTCTGGGATGGCCCGCTCCAGGCGCACTTCCAGCGTGTTGAGGACCCACACCTTTTCGTCTTCGCTGGCAGCGTTTACACCGCCCCATGTGTGCAGGTTGTAAAAGATTTCCACCTGTTCCGGTAGCCCTTGCCGCTGGGCCTCAATCAGGCCGCGGTCGCGCGGGTCTGCCAGCAGGTGAACCGCTTCGCCGGGCCGCAGCGATGGCTCAAGCGCGTGGAGCGCTTCCTCGATCAGCCGGGAGAGCAGTTCCGGGTAATGCTGACCAGCGCGCGCTTCTGAAAGGTGTTCCCGCGCGTCTTCAATTGCCGCGTTGACCTGTTCCAGAAAGGCGTTTTCTGTGATGTGCAGCGCTTCTAACCGGGCATGTTGCAAAATGCTGGCCTGTTCCCGGTGGGCATGGGGCAGCGCTTCCGAATCCGCTTGAACTGCGATCTGCTCTGCTTCCTGTTGGGCTTCCGCTAAGATACGCCGGGCCTCCTCCTGCGCTTTTCGCTGGATATCTGCGATCTGTGCCTGGACTTCCTCCCGGATGCCTGCCAGTATGGCATCCAGCCCCATCTTACCCTCCGCCTCCACCGATCAACATCATAGCAGCCACCGCGAACCCCAGTATGACCATGGTCTCCGGGATGGCGACCAGGATGATGATTGATCCAATCAATTCAGGCTTCTCGGTCAGCGCCCCCACGCCTGCAGTTCCAATCCGAGATTGGGCAATGCTGGTAGCAATGGCTGTGATTCCAATTGCCAGTCCAGCTCCGAGTGCAATCAAACCAGTTTCCATAATGTTCTCCTTGTGATGATAAGATATCGTTGTCCCAATTGTTTGATAAAAAGGACTTTTTGTGGCCCGGATCTATCGTGAGTCCGGGGATGAGTGACTGCGGAAAGGCGTGTACGGCCGCCCGCCGCCCTCGTAGAATTTTCGGAAGAATTCCACGTAATGCAAACGCATGCTGTGAATGGTGGGGCTGAACGCGCCCATGGCCAGGTTTAATGCGTGGATCAATACCGCCACCAGCGCGCCGACCACCAGGTTGCCGAGCATGCCTCCCAGGTCATTGGCGACTTTTGCCAGATAAACCGAGGCCAGGCCAATGGCGGCGATCCGCATATAAGAGAGGATATTGCCGATCACGCCCACAAACTCGATTGGCCCCACCACGATACCGGCCTTGCCCATCGAGGTTCCCAACAGCACCACTCCCACAATGATTACCGCGATGGAGGGTGAGGTCAGGCTTTTGGGCAGCAGATTGGCCAGAGTGCCGGTCAGTAGAAAAAGCCCCACCAGGCCTACCAGCATCCCGCCCCGTTCCAACAAATGGCTGCGGTTGTGGTGGACAGCCGCCTGCCAGATCCCCAGCACCAAACCCAGCATGGTGTGGATGGCTCCCACGGCGACGAAGGATAAGATCAGCCCCATCATGTTCTCCGGACTGGCGCGGTCCATCCAAATCGGCCGCAACCCCAGGGCCTCGCCCAGTGTGCCAAAAGCTTCGCCATACAGGGCCCCGAAAACCATCGACCAGACCGCGCCGATCCGCAGGATCTTGAGGATGTCGCTCAGGAACCCGCTTTGCATCCGGCGGCCCAGCGCCAGGCACAACACCAGCAGCACCGCCCCATAGCCGATATCTCCCAGCATCATCCCGAAGAACACCGGCAAGAACAAGGCCATCAGCCCACTGGGATCGATATCTTCATACAGCGGAACCGCCCGCAGCCGCACCAGCCTTTCAAAGGGGCGCACCAGCCTGGTGTTTTCCATCGCTACCGGGGCGAGCTTGCGGGTCTCCGGGGTCATCTCCAGCGCGCTCACGAATATGCGGCTGCCTATCTCAGCCTCCAGGGAGCTTTTGAGCGCCTCGTAATCCCGCGCGGGCACCCAGCCGTAGATGATAAACGTGTGCTCTGTTTCGCCAAAACGCGAAAGCACTTCTACTTCATCCAGGGTGTCTTCCAGCATCAGCAGCCAGTGGTTCAGCTTTGGACACCATTCCGCGGCCAATTCTTCAAAGCGCCGCTCAATTTCCTCGATTTCCAGGGGGATGGTCTCCAGGCGCTGGTTGAGGGCTTCCAGAGACCGCTGCGGCGGCAGGTGGCTGAATTCGGCTGGCAGGTTGAGCTGGGAGACGTCTTTCTGCCCCAACAGGGTTTCGATTTCGGAAGCATACGCCCGCGGGCAGACGATCATCATGGCCTGGGTGTTCTCGTCGACACTGGCGGCCACAAACTCGGCTTTGCTGCGGGTGATCTCGAGGACGCGCTTACTGATCCAGTCCAGGGTGTTGATATGCGAGACGTCGATCAACACCCCGATGGTGGCGTTCCCCGGCTGGTTGGCTGAATCGGGCACCATGGGCAGCAGTTTCTTTAGGGTGGTGATATAGCGCGGCAGGATCTCCTGCTCGGATTCCAGCTCGCGGCGCGCCAGGTTTAGCTCCTGCACGCGCGGCGACAGGGTGTTGATCTGGGCGCGGATCTCGCGTGGTGCAATATCTGACAGCGAGTCCGCGGGCGCGGCCTGTTCGCAGCCCAGAGTCTGGATCAACCCTTGAATCTGGGTGATCAGGTAGCGGGAATCTTCCTGGCCCTTTTGAGTCTCTGGATTGATTGAAAACTCCTGGATCGGCGCGTCTGGGATGTTGTGAATATTGTCGATCTGCAAGGTTCCAATCTGGTGCAGCTTGCGGACTGCCCGCTGCAGGTCGCCGCGGATCCCCACAATTTGCACCCGGGTCATTTCAAGGATCATGATTTTTCCTTTCCGGACGATACTCCAAGGACATACCCTGCTGCGAATTCCACGGCAGCCTTCCTGTGCGCGTTGGCACTCTGGCGGATCTCTTCGGCGCGTAGTTTTGCTTCTTCAATCAGAGTTTGCGCCTCCGCTCTGCTGCCGGCGATGAGGTGCTCGTATTTTAGCTGTCTGATTTGTTGGTTAGCAGAATGGGCTTCTTTAAGGATCGCCCTGGCCTGCGCTTCGGCCTGGCGGATTACCTGGTTGGCCTGGGCGCGGGCGTCGGTAATCTGGCGCGCTGTTTCTTCTTCTACCTGGCGGACGAGATCCAGGTTGGATAGTGGGGTTGGTGAAACTGCGGTTGCCATCGTCAGACGATCCTTCCATACTGATGTGTAAAAGGAAGTGAGAGCTGTCCGTTCATTCGTGTGTATGTATTGCGGGAAAAACGAAGCAGCAAACATAAGCCAGTAAAAACATACATTAGCATAATAGTACAAATTTCATTTCAGAACAAGAGAAATCTGTGTGGAGTTTTGGCTTAAGACACATTTTCCGCCAGGCTGCGGCGCGTATTGCCTGCTATCTTTTGTATAAAAAGTGGTATGTATAATCTTTGTATTAATAATCTTTAGATTAATTTATACAAAAATGATACAATAAGTGAAATTAGAGAACAGGAACCTTCAAATCTATGGAAAACAAAAAAACTATTATGCAGGGAAAAATTGTCCTCGTAACCGGCGCGACCGACGGCATTGGCAAAATCACCGCCCGCGAACTGGCAAAGATGGGCGCGACAACGGTCATTGCCGGGCGCAACCCGGAAAAGACCTCCCGCACGGTAATCGAGATCCGCGAAGCCAGCGCGAATCCCAACGTGGATTTGCTGGTGGGTGATCTTTCGTCTCAGGCAGATGTTCGCCGGGTGGCAGCTGAATTCGTCCAGCGCTACGACCGGCTGGATGTGCTGGTCAACAATGCCGGCGCTTATTTCATGAAGCGGGCTGAAAGCGTGGATGGAATTGAGATGACCTTTGCCCTCAACCATCTGGGTTATTTCTTGCTGACCCACCTGCTGCTGGACGCGTTGAAGGCTGGCAGCCCCGCGCGGATCGTCAATGTTTCCTCTGCCGCGCACCTTGGCGCCAGGATGAACCTCAACGACCTGGAAATGAAGAGCGGCTTCTCCGGGTGGGGAGCTTATGCCCAATCCAAGCTGGCTAATCTGTTGTTCACCTATGAACTCTCCAGACAGCTCGAAGGCCAGAAAATCACGGTGAACGCCTTGCATCCAGGGTTTGTGGACACAAACTTTGGCGTGAGCAACGGCGGTCTGGGCGGCATGCTCATTTCTCTGGCTCAGAAAGTTGGCGCAATTTCCCCTGAAGAAGGCGCCCAAACCTCCATTTGTCTGGCTTCCTCACCAGAGGTGGAGGGCATCAGTGGTAAGTATTTCAGTAAGAATAAAGTGGTTGGTTCCTCTCGGATATCACAAGATCAGGACCTGGCACGGGCGCTCTGGGAACGCAGCCTTGAGCTGACCGGGCTGGCCGAACGGCAGACGGCCTCCCGTTAAGTATGCAGATGCAGACCAAAAACTCCTCCATTTGATTGGTCACAGCAAGGACAGCCTCCAGCAAATTCGCTGGAGGCTCGTTCTTTTTTTAAGTGATTTCAGGAAAGGAAACTGTGGTCAAGTGGAAAGCAGGCTACACCATCAACTCTCCACGCAGCACAGTGACAGCCAGCCCGCCCAGAATAACCCGGTCTTCTTGCATGCGCACGCGCAGCTCACCGCCGCGCTCGGAGGCCTGGTAAGCCGCAAAAACGGCTTTTTCCATTTTGTCCGCCCAGTACGGCCCCAGGTAACAATGCGCCGATCCGGTCACCGGGTCTTCATCGATCCCGCTGTGGGGTACAAAGACCCGCGAGATAAAGTCGTACCCGGGGTGTTTGGAGGCGGCTGTTACAATGAACAGGTGAGAGGGGATATCGCGCAGGGTGAAGAAATCTGGCTGGAGGCTGCGGACGATGTCTTCATCTTCCACCTCGATCAGGTAATCCTGGTCATTCTGCCAGGAGAGATACGGTCGCACCCCAAGCGCTTTGAGGATACGCTCGGGAATTTCTGCAGGCTGGACAGATTTGGCTGGAAAATTGAGCTCGATCCGTTGGCCAACTTTTCTGGCCGTTAACAGGCCGCTGAGGGTGTGGAACTGCGCGGTTGTTTCCGGGCTTAACCGCCCGGTTTCCCAGAGGATGTGGGCGGTGGCCAGGGTGGCGTGGCCGCACAAGGGCACTTCCACGGTTGGGGTGAACCAGCGTAGGTGATACCCTTCCCCTTCAGGCAGCAGGAAGGCGGTTTCCGAGAGGTTCATCTCGCGGGCTACAGCTTGCATCCAGGCTGCCGGGCGGGGTGTTTCCAGCAGGCATACCGCGGCCGGGTTGCCGCGGAAAGCCTCACCGGTGAACGCGTCAACCTGATAAATTGGGATGGTCTTATCCATGGCGTTTCCTGTTTCTAAATGGTTTGCTTCCATTTTAGCACGAAGCAGGCCGAGCCGGGGTGCGGATTAACGCGATTCAGTCTCCGGTCGGGCGTTCGTAAACCCGGTAGCGGCGCATGGGCTGCACACCCAGCTTGAGCAGAGCGTTGTTCATCCGGTCATTCGTCTCCAGCACATAGTTGACTTCAACCCGCAGGCTCTCAGAGAAGATGGCTTCATAGGTCGCCCGGTACAGCAGGGTGTCGATGGCTTTCCCCTGATATTCGGGGAGTACCCCCAGAGCCCACATGCGGTACTGGGTCAGACGGCGCAGACCGGTCAGCAGTCTGAGCCAGCCGAAGGGCAGCAGCCGCCCGTTCAACCCGCGCAGCAGGCAGTTGACATCCGGCAGAGACATGGCGAACCCAATCGGCCGCCCGCCGGAATCCTCGGCGATCAGCAGGACAGCCGGGTTGACAATCGTTTTCAGGTCGCGGGCCAGGGCGCGGGCTTCCGGCTCGGTGACCGGGTAGAAGCCCCAGTTGTCCGAGATGGACTGGTTGGCCATTTCAAGCATTACCAGCACTTCCTGCTCCAGGTTCTTCATGTCCACCGGGCGAACCCGCACCCCGTAGCGTTTCTGGATGATATCGGTCAGGGTCAGGTAGCGCTCCGGGAAGGTGTAGCCCTTGCGGGCATCGGCTTCATAGACCAGCAGGTCCATCGCTTTTTGCAGCCCGAAGTCCGCCAGCTGGTCGTTGTAGTAAGGAGGATTGTAGGGCGCCAGGATGACAGGCGGTGGACTGAACCCTTCCACCACCAGTCCCCATTCCTGAGAGGCAAAGCTCCACGGGCCGCGCATGGTCTTCATCCCCCGCCGCGCCAGCCAGTCAGCGGCTGCTTCAAGCAGCAACCGGGAAGCTTCAGAGTTATCCACGCATTCATAAGAGCCAAAAAGCCCGATTGGCTGCCCCCAGTGCTCCAGCGCGAGCCGGTCGGTGAAGGCTGAAATCCGCCCGATCACTTTGCCGTGATCTTCCACCAGGAACAGGGTGTACTCGCAGTGCTCCAGCATAGGGTTCTTGCGGGGGTCAAATTGGGCCCACTGCTCGCTGCGCAGCGGCGCGACCCAGTTGGGGTCGCCGCGGTACAGGTCGTAGGGCAGCCGGATAAAGGCACGTAAATCGGCTTTCGATTGGACAGGACGCAGCTTCATGATACTCTCCAGGGTGCGGTGGAATGGATGTTACCAGCATAGCGGATGCGAGCCAAAATTACAAGCGCCACTCGCTGCCGGGTTAAAGGCCGGACAGGAGTTATTGTGGGGATATTCAAACTTAAAACATCCTCCCCGGACAGCAGTGCTGTCCGGGGAGGATTGCTATCAGTCTTCTTTTTGGAACCGCCACACCGCCAGGCCAAAACAGCCCGCTGCCCAGGCCAGCAGCACCGCCGCGGGGAGCAGGACAGAGTTTGTTCCCTGACCGCGGATCAGGATGTTCTGAAAGCCAGTCATGGCGTGCGCGCTGGGCATCCAGCGCCCGATGGCGGCGAATGTGCGCCCGACCCCTTCCAGCGGGAACCAGGCCCCGCCCAGCGCCGAGAACAGGAACATACCCGCCATAGCGTACAGGATGACCTGGTCTTCACCCTTCGCCAGGGTGCCGATCAGCATTCCCAGGCTGGCGGCCCAAAGTGCCAGTGCGCTCAGGACGATCAGGGTTGCCAGTGGCTGGCGCAGGTAGTCCGCTTCGAAGACAAACTGGCCGGCCAGCACCAGGATCAGCCCCTGCAGGAAGCTGACCGCGAACATCGCCAGTAGGTGCCCGGCGATCACCTCTGCCCGGCTCATCGAAGTGGTCAGCAGGCGCGGCAGGCAGCCGTTCTGGCGCTCCAGCACCAGCAGCATGGCGCTGTTGATCAACCCAAAGACCGCAAACTGCACAATCATCCCTGGCGAAGCCTGGTTGAAGGGATTATCGCCGGCCGGCGCGGTGTTCTGGCTGTCTCCCTGCGCTTTTTCGATGGTGAACCCCAGCGCGGGCGCCGCCCAGGCGCGGCTGGCGGCTTCGGCTGCTTGCTGCAGAGTGGCAGTATCCACAGCAGCCCCTCCAGAGTGGATCAGATCGGCGGCCAGCCGCGCGGTTTCTGAGGCGCTCAGGGCACGCACCACCGCGGCCCGGATAGCCTGTTCTGCCATCGATCCAGACGAGGTAGCCCGGTCTGCCAGCAGGTCGAGATAAATTACTTCTCCGTCCAGGTTTTTCTCGCTGAAACCGGCCGGGATGGTCAGGACAGCCGCAAGCTTTCCGTTCTGCACCAGCTGACCGGCCTGCTCAGCTGTGGTTTCCTCCAGCCGCAGGACTTCGGAGCGCTCCAGGTCCGCGCGCAGGGCGGTGCTGAGAGTGCCGCCCTCATCCAGATTGATCCAGCCCACCACCAGACGCGGGTCTTCGGGTTGGCTCATCTGGCCATACGCGAAACCCATGAAGAGGGTGAACACCAGCGGCATCAGCACCAGGAAAAGCAGAGATTTTTTATCCCGTAAAATTTGTTTGATATCTTTGAGAGCCAGTTCAATACTGCGCATGTTATTTCTCCAACTGATTGAATCATGATTGCTTTTGATACCGGGTTGCCCTGCCATCAGGCCAGCCGCCTGCGGAACAGCGCGGCGCCTATGGCAAAGAACGCCAGTCCCATCCCGGCCAGTACCAGCACCGTGAGCAGTACCTCAGCGGGCGCGGCGCCAGCCAGCGCCAGCTTCCAACCGCGCATGGCCCAACCCTGGGGTACAAACAGAGTTACAGTGTTGAAAGCTTTGGGCAGGTTCGCCATACCGGCGGTGAATAACCCGCCCATCATACCCATGCCGCTGATGACGCCGCCGATCACCGGGCCGGATTGGCGCAGGCTCTGCATGCCCGAGAGCAGCAGGATGCCAAACCCGGTGCTGGCCAGCGAAAGGCTGGAGACCAGCAGCGCCACCGTGGCCGGGCGGCCCCAGTTGATCCCGAAAATGAGGGCCGAGGCTGCCAGCAAGACCACAGCCTGGACAAGAACCATTACGAACACCGCGCTGAATTTTCCCAGCAGGATCAGCGCGCGGGGAGCCGGAGTGGTGAACAAACGCGCCAGGGTGCCTTCTTCCTGCTCGCGCAGGATGGATTGGGCCGCGGAGGCGCCAGTGAAGAAGTTGAAAAAGATCACCATGCCGGCCATGGTCGCGCCCAGGATGGTCTTTATCGGGTCTTCGCTGGCCTGTCCGCCGGCGGCCGGGCGTCTGACGGCCAGGATGGGCTGCCCGCTGTGGTGCAGGTTCCGCTGCAGTTCAGCGTACCAGGCGGCGTATGCTGCGGTTGCGTCCTGCAGGTCGGCGCTGTTGACAGCCACCCCGGCCTGTTGGACCTGTTCGGAGATCACTTCTGAGGCAATCCGCGCCCCGGAAATACCGTCCACAAACAGCCGCACCAGATCAGCCAGCACGGCGGGTCCAATCGAGAGGGTGGGGTCCTGCACCAGGGTCAGGCTGGCTGGATGGTCGGCGGACAGCAGCGCGTCCGAAAAATCCGCGGGCACGATCAGCGCCACCCCGGCTTCACGCTGGTCAACCGCCGCGCGCGCTGTCGTTTCATCCTGCATCTCCCGCGCTACCAGCCAATCGGGCATGCTTTCTTCCTGCAGGTAGCCCACCAGCAGTTCACCCAGGCGGGGGTTGTCCCCGGTTGGGCGGTCGTGGTTCACAATAACTATGTTCAGGTCCGGCAGGTCGTTTCCGCCCTCTCCTCCGGCTAACCCCCCGAAGGCAAAATAGATCAATCCGGTGATCAACAGCGGCGCGGCGAACATCATGCCAACCGCGAACAGGCTGCGGAAAGATTGGGTCAGGTCTTTCAGGGCGATATCCAATATTTTCATCCGATTCTCCTTTATTCCTTTACAGACCTAATCCCGCAGCGCGCGGCCGGTGAGGTGCAGGAAAACCGCTTCCAGGTTTGGCTCGCGGATATTTACACCGGTGATGCGCACGTTGGCCTGGCTGGCCGCTTCGAACAGGCGCGGCAGGGCGGCGTTGCTGTCCTGCACCAGGGTCTGGATGGCGCCATTTTCACGGCTGACCTTGCTGACACCGGGCAGGTTTTCCCAGGCCCGCACCGCGATGTCTGGATCGGTGTTGACGGTTAAGTCCATCCGGGTTTGCTCGCCGATCAACTGGATCAATTCCGCGTATGTCCCGATGGCGATGATCTGCCCGTGGTCCATGATGGCGATATGGTCGGAAAGTTCTTCGGCTTCTTCCATATAATGGGTGGTGTACAGCACGGTCATTCCCTGCTGGTTGAGGGCTTTGACGCTGTCGAGGATATGGCGCCGGCTCTGGGGGTCAATGCCCACCGTTGGCTCATCCATGATCACCACCCGGGGGTGGTGCAGCAGGGCGGCGCCAATATTCACCCGGCGTTTCATCCCACCGGAGAAGGTGCCGATCCGGTCTTTCTGGCGGTCTGCCAGTCCGGTCATTTCCAGAATTTCGGCTGCCCGGCGGCGCAGCTCAACCCCGCGCAGGCCGTACATTTTTCCCCAGAACATCAGGTTCTCATACGCGCTCAGGTCGGGGTACAGGGCGATCTCCTGCGGGACAACTCCCAGAGCGGTTTTGGCCGCCGTGGGTTCATCCTTGACTGAATAGCCGCTGATGGCCGCGTCTCCGGCGGTCGGTTCCAGCAGCCCGGCCAGCATCGATATGGTGGTGCTTTTTCCGGCTCCGTTGGGTCCCAGCAGGCTGAAGATTTCGCCGGGTTGGACGGTGAAGCTCACGCCGCGCACGGCTTCCAACTTGCCGAAGTTCTTGCGCAGCCCGTTGACCTCGATTGCGTTGGTTTCAGTCTTCATCTTTCACCTCGTGTTCTTTTCCCACCAGGCTCGCCAGAGCGGTGCAGAACAATCCAATCGCCAGCAAGGGGATCTGCTCGGCAGCCGTCTGGACTTTCAGAATGTTGAGTACAATCACAGCCACGGCCATCGCCATCCCAATGGCTTTCAGTGCCAGGGTAACAATTTCATTCAGGTTTTCTTTGGTTTCCATTTTCTGCTTTCCTTCTTGCTAATTTCACTTTTTCAGGCGTCTTGCAGTTTTGCCAGCGCCACACAGAACAGACCTATTCCCAACATTACGATCAGGTCTTCGGGTCGGGTTTTACCCAGGGCATTGAGCGCCAGCACAGCGGCGGGCATTGCCAGCCCGACGGCGTTGAAGGCGAGTTTTACAATTTTTTGAATATCTTTTTCTGTTTTCATCTTTTCCTCAAATGGTTTTTAGGTTGATCTGTTACCAGTATAGGACGCGCTATAAGATTTGCCATCGGTCTACCGGCCAGCGCGGGCCTGTACGTCCGTACACTGTACCTCCGGACGATGATAGAAGCGATGACCCAATGTATAATCATCACAGGGAAAAAATCATGAAAACTCTGAAAAGCTTGCAACAATGGATGAAAACCGCGCGGGAGAAATCGCGCGCGGAAACGCGAACGGAACTGCCGTTTTTCTGGATCTTAACCGTTGTTCTGGTGGGGATTGCCGCGGCGTCTGTGTTTCAGTCCCCGGAATTACAGCAGCCAGTCCGGTTGGTTCCCTTTCTGGGACTGATGGCAGTCCATCTTGGCCTGCACTGGATCAGCCCGCTCATCAGCACTTCGGAGAAGCTCGTCTTTCCCTATCTGGTGCTGCAGGGTGGCCTGGCGTTGATCATTGCCCTCATGTCGCCGGTATACATGATCGGTTTTGGCCTGTATGCCGCGCTGATCGGGCAGGCGGTTGGTATATTACGAAACAACATCAGAACCTCGGCGGCCGCGGTGCTGATGTTCCTGGCGCTTTCAGCATTCAGTGTGGCTTATAATGACGGCCTGCGCGCTGTTCTGACATGGGGCGCGATTTCACTGCCTACCACCGTCTTTGTGGTGGTGTATGTGGTGCTGTACACCCGGCAGTCAGAAGCCAGAGCCCACGCTCAGAATTTACTGGTGGAATTAGAAGCCGCCAACCGCCAGATCGAAGCGCTGACCCTGGCATCGGAACGCCAGCGAATGGCCCGCGAGCTGCACGATACCCTGGCGCAGGGCCTGGCCGGGTTGATCCTCCAGCTGGACGCGGCCGACTCACACCTGGAAAAGGGAAATCCCGAACGCGCGCAAGCGATTATTGCCCAGGCCATGGAACGCGCCCGCAGTACCCTGGCTGATTCTCGGCGGGTGATCGATGATCTGCGGTCTTCCCCAACATCCTTTTCGGATCTGCAAACCGCAGTCCGGAAGGAAGTGGACCGTTTCACCCTGTCTGCCGGAATTTCCTGTGACTTGCGGGTTGACCTGCCCCAAAGTGTGCCAGAGCCAACTCGGGAGTATGTCCTGCGTTTTGTCTCTGAATGCCTCACCAACATTGTCCGGCACGCTGAAGCCCGTGAAGCGCGGGTTGCCCTGCGTGTGGAGGGGGAGGAATTGATTGCGGAAGTAGAGGACGATGGCTGTGGGTTTGACCCTGAAACCGCCGTTGGGCGGACTGGCCATTACGGGCTGCTGGGGATGCAGGAACGGGCCCGCCAGACGGGTGGTACGCTGCACATTGACAGCGCGCCGGGTAAGGGCGCCCGCCTGGCGCTGTGCCTGCCGTTGGGTATGATGCGCGACTGAATACCGGTTGGAAAAGGATTGAGGAAATATGCCTGAAAAAATTGCGGTGCTGATCGCGGATGACCATGCCATTGTGCGGGACGGGCTGCGCCTGATCCTGGAGACCGAAGATGATCTGGAGGTGGTGGCAGAGGCCGCGGATGGCGCAGAGGCGGTCCGTCTGGCCCTTGAATTGCGCCCTGATGTGGTGCTGATGGACCTGCGCATGCCGGGCATGGATGGGTTGGCCGCTATCCAGCGCTTAAAGGACACCGCGCCGGAGCTGGCGGTAGTCATCCTGACCACTTATAACGAAGATGATCTGATGCTGCACGGGTTGAAGGCCGGGGCCAGGGGCTATCTGCTCAAGGATACCGCCCGCGCGGTGCTGTTTGACACCATCCGAGCCGCTGCCCAGGGGCGCACCCTGCTCAGTCCGGAGGTCCTGGCTCGCGTCCTGGCGGCGCAGGGTGAACCGGCGGCTGAATCGCAGGAGTCCGAAAACGCGGCCGCGCTGACAGACCGTGAGTTGGAGGTGCTGCGGGCTGCCGCCCGCGGGGACCGCAGCAAAGAAATTGCCCGCGATCTGGGAATCACCGAACGGACGGTGAAGGCCCACCTCACCAGCATCTACAACAAACTGGGGGTCGATTCGCGGGCCAGCGCGGTTGCTGCGGCAGCCCATCACGGCCTGCTGGCGCTGGACGAGCTGGATTAGGGCGTGCTGCCAGCCACAATGAAGGTCAGGCCCTGCCCGTCCACGGTGCTCAGGCGCAGTGTCTCTCCGCTGACCTCGATGGTTTTTACTTTGCTGAAGATTTCCAGGTAGCGCTGCTGCTGGGAATTGACCGCCGGCTCGCAAACTGCTTCGGGCGCGCTGGGAGAGAGCAGAGTAAAGGTGGAACCATCATACGCATAGGGGGCTTCATACAATGTGCAGCCCGCGGAGCCGCTGAAGGTTCCGCTGGCTTTGACCGTCCCGCCCGGAATGATCAGGTTGATCTCGGCGCCGGGTAGGGGCGCGGTAACTTCCCCGTTTTCAGTAAAACCATCCAGCATCCAGGTGAAGCCTTCGGTGCTTTCAACTGCCGCTCCGGGCAGGCTGCCATACACCAGGGTTTCTCCCTGAATGGTGGTCAGTTCCAGTGTATCTCCTTCGATTTTGTATTTTGAAAGGTCATCCAGCCTTTGCAGCAGATGGTTTTCCTGCTGCTGGAAGGGCTCGGGTTTTACGCAGCCGATCTCATTCATCTTCAGTGTCAGGAGTTGCAGGTGGTCCCCGCCAGCCTCATAGGTGGCTGTAAAAGTCCTGCAGCCTGTGCTGCCGCGGATTGTGTCTTTTTTGAAATGCAGGGTTGGGGGCGTGCCTGGCAAGGGAGGAATCCCTGCCAACGCGCGCAGCGCCCAGGTGGTGCCGTCCAGGTCGGCCGGGTTCATGTCAAGCTGGAGTTCCCGGCGGAAAACAAGGATCGCGTCGCGGGCAGTGTTCTCCATTTCGAGGGTGTTGCGGTCCGCGAAGCGGATTTTATCCACCCCGGAGAGAATGTTTAGATAGGTTGTTTCCTGTTCCAGCACACCATCGGGAGAGAGGCAGCCCTCGGCAGTGCTGCTGATCTCCGGGATTTTAAACTTGTTTCCCTTAAGGGTATAGGAAGCTCCGTAGCGGTTGCAGCCCGCGAACCCTTCCAGAGAGCCGGTGGTAAATCGCAGTGTGATCCGTGTCCCGGCGAGCGGGTCCGCGCCGTTCAGGGAGGTCAGTGACCATTCGGTATTCTCGATATCGGCGGCCTGCATCCCCCCACAGGCGGAAATCAATCCCCAGATTAAAAGCAGGATCCAAACAGACAAAAGTTTGCGGCCGGTAGATTTCATTCTTCTCCAACAGGGTTTGGATGTTTTTCAATATATTATTAACGAATCAGCCTGCCTGAAGTTCCTGGGCATCTTATGGCAGGTCTTTTACGATATCCAGGAAGGCTTTCAGCGTGCCCCGGTACAACGCGCGCTCGAAGTAATTCCCGTGGGGGGATAATTTATCGTAGCCCTTTTTCGCCAGGACTTCCATCAGAGGCATGAGCTGGCGGGCGTAGTGCCGCATGCAGGTTTCGGGATGGATGCCGGGCCACGAATAACAGGTCACGGTCGTGCGGCGGTGCTTCGAGGGAATTACTTCCGGGACGGTGCGCTCCCAGTTGGGGTCATCTGGCTCAAAGACGTATTGGTCCAGGTTGCCCTGTGGGATACCTTCAATCCCCCGCACCACGGGCGGGTTGGCGTCCAGGGTGTACGGGTCAACTGCCAGGTCGACAATCACGGCGTGTTCCGGCAGCCAGGAGATCCATTCATTGGGGACGATGGGTTGGGAGGTGTCGCGGCGGTATGCGGCATCCACCAGGATATCGGTCTCCGTAAAGAGCTGCTTCATCAGGGTGGGGTTGGAAGTAGTCGCGCGGCCCACACTGGTGGCGATATTGCCGGCGCCATTTTCCCGGATGTGATCATTGTAGCGCTCGGTGTTGCCCAGTTTGATGGCGGCCGCGACAGCGTGTTTGCCCACCATACCGGTTCCCAGGATCAGGGTCCTCCAGGGGGTATTGTCTTTCCGCAGCAGAGTCCCGTAACGTGCTTCGAAGATATCAAAGGCCGCTTCCAGGCCGTTCCAGGCCACCGCCTTCATGTTTTCAATCAGGCGGAGGTTGGTGTCGTCGGTAATGCTGTCCAATGAGATGGCGTTGATCTTTTTTTGTTTGAGGAGCCGCACCCGCTTGGGCCGGGTGGGGAAATGCAGCATGGAGATCAGGCAGGCGCCGGGTTTGATGAGGTCGAAATCTTCGTTTTTGGGCGCGCGCAGCACCATGACATAATCCTGGGCGAAACATTCCTCCCGGCTGCACATGCGCACCCGCGGGTCTCCCACCCTATAAAGCTCTTCAGAAAATCCCAGGCGGGACCCATAGCCTTCTTCGATGCAGATGACAAACCCCAGCGCGAGCAGCTGGTTGATGAACTCTGGCAAAAAGATGCGTTTTTCTCCCGCTTCCTGCTTCATGCGTGGGAACCCGATGGTTCTGGCTTTTTTGATCATGGTTTAAAACTCCCTGTGATGAAAGTGTTGTGCTTTTGATGAGGCAACGATGGCAGCCGGCGCAGAAAACACGCGCCAATTGATTTGAAATCAGGCGGAATAACCGCTGCTTTGTGGTTAATCCGGAACAGAGATATTTGTTGCTGTGAACATTAATCCAGCGATGTTAATATCATATCAATACCACGCCCCGCGCGCAACCTCTCCGCCGGAATAGTGCCTGGTGGCTTACAGCGACACGGTTTGCTGGTCTCTTCAGCAGGGTAGGGCGAAAGGGTGGAACAGCACGCTGGAGTTTGTTGAGATTCCCCCCGCTCTGTAACCGGTCAGCAGCCAATCAACCTGCCCTGTCTTCACCGCGCCGGCGCCTGATATTGTGTCCGAAAGGGAAAGGTACGCTCCCTGGCGGGGAAAGAGGGGCGCGTTTACAGTGAACTTGCCGGGATAAGCGGCTGAGCTTTTTCACCTGTTGGGGTTCAGGATGACATTTGCTGGAGAAGGGTCAAGCGCCGGGCGGGAGGCTGCTGCGTCTGATTTATGCCTTCCTCGCCGGCACTAGCAGGGTGCGGCTAGCTGCGTGCAAAATCAGTTGGATCTGCTTTTGGATTTATCAAGATACATCAGGGCGTCCGCCTGTTTGAGGGTGTCTTTGAGGGGGCCTGGTGTGGCGCGCGATTCTCCGCCAATGGAGACCTTAATCGGATGTGGTGAAGGATATTCCTGATTCCTGGCATTTATTTGTTCCCTCAGGCGGGTAATGATCTGTTTGAGAACCTGTGGATCAGTTTCCGGCATCAGAATGGCGAACTCATCGCCGCCGATCCGGGCGATGATATCGTTCTCGCGCAGTGAGTTTGTGAGCACCTCGGCGGTGGTGATCAACTGTTGGTCTCCCGCCGCGTGCCCGAAGTGGTCGTTGATCTTTTTGAGGTTATCCATATCGATCATGATGAGCGATATGGGATAATGGCTGCTGGTTTCTAAGCGTCTGAGCTGGTCTTCAAAGAAAGTCCGGTTGTGGATCCCGGTCAGCGGATCGTGAGTGCTCAGGTAGCGCAGGTGTTCCACCTCATTGTGACGTTCGGTAATATCTCGGATGACACCAATCCCGCCGATAAACTGGTCGTCTTGATCCACCCGCGGGGTTACCGTACACAGGATATTGCGCTTCTGACCGTCGGGCCGCTGGATGGTCAATTCGTATGAGCTTTCGATCCCCTGGCGGCGGTTTTGGGTTTGGGAAAGCAGGATCTCAAGCTGCTTCGGATCCAGAAAATCGTGCCACCTGCGGCTACTCAGCGACGTGTGGGGTACACCCAGGATTTCACCGGCCGCGGGGTTGGTGTAAACGAAGTTCTCCTCCGTATCCACGATGATCACCCCTTCTCCCTGGCGCTCCACCATATCGCGGAACCGTTTTTCACTTTTTTGTAGGGCCAGCTCAGCGTGTTTGCGCTCTGTGATATCCTCGGCGACACCGATCACCCGGTAGAATTCGCCATTTTCGTCCAGCACCGGGTACTGCCGGCACGACAGCCAGTGCAGGGTGCCGTCCTGATGGCGGTAGCGGTACTCCTCAAAAAAAGGTTTCCTGCTTTCGTACAATTTGTTTTCGCTTTCACGTACTTTCTTCTGGTCGTCCGGATGGATATTTTTGTAATAGTAATCCGGAGAGCTGAAGCGCACTTCGTCATTGGTGGCTTCCATGTTTTGGATATTATCGTTGAGCCGCATGTAAAGCAACTGGCGGGTATTACGGTCGCGCAGCCAGTACACCTCACGGATGTTTTCGGAAACCTGGCGGAAGATCTTTTCCGATTCTCTTAAATTTTGTTCGGCTTTCTTTTGTTCAGCAATGTCAAACACAGTGCCGGTGATCCGCGCGGGCTGGCCGTTGGGCGTACGTCCGATTACTTTGCCCTTCAACAATATCCATCTCCAGTTTCCTTCCCGATCCATCACCCGGATTTCCCCGTGAATTTCAGGGGTTTGGCT
>Ga0068714_10002191_pt1 | contig 25909 bp, 24 predicted proteins | sample MTBNYHSulfiMetaG_FD_62988 | JGI IMG/M metagenome (GOLD analysis project Ga0068714, IMG submission 62988) | Enrichment culture microbial communities from rom New York Harbor, USA that are MTBE-degrading - MTBE-NYH (New York Harbor Sulfidogenic)... | ecosystem: Environmental > Aquatic > Marine >... | reverse complement strand
GGATGATCTACTCTCAGCACCGCCATATTCGCGCCGCGGCGCGTTCCGCCTTGAGCGATCTCGCCGAAAGCGTGGTCGTATACGCGCAGGAAGCCCACCGGACCAGTGGCCTGCCCGGAGGACGCCTTTACCAGCGAACCGCGCGGGCGCAAGTTGGAAAAGGAAAATCCGTTTCCTCCGCCAGTCTGCTGGATGAGGGCTGCGTCACGCAAAGTTTGAAAAATGCCGTCCGAGCGGCGCCCCATATCATCCGAAATCGGCAGGACAAAGCAAGCCGCCAGCTGACCCAAAGGCGTACCTGCGCCGGTGAAGGTTGGCGAATTGGGAAAGAATTTTCGCGAAACCAACAGATGATAGAAATCCACCGCGCGAGCTTGAATATCCTCTCTCCAGTTCTTCTCAACTTTGGCGATATGGTAGGCTACGCGCCAGAACATTTCTTCGGGTGTTTCTGAAAGCTGACCATTCTCACCCTTGCGAATATAGCGGCGGGTTAATACCTGATAGGCGTTCTGGCTCAGGTCTGCCTTGGGCAAACCCTTAGGCATTTTCGGGGTAGGCAGCGTTTTTAGATGACTGGTTTTCCTTGCGCCTGGCATGGTCAATCTCCTTCAGCGATTAACAAACGGTTAATCTCATCTTGAATGTCTTTGAGGTTAGTCAGCGGCAAATACACAATGGCATAGCGAATGTACGCGATCAGATCCAAGTTTTTCAATCCTTCAATGACCAGATCGCCGATCTGCCGGGAAGGGACTTCCAGCTTGTTCATCTGCTGCAGTTTGGCTTCCACTTCACCGGCTAAGCGTTCGATCTCTTCAGCGGGCACTGGTCTTTTGGCGCAGGAAATTCGGATGCCGCGGATGAGCTTGTCGCGGTCGAACTCTTCACGCGTGTTATCACGTTTGACGATCATTGGAGTAGCGCTTATGGCGCGTTCATACGTACTGAAGCGGTGGCTGCAATCCTCGCATACGCGCCGCCTGCGAATTCCTCCATGAGAATCATGCGTTGTGTCAATCACTCTATTGTTCTCGCTGTTGCAATGCGGACAGTACATGTTGGCTTCCTCCTGCTGTGATCTGCATGCATTCCCTTGAGGATGACTGTTTGGTTGTGCAGTGGGAATGAAAACCCCCATATCTAGGGGGTGTTAATTGAATATGACCTTTATGTGTGCATCATTGTAGCATAGCGGATATCGGGATTCAAGCTTTTTTACGAATATTTACCTTAAATATTGATGTTTTTTAATAATCTTTTCAGGGGAATTAAACCAAGAGACGTTTGGCGGGGTATGGGCAGGCAGAGTTACCCATACCCCGCATGTAAGGAGAAAAATTGGAGGGCTGATGATTGCTATTGCGAGCGGTTGCGCAAGAAAGCAGGCACTTCGATTTCTTCAGTGTTATAGATCTGGGACCCGAATTCTGCTAAACTGCGCTTGGAAGCATTCTCCTTATCATCATTCTTATTAATCGTGCTGTTCGATTTATTAATTGCCTCGGTGAAGCGTGTGCGCTGCATACGGTTGCGCATGCTGGTAGAATCAAAACCTGTGGCGATCACTGTAATGCGAATCTCATCACCCATTTCTGGATTGATGACAGCGCCGAATATCAGGTTGACATCTGGGTGTGCGGTTTCCTTGATTATGGCGGCAGCTTCATTGACTTCAAACAATCTCAGGTTGTTTCCGCCGGTAACATTGAACAGGATGCCATGCGCGCCGTCAATGGTGATATCCAATAGTTCACTGGAAATAGCCATCTCAGCAGCTTTGCGGGCGCGGTCTTCACCGGTCGCGCGACCCACGGCCATCAGGGCGGCACCGCCTTCAGACATGATGGTGCGCACATCTGCGAAGTCCAGGTTAATCAAACCGGGTACTGTAATTAATTCCGAAATACCCTGAATGCCTTGGCGCAGGACATCATCCGCAACCTTGAAGGCTTCATCCAGGGCTGCGCGTTTGTCCACAATTTGCAGCAGGCGATCATTGGGTATCACGATCAACGTGTCGGCCTGCTTTTTAAGATTCTGGATGCCGCTTTCGGCTGCTTGGCTGCGATGAGACCCTTCGAAAGTGAAAGGTCGGGTGACAACACCGATTGTAAGCGCATCAATCTCGCGTGCAATCTGAGAGATGATCGGCGCAGCGCCCGTGCCTGTTCCGCCGCCCATTCCGGCGGTAACGAACACCATATCCGCACCTTTTAAAACTGCATATAATTCATCCGCTGATTCCTCAGCGGCGCGTTTACCTATCTCCGGATTGCCGCCCGCGCCCAATCCGCGTGTGGACTTGTCACCGATGCGCACGCGTGTGGATGCATTGGACTGCATCAGTGCCTGCCCGTCTGTGTTGACAGCGATGAATTCGATGCCATGGATGCCCTCTGCAATCATACGGTTGACGGCATTACAGCCAGCGCCACCCACACCGACAACTTTGATGCGCGCGAAGGACTCTGCTTGGGGTTGTTGAATATTATCCATTCTTTCTCCTCTCTTTTTCATTGCAATTTTTATTCCTTTTTTTTCCTAAAACTTCCTAAGGTATTAACCGTTTGGCTAAATCTTTGATCCGATCCCACAGATCAAGAGGCAACGGAGGGGTCTTGGTGGCTTTGGGTGTGGTGGCTGCTTCCATCAGCAAAGCCCAATGCAATAAGCCTACGCTGGTGGAATATGCCGGAGAATATAGTTGATCTACCAAACCCAGAAGATTTTCTGGTTGGGCGATGCGCACCGGCAAACCCAGTACATCCGCAGCCAGGTGGCGGATGCCGGGCAGCAAGCTGGTTCCTCCCGTCAATACAACACCAGCTGGGAGCAAACCGTCATATCCGGAACGTTTGATTTCCTGTAAGACAAATCGGAAGATCTCTTCTACCCGCGCCTCAATAATGAAAGCCAGGTCTTTGCGATTCATTTGAACTGGATTATCTGAGCCAAAGGATCGCACACTGAATAACTCCTCGCTTCCGACCTCATCTTTTATGGCATGCCCATATCTTTTCTTGACTTCTTCAGCTTGGGTGAGAGAAAGGCGCAATCCATGAGCGATATCGGAAGTAATAAGGCTGCCTCCCACAGAAAGGACCATGGTGTGCCAAACATCGCTATTGATGTAAATCGCCAAATCTGTTGTACCTCCGCCTATATCACAGACCATTACCCCCAGTTGGCGTTCTGTTTCAGTAAGAACAACTTCGCCGGATGCCAAAGGATTCAGTACAAATTGCAGCACCTGAACTCCAGCCGAATCAGTTGCTTTTCGTATATTCTCCACTGTAGTTTCAGCTGCTGTTATTATGTGCGCTTCCACATCCAAGCGGTAACCATGCATGCCAACCGGTTGCGAGATGCCATCCTGTCCATCCACTGTGAAACCACGCTGTATGACGTGGATGACCTCGCGGTTGTGCGGGATTGCAACCGACTGAGCAGCTTCCAACGCACGGTTCACATCCGCCTGGCGTACGATTCCTCCATTAACTCCAGCAGTTCCCTTGCTATTAATGGATGAAACATGCGAGCCTGCCAGGCTGACCCAGGCTGAACGGATCTCATATCCTGATGAGCGTTGAGCTTTCTCTACAGCGCGCGCGATCGCAATGGTAGCGTTTTCTAAATCTACCATCACGCCCCGTTTCAATCCCCGTGAGGGTTCAATCCCCACGCCCATGATGCGCAATTGCCGATCATCTTCAACGCGTGCGACCAAGGTGCAGATCTTGGTGGTGCCGATATCAATGCCTACGATTGTCTGCTCATCCATCTTTCTCATCCATGCGATAAAAAGGAGCGTGCAGGAATTCCACACTTACCATTGAAGGCTGAATGCCTTCTTTTTCAAGATTGCGAACGATGGTTTCGTACATTACCATCTTCTCATTGATGTTTTCTAGTTTTTGTCCAACGAACACATCCCAGCCGCGGGAATCTTCCCAGCCCAATCCACGCTTTCGCTTGTAAAGCAGCGTTTGCTCGTCTGGCATCCAGGCATTCAATTGCAGCACACCCAGCAGCAGAGTGCTTTCAATATGTTTCAGTTGAGAGAAAAACACCAGATCTGAGAGACCAGGCTTTGAGATGTTCTTATCCTGGATGACTTTGATAACCTCTGATTTTTTCTGGTCGGCATCCAGCTGGTAGAGCGGCAGCGAATCAGCAGCAATGGTCAATAAATCACCATAGTTTCCTCGCGCCGGAATGAGATAACCTTCGCTATCCACCCACATCTCAGATTCCTTCATCTTCCAGGCAAACATGGGTTGACGCTCAATAACGGAAATGATCAATTTTCCGGGTAATAGTACTGATAAATGAACTTCCCGCAGTTCCGGATATTTAGAAGATACTTCGTCAATAATTTCTGCAGGAATGATTGCGAAAACATGCTTACCGCCGGCATTTACATGCGAGGAGACCTCCTTTTCATCCAGGCGCTGCAAACCAGAAATTTGAATTTCTGCAATTCGAAAAATGGGAGAGAACCAAGCCAGATATAACATATAAGATAGCACTCCAACTAAAAGGAAGCTGAGTATGCGCCATCCGGGTTTAAAACGCTTTTTTACCGCTGAAAATGGGTGGTCGTATTGATCGCCTCTATGTTGATCGGTTTTAAAACCAACTCCTGTATGTCGTTGAATGGCAGGCGACTGCAGCGCACGGTGGGCAGCCTTGCGAACGGTGCTTTGACTCTCCTGATTCAACTTGCGGCGAACGATTTCCGAACGACGCTGTGGATTGGTCTCTTCCATTTGTTTTTATTAATCTCCGTAAGTGCGTTTGCTTTTGTTGCGTTCCTTTTTCCGTTCGAGCGCCAGATTGACAAGCTCGTCGATCAAATCGGGATACGACAAACCACTGGCTTCCCACAGCTTGGGATACATGCTGATTGAGGTAAAGCCGGGAATCGTGTTTACTTCGTTGAGGAATAATTCTTCTTTTTCTTTATCAAGTAAAAAATCAACCCGCGCCATACCGGCGCAATCAATCGCTTGGTAAGTTCGCAAGGCAAGTTCTTGAACCTTGGCTGTCAATTCTCCGGATAAGGGAGCCGGGATAAGCAACTTTGACGTTCCGCTAAGATATTTCGCGTTATAGGAATAAAATTCCTCAGAAGGAATAATCTCGCCAGGTATGGATACTCTGGCAGACTCGTTTCCCAGAACGCTTACCTCGATCTCGCGAGCATTGATGCCACGCTCGATCAAAATGCGGCGGTCATAACGGGCAGCATCCATTAAACCTTCAATTAAATCCGAACGGTTCTTTGCTTTTGATATTCCGACAGATGATCCCAGATTGGCAGGTTTGACGAACAAAGGATACACAGCAATTTTTTCCGCCTTGGTAATGACAGCATCAATATCCGCTTCGATCTCCTTGCGTGTGCAGATGATCCAATCGGCAACCGGAATGTGATTAGCGCGCATGATATTCTTGAACACGCCTTTGTCCATTCCTAAAGAGGATCCTAAAACCCCTGCTCCGACATAGGCAATATCTGCCATTTCAAAGAAACCCTGCAGAGTGCCATCTTCTCCGAAAGTGCCATGTAGAACGGGAAAAACCGCATCCAGCACGGTCAAGGGAACTATTATTTCTTGTTTGCCTACAATGGATCGCTGATAAAGAATTGGGTTCTGGGGTTCTGGCAGCAAAAATACGCGGTACAGGTCATTAAAATCACCCTTCTGCATTGCTTCCAGAACATTTTCACCGGACCACCATGAACCATTGCAGTCAATTCCGATTTGGACGATTTCGTATTTTTGCCGATCCAATACGGATAATACCGAGCTTGAGGACATCATGGATACATCATGTTCTCCTGACCGTCCGCCAAAAATAACTGCGAGTTTTAACTTTCTGCTCATGCCTGCACCACCTTGGTTTGATTGGAAGACTGCAAGAAATCAGGCAATTCATCCCAGTCGCCGATCACCTCAATTTCGGGGATCAATGCAACCTTGAATTCATGTTCGACAGCGTTATATGCTATGGTCATTAAATCCAGTACGTCTTTCGCCTTAGCGCCGCCTTCGTTAATAATAAAATTTGCATGCTGGGGGCTGATCACCGCACCGCCGATCTTCTTGCCCTTCAATCCAACCACCTCAATTAACTGGCCGGCTTTTTGATGCGGTGGATTACGAAAAACAGAACCCATACTTGCCCCCGGTGGTTGTGTCTGCAGACGACGTTGGCGGTATGATTCCATACCCTGTTTTACCTGTTTAGCATCCCCGGGAGTGATTTCAAACCAGACGGAAAGGATGACCGCTTCATCAGCTTCGCGTTTGATGCGACTGGCACGGTAAGAATATTGCAGCTGGTCGCAAGACCATTCTGAGCAGCCTGTGATGTGATGAAGGACTTCTGCTTTGATCAAGTTGCTGCAGGTTTCCTTGCCGAAAGCACCAGCATTGCCATATACAGCTCCGCCAACGGTGCCAGGAATCGTCGCAGCCCACTCCATACCAGATAATCCGCGGTTAGCTAATTGTCTGGCGACATTCATCATCAATGCGCCTGATTCAGCCCAGACGGTCATTGGTTGAGTTTGCGTGTTGATCTTGATGTTGTGTGCATGATTTATCACCACAACCCCGCGCACACCTCTGTCGCTGATCAGCAGATTGGAACCGCTCCCTATTACTTTAAAAGGTATGGATAACTCCCAGAGTTTTGTGACAATCTCCGTCAAATGAGCAGCGGAATGGGCGATAAGAAGCGCATCAGCTGGTCCACCAACATTCATCGTGGAAAAATTTGCCATCCGAACGTTTTCCTGCAGCGCATCCCCGAATGATTCGTGTAATTGTTCAAGCACGTCTTTTCTCATTTGATATCTCCTGCAATCGCTTTAAAGTGTTCCGCAACCTCTTGGCTGATTTGATCTGCATCTCCGGCTGACAATACCAGCAAGACATCGTTCTTGCTTAAGTGGTCCTTCAAATATTGGGCTGCTGCGCGCAATGTTGGAATTTGGCGGACGTCTGGATGGGACATCAGGCGCACTACTTCCTGGGATGAAAAATCCTGCTTTTTCTCACGCGAGGCATAGATTTCAGTCACAATCAGATGATCACTGTCCTTAAAAGCCTGGCTGAAATCATTGATCAATTGTCTGGTACGGCTGTAAGTGTGCGGCTGCCAAACTACCCAGATGTTTTTATGAGGATACTGAGAGCGCGCAGCGGAGAGAGTGGAGCGGATTTCAGTAGGGTGATGCGCATAGTCGTCGATCACAATCAATCCATTCACTTCTGCGCGAATATCAAAGCGTCTGCCAGTTCCTGAGAATTTCTGCAAGGCTTCTTTTCCTTTTTCGACAGACCATCCCGATTGATGGATTACAGCCAGTGCTGCCGCCGCATTCAATGCATTATGGTGGCCGGGAAGTCGAAGTTGGATTTTCTCGATTACGGATACAGAGTCATTTTCAGATTGCATTCTCAGATCAAAACAAACGCCATAACCCTGTTTATGACGAATTTGGCGAACCTGGTAGGCTGCGTTATTCACAGTACCATAGTCTTTTATGATGATTCCTTTCTTATTCATGGATTGCATCAGTTCGATGGTAGCAGGATGATCTGCACAAGCGATCAAATTTCCATTTGGTTGAATGCGATCGCATAAATCAAGAAATGCTTGAAAATACTCAGATATGGTTGGGAAGCAATCTGGATGATCGTATTCGATATTTGTAACTACCAGTACTGCAGGGTTCAAGCCCAGGAACATGCGATCATATTCATCCGCTTCAATCACGAAATGCTCACCACTCCCTGCATGAGCGTTTCTGCCAAGATCCTTGATCTCTCCTCCTACTACGTAGGATGGATTCAAACCAAGATAACTGAGGCACCAAGCCAGCATGGCAGTAGTGGTTGTTTTTCCATGCGTGCCAGCCACAGCAATAACCTTTTGTGAGGCGGTCAATTCTCCCAAGAAATCCGCTCTTTTCAATACAGGAATCCCCTTTTGACGAGCTGCCTGAACCTCTTCGTTGGAATCGGGAATGGCCGAGGAGCGGATGAGGATGTGTGCGTCTTTGACATTATCAGGATGATGGCCGAGCTTGATCTCGACTCCCATTTTCTGCAATTCGCGAGCCATGGGAGATAAAACCAAATCAGAACCACTAACCTGGTGCCCTCTTTCAAGCAGCACGCGAGCAATGGGCGAAAGCCCTGTTCCTCCGATTCCAACAAAGTGATAATGACTCATTAGATAAACACCACCAGTACAAAAATAAAGGAAACAGCAATTGCGAAATATATTCCAGGTGCTACCAACCAATTGGGAGGAAGCAGAGGAATGATCTGCAGGGCTGTTTGACCGGCTGGCGTACCCGCAATTGGGGCCAGGACGAAAGAGAAGGGATAATTGGCTGCATGAATAAAGTACCAAATCGAACCACAAATCATATACCCATTGAAAGCGCCGATCACCAAACCCAATAAAGTATCCTGCAAACGATCTCGCATGAAACGCTGGTTTTGGACCAACATCGGCAGGTTGGGGGTCTGGTATCCGCAAAAAACAACCACCCCCAATACTACTGATTCGAAGGTAACGCGCGAGGTTACCGGACTGTTTTCAAGGAAGGAATCAATGACCGGTACGTATGTTTTTAGGACAGTAATAATGAATAGTGCCAGGAACACGCTGAAAGTAGCAATGACTTCTTTCGCCCAGCCACGGATAGCTCCAATCAAGGCAAAGATCACAATGAAAATGTAAAAAAGGACTGTAAGACTTACCATGCTTTTCCTCCTTCGATGTGTGATCCTAATGAGAGGATCAATTCCCCAATGCGGTTGGCTGCATCCGGTTTTGATAATTTCTGCATAGAGATATGCATTTGCTGCAGCGTGTCGGTGGATCCAAATAGCTCCCAAATTGTTGTTTCTAATTTATTTTGTAATTCATCATCCTTTATAATCCTGGCACCACCATGCTGCGCGAGAAAGGATGCGTTGTTTTGCTGGTACCGCCACGCATGGGGGTAGGGAACAAGAATTGCCGGGAGACCGAAGAAAGGCAGTTCTCCTAATGTTGAGGCGCCAGCACGGCAGACAGCCAGGTCGGCTGCGGCTAAGGCAGCCCCCATCTCATCATGAAGAAAAGCAAAAGGTTGATAGCGGTTGGCTAAATTCTGCGGTAAATCTTTCTTTGTCAATTGCGCTTCATTCCAATGATCTTCTCCACTGATGTGGATGACATGAAGCTTTTCCAGCAGTCTTGGAAGGATTTTTATCAGGGCATGATTGATCGAGCGAGCCCCTTTACTTCCTCCAAAGACCAGTAAGACCCTATCGGTTTCTGCAAATTTGAAAAAATCGCGACTATTACTTCTATTCCAGCGCTTAAGCTCTTCTCGGATGGGATATCCGCTGACGATCGTTCTATTTTGTGGAAGATATTGAAGCGATTGATGGCAGCATACTGCAATCCTGTCTGCCAAGCGGTTGATGACTTTTAACGCCAAACCGGGTTCGATATCGGGCACGAAAGCAACCGATGGAATATGCCTGCCCGCCAGTGCAACTGGCACACCCAGGTAACCTCCGGTTAGGAACATGGCATCGGGTTTAAAACGTGAAATTATTGCTTGCGCTTTACGCCAACCTCTCAATAGCTGCTCCAGGTTGTTTGGTAGTGCTTTGAATCCGACGCCATGCAATCCAGCTGCGGGGATTAATTGGTAAGCAACCTTATATTCCTTCAACAAGGTTTCCTCCATCCCGCTCTGGCTTCCGATCCACAGGACATCACTCACGCTATTTTTCAGCGCTTGCAGGACGGCTATGGCGGGGTACACTCCGCCGCCCGTCATTCCTGCGCAGATTAACAACCGCATTGAGGGGTCTCCCTTCTTCTTCATTATTTTTAATCGCTGTTACACGTCCAACATTCAAGACAATTCCTACACCAACTAAGACCATGGTCAAGTTGGAGCCGCCATAGCTGATAAATGGCAACGCGTTCCCTGCAAAAGGCAGTAAATTCACTAAAACGCTCATATTGATGAAAGCTTCGAGAAATATCCAAATGGTAATTCCTGCAGACAGCAATTGACCTAATAAATCGGGTGCATTTTTTGCAATGGTTAATCCACGCCAAAGAAAGACAACAAAAAGCAAAATGATTGCTACCGCACCCAATATGCCTGTCTCTTCTGCGATTACCGCAAAAATAGAATCTGTAGGTGCTACTGGCAACCCAGTGAACTTGGTATTAGCGCGTCCGATGCCAACTCCGAAGATTCCACCTCGTACAATTGCTTCGAACGAGCGTTTCAGGTGATATGAAGCAGTGGTCGGATCTTCAAGCCCTGCAATAAATGTAGCGATGCGCTCTTTGCCAGTTTCGTAGAAAGCAAGCAAGATGATCCCCGCGATAAAAGCAATGACCAAAGCCGGGATTATTTGCCGGATTTCTCCACCTCCCAAGAAGAACATAACCCCGCCGATGATGAAAATCGTCACAGCTGCGCTTAGATCAGGCTGAATCAGGATCAGAGTGGATGAAATTCCTAAAATGATTGCCATGGGAATCAACCCAAAATTCAGATTCTTGATATGGTCTTGTTTCGCATGCAGCCAGAAGGCAAGATAAATGATCACGACCAACTTAGCCAATTCTGAGGGTTGAACGGAGCCGGATAACAATCCACGTTTGGCGCCTAAACGTACCTCATTCACATAAAAAATTACCAATAGAAGCAGTATGAGAGTAATAACCATTATGGGAACCACAAATTTCTTAATGCGGTGGTAATCAAAATAGAAGGCAAAAATGGCAGCTATGCCACCCAGAGCAAGGAATCGAACCTGGCGTTCCAGCATATATGAAGGTCGCTGCCCCATGATGGAAACAGAATACTGCCAACTGGCGGAATACAGCATTAATAAACCAAATACCAAAAGCGTTACGACAACAAAGAACATGGGGATATCTAGACCTAGATATAAAGGCCTGCGTTTGTGTTGCTGCTTGACATGGATTGATCTAATGCTCACGGCAGCGCCTCCACAAGCTGCTTGAATACATTGCCGCGCTCTTCGAAATCTCGAAAGGCATCATAGCTTGTTCCCCCTGGGGAAAGTAGAACACAATCCTTGGCTTGGGCGATTTTTTGTGCCAGTTTTACCGCTGCAGATAAATCGTCTACCTGATAAATCGGATAGGATGGTTTATGGCGCTGGAGATTTTCTGCAATCAGATTGTTTGCTTCTCCGAATAAAATGACTTTTGGTTGACGTTGGTTGAGCAGATTTGCAAGATCATCCCAAGGCAAGTTCTTGTCGCGGCCGCCCAATAAAAGGACTAATGGGGATTCAAGCGCATTAATAGCAGCCATGACCCGTTCAGGCGCAGTGGCAATTGAATCATTGATCCAACGAATGCCATCTTTCTCTTTGGTTGTTTCAAGGCGATGAGCAATGCCGGTTACCGAACGTATGCCCTTCTGCATGGATTCTGCTGAAAACCCCGCAGCGAAACTTACTGCGCAGGCTGCCATCGCATTGGCGAGATTATGGCGGCCAATCAACTGCAAATCATTCACCGCCGCTAAAGGCAGCGTCTCACCTTCGAAATGCACTTTAATCCATCCATTTTCAACGAAACAACCATTCCCCTCAAAAACTGGATTAAATCCAAATGTTAATACCTTGCCAGGAACATCATTAATAAGGGAATATGATCCCTCATCATCTCGATTGAGTATGGCAACATCATTTATTTTTTGGTGTTGAATGACGTGAGCTTTCGCTTGCTTGTATTTATGCATGCTTCCATGACGGTCTAGATGATTGGGGGTGATATTCAACATAAGTGCGATGTGAGGAGAAACCATCATCAACTCGAGTTGGAAAGAAGATAATTCCACAATTACCCAATCATCTACTTGGATATCGTCCAAATTTTCAATTAGAGGATAACCAATATTCCCGCCTACCCAGGCTTTCTGCGGGGGACAAAGTGCATTTTTAGCAATTTCGCCACATAAGGTTGTTGTGGTGGTTTTTCCAGCAGAACCGGTAATCCCAATCACTTTCGCCTTGACAGCTTCCATAAAAATCTGCGAATCGTTCGTCAGGGCAATATGCCTTTGCTTAGCAGCTTGGATGATGGTGATATCCAGCGGTACACCGCCAGACACGCACACCAATTGCGTATCATCGAGCAGATCCAAAGGATGGCTGCCGAAAAAGAAGCGTACGCCAATTTTTTGGAGATCGTTTTTCAAAAGACCCAACTCATCTTCAGAGCGGCAGTCATTTAACATAACCTTTGCACCATGACTGGCTAAATAACGTGAAGCAGCCAAACCCTGACGAGCGGCTCCAATCACCAAAATTTTCTTCCCTTGCCAATCTTTCATTCCTACTCCACAAAAATAAATGCAATTCCCAGCATGGCTGCGATCAAGCTTACGAGCCAGAAACGCTGCACCACTTGCGTTTCGCTCCACCCCAGCAGTTCAAAATGATGGTGCAAAGGAGCCATGCGGAAAAAACGCCTGCCATTGGTGAGTTTAAAAAATGCGACTTGCAATACCACGCTTAGGGTTTCACAAACCGGTATGATGGCGATGACAGGCAATATCAGCCATTGACCTGTCATCAATGCAAAAGTGCCCAGTGTGGCGCCAATTGCTAGTGAGCCGGTATCGCCCATGAAAAGTTCAGCCGGATGGACGTTGAACCATAGGAATCCAAAGAGCGCGCCTACAATGGTGAAGCAAAAACGACCGAGAAAAACCTGTCCTTGCAACAAGGCGATGGCTCCGTAAGCAACGAAAGCGGTAGCAGAGATTAAACCTGCGAGACCATCCAATCCATCGGTGAAATTGATCGCATTTGAGAACCCTACAATGATAATGGTGGCAATGGGAATGTAAAAACTCCCTAAACTAATCGGTTCGGGATATGTCGGCCAATACATTTCCGGTACTTTAACGATGTATTTCAACGAAAAAGCGATAGCCAATCCTAAGGCAAGTTGGATTAGAAATTTTGTCCGGGCACGCATCCCTACGCCCCGGCGATGACCGCGAATTCCTTCCCAATCATCAATAGCGCCCAAAATGCCGAAAGATACCAATACCAGCAGGGGAATCAGAACAGATTTTCCCAAAATATCAAAACCAAGCAGAGTTGCAGCGTTGAGCAGCACAGTGAGCAACAAAACAGGCGCAATGATCATGAAGCCACCCATGGTAGGTGTTCCCAATTTCTCCAAATGGCGGTCAGGGCCTTCCTCGCGAATGATCTTTCCTACCCGGAAATATTTCAGCAAACCAATTAAGGGATTTCCCCAAATGACCGTCATAATAAATGCCAAGAAACTAAGAGAAAGGGCTAACGAAGTTTCTTTCATGCGTTTTCCTCCAGGATGGAAGCAATGCGGTCCATCCGCAAACCATGGGATCCTTTAATCAGGACAATATCGCCAGCCTTAAGGTTGTATTTGAGGATGTTGGCTGCCTGCATTGCATCTTCAACCCATGTGATAGCGGTAGGCGGCAATCCATCCTGATGAGCCATATCTGCGATGGTGCGACCGCGTGGACCGACTGCAATCAGATGTGATACAACCTGTGCGGCACGTTTGCCGACTACTTCATGGCCTAGCTGTTCGTATTGGCCGAGTTCTAGCATATCCCCCAAAACAGCAATTTTTTGGCCTTTCAACTCCGCCAGCAAATCCAGAGCCGCAAGCGTGGATTCGGGAGTTGCGTTGTAGGTATCGTCCAATATTAAAGCACCACTTTTTGATTGGACGGCTACAAGCCGCAGTTGGGTGCTGCTGTGAGTTAATCCTTCAACAACCTCTGTCCAACTTAATCCTTCCAAAAATGCAACCGCAGCAGCGCGCAGAATGGTTTGTACTGAATGTCTGCCCAAGATAGGAACTTCCAAAGAAGCTGACTGATTCCCAAAATGCAGATTGAAATGGATTCCTTTTAACCCGCATCCCTGAATCTCATCAGCCCATACATCTGCACTTTCATCTAATCCATAAAAGAGCACATCCGCCCTGGTTTTATCTGCCATTGCCCTTACATAAGGGTCATCATAATTCAGTACAGCAAAGCCTTTTGGAGCTGGCGGAAGGGCTTGGATGAGTTCTGATTTTCCTTGCGCAATGACAGCCTGAGAACCTGCACGCTCTGCATGCACGGTTCCAACGTTGGTAACTACTCCAATATCCGGTTTGGCAATCTCACATAAAAATGTAATTTCACCAGGATAATAGAATCCCATTTCAACAACCAGACGTTCATAGCCGCTTCCGAGATTCAAAATTGTAAGAGGCAGCCCAATTTCATTGTTGTAATTTCCAGGATTTTTAAATGTGTGATATTTGCGGGATAAGATTTCGGAAATTAATTCTTTACTGGAAGATTTTCCGACACTGCCGGTGATGCCGATTACTCGCAGGTTTTGCTTTTGACGCCAGTAACGTGCAATTTTCTGCAGGGCAGATAGACTATCATTTACTCGAACGCAAAATGGAGTGGTTGGAATTCTGATCGGCAGTTTAGAATTTCCTTCTCGTAAATCTACAATGGGATAATTTCCCAAAACATCCTTTTGAATTAATGCGCAAATTGCTCCATTCTTGAATGCAGCCTCGATGTATTGATGGCCATCTGATTTTTCTCCACTTAGCGCCACGAAAAGTGAACCAGGAATAGCCTTGCGTGAATCGATCACAGTTTCTGCGAATACCTTGCGGGTATTCTCAAGCGGTTTGCCTGTGAGAGCTGTGATTACATCTTCTATGGAGATCATGCTTAGCCTTCCTTTGCTATTAGGTTCTGCTGAACTTCATCAGGTGGAATATTCAGGTACACCACCAGCTCTTTAGCAATTTCACTGAACAATGGTGCAGCGACAACGGAGCCCCATGGGGAATCTTTTGGCTTTTCTAACCAAACGTAAATCAGAAACTGAGGATCCTGGGCAGGTCCCCAGCCGACAAAAGAGGCGTTGGTTAGTTCAGTTCCATATTTTCCTTCTACCGGTATTTCCGCGGTGCCTGTCTTTCCAGCAATGCTGTAACCTGGCACTAACGCTAAAGAAGATTCATTTACAAGCGATTTCACCAGCATTTCTGTCATGGTTTTAGCCGTCTTGGCTTGCACTGGCACACCTAGTACCTGCGGGGTTATATCATATTGCTTGCCATCTTGGATAATGGCTTTTAAAATGTGCGGTTTCATCATTTTGCCATCATTAGCAATGGCTGAGATGGCGGTGGCAAGTTGGATAGGTGTAACCGCCACACCTTGGCCGAAGGAATTGGTTGCTAATTGGATTGGATACCAATCCGAATCACCGGGAACGCTGAGCGGCCAGATTTTTTCACCGCCTAAATCAATGCTCGTGCGTTGACCGATTCCAAAAGCACTCATATACTCGTAAAATTTTTCTTTACCTAATTCGGTTGCGACCCATGCCAAACATACATTTAAAGATTTCTGCATGCATCCCTGCATGGTTTGCCTGCCATGTCCTCTGCGATCCCAGTTCAGAATGATGCCCCCGCCATATTCAAAGCGACCTGGATCGTTGAATTCGGTATCTTCCTTGACTGCCCCAGCATCAATCGCTGCGGCCATCGTCAGCACCTTATAAACTGAACCTGGCTCATATGTTTCACTGATCGCGCGGTTAAAGGGTGTTTTATCCTTAAATTGTTCTTCATATTTCCAATATTCATTGAGATTGACACGCGGTTGGGTGGCCATAGCCAAGACCTCACCATTGTGAGGATCAAGAATGATCACAGTGCCAGATTCAGCTTCTATCTCTTTGATAGACTCATCCAGTTTTTTTTCAACCATGGCTTGGATCTCGCGATCAATAGTCAACACCAGGCTCGCCCCTGCGGGGACATGCGGCAATCCCTCCAGTAAATAAGGGTTGCGCGGCATAAAAGTATCCATTGGGTTGCCAGCCAGCAGATCGTTGTAGTATTCCTCTACACCATAGAAACCCTTGCCTTCTTTCCGATCACGGTAGGAGTAGAAACCAAGCACATTAGATGCTAAGCTGTTCTCCGGATAGCTGCGTTTTAGATGTGAACTCCAGATCAATCCCCGTAGGGATGGTTCGTTTTTATTCTTGCCATACGGATTTTCAATCTCATATGTTTGTTTAATATCACTGAGCACATCAATCACACCTGAAGGTAGAAAGTCAGTGATAACTGCGTAAACGCTATCTTCTGGGTTAAAGGATTTCGAAGCTACCTCATAAATATTCTGGAAAGAGAGGTTGTTTATTCCTTGCAAGGTTTGCGCAATTGTATCTGGATTGGTGACATATTCAAGCATCACACCAACTTCGTAAATATCTTCATTGCCTGCTAACAGCCTACCCCAACGGTCATAAATGTTTCCCCGCTCGGGTGTGTAGTTTTCTTTTGCAAATGAGTATTCTTCATCTGCCCAACGGCTTAATTCCTGGTGTTTGCTGCTGTTCTGAATATGAAACATCTGCAAAATTATTAATAAACTGGAAGCAGAAAGCACCAAGCCGGTAAGCGTTAGGCGTGAAAATACAGCTTTCATTGATTCATCTCTCTCGATGAGGTACTTGTCAAGAAAGTGGAAGAAAACCACTCCCATAGCGATTGTTGATAATACTCGTTGACTATTGGAGCAAGGTCATTCCCGTCATTGGGCGGTAGGGCAAGCGACACTGTATTCTGTCCCAAATAACCCGTAATTTTCATGTAATGGATGGCTTCCATTGGGGCAGGTTCAAAGCCAGCTTTTTCAGCGCGTTTTTGCATTTCATTAAAAGAAGTCCTCCATGCGAAGTCAGTACGCTGGTTAGCAATGATCCGCAGGATTTCTTCCTCCTCATAATGCATTTCCATGATTTCCAAACCGGCAGCAGCCGCTTCTGCGCTGACCATGAGATAGATTGCCATAAGGACTGCCAATGCGATAACCGGCATTAATGAAATGCCCGCAGATTGGAGCTGTTTCCTCCAGGGTGCTTGTCTATATGCTTGTTTGCTTTTCTTTGCCATCAATAACTCTGCCTGTTATTTTGACTGTATAGTTTGCTACAATTTTTCTACCACCCGCATTTTTGCACTGCGCGCACGCGGGTTTTGGGCGATTTCCTCCTTGGAAGGGGTGATCACCTTTTTTGTGATCACCTTCAATTTTGGTTTGTGGTTGCAGGTGCACTTAATTTGTTGGGGTGGACAGATGCAATCACGACTTTCGAGGTGGAAATATTGCTTGGCAGTTCTGTCTTCCAGTGAGTGAAAACTGATTACAGCTAATCTGCCTCCTGGGCACAATGCAGAAATGCTCTGCTCTAATCCTTCTGTCAAATTATCCAATTCGGAATTGGTGGCAATGCGTATTGCTTGAAAGGTGCGAGTAGCCGGATGGATTCTGTTGTGTTTATGGCCATACACATTCAAAACCAAATTTGCTAGCTCGGCAGTTGTGCGGATGGGACGATTTTTGATAATGCTGGCTGCGATGCTTTCTGCACGAGGTTCTTCTCCATACTCCCGCAATATTTTAAAAATTTGATGGTGGTCAAATTTATCCAGCAACTGGCTGGCCGTAATACCTTTGGACTGATCAAAGCGCATATCCAGCGGGGCTGCTTTGTTAAACGAGAACCCGCGCTCAAGATGATCAAGCTGCATCGAAGAAACCCCTAAATCCAAAAGAATTCCGTTCACGCATTCCCAGCCTATTTCCTGTAAGTACTGGCAAAGATGAGAGTACGAACCGTGTTTTAAAATCAGACGGGATGCATCCTGTGTGATCCTAGACCGAACAATCTCTAAAGCACTTTGATCTACGTCGAGACCGAGCAGGCATCCCTTTGGTGCGCTGGCTGCCAATATGGCGGCTGTATGGCCACCCGCACCGATGGTGCCGTCCACGTATTTTCCTGGACTCCTTGGTTGAAGGTAATCTATGATCTGTTGGTAAAGTACTGGTTGATGAGGAGATGCCTCTTCAGAATAATGGTTTTTCATTTTATTAAAACGAAAGATTAAGACCTTTAAATTGAGTCGCGCGATACTTATCATCGTTGATCAAGGCTTCTTTTCCAAGCCAATCGTCTGCACTCCAAATCTCAAAATATGTTCCAAGTCCAACCAACTTCACCGCGCCATTGGCCCTAATCGCATCCCTTAAGAATGTAGGTAGCAAGATACGTCCTGCTTTGTCCATTTCCAGCAGAGCAGCGCTCCCAAAGAACATACGTTCCAGGTCTCGTGTATCTTGATCCGTGATGTTGTATGATTTTATTTTCTCGTAGAGTGAATTAAAATTCTTTGCTGGTATGACAATTAAATTCCTCTCAAATCCACGGGTAATGTAGGCGCCATCTGCTAACAGAACCCTATATTGAGCAGGAATGGTCAAGCGCCCTTTTTCGTCCATGTTATGGTCAAATTGTCCAAGAAAGAACATTAGTTCTACTCCGGTATAAAAGCCGAAACGCCGGCTGATTCCGGCGTCCCACTTTCTACCACTTTAATCCACTTTTAGCTGATTATAGCCAATATTTTTACAGAATTCAAGTGTTTTTAGGGATTTATTTAGAACAGATTCTGCGCAGTTTCGAGGCAAGGAACTGAGAAATATCTTTGTCAACCGAATGGTTAGATATGAAGCCAAAAGGAAATTCATCTAATAAAAAAAGCGCTTCCAGTGAAGCTTGGAAGCGCGAATGAGTTTAGAGAATCGATTTACGTTTTATTTTAAGCAGGGCGATGGCATAGTAGCGCTCAATCGGTTTCCGCAAAATGGCACCCCACCGCCCATATTGCCTGAGAATGAGGATACAGCTCCTTCCAAATACATTGTGAATGAGCCAGATGTACCCTTGGTAGATTCCCAGGTGCCGCTGACGCTCTTACCGTCATGACTGATAGTTCCTTTCAACAGCATGCTATGACCATCATTGGTAGCTGTGTTGCCAACAATGGAATAATCCTCTTGCATGAAGTCAATCTCCAACTCTTGCTGTGTAGTACCTTGCCAAATTGTCCAATTACCATCTAAATTAACCGAAACCGTTGGGGTTACTTCAAATGTTGCTGTGAGAGTTGGTTCTGCTGTATCAGCTGCTGCAGATACCTCTTCTGGTGTTGCAGTAATAACCTTTTCTACTTCTGACGGAGTTGTGACAACGTAAATCGGAAGTGTGCAGGATAACAGAATGAGGAAAAGGGAAAAGATTGCGATTTTCATTCCAGTTGATGCTTTCTTCATGGTACCTCCTTGAATACTCTTATATTGTATAGCAAATATATCTATTTTTATCAACCATTTTAATCCTAATTCTTGATTGAAATCACTTATTCTTACCTAATCCCAAACTACGACGGATCAATCCAATGGCAGATTCAGCATAGATATTCCGATAGAGTGCATCATTGTCTTTATAGATTTTCGGCTGCATTTGGCGCGGCTGCATAGATAATGCACCTTGTTTGCAGACCGATACACACAATCCACATCCCAAACATTTTTCATGGTCCACAACCAGTCCGTCTTTGGAGATGGATAATGCCCCCGTTGGGCATATTGTTATACAGTCCTGGCAGAGTGAACATCTCTTTTGATTTATGTTCACCATAAAGCGTGAAGGTGATGTTGTGTTCCGCATGCCGCGTTTCCAGGCTTTTAATACCGCGCATGAGCATTCACAGCAATTGCATAGGGTTTGAATTTTTCCTTCGCAATTGCTGACATTATGCACCAATCCATGTCTTTCGCATTCATACAATATTTGCATAGCTTCGTCATAAGTCAGCTGACGTGCATAATCTGTTTGCAATTTCATCTGTGCTAATTCATCAAAATAGAAGCAAGTCTCCAGAGGATGTTTACACGCTTCACCAATGACCATTTTAGCGCTGCGGCAATAGCAATTGGAGAGAGCAATTAAATTTACCTCTTTCAACATTTCCGATATGATGTCCAAGGGCAGGATCTGACGCGGATCCGGAATAACAGCATTCACTTCAATCACTGTTGATTGGGATCCGCTATTAATAGTTGGTTCAACCGGCAGCACGCGGTAATAAGGTGTTTTGGTGGGGATGGTCTCAGCTGCACCTTCGATCAGGTCATTCATGACTTCGGCAGTAACTTGGCGAAACAATGAATTTTCTTTCTCGCGAACAGCCATCTCTAATACAACAATGACAGGGGCTCGTTCGTAGCCCCATTTTCCGTTTTTTTGGAATTTATCCACCAATCCTTTGGGAATCAATCGACCTAGTGATTCAACCAAGTTTTCCTTGGAAATAGCAGTTTTTGATAGCTTTTTCAGCAATTTTTCTTCACTGATAAAACCTAAGTAAGGAAGCTGAAAGAAGATGTTCAAATCATCTTCGGAAAAAGTCTGTTCTAGGGCATTTTTAAATTCCCTGCGACGGGGCATTTGACCAATTTGAAATTCGTAATAGTGGATTAATTTTTCATATAAATCAATTCCTGTCATTAGTCCCCTCCCTGGGACGGTTGGATTTGATCCCTAATTAATTAAATATTAAATACCTTAATTCTGTCAATAAGTAATAGAGAAAGTAGAAATTTTTTAAAGTGGTACTGACAGAATAATCCTACCCATTCAGAGATTGGTAGAAATATGTTTTTATTGCTAAAAAATTTTATGGTTACATAAATTGCTTGAGATCCTCATTTGAGAGGAATTTAAACATTTTCGCTCCGGTATCTGGGTCGATTGCTTCCGCAGCTTTGCGACCATTCTTCATTGTTCTAATAGTAACCTTGCTGCTGTCCACCCACACTTCTTTTTTTGCTTTTAATGAATAAAACTTTATCATTGCCATTTCTCATTCTCCTTTCAAGAATGGTTCAGGTGTGCAACGAGGACATAATGCTCCCCTGTTCAGATGTTTTGTTTCAACTACTTATATTATATACGATGGAGAATAATAATCTATGACCAATGGTCATATTTAACAATTTCCTCCAGACTCATACGTTTTTTATCTTGAGGGCTGGCATCTACTGGGTAGCCTAATGGCATCAATTCAATAACCTGAATTTCCTCAGGGATTCTGAGAATGCGTTTTACTTTATCAGCGTCAAAATGCCCAATCCAGCAAGTTCCTAAGCCCAGTTCCACTGCCATCAGGCTGATGTGATCGAGCGTAATTGCTACGTCAATAAGATGGCAGGGTTGACCACAGCGCATAATGTGCCCATCTGTCTCTGCACAAGCCACGATCACGACAGGTGCTTCACCTACAAATATCTGCGAACCTGCTGCACCTGCTAGTTGCTTGCGTGTCTTCTCATCTTTTACGATCACGAAACGCCATTCTTGACGATTGGATGCTGAAGGCGCTAAACGGCTTGCCTCGAGTATCTTTTGCAGTTTTTCCTCTTCAATCGGTTTTGCGAGATATTTGCGGACACTTTTCCTGGTTCGAATCGCTTGCATGATGTCCATTTCAACTCCTTTTAAATATTGGATTCTTTCTTATTTTTCAATGGCACTGTCAGGGATACTGATTTTGAAACCAAAAAGCATTATATACTTGAGTTACGAATCGATTATATCAATGCCGTTTATATAGCATGACAAGGCAAAAAAACTTATTCGAGGAGGAAAAAAAATGAAAGCGCTGGTAATTTATGATTCGGTGTTTGGCAACACAGAAAAAATTGCCCAAGCTGTCGGCAAAGCGTTAGGAAGTTCAAAGAATGTAAAGGTTATCAATGTCAAAGATGCACAAGCAAACCAACTGAAAGGATTGGATGTTTTGATCGTTGCGTCACCGACGCGAGGTTTCCGACCTACAGAAGGGATCGCAAATTTTCTGAAAAATCTGCCCCCAAACGCGCTAAAAGGAATTCGAGCGTCGGCATTTGATACCCGTATCCGTTTAGATACAATAAAATCACCCATTTTTCGGTTTATTGTTGGTAAAGGTGGTTATGCTGATAAACGCATCGTAGAGACACTACAGAAAAAGGGAGCGGAAGTATTATTGCCTACTCAGGGATTCTATGTAAAGGAATCCGAAGGTCCTTTAGAAGATGGTGAATTAGAAAGAGCTGTTGCTTGGGCGACATCCCTATTAAAAGAATCATGAGAATAAGCTTCGTAAAAGAATTATCTTTTCTAAAGATGGTAGCTATCGATTTGTCTCAACTAACCAATTGTTAATACTATCGTTAGAAAGAATAACAAAATAGTCCATCTAAAAGACAAACTGATAATTTGTATTTTTCCATCAAATGACCATCTTAATTTATTTATTCATAAGCAGTATCTTTATAGCATTGTGATTATTGATTTGGGAAATTATTTGAGAAGAGTATCAAAAAAGGTACTATTAGTAATTCACGTTACTTTATGACAATTAGATACCCTGCCAGATTTTCAAAATGAAAATATGGAGTCTATTGTAATAAACTCTGATAGATGTCAAACTCCTTGAGATAATTCGGTTGATTATTGAAGCGGGGTAAGTAAAATTTCCAGATTTTATTCTTTCTGCGATAGTATAAAAAAATTGCATAACGTGTACCATAGGGTACTTGCATATTAATGCTCTCAATTTTATCAATCCCTACTCTATTTATTACCCAAAATAGGGGGAAAAATTTCCAGGGAGTCCTGAGCGTGATTTGAGTACTTGAAAAAGTCACGCGTGTTATTAGTCCCTCCATTAAGGAATAAACGAAAATCCATCCGATTAAATACGAGGGCAAACCTAGGAAAAGATAAGCAATTGCTATAGATGTGTTTCTTTCTAAACCAGTGCTTTGTAATCCCTGGAAGATAAAAAATGGCAAAAACCAACAAATCAAACCGATCGGAAGGACAATAGCCCAAATCCAAAACCGATCTTTGATGAAGTTAAAGTGGTATTTTCGAATATCCTTGTCCATAATTCCTTATTGATAATCATTTTTTTTGTTCATGATATTGAACATGAATTGATCAGCCTTCCTTTTTATTTAATAATCATTCTTCTTATTGTTAGTATAAAGAAACCTTGGTTGAAAAGCAATCTAATTAATCATATACTTCAAAAAACAAAAGGTTTTTCCAAACCTAATAATGAATTTGAAAACTCGAAGGAGGTTATGATGAAAGAAGGATTTAAATTTTTTCTAAAATCCTTTTTTGGAGGTTGTTTTGGCTGCTTGGGGGCAATTACACTTTTACTTGGACTTGGTTTATTAATTACACTGATCTTTGGTCCACAATTGATCACCAATCTTGAGGCTATTGTTCAATCAGTTCCAGAGAATCTTGTGGGGAAGTTAATTGGGGGCAATGGTTCAATAGACCAAAGCTTTTCAGGTGAGGTTCCGCAGCTAGAAGTATTTCTGACCGATGGGGATGATCCAAGTTCTGAACATATCAGCGCATTCAAGTCAGCTGACTATGCGGAGATCCATTTTTGGGTTCGCGCACCGGAAGGAATAGCAATTCCATTTGAATTGCTCTTAACCTTGCCGGATCAAAGCCAGGTTCAGTTTGGACCCGAATTTCAAACCGATCTTTCTGGGAAGCCAGTGCATTGCGGTCAATTTGGAGAATCTGAACCCATGATTGGGGATTACATACTCGAGATAATTCTTGCAGAATCAGCCCCTTCGGCTGGAGTTGTTGAATTCTCTATTACAAAATAACTATACATAAAAGACCTGTTGTCTAGAACAAAGGGATTGAATAACAAAAACGAATTTGTTATAATCTTTATACAAAAAACCCTGCTTGTGTGATCCAAAGGAGGAGCGAAAGATTCATTAGCAGGGTTTTCTTTATTCTGAAAACCGCTCTGGTATAATCCGAGCCATGTTCCCCATTGTAGCTCTCGATCTTGAAACCACTGGTTTGGATCCTCTGAAAGATACTATCCTGGAAATTGGCGCGGTTAAATATGATGGAAATCATATTATTGAGCGCTGGCAATCCCTGATCAATCCCCAACGATTGATTCCAGCTGCGATCACACAATTGACTGGCATCACCAATGAAATGGTGCGCGATGCTCCCCCTATCAAAGCTGTCCTCCAGGATTTTGTCGATTTCGTTGGAGATCTGCCGGTTATCGGACATAACGTGAATTTTGATCTCGGATTCCTAAGAATCCATAACGCGTTTGCCCAAAATCCTGTGAGTGATACGTTTGAAATTGCAGCAGTATTGCTGCCAGAAGCTCCCCGCTACAGCCTGAGTGCTCTAGTAGATCTCCTGCAAGTGGAGAATCTCCAGCCGCATCGCGCTCAGGAGGATGCTGAAGCTACCTTAGCTGTGTTTATCAAGCTGATCGATAAAGCCAAGAATTTACCGGTTTCACTGCTTTCTGAAATTGTACAGGATTCACAGAAGATCCATTGGGATGCTGCATGGTTCTTCGAGCAAGTATTGCATGAATGCATAAAAGAGCCTGTTGAAGCTCGAAAAGTGAAACAAACAGATTATGGAATTCTGTTTTCAGAACCTTCTGAGTTGTTTGCGCAACCACTAAAACCAAATGCGACCATTTTGCCATTGGATGCGGAGGAAACAACTGCGATGCTCAGCCCAGGTGGTCTTTTTTCAAAATACCTCAAGAATTTTGAAAGCCGAGACGAACAGATCGAAATGGCTCAAGCAATATCCAATGCTCTATCAAACAGTCACCATCTAATGGTTGAGGCTGGTACCGGTATTGGGAAGTCATACGCTTATCTGGTGCCGGCCGCTCTATGGGCAACGCGCAACAATTTGAGGGTGGTCATTTCTACAAACACGCTTAATTTGCAGGACCAGCTGATCCACAAAGATATTCCTGATCTAAAAAATGCTTTGGGTGTTGACTTGCGCGCATGCGTTCTAAAAGGGCGTACTAATTATCTCTGCCCACGCCGTTTGGAAGGATTACGGCATCGTAAACCGCGTGATGCAAATGAATTGCGATTATTGGCAAAAATACTAGTCTGGCTGGAACAAGGAGGAAACGGACTTCTGAGCGAAATCAACTTGACAGGTCCGGCCGAAAATGAAATCTGGAATCGGCTTTCAGCGCAGGATGAAGCATGTACACCCGAAGTATGTCTGAGCAGGATGGGGGGAATTTGCCCTTATTACCGAGCGCGGCAAGCGGCGCTCAGCGCGCATATCATTGTGGTTAATCATGCACTCCTGCTCTCTGATGTTGTGGCAAACAATCGTGTTTTACCAGAATACAAATACCTCATTGTAGATGAAGCTCATCATTTAGAGGATGCTTCAACAAATGCATTAAGTTACAAAGTATCACGCAGCGATATTGAACGCTTGTTTGAAGAATTGGGCAGCAGCAACAATGGTGTGCTGGGACTAGTCGCAACAGGTTTTTCGAGAGCTCTTAACCCAGCTGAATACTCAGCAGCTGTAAAAGCTATTGAAAAAATGACAGATTTGGCTTTTCGGGTGCAGACGAAAATTTATGATTTCTTTCAAAAGATTGATGAATTCTTACTACAGGAGAGGAATGAAAATGATGTGGGGGATTATGGACAACAGATCAGGGTCACTTCTGCGATACAGCATCAGCCATTATGGGATGAGGTAAGTATTTGTTGGGAAGAGGTATCTCAACCATTAGATAACCTGCAGCGTTTGCTTTCAGCCCTGATCAATGATCTAGCTGACATGGAAGTTTCAGAAGAGGATGAATCAGAGAGCTTATGGGGAGATTTATCTGCCATCCATCAGCGTTTACAGCTCATGCACAGCAATATCAATAGCATGGTGTTGGAATTGGATAACAACACGATATATTGGATTGAGCTGGATCCGAAATATAACCGCTTGGCTTTGAATTTCGCACCTCTTGAGATTGGTCCACT
>Ga0068714_10002190_pt1 | contig 25925 bp, 23 predicted proteins | sample MTBNYHSulfiMetaG_FD_62988 | JGI IMG/M metagenome (GOLD analysis project Ga0068714, IMG submission 62988) | Enrichment culture microbial communities from rom New York Harbor, USA that are MTBE-degrading - MTBE-NYH (New York Harbor Sulfidogenic)... | ecosystem: Environmental > Aquatic > Marine >... | reverse complement strand
GATCCGGGCGCAGAAGGGCGTATTGTCTTCATCTCTACTAACTTTCCGGCCAGACTGGATAAATTGAGCGCCCTGGGTGTGGCGCCGGGAAGCATAATCAAGGTGCGGCAGAAGAAGCCCTCCCCTATTATACAGGTGGGTGAGACTACGGTGGCGGTCGATCCGGAGATCGTACATGATATTTATGTAAAGGCGGTGTGAGCATAGCGAATAGCGTTTAGCGATTAGCGGGTAGCCGCAGGCTTTAGCCCGCGTATCTACGCATAATACATCCACAATGGAAAAAGAAATCGAGCGGCTGAAGAAGGAGATTATCCGCCTAAAAGATAAGGTGCTCCATCTGGAGCATCGTCTGGCCCGGCAGGATATAACCGTAGTTTCTATCTTGCGGCAAAAAGGGTTTAATCTGATCCAGTATAATCCGGATAGAGGCCTATTATTATCCCCACAGGCGGATGCCAGGGTAGAGGGACATTTTTATCGCCTGATGGGGCGGTACTCCTTCCGGCTTTTTCTGCGTGATCTCATAACGCATCAGCAGCGCTTTACCTTAAAAGACCTGACCCGGTATTGTTCACCACGCACCGCTGCCAATTACCTGCGTTTTCTTGAGGAGATAGGACTCGTTACCGGATCGGGTCAGGGCGCCTATGCCCTGGACATAAAACCGGTATCAAGTATAGGCCCCACCCTCGAATGGTTTGTGGCCCAGGTATTCATCCGGGAATTCGAATCCTCGGCTGTGTATGGAGTTAAGTTCAGAGAGACCCCCCACGGCGGGGACTATGATGTTATTGCCTGGCTGGATAATCGCCTGGCCTATGGAGAAGTAAAATCCTCTCCGCCGAAGGGCGTGGAGGCCGCGGACGTTCGGGCCTTTTATCAACGCCTGGAGGATTTATCCCCGCATCTGGCTTTCTTTCTGGTGGATACCGAGCTTCGTATGAAAGATAAGATTGTCCCTCTTTTTGAGGAGGAAATAAGCCGCCTCTACGGGGTGGAAGGCAGAAAGCAGAGGCCGGTGGTGCGGCTCAAGGAAGAACTCTTCCACATAAACCATAACCTTTTTATAGTAAACAGCAAAAAGGGCCTGGCCACCAACCTTAAGACCTGCCTCCGCCACTACCAGAGACAGAAGTTTTCGTTTTGACTTGTTTTCATCCGAAAAGTCCCCCAAAACCCCCTTCCCTTGACGGGAGGGGGCGAGGGGGAGGGAGGTAGGGGTTTCTTGTTTAAAAGATAGATTTTTTCTCAGCCGGCGGCAGACCGTGGGTTTGCGCCTTTGCGGATGCTAATCTGTTCGCCCAGGTCGAAGATACGCCGCAGGCGTACGAATCTGCCTATGGCATGAGCAGTGAGCAGGAGAATTTCTATGTGAAAAACTTTACACACATAGTGGAAGTATTTTTCCACTCAGATGATATTCCTTTTCTCTTTCTTATCCTACTACCAATTTCCCCGTATAAGATAACTATCTTATATGTCAAATTATTTTTAGATTAAAACCGATTAATCAATCAATGGTACAGATATTGCTTGTGTAATGTAAGAGGGCAGAAATGAATCTTCGTTCAATCACCACATCCATAGCAATAGCCTTACTGATCATGGGCATGGCCGGTCCTGTTCAGGCCGTGCCCAATCTACAGATATACATACCCGGCGCTACATACGATCCGGTAACGGAGACATGGACTATCTACTCTTATGACTACGACCTTTGGGTCGTTGGGGCAAACCTCAATATTTACGATGTAAAGTTTGCTGCAGCAGTCCCTGTTAATGAAAACGGCACCATTGATGTTACCTGGCTTAAGGGGCAGTTGATTGATGATTATGGGAATATTGTGAAAGAGCCGAATTTTTTTGAAACGCTGGATGAAGGGGTCGCTGATCCCTATATTTCTTTTTGCGATTATGGGACGCCGGTCATGGGTGATGGCGACACATTACCTCCCCACGGTGTATTTCCCACCTCGTATTATGAATATCTTATCGGTGATTTCGGCACAGGCGAGACGGTCCAGAATTACATCCCTGGTGATGAATGGGGTGACCTTGCCGAGGGGGAGACGAAAAAGTTTCATATTTCAGCGGATGGATATACCTGGGTCGATATAGTGGCGTACGACCATTATATCCAGGCCAACCATAAAACCCACTGTATATTTACTCCTTTTTCCCATGACGGCGGCAGTGGTGTCCCCGAACCGGCCACCATGCTTCTGGTAGGGACCGGCCTGATTAGCCTGGGCTGTGTAGCCCGGAGAAAGTTTAAGAAGTAGCATATAACGTATAGCGTGTAGCGTTTAAATATAACAGTATTTTTTTCATGAGTTCCTGAGTTTCAAATTTAAGAATCAGCATCCAGCCACTAAGACACCAAGCCACTAAGTCAGATTAATTTCGAAATTTTTAACCCTGTGTCTTCGTGTCTTGGTGGCAAAATTTTTTTCTCTGCGGGCTCTGCGTGCTTAACGGTGAAAAGATTTTGGATATGAAAAGTTTTACCACCCATAGTGGAAATAGATTTCCTCTGAGTGGAAATTCACTTCCACTTTTCACCCTGAATCGGTTTATGCCCAAAGTTCTGTGGAGATTTTAACTGTTGGATAATATTACAAATATCATATTGTAAGGCTATTTTAGGTTTGTTGGCATGGAGGTTGCTTGTAATTATTACAGACGGACAAAGTGAATGAGGGCTCACTATGCTCTTTGGTAATACGTCCGACTTGTTTAACATGTTCGATTCGTTCGAACGTCTAACGATTCTAACAATCTTAATAGGGAGGTGAAAAGATGGGAAAAAGATTTTTAAAGAGTTTAAAATTTAAAGAGAAGGAGGTGAAGAAGATGAAAGGAAAACTAATTACTGGTATTATGGCTGCCATGTTGGTCTTGTTTTTAGCGGTTAGTGCACATGCCGTTAGCATTTCAACTCTGTATGATACTACTGCTACAAATATCCTTTCGGATCAAAGTTACGAATATCTCATAAATCCGGTAGGTACAAGTGATACTACAGTTGATAAAGGAGACCGTTTGCGGGGTATAATAAGAGTAGACCAGCTCCTTAACAATAACGGGCAATATACTTATGGGTTAGATTGGAGCAAGGAGTTGACCGCTATCTTTGACATCACGGTAACCGGTAAAGCAGGCGATGCTATCAATGGATATACGTGGACATTTGGTCCATCAGCTGCTTTTACGTCAGTTTATGGGGCAGGCGCAATGATAGCGATATTTGAAGATTCAGCCAACGATTTTAATGGCATCAACACGACCATAGCAGCTGCTGAAGCCAGCGCCACTAATGGCAGTTCTTACTGGACTCTTGGGTTCTTGGGTCTGGCAGGTGAGGGTTGGGCAGCGAGTGCATTTACGGATGACATCGCTTTGCTTCCAACAACTACTGGTTCTAACGCGGGTACTGTAAACTTTGGCATTAATATGATCAGTCTAGGTGTGGGGCCGGGGTTATATCGCGACCAAGTTTCGCTGTTCGGCGGCTTAGTCGATGTAAATGGCTCAGGTAATTTTATTAACAAGGGTGCGTTAAATACACCTTTTGATGTCATTGACGATGTCAATGCATCTTTCCACCCTGTACCGGAGCCTGCTACGCTATCGTTGGTCGGATTTGGGCTTGTTGGGCTTGGTTCTTTTGTAAGAAGGAAATTTAAGAAATAGTCCATAGAATAGTCCAATTATTCTATCAGATTTAAAGGGGACGGGAAACCGTCCCCTTTAAATTTTTGGACCATATGCTCTTATAGTCTGTTTTATATATTTTGTCAGATTATCTTATTCTTATAGACTCCAGCCAGATAGTGCATAATATGGAATCATAAAAACAGATACGAATGATCTCTTAGGTGTCTTTTCCTCTTGTCTTGTTTTATAAATCAAGCTAAACTTTTGAAAAATATTTTTCTATGGAGGGGGAAATTATTGTGAGGATGGAGGTCCGGAACGGTCGAAATTCACTTACCCGTCTACTTGCGGGCATTGTTCTTATTGCAGCATCGGGGATGGTAATAATACATAGTTGTTACTGGGCCCTGTTAACAGGTTTCATCGGACTAACCCATATTACTTCGGCCACTATCGGTTTTTGTCCCATGGAAAAATTTCTGCACAATGTACTGGGATTACCCGTTCGTGGAGTAGATTAAAAACAGTGGGTTACGGACTAGGCAGTATGATAGGGCTGAGATGAAACTAAACCAGAGAGTCTTAGAGCCCGAAGCAATGATGTCCCTTGAGGAGGTTTATGCCTACGATAAACTTACGCTCAAGTATCTTACAATCCTCCATAACGGGTTTATCGAGACAATTATTAACCTGAGCCCTGTTGCCGGAAAGTTTCTCGAAGTCGGCACCGGCACCGGCCGGATAGCGACTGGGGTGGCAAAATATAATTCGGAAGTGCAGATTGAAGCGATAGATCTCTCCGAGAATATGCTAACGGTGGCCAGGGATAACGCCGTTCAGGAAGGGGTAACTGATAGATTAAACTTTTCCATCGCCGACGCTAAAAATCTGCCATTTGAAAGCAATTCTTTTGACTCAGTGTTTTGTCATAACATGCTCCATCATATTCCCGACCCCTTGATGGTGGTCAGGGAGATAAATAGGGTGGTTAAAAACGACGGGGCAATTCTGATCCGGGATCTTATACGGGTTCCGGATTTCTGGATCCCATTCCATGTAAATATCTTTGGGCTACCTTATAACAAGCTAATGAAGAAAGAATATAGGGATTCGATCAGGGCAGCGCTTTCTAAGGAGGAATGGACGGATTTATACAAGAGATCGGGTATAGCCGACACAAAAATAGCAAAACAATTCGTTACTCACCAGGGGATTGAAAGAGCAGCGGCAAAGAGAAGAAACGACTATGTAGAAGTCCCGACCCCATTTTTTCTGAGACCATTTAAAAACATGTATGTAAGCAAGCCATAAAAGTTGCGGCCTGATCGGCCTCGCTGGGGCTGCGCGGAGGAAGTTGGGGAAGAAAACGAAGTGATGAGTAATGAAAGCTCAAGGCAAGAAAGCTGAAAGCTGATGGCTGAAAGCTGACTGCTAAATAAGTCAGAAGTAAAAAAGAAGGGCGGGGATATTCCCCGCCCTTTGCTTTTGAGGGGGGTTAACACGTTAGCCTTAGGCGACAAATTTCTTTTTGAGCCTGGTCACTTCCCGGCGAAGGGAAGCCCTTTTCACTCTTTTTAGCTCATCCACCTCAAAGACTAGATTTTTGCCAATCTTTTCAGCTTTGATCTTGCCTTGCTTGACCCAACGCCTCAGGGTAATCACTGAAACGCCAAGGTATTCAGCAGTCTCTGATATAATAAAGGGCCTTTGTCTGAGTTCTCCAAAGACCTCCTCATGAGAATAAGTTTCTTTTTCAAATCCCTGTCTGGCGATGGCGGCAAAAAGCTTTTCTCGCTCTTTAATTGGCATTTCAACAATCTGTTTGTAAATTTTTTCCGCGATGCTCATATTCCTGCCTCTTTTATATACCTTTTTAACTTCTGATAAAAATTTTCATGGGTCCCTGCCATAAAGAAGGTCAAAGTATCTGTTTCCATTCGGTAGGCTAACAGATACTCCTGCTTTTGAAACTTAAACTTATGGATCCTGAAACCAGCCAGATCACCTGTCTTGACCTCGCCGACTTCCGGATTTCCAAGAACCACATCTGTCTCGTCTTCAATTGCTAACTGTAAGGGACGCCTTTGTTTTTTGACAAATTTTATAAATGCTGACTTATAGATTCGTTTCATGACTATTAATATGATAATTTATATAATCATTTTTGTCAATATCAAGGACTTGCTTGACAGTCCGCCGGGGAGCCTGTGCAGGTGGCGGCGAGGCATAGCCTATTCTGAAGAGCATTATTATCCCTTTTGTTCTGTCCACAGGGAAAACGCTTTGTAAGTATCCCCACGCCTTTTCGAGCAACTTCTTGTGGGCTTCTGAAAAATCCGGTTCTCTGTCGAGATAGAAGCGCTGGATGAGAAACGTAATACCGGTCATAGGATGAAAAGCCAGACCGTGTCTTGTAGCGGTGAGCCAGACTCTTTGCAGGAGTCTTCCGCCCAGGACAAAGTCTTCAGGTGTGGCGCCGGGCATTTGGATCAGGCCCATGGCTGAAGAACCAAGGCAGAGTTTGTAGCTTTGGAACGGGAGCATGTGGCTTAGGCCAAAGATATTCATAAAAGAGACCAGGTCCCAGTTCTTAAGCAGTTTGAAGGCCGGTGTTTGTAATGAATTGAGGCCCATGGTCTTTATAGGCATGCCGTCTTTTGTTTGCAAGCTTTCTTTCTCTGACCATCTGATGTGTTCAAAGACGAAATTATGCAGATTTTTGTTCTCAAAGAGCATGCGGTCGTGGATGGCTACGGCCCTAGCCAGGAGCCTCAAGTCATCTGAAAATTTCCCCCTCACCCTGACCCTCTCCCGCCAGGGGAGAGGGGAATTATCTATTACCCTCCCTGCTAGATATAACTCTCCGAGGCCTGTTTCTTCAGGGATTGACGTCAGGGCGGCAATGATTTCTTTGTCGATAGTTTTTCGTTTTTTATACGGATTGCGGTTGGTGACACGTTTGGTAATAAAGGGTAATAGCGGATCATCCTCCCTTGGGCACTCTTGAAATTCGATGGCAGCCACAAGCGGGTTTCCCTCACCTTCAGGGAAGAGGGTAGGGCACATGGAATAACCATGGGAGCGGGCGGCGATGTCCATGTTTTCCAGGACAGCGCCGTGGGCGATGAGAGAGGCCCGCTGTCTTGAATTATAAAGGGATGTATCCCTTTCCGGGACGTTAAAAAGGAGGAGTTTTTGTCCATCCCATGTAAAACGCCATGGCTGGCAGTTGTCGCCCGAAGGCGCCCATGTCCCGGCCTCAACAATTTTGAGAATTATATCTTTTGGAATCATTTTGTTATAGCCGCAGATTTTCGCGGATAAACGCAGAAAGAATTTTTTACCGCTGAGAACGCAGAGTCCGCAGAGAAAGATTGTGAGACAGACAATATGCTACTTAGCGTTCTCCGTGATCTCTGCGGTAAATATGAAGCTGTTAATATCCTGATAATCTGCATTTATCTGCGTCCCAAATCTAACTGCCTGATTTTAGAAAATATTTTTTTACATACCACCGTTTCAAACGCTGAATCGGATTTTTATTTCCCCGGAAGAGATAACCCTGTTTATAGACCTGAAGATAGGGGTCGAATTGAAAATAGTACGGGGCGGCCCTTATTTTTCTCCTTTTCAGGATGATGTTTATGACTTCAGTGGCCACCAGGGCGCTGCAGAGCTGGCAGGCCAGCCCCAAGGAAGGCCCGGTTTGTTTGGTAAGGTCTATTGATGATGACTTAATATATTTAAGATGTGTGGCCCTGGGCGCCAGACCCAGGCCAAAGGCTATGAGCTTATCGATTTCAGACAGATTATCATTAAGATCGAAATATTCATCGAAACCCATACCCTGGGGCGCAAAGACATGCAGAGTGGCGCTGAACCCCATCGGCCCTGAGGTAATAGCGTGAATACCACGGGACTTGGCCTTTTTGAAAAGCAAACGACGGGTTTCTATATTGAAGAAGTCTATACCGTCCACTACGACATCTGCGTCCTTCAGGAATTCGGTTATATTATCCTTGCTTATACCCCGGTCAAAAATCTTTATATCCGCTTGTGGATTTATAGAAAGGGCCATCTTCTTCATGGCTTCGGCCTTATGCATGCCGATGGTCTCTATGGTAGCTCCCACCTGTCGGTTGAAATTGGCTACTTCAAAATGGTCAAAGTCAGCGATATTGAAGCGTTCGAATCCGGTGCGGGCTAATGTGAGCAGGTAGTGGCCGCCTACGCCGCCGACTCCGGCAATGGCTATTCGGGCCTTCTTAATCTTTTGCTGTTCTTCAGGAGATATGAGCCCTATGTTTCGGCAAAAGGCTTCGTTGTATAACCAAAGGTTTGTCTGCTTCTCTTTCATTTTTTCTTGTCTATCCTTGGATTAACAATTTTCAGTAAAATAGGCAGCGTAGTCAGCTCCACCAGGAGCGCGATTAACATGGTAAGGGCCGTCAGACAGCCGAATTGGATCGTCGGGATAAAATTGGATAATACCAGTATGCCAAAACCCATCACAATTACCATGCAGGTGGAAATTACGGCCGATCCTTTAGACTGCATGGTTATGGCAATGGCCTGGAAGTTGTCTTTGCCAGTTCTTCTTTCGTGCTTATAACGGGTGAGAAAGTGGATGGTATCGTCAACGGCAATGCCTATGGCCACTGTAGAGATCATGGCGGTAGAGGTATTAAGGGGGATGCCCAGCCACCCCATTACGCCGAGGTTAATGAGAAGAGGGATAGTATTTGGTATAATGCTTATAAATCCGAGGGCAAACGACCGGAGAATGACAAAGATTACGCCGAAGATAAGGAAGACGGCCAGAGAGAGGCTATATATCTGGCCGTTTACCAGGGCCTCGATAAGGTTGGCAGTAAGCAGGGATTTGCCGGTTACCCGAATCTCAAGATCAGGTCCTTGCAAGGGTTTGATAAATGCATCGGTTTTGTCTATCATGGCCCGGATGTGCCTTGAATTGTGCTCCCTGAAGTGGGCAGAGATGCGGGCGGTCTTGCAGTCAGGGTCGATATAATCCCGGATATCCTCGGCGCTGTAAAGCAGCATGTACTGGGCAGCCAGATTTTTACTGGCCGGTAGCCTGTAATGGGCCGGGTCTTCGTTATGAAAGGATTGATTCATGTCTTTAAGATAATCGGCTATGGAAATGACGCTGTCAATCTTTTCCTGCCCGCGTAGAAATTCTTCCACAGAGTCTATCTTTTTCAGCGCCGATGGTTCAAGTATGCCGTCCATCTCCTTTGTTTTGACCGAAATCTCGATGGTAGTTACACCACCCAAATTTTTCTCGACAAAATCCGTGGCCTGATAGACCTCGCTGCCCTTTTTGAAGTATTCCAAAAGGTTCGTCTCTACTTTTATGCGGGATACACCCCAGACTGAGAGCGCTATTATAAAGAGGGTAAGAATGATTATCTTTTTTTCGTGATTGTTCACAAGTGTGTAAAAAAAACGGATGATCTTCGTCTGTGAGGTATTTTCGTGAGGCCTAAGATTTATGGGGCGCCGGCGCAGGAGATAGAGCATAATAGGGATGAACATTATGGATACTAAAAAGGAAAAGGATATGCCCAGTGAAGACACATAGCCGAAGTCCCGTATGGGCGGGATATCATTGGCGCTCAGCGAGATGAAGCCATCAACCGTGGTAAAGCTCGCCAGGAAACAGGGAAGAATGGCCAGCCTTATGGAAGATATAAGGGCGGAGTCTTTATCGGGCAGCCGGGGGAGGTCTTCCCGATACTGATCGATGATATGAATAGCCACTGCAATGCCGATGGTCATGATGAGCGGGGCAGTCATGGTGGTTATATTATTTATGGTGGCGTTGACCAGCGGAAACGACCCCATGGTCCATATAAGGCAGATTATGATATTTACCGTGGCAATGGACATGATCCAGAGGCTTCTAAAGATCAAATAAAGGGCAGAGGCGATCAAGACCAGGACGATGGGGACAAAGGTCTTGAGATCGCCCATCATATACCGGCTTAAGGTGTTATCGGTTACCGTCCAGCCGGCCTTGTAGATTTTGGGGTGGTTCCGGGGGAAGACGTCGTTGATGACGGCATCCACCTTTTCGAGCAGACGGGTTCGATAGAGGTCATCGTCCGGGCGATCAAAGGTTTTCACGATAATGGCTGTAGTACGGCCGTCTCTGGAGATCAACCTGTTGACATAAAGAGGGTTGAGGAGGGCCTTTTCCCTGAGGGCGTTTAGTTCATCCGGAGAAAGCGGCAATTTTTCTACCAGGGACCGGACATAAAAATTATCCTGTTCACCCCGGATGTCCGTGGCATCGGTCAGACTGATTACGTCCCGCACCTCTTCTATGGTTTCCAGCTTCTCTGTAAGCGCTTTGATCTTCGCCAGCATTTCATTGGTGAAGATATTTTCATCCTTGAAGGCCAGGACAAAGAATTCGTCTGTGCCGAAATGCCTTTTAAATTCTTCAAAGAAGACGAGATCGGGATCATTTTTGAGGACAAAAGACTCTACAGAATGTTCCATTTTTGTCCTGGGGAGCATGGATGCGAAAAAGAGCGTAAGGAGGCAGATGGTTGCCAGAAGCAACCAGCGTTTTTGCAATATGAGCTGGGCTATTTTCTCCATAAGAATCGCTTACCGCTAAAGTGTCCGAAGACTTTTAGGGTTAAAATGAGAGCCTGACGGCAAGATAACCCTGATCATTTCTGTCGTAGTTCCCTAAAAATGTATCGGCTTTTCCGTCAAAAATATTCAGGCCTGCGAAGATAGATAGATTATCCACATAACGCAGTTCAACCTCCGGATTTAGATAGAAGCCGTTGTCAGTAAGGTTGTAAAATGAATCAAGATTGAGGCGCAATTTGTCGTGGAAGAGGGTTTTGTTTATGCGAAGGAAAAGGCCGGATTCAAACTCATGGTCGAAAAGGATTCTGTCGTCATAGCTGAATATCTTTCTCTGGTATAATTGGAAATTTGCATACCAGTCGTCGGTAAAGGTCCTGTCGATACCAAGGACGTAGTGCAGTATATGCTTGCCGGTAGAGGTGAGGTCATTTTTTAAAAATACCTGGTCGGTCATATAGGCCGCCTCGCCCCGGATGCCGAAGAGGCCCATGGTGGTCTCGACTTCGGCCCCGATGACCTGATTTCTCTCATAGGTTACGATGATGTCCTCGTCAAGCAATTGGGCCTGTGCCAATTGGCCCAAAAGCGCCTCTGCCGATGGGTTGCTGACATTAATATTTTTAATGGGAAAACTTTCAATAAAAGGAAAGGGGTTTCTTGTGTAAAGATAGCTGATTCCATAGTCGAGGTTGCCGACTGTTCCGGTAAACCGCACTCCGGCCTCGCCGTTCTCCATGCCGGTGGAGTATTCCTTTTCCCTTATCTCCAGGCCGGTCAGGTAGTCTTTAAGCGCCTGTGATAATGTCGTGGAGTGCCTTACCTGGGTTTTGAGGTGCTTGAGGGTGGCCCAGTCTGAGCCAAAGAAATCGGTTTTGGCGCTGCGGAAGTGTGGTTTATATATACCCTCTATGGTGCCTTCGGACAAGAAATAACGCGCTCGCAGCATAAATACAGGTAGTTTTCTGTCTTCCAGCCTTAACGTGATACTCTCACGCAGGTCCTGCGGATTGAGATTGTCCACCGTACTTATTTCGTCTGTCTTGCCCCAGCGCACAATCTGGTTGCCGATTGTTATATCCCACTTCTGCTCGGAGAATTCCACATAACCCTCAAACAGCTCAGTGCTGAAGTCATCCCTGGAGCCGTCGTTGCGAAACCAGCGGTAATCTGACATTACAGAGGCCAGAAGAGTAATATTCTCCGTGGGTTGGCATTTTCCCTCCAGAAATATCCTGTTTCTAAGGGCGCGTGTGTCTTCGTAAGGTTCATCGTGCCGCAGGTCTTCTGTCCCACGAACCCAGATGTTGCCGCTGACTTTGGAGTCACGAATCAGGGAGAAAGTCTGGGCAGAGGCAGTGCATGCGGGAAAGGGGCGCAGGAATGCAGCCAGGGCAAAAAGCAGGAATAAGACCCGGCCCTTCCTGATGATCTTGCAGGAAGTCAAGGTTTGGACGGCACAGTAAAAAGCTTCAGTTGCAAGGCGCGCAAATCCTGAGGAATGAGGCGTACTCATAGCTACGCCGCAGTGACGAAGGATGCCGCGCAACGCAGCAAATGGACTTTTTACGAAGCCGTCCTTCTTAATATTTTTCCAGATTGCGTACGCTAAAGACATTTGTGTCAACATTGACGTTATATGAGATCTTCTGGACTTCAAGCACTGTCCTGTGCTGGTTACGGAGGTCGGCCATCTCGGCCACCATATCCGTCCATATGCCACTTATCTTCTGGAGATTGAGCACCGTATAGCGTTTTACTACCCGGCCATGCTTGTAATAGTCAATTTGAATAGGTACATAGCTATCCCTGGTCACAAGGGCCACAAACTTTTCGTATTGAGACTCAGCAGAGGGTTTTGGGGTACTTTCCAACACCCAGCAGTTGAAACCACTTAGAATTTTCGATCCCAAAAGGTGATGGATATCTTTTTCGACCCTTCTCCTTTGCATGTCTTCATAGGTAAAATCTGAGTTGACAAATTTTTGATCCTTCTGGCTTGAGACAATCCTTCTACTCCGCCTTAGTTCCGGTAAAAACAGGTACTGGTCATCGTCCCGGCTCTTATTTTCCCAGGTCAGGAAACCCGTTCCTCTTATCTCAGCCGGGCTGTTAAAACGGATCAGGGTCTTTTTAAACTCCCCAAAATCCCTTCGCCATATCTCCATTTCTCTGACACGGCTCTGGCCGTCTTTTTCAATAAGCTTCATAAGTACGATGGCATGGGAGTCGTGGCCGGTATCCCGGTCGTAAATTCTTTGCGCGATGTATTCTGCGGAGGGCTGTTGCTCCGCAAATGTATTCGTTAATATTAATAAAACAGGGACTAATGCGAGAAACGAAGTTAATAGCTTTTTACACCATATATTTTTAATACACATAGGCCGTTTTCTGCCTCCGATCAGAATAATAAGATCGTAATAGATAATCTCTGCTTTTTCAATCGGCAATTTTAATAAAAAAGTTGATTGCAGGAGTTCCGTATCGTTATGGGAAGTTTTTATCAAAATTGGAATAGGGCCGATAAGAACGTTAACGAAAAAAAACTAAACAAAAGAAGTTAAGCCGGATGCTGATAAGAAACGCAGAACTTCTGAGAGAGAAAAAATATCTCCCGGAGAGTCGCAGGGCCATAAGACTGAGGCGGTCCCGGCTTACCGAAGTAGGACAATCCCTTGATTACCGGATTAAGACCGCCACTTCACGGGAAGAATGGATCGAGGCCTTTTCTTTGGCGCATGATAGATACGTAGAACTGGGTTACATGGATCCGGATCCTTCGACGATGAGGCTGAAGATCCAAAACATATTACCCTCGACACGCGTATTTACCGCCAGATACAAGGGGAAGGCGGTTGCCACCGCCACCCTTATTATCGATTCTCCCCTGGGGCTGCCGGCCGATGCAATATATAAAAAAGAGCTGGATATGTTAAGGAACAAAGGCCGCCTGGTATCCGAGGGTTCTTCTCTGGTCACCGCAAAGGAATTTAAGTGCAGTAATATATTCATGCTTCTTTTCAAGGTGGTTTACGCCTACGCTCAGTATGTGCAGACCGACGACATCTGTATCGCCGTAAATCCTAAGCATGTCCGTTTCTATGAGGATATACTTTTGTTTGAGCCGATCGGAGAGTTGAGATATTTCCCGTCAGTAAAGGATGCGCCGGCCATTTTGGAGCGCATGGACCTCCGCACAGCGCATACACGATTTGCGGATGTCTATAATATGGAGGATTTTGACTGTGATCTTTATACCTTTTTCTTCACGGCCAACAATGGCGATGAATCAAAATGGGGGAAGGCATTTCCCACGGGCGGACTCAGGATGTCCCCGGAGGATATACGGTATTTTTTTGTAGAAAAGACCGATCTCTTTGTGGAAATTGACGACGACAAACTGGCCTACATTCAAAAATGCTATCCTGACTACGACCTCACCCGGTTACTTCCACCCGGATATTTTTCTGCGAAATAGTGCCCTACTCGGGCATAAATCTTCCTGCTGGAACAAAAAGTGTTAAAATAAATTCACACCTTATATATTTTTTGCTATACTTATATAGTTATATTAAAAATTATAGGTGAGGCTGTATTATGATAACATTAGATATCTTAGACGATGATGTCCCGGCAAAATCCCCGGTTAGCGCCGAGGATATAGAATTTAAGGTAGTCGATACTCTGGATGAATTGGAGCAGTCATATAATCTTATCTACAAGGCCTATGTAACACGAGGATATGTTAAACCGCACCACTCTGAAATGAGAATAGGGATTTATAATTTACTCCCTGACACCCGGACATTTATCGCCAAGAAGGATGACTTAGTAATAATGACCCTTACTATTATCCCGGACTCACCATTAGGACTGCCCATGGATGAAATCTACAACATTGAGATGGACTTCCTGAGATATCATGGAAGAAAAGCGGCAGAGCTTTCCGGCCTGGCAGTCCACGAGGATTTGAGCGGCAAGGGGATGTTTATCTTCCTGGCATTAGTTAAACTTGTGTATTTTTATGCCAGGAGTGCGGATATTGATGATTTCTGTATCGCTGTCCATCCCAAGCACGAGTCTTTTTACGAAAATGTCTTATTATTTGAACATCTGGGTGATGAGAAACTCTATTCCAGTGTCAGAAACTCTCCAGCCCTGGGTAAGCGGTTAAATCTGCATACTTTCGAGAAAAGATTAAGCAGGAAAAATAGACACCTTTACCGGTTCGTATGTGAACAGGGACATCCCTTTGCACAAACCATATCAAAGAATATCGTTCTCGATGAGGCACTTTCCTGTTTCTTAAGGAAAGGATGGCCGATGGAGAAAATTCGCCAGTTCTATCACCTGCCTGATAAAAGACTCTATTGTTAGGTCCATCACAGGACCGCCTTTCCCTTGGAAAATACAGTATCCACCGTGCCCAATTGGATCGTTAAATATATGTATTGACAGGGTATCTGTGTTTTGCTATGTTTAGCCCAGATTTTCTGAACGGCTGCTCATTTTTGTTTTACCATGGAGGATAAGTGAGCGAAATCATTAATATAATTGGCAGACAGATTTTTGATTCCCGGGGTAACCCGACTGTAGAGGTTGACGTTTATTTGGAATCCGGCTATATGGGCCGGGCCGCCGTCCCGTCCGGCGCCTCGACCGGCAAAAAAGAGGCCGTGGAACTCCGCGATAAGATTAAAACCCAGTATATGGGTAAAGGCGTTTCCAGGGCGGTCAAGAACGTCAATGAGAAAATTGCTCCGGTGTTGATAGGTTTTGAGTCTTCTGAGCAGGCGTTTATCGATAAGAACATGATAGCCTTGGACGGGACAAATAATAAGGGTAAGCTGGGCGCCAATGCCATTCTGGCCGTATCTTTAGCGGTAGCCAAGTCTACGGCAGAAGAATTAGGGATTCCGCTCTATCGCTATCTTGGCGGTGTTGCCGCCCGCGTACTGCCGGTGCCCATGATGAATATTTTGAATGGTGGCGCTCATGCAGATAATAACGTGGATATCCAGGAGTTCATGATCGTACCCTGCGGGGCCTCTTCGTTTAGTGAGGCCATGCGCATGGGCGTGGAGACCTTTCACGCCCTGAAGGGGGTCCTGAAGGGCAAGGGGTATCAGACGGCCGTGGGTGACGAAGGCGGGTTTGCGCCAAACTTAAGGTCGAATGAGGAGGCCATGGAGGTTATCCTGCAAGGGATCGAGAAGGCCGGTTACAAGCCGGGGAAGGACATATATATTGCCCTGGATCCCGCTGCCAGCGAATTTTACGACAAGGGCACATATAAGCTGCTTGCTGAGAAAAATCCGAATAAAAATACAGACGAGATGGTCGGTTTTTATGCAGACTGGCTGAAAAAATACCCGATTATTTCCATAGAGGACGGTTTGTCTGAAGATGACTGGAAGGGATGGAAGAAACTTACCGGCCAGTTAGGCGGCAAGATACAACTGGTAGGTGATGATATATTCGTCACCAACACCGGCATCCTGTCTAAGGGGATACAGGAGGGCGTGGCAAACGCCATATTGATTAAACTGAATCAGATCGGCACCCTGACCGAGACTATAGAAGCCATTCAGATGGCAGATCGGGCCGGGTATCGTTCCGTTATTTCTCACCGTTCAGGTGAGACCGAAGATGCGGTTATTGCCGATCTGTCCGTGGCTTTAAATACGGGACAGATCAAGACCGGCGCCCCTTCGCGTTCGGAACGTGTGGCTAAATATAACCAGCTCTTACGCATCGAAGAGGAACTGGGCCCTGCGGCGCTGTTTATGGGCCGGGGAAGCTTTGCCCGGTAGAGGTTACAAGGATGGCCGTCATGTCTGGTTTTTGACAAAGTAATAGATTTACCCCCGGAGGTTAGTTTTATGACCCTGACTAAGGCTGATCTTGTCAATCATATTTATGAAAAAAACAAGCTTCGCAAGGCTGAAGCCGTACTGGCCATGGAAGCCTTATTAGAAATAATTAAGACCTCCCTGGCTGGTAATGAGAGTGTGCTCATCAGCGGTTTTGGTAAATTTAACGTCAAGAATAAAAAGGAAAGACGGGGCAGAAACCCTCAGACCGGTGCGGAATTAATGCTATCCCCCCGGCGGGTAGTCACATTTAAGCCTTCCAGCATCCTCAGGCAAAGAATAAATAATAATAAAATATAGGAATGACAGGATCGATATCTCAAGATAAAAGAGTCGGCTTTTTTGTATGGAAGTCTGTCTCTGATTCAAAGTTGTAGGCCACCTGCAATATCTTTTCTTCCGCAAAGTGATTACCAAGCAATTGGATCCCAACCGGCAGTCCTTCCGCACTGAATCCGCACGGCACAGAGATGGCGGGCAACCCGGCCAGGTTGGCCGGTACAGTGAAAATATCAGATAGATACATCTGGAAGGGATCGTTTACCTTTTCTCCGATTTTAAAGGGTGGCGTAGGCGCAACCGGCGTTAATATGACGTCGCACCGGTCAAAGCCCTTTTTGAAGTCTTCCGCGATCAGGGCGCGTACCTGCGAGGCCTTCTTATAATAGGCATCGTAGTAACCGGAGGAGAGGGCATAGGTGCCGAGCATGATGCGACGTTTTACCTCGGCTCCAAAACCTCCTGACCGGGTCTTCTCATACATCTCCAGGAGTTCTTTGGCCTCACTGTCGCGATAGCCGTATTTTACACCATCGTAGCGGGCCAGGTTGGAGCTGGCCTCAGCCGGGGCAATGATATAGTATATAGCCACTGCGTATTCGGTGTGGGGAAGAGATATCTCTACGGTCTCTGCACCCAGGCCGGAAAGCGCCTCTATAGCATTGCGCACAGATTTTTCAACATCAGGGGATAAGCCGGGGCCGAAGTATTCTTTGGGGATACCGATCTTAATCCCTTTAATTCCTTTAATCAGCGCCTTTGTATAGTCCATTCGCGGACGGGGGGCCGAGGTTGAATCCAGGGGATCATGGCCATGAACGGCATTTAGAACTAGGGCGCAGTCAGTGACATCCTTGGTGAGCGGCCCAATCTGATCTAACGATGAGGCAAAGGCAATCAGCCCGTAACGCGATACCGTACCGTAGGTGGGCTTTAATCCAACCACACCACAATGCGCTGCCGGCTGCCGGATGGAGCCGCCGGTGTCAGATCCAAGGGAGGCTATGCACTCATCTGCGGCCACGGCGGCTGCCGAACCGCCGCTTGACCCGCCCGGTATGTAGTCAAGGTGCCAGGGGTTTCTGGTTATGTGGAAGGCCGAGTTTTCTGTGGACGAACCCATGGCGAACTCATCCATATTTACCTTGCCGAGCAGTACGGCTCCGGCCTCTTTTAGTCTTCTGATTACCGTAGCGTCATAGATGGGAACAAAATCCTTCAAAATATATGAACCACACGTGGTGCGTATGCCTTCCGTAGAGATAACATCTTTTATAGACATGGGGATGCCGGTCAACGGCCCGCCCTCACCTTTTTCCAAGACACGGTCGGCTTCTCTGGCCTGTTCCATGGCCACTTCCGGTGTAAGTGTAATATAGGCGTGAACCTTGTGGTCAACCTCTTTTATGCGTGCCAGGACAGACCCGGTTATCTCAACCGAGGTAACTTCCCTTTTGAGTAATAATTCCCTTAAGGCGTGGATGGTCAGGGCATAGAGTTGCATGGCAGGACCTCAGATGACACGGGGCACGGTGAATGATCCGTCCGCCTTTGCCGGGGCATTGGCCAGACTTTTTTCGTTAGACACAGATGGCCGGATCGCGTCTTCCCGGAAGGCATTGGTGATGGCCAGGGCGTGGTGTGTGGGCTCGACATGTGCCGTGTCCAGTTCGTTTAACTTATCCATGTAAGTCAATATCTGATTCAGTTGATTTGTAAATAGCTCGAGATCTTCATTGGAGAAAGAAAGCCTGGCCAGCTTGGCCACATGCTGTACATCCTCGCGGCTGATCTTCACGTTTTTTCCTCGCTTTGCTATTTAAATGCCCAGGGGGCGTCAATTCCAGCGACTTATCCGCCAGAGGCGGGCCACTGTCTAATAACATATCTTAGTATATTTCACAAGATTCGAGTTTAACCCTGATCCACCGGCAAGACATCATCTGCGGCGTTTGATTAAATGAGGTTATTTAACCCAGCGGTTATTGGGGTACTCTATGTTAAGCTGCTTTAACAGTTCCGGAGGGGCCATATACCCGACTTCGAGCATCTTCTGTGCGCATTTTCTGGCCTGCCGGATATTCCCCTGACGGAGGGAAGTGAGGGCCATCATGTAATTGGTCCACCAGGATTCAGGCGCCAGCTCCCGGCCTTTTTTAGCGCATTCATCGGCCAGTTCCCACTTTTTATGGCGTTCAGAGAGGTAATAGAGGTAGTATAGATAGTCACCGACCAGCTCCTGCTTACTTAGATTTTTAAAGAAATAGGGACTTTCCCACGCCCCCCACTTCCGCACGTACTTGCTATCTCCATATCTTAGTCCCCGCCATCTATTGGTAGCCTCCAGATTAAACCGTTCCCGGCCATCGTCGTAGCGGACGAACATGTGGAACTCGCCGACATTAGGACAGGGGATGCCGACTGCGTAAAGCGGCAGTCCTAATCGCTCTCCCAGAGCGAGACAGAGGAGGCTGAAGCCAAAGCAGTTTGTCCTTTTACTTTCCAGTATATATGGAAGAGATACTATCTTTTCCTCGAGCTTTCCGCTCTGGTAGTTAAAACCTAAATACGTTATTCTGTCCAGCATGCAGCCGATCAGTGTCCTGGCATCGTTTCTGCTCCATTTTTTCATATCCTTTCTGATATCACCGGCAATGGCCTCCAGCCGGCTGATTATTTGAGCCTTGTTGATTTTCTCACCGAACAATTGAGGATAGACCTCCATATCGTAGCCGAGGAGGTTTGCAGCCAGGTCCAACCGGTCATCGTATCGGTAATGAATTAAGTCTTTACTCCGGGAGGAAGGTTGGGGAGTAAATACGATAGGGTCATTTGGTTGGCCCCTTCTTAATGCTTTGGCCGGCTCGGGAGCGGAAAAATCTTTTATTTCTACCCTGTTCTGCAATGCTTTGGGAATAGTGGCGGGGTTATCCGTGAAACAGATAACGCCATTTTCATCGACGTATTTATAGGTGGTGCCGGCTGCCGGGCCTGCATGGCCCAGCAAAATTATGATAAGACCGAGGACAGCGCTTATATGACTATCTGGCGGTTTTGTTTTCATCTCTGTTGTGATTAATATCGGTAGACAAAGATTTTTTGTGAAACACACATGCCGACAGATCGGCACAAAGAACAATGAAAATGCCATTCCTGCGAAAGCAGGAATCCAGAAACTAAAAGACTGGATTCCGTGTCAAGCACGGAATGACAGATAAAAGGTATTTTCAAGTGAAAAATTGGTATAATGGTGTATGGATTTGAAAAACCTTATAGCCTTATCGGTTATCATTTTTTGGCCGGTGATCCCGCTCTTCTGGATTCCGGTCCACCTCATGACCGGTCTTTTCAAAAGGCTGGGCTTGGCGACCCTCGTCTTTCCAATCATCTTCTGGCTGCCCCTGTCCTACAGCCTTTATTCCATAAAGGAACGCCTCCTTTTTTACCAAATTACGCCTCCGGCGTTCCTGACCTATTCGGGCTGGGCTTGGTTTATCTCCGGACTGGCCCTCCATATCCTGACCGGCATATACCTGAGGTTCGGACTCGTTGGCATCCCGGAGTTTTCAGACAAGGTGAAAATGCACCTGGTGAAAAAGGGGCCTTTTGCGATAGTGAGGCATCCTACGTATCTGGCGCACAGCATGATTTTTCTGGGGGCCTTCCTGATTACAGGTATCTTGACCGTGGGGTTAATAGCCGTATTGGATTTTTTCACGGTTCACGCGATCATTATTCCATTCGAAGAAAGAGAATTACAGAGACGCTTCGGCGATGAATATATGGAGTACAAGAGAAGGGTCCCCAAATTTTTCCCGAAATTTACGCGGCATTCTTGCATTTCCCGGGCATTTCTCACCTCCTTATCTTACCTTATCAGTTTTTAGTTTAGATACCGACCGACTTATTCTCCTAGAAGTAGTTGACAAATGAACCTATTCTCACATAGTATTTTTCGTACAACAATATAAAGGTAATGTTGACCGGATAATATGAATCATGTCGAATAAAGAAGAAGCATTCAGTTTTCTACGCTCGTTAGAAGATTTTCTGAATAGATCCACTCCTGGGCCTTCGGTTATTTCAAAAGAAGTATTGCGGATTGTAGTGGAATCCAAGTCTTCCGGACTGGCTCCGCACAAAAATTTTACCGAGGGGGCATTCCTCAATCAATATATAATACCTGCTATTCATCACTTCTTGGCTGTGGATCAAGGATTAGGGATTGCCAATGCCACTCAAACACTGCTTTCTGAGTCATACAGGCATATTCCACGCTTATCAAGTGGCTCACCTTCCCGTTCGGTGCCGCACCCCTTCAAAAAAGTAATGGGCGCGAAATCCCCAGAAATCATTAAACAATGGAGGGGAAACGGGCCTGGGGCTGCGGTGGTACAAAGCTGTCCTGACATAGCTTTAAGGAATCCTTTTCCGCATAGGGTGCTACTTGAGGGCAAGTTTTTCGCAAAGGGCGGTATTCAGGCAGCCGAAACCGCCTTGGTGACAGGAATTTATCAGTCATTTTTCTATTTGGGCCTCCCAACTATTGCTGAAAGACCCAATCATCCGGCCTGGGACTATGACTATGCTTGCTTTTTGGCTTATGATGCCACTGATGAAGGTACCTTATTGCAGTCATGGCAATCACTCGATCCCAAGGTAAAGAGGGGTTGCTGGGAAGGTGCAAACCTCTATGTGATGATTCTGCGCGGATCGGCTAACAGTAGCATTCAACCGACGCTGGAATAGCAAAACTGAATTCACCCTTCGAATGCCAGCAATATTAAAGGGGGCTTGGGGTTGCAAATGGCGATCTTTATGAATTCTGGATTTTTGCAAACTTAGAGACAACGTTATATATTGAGACATCAATAGGTTACACCCTCAAAAGTCCCCACTTAACTTAAGAATGACCAATGATGAGAGTATTGTTGATTTATATAAAAAACATGATTTATGTTTCAATTGGCCTGTCTATTTCTTTATTTGCAGCAAAATATGTATCGAATATTTGCTCAGATAAAATCAGCCCAAAGTTCAGACTAATAATTTTCTTGCTTGGGACAGGAATGATTCTTGTTGCTGCAATAACACGACTAAGCGGCGATCTTCAAACTTGGGACGGGAGTTCACCAGTAGAGCATTTGTTTTCAGGATTATTTTGGGCTTTTTCTGTCGTTGGTACTCTTTTATTAGTTTTTGATTATTGCATTGGTTTTTTCAAAAAGTAGAAAGTTATAAAAAACCGGGACGTGTTGAAAAATATCACTTATTATCTGGGGCTCTGATTTTAGATGGTCTGACTAACCGGCGTTCGCTGGCTGCTCACGTTCGTGCTGAACGTGCACAGCGTTTTGTGTATCGCCCTGCGCCACGGGGCGACCTGTGGCGGGGTGAATTCACCTTACGCTCCCTGCCTGAATCCTCACTCATATTCTCTTGACAGCTATGTAGGGTGGGCACAGCATTATCGTGCCCACCGAAACCACTGCAAACCATCGTCCTATATCTTTTGTTTGGGTTATCGATTTTTTAAAAGCTTTTTCTTCAAGCCAACAAGTCCAAGTAAACCAGAGCCAAAAAGGAGTAGAGTGGCGGGTTCAGCCATGTAGGGTGGGCACAGCATTATCGTGCCCACCAACCCACTGCGAATCCTCGTCCTATATCTTCTGTTTGGGTTATCTATTTTTTTTAAACTTTTTCTTCAATCCAACAAGTCCAAGTAAACCAGAGCCAAAAAGGAGTAAAGTGGCGGGTTCAGGAACGGGGGCGGATAATCCGTTGTAATCGATATAATGATTTGGGAAACTATCCAATACCGTTGAAGTTTCATTTGGCGGTTCAAGCGGCTGGGCCTCAAATCGAAATCCGATGAAAGAATAGTTCGTAAAATCAAACTGGTTGATAATTGCAGTAATATCAAGGACTGTGGGATCTGCTTCGATGTAGTCTCGTGTTATCGATGTGTAATATTCGGATTGTATATCCCAGTCGCTTTCTTCCGCCGTCCCATTTGCATAATACCAGTATATGTTTGTTGTCACAGCCCAAGACACTGATCCACCACCATCACCCATATAAAGCAATACCTCAGTGTTGGGAATCGGTGAGATTGATGAAATGTCATACTCAATAATGCCTCGATACTCAGCTATCAGAGGCTGGACTCCGCCTACTGTAGCTGGTGTTCCCCATCTCATATATACTTGAGGCACTCCGGTATCTACAGTTACTCCAAGACTCGGGGTCCATTGAAGACTGGCTTGCGCAGCGTGATTAATGATTATAGCCTCGGCGGGCGCGATTGCTAAAACGAACAAGACAAGAAAGAGACTCGAGAAAAGACTAAGTCTGAAGGTTCCCATTTTAATCCTCCTTCAACCGATTAAATTCGTTGGTCGGCTCATCCCGCGACGAGGCACGAAACCGTTTGAAACAGTATAAGTCTTTTATGATAAAAAACACCCAGTTGTCAATATGAAAAAAAAGACCGAAAAGAGACCAGGACATTATTGAAAAATATCACTTATTATCTGGGGTTCTGATTTTAGATGGCCTGACTAACCGGCGTTCGCTGGCTGCGCATGTTCGTGCAGAACGTGCGTAGCGTTTTGTATATCGCCCCGCGCCACGGGGCGACCTGTGGCGGCAATTATACTGTGGAGAGGGCCAGCGGGGTCATGTCTTCATTCTTCACTCAATAACCGGCAATTTCTTTTTGGCTGTAATTCTGCGTCCCTTCAGTCTTGTCCCTACCTATTACGACACAGTCTCAGGGGAAAGGAGGTTTTTTGAAACGATGTTTACAATAAAAAAGGCAGGGCCGATACCGACCCTGCCTTTTTTATCAAATGCTGAAGCCCTGGCTACTTTTTAAACTTCTTCCTGATCCCTGCAAGACCAATGAGCCCAGACCCAATAAGTAGCATGGTGGCAGGTTCGGGAACGGGTGTCACTCCGGAGACATAATCTGATCTGGTTGATGTTGATGTATGAATATGGGCCTCTAACCAGTAGTTATCATATTCCCAGGCAGATTGTGGAAGTTCAATATCAAAAGATGCTGTACCCGCTTGCGAAAAATTATAATTGAGTTGATTTGGATCGAAAATGGACGAAAATGAAATTGGGGGTTCCCATATTCCAATCCTGGCACCCGGTGTGTTAACATTGTCTTCAAGATAAAAGGTAAGCTGAGCGTAGTTACTTGCATCCTCTAGCGAAAAATCTTCTCTGCTCAGATTAACATTGATATTATAGTCAACAGAAAAGGTGTATGTACCCGAAAGATCTGGAAAGCCAAACATTATACCCCTATGGATATTTCCATTAATCCAACCAGTGCTGTCGGCATCTCCACTTGATTGCGAGGTTGTGTGTGACGTTAATTCAGTAGTATTGTTTACATAAAGAGATGCTGCATTTGCTCCCAAATTATTCACTACAGTGGTAGGATTATTCCATAAAGGACTAGATGTACTGTATCCTTGTTCTACAGCACTATGATCATACCCGGGATTGCCTGTATCTGGGCCATTTATCCATGATTCGGAACCAAGACCCTTATACTCCCAGTAGACATAAGAGCCGGGAGAGGTTGGGGAATAAATAATATTTCCCGCGGAGTTTTTAATGGTAAGGGTACTCCAATTCACTGTGAATTGGCAGTCAGCGATTGCTGTAGCATGAACATTTTTTGCAATCAACACTAAGAATAAAAAGAAACTTAGGACGATAAAAGTCGAGAAATTTTTCTTCATCTTTCCCCCTTAGCAATATAAATTCATGAAGAAACAACCATGGGAACCCCGTGCAGAAACACAGAGTTCTTTACTTAAGATAAAAAATAAGCAAAAATTATTCCAACTATAGATGTTTCCTGGAAAATTCTAAAAACAATTAATTTTTTCAATAAGTTAGATTATTTAAAATTTGTAAACTTAAAAACTTAAAACCAAGAAAATGTGAAATATTTTACTATTTTTAGGAGAATTATTTTACCCCAACGTGGTAATTTGTTTCCACTTTTTTGGCTGTAACTCTATGTCTCTTCGGTTTTTTCCATCATGTTTCCGATTTCAATCCTTGCTCTATACGTTCGCTTAGAAACATTTTAAGCAAGGACTGATAAGGCATGCCACGTTTGTTTGCCAAAATTTTAAGTTATTCTATCATGAATTCCGGGAGACGCAACAAGATCGTTTTAAGTGAAGGTTTGAGATTGGGTAAAACTACCCTCTCGGCCTTTTTCCAATCGACGTATTCAGTTGAACATGCATAGCGAGCGCATTCCTCGCTGCTTGCAACGGGGTTAGCGAGCGAATACGATGCATTTTACCTTGCATACGGAGATTCCCCGTCCGCCCCAGGCGGACTGCGGGGAGCTTCAATCCGCAGTGGCCCAAAATTTACGCTCTTCATCTTCCGATGCAATTTTTGGGATCTTCTTTTCATAATGATTCGTACTCCTTTTTCTTATTCATATCCCTGGCCCAGATGACTCGGATCCGATTACTCCTGATCGTAAAAACTACAAATAAACACCTTCTGTATATCTCAGAAATATACAATTTATCAAGACTCCATTGCGTCAAATCTTTCTCCAAGTATTAGCATGGATAGTCATTGACAATTACCAGCCGACTTGTTAAGTAACACTATATTAATTTTTGTGTTACCAATCCCTTTTGAGGCCTGCCATGAAGATTCGATCCATAATGTGGAACAGCCATATCCCGATGCTGGTGCGTTCGGCCAGAAAATTAGATTTTCTGGACCTCAAGGCATTTTCCTCCAAGACCCTGGAAAACGACCCTTCCAAATTAGAAGAGGCCCTGAGAGAGCTTAGGGAAGCCGATGTCATCTTGCTCTATCGATCTTCGGAAGGCTTCTGGGATACGGTTGAAGAGCAATTAAAAGAGATAGGTCAAAAAGTCCCTATCGTCTGCATCAGTTATGATCCGTCATTCTGGTACCTCTCCACGGTCAGACCCGAGGTGGTGAGCGCCTGCTACAGTTATGTCACCATCGGAGGGGAAGAGAATTTTGTAAATATGCTTTGTTATCTCGCCAAGGAAGCGGGCGGGGTGGATGTACGGCATGAGCCGCCTCAGGAGGTCCCCTGGGAAGGGCTATACCATCCCCGGGCCGGAAGATATTTCAGGACGGTTGAGGATTATCTCGCCTGGTACAAACCAAAGGATAGACCGGGCGTCGGCATACTGTTTTCCCGTTTTTACTGGGTAAACGATAACCTGGAAGTCGAGAACGCCTTGATCGAGGCGTTGGAAAAACAGGATTTAAATGTGATCCCCGCGTTTTCATACAGTGTCAAGGATGAGAACCTGGGCGCTAAGGGAAGCGGGGAGGTGGCCAGAGAGGTTTTCCTGACCGGAGCAGGGACTTTGAGGATACAGGCCCTGGTCAAATTACAGAACTTTTTCCTGGGTAAGGTACGGGGAGACGACCTGTCTGAGGCCGGGGATACGT
>Ga0068714_10002189_pt1 | contig 25930 bp, 25 predicted proteins | sample MTBNYHSulfiMetaG_FD_62988 | JGI IMG/M metagenome (GOLD analysis project Ga0068714, IMG submission 62988) | Enrichment culture microbial communities from rom New York Harbor, USA that are MTBE-degrading - MTBE-NYH (New York Harbor Sulfidogenic)... | ecosystem: Environmental > Aquatic > Marine >... | reverse complement strand
ATCTACACGGTGCAGTCCGGCGACACGCTGTTCAAGATCGCGCAACGGTTCGGCGTCAGTCTACACGCCCTTATCGCGGCCAACCCGCAGATCTCAGACCCGGACCTGATCTTCCCCGGCCAGAAGATCTGCGTGCCCTACCGGATGCCGCCCAAGCCGCCCTACCCGCCGGCGCCGTGTCCGCCCGAGCCGCCATATCCGCCGCCATATCCGCCGCCGTATCCGCCGCCGTATCCGCCGCCGTATCCGCCGCCGTATCCCTGCCCGCCGATGGCAGAATGTATCGAGCATTGCGCCACCCTATATCCGACGTCCAGCATGGACCGCTACATGCCGGTCTTTGGGTGCGCCCACGTCCACCCTCACGGCAACGAAGCCGTGCTGGCGATAGCCGCGTGGGGATTGCCGGATCCGTGCAAGGTCAAGCGTCACGGCAAGTACTACGTGGCCTGGGCAGAGTCTCATTACGGCTGCGAGCGCGTGAGCTTCCGGCTCATGCAGTGCGACGAGGCGTACGTCGGCCACCGCCACGACAGGAGCATCTGCTGGGTGAAGCTCTACGTCACCGTCGAGAAGGAAAAGGAACCTAAGCATCCGAGCGCGGTCGTGGTGATGAGCACCAAGACGATGTAGGGCAAAGGGGGAATCCCGAGGACACCGGAGACGCCCGGGGGCGGCCCCCCAGCCGCCTCCGGGCCGTCTTTTGCGGCCCGGGTCCCGCGGAACCCGGGCGGCCCGGTTTCGTCCAAAGGATAGGGAGGACGCCCACCGAATACCTTGTCTTGGTACGACCCGTACCCACGAAAGGGGCTGCTTTCAGTGCCCAGACTGCGTCGCCTCTCCTTTGTGCTGTTAGCCGCGTTGCTCATCCTGCCGCTGGCCGCCCCCGCGGCCCAGGCCCAGCCGGGAGGCGTCATCTACGTCAGACAAGGCGCCACCGGCGCAAATGACGGAACGTCCTGGGCCAACGCCTTCACGGACCTTGACGCCGCGCTCGAGTCCGCGGTCTCCGGGCAGGAGATCTGGGTGGCCGAGGGGACCTACCGGCCGACCAGCAACCACAATATCGTGCCGTCTGACCCGCGCTGGAAACACTTCCGGCTCAAGAACGGCGTCGCCGTCTACGGCGGCTTCGCCGGGACGGAGACGACGCGCGGGGCCCGCGACCCGGTAGCCAATCCGGTGATTCTGAGCGGGGACGGCGGCGTCACCGGGGACGACTCCGACAACTGCTATCATGTCTTTTACCACGCCAACCTGCCCATGGATAACAGCGCCGTGCTGGACGGAGTCACGATAACCAAGGGCCGCGCGACGCATTACGCCAACTCCAACGGAGCCGGCATGTACAACTACCAGAGCGGCCCGCTGCTCTCCAACGTCGTCTTCGCCGACAACAAGGCGATGCACAACGGCGCGGGCATCTACAATTTCATCTCTGGCGGTCTGGCACTCCGGGACGTCACCTTCCTGCGCAACTACGCGGGCGAGGAAGGCGGCGGGTTCTACAACACTGACGGCAACCCGTCGCTGATCAACGTCTCCTTTCTCGGCAACTACGGCGGCAAGGGCGGAGGACTGCACACAGCTGCCGGGGCGCCGGTGATCGTCAACGCGATTTTCTCCTGCAACAGGGGCGCCTCCGGCGGGGCGGCGTTCGTCGCCGGCTATGACCTCTCGACCAGCGCTCAGCCGACGTTCATCAACGTGACCATAGCCAACAACTACGCCCAGTACGGCGGCGGCCTGTACCTCATAAACACGACCCCCGTGCTCACCAACTGCATCATCTGGGCCAACGACGCGCTCTTCACGGGCGACCAGATACACGCCTATAACAATGGAAACCCGGCCATGACCTACAGCGTCTGCCAGGGCGGGTGGGCCGGCACGGGCAACCTCAGCTCCAATCCGGTCTTTGTGGTCAACCCGAGCTTCGGGGACTCGGACTGGAACACGGACAACGACAACTACGGCAACCTGCGCCTCCAGGCGACGTCGCCCTGCATTGATGCCGGGACCAACGCGCCGTACGCCGCAGGCGGACCTGCGGCCGGCGTTACCTCGGACCTTGATTGGAACGCGCGCATCGCCGCCGCTGCCGTGGACATGGGCGCTTACGAGTATACCGGCGCCCCGCCGGCCCCGCCGTCGCCCCCGGCGCCGTCGCCGGGCACGACAACGGGTGGCAGGGCCTTCTTCAGCCCGGCGACACTCAACCTGAAGAGCGCGGGCAAATGGGTCAAGGTCCACATCCAGTTCCCGGCCGGACAGGATCCGCGGCTCATCGACATGGCATCGCTCAGGCTCCTGGTCCGCGGAGTGGCCCTGTCTCCGCAGCCGTCGCCGGTCTTTTACGGCGGGGGCGCCAAGGGCGTGCCGGGCCTGATCGCCGACTTCAGCAGGCCGGCCATCGTCGGGGCGTTGGACGGGACCACCGGCAGGGTGGAGCTGGCGATAACCTGGACCTGCGGCAGCAGCGCCTACTCGATGCCGGCGGCCCTGTCGGTGATCTGCCCGGGGAACGCGAGGTAGGACAGCGCGGCTCGCACGTCAAGGTTTGACTCAACCCACCGGCCGCGGTAACATCGCGGCTGGTGGGTTTCTCGCGTTCTAGGGGCCTGTAAGCGCGCCACTGGGAGGGCAGCCAACAATGCCGGTGATCGAAGCAACCGACCTCCACAAGAGCTACGGCTCGCTCAAGGCCGTCAACGGGGTCAGCCTCGCGGTCGAGACCGGGGAGCTCTTCTGCTTCCTGGGCCCCAACGGAGCAGGCAAGACCACAACGATCAAGATGCTGATCGGCCTGGTGAAACCAAGCTCCGGACACGTCCGGATCGACGGCGTCGACGTCTGGGACAAGCCGACTGCGGCCAAGTCCCTGCTCGGCTACGTGCCGGATGCCGCGCACCTGTACGACCAGCTCACGGCCAGGGAGTTTCTTGGCTTCGTGGCCGACGTCTTCCGACTTGACCGCCGCGAGCGGCACCAGCACATAGAAAGCCTGCTCGAGCGCTTTGCCCTTTCCGAGGACGCCGACCAGTTGATGGGCGGGTTTTCGCGCGGCATGCGGCAGAAGGTCGTCATCTCCGCCGCCCTCCTGCATCGCCCCAAGGTCCTCTTCCTGGACGAGCCGACGGTGGGCCTTGACCCGAGGAGCGCCCGTACACTCAAGGACCTACTGCGCGAATCCTGCGACCGGGGCGCAGCCGTATTCATGTCCACCCACATTCTCGAAGTGGCCGAAACCATGGCCGATAGGATCGGGATCATCCAGAAGGGCAGGATGATGTTCCAGGGCAGCGTCGCGCAACTCCGCGAGTACCAGCACGGACCCGAGGCGGCCTCCCTGGAGGAGCTATTCCTGCTGCTGACCGAACAGAGACAGCCTGGCGGTCAGGATCAGGCCTCGGGCCTGCGCGGCTAGCGATGCGCGACTACCTGCTTGTCCTGCGGGCGCAGCTCGGCACGTCACGGCGCACCCTTGGGCGTGGTCTCCGCGGCGCCAGGTTGTTGTTGCTGGGATTGATCCTGGCCGGTGGCTTCGCGGCGTTTGCGACCAGAGGGGTCCTCAGCATGTTCGGTGGCATCCGCCAGGCCCTTGTTGAGTATCCCCAACTGCTTCCCGCTGTCGAACAGAACCTCCTCACCATGTGGTCCCTCTTCGTCGTGGCAATCGTATTCAGCAACGCCTTGCACACGACGTTCGCTTCCCTTTACGGGTCTGAAGAGACCGGTTACCTGCTGTCCACACCGCTCAACCCCCAGGCCGTCTTTGCCGCGAGGTTGACGTCCAGCATAGGGGGCTACGTGCTATTCGCGGTGCCCGCGTTTGCGCCGTTCGTGGCCTATGGAATCGTCAACGCCGCCGGTCCGGGCTACTACATGACTGTGGGCATCACCTACCTGGCCTTTTTCACCTTCCTGGTGGCCGTCGCATCGCTGTTCATCACGGCGGTGATGGCGTTTGTCCCCGGAGTCAGGCTCAAGCAGTGGCTTTTGGTACTTGGCCTTGCCATTGGCCTCGGGATGGTGTTTGGCTCGCAGCTCGTGGCCACCGGGATAGGAGGAGGCAACAAGCTACTCGCTCTGCTGGAGCGGATCGGCGGCTACAACCTGACAGGTTTCACGGTCTTACCACACGTCTGGCTGGTGAGAACAGCCCAGTCGGCGGTCGGCGGCGCCGGCTATGGATGGGCCTTGCTGACGGCCGGGCTCAGCGCCGCGACGTTCGCCCTGCTGGTGCTTTTCGCGGGCCGGGTCTACACCATTGGTTGGGCCGCCGGTCAGGAAGAACAACGCAGGCGCCCGCGCCCGGTTTCCTCCAGGAGAAGGGGCCTGTCCGGAATAGACGCCGCCGGCATCCCGCCGGGCCGGTCCCCTTTTGCGACGCCGTTCTGGGCCATCGCCCGCAAAGATCTCCTGACCGGCCTGCGGACGCCGCTGATGTGGTATCTGGTGCTCGTCGGGGCCGTCGTCGTGACGTTCCAGGTCATCAACCTGATGAGAAGCACAGCCGGGCAGCCACCGTCCAGCGGGACGGCTATCATCCTGCTGAGCTTTGTGTCGGGCGGCGCAAGCTTCTCGGGCTTTGTGTACGCGGGATCGGCGTTCAGCCGGGAAGGGGGCAACTTCTCGCTCCTGTCATCGTGGCCGGTCTCCACCGCAGCCCTGTTCGCAGGCAAGGTTGCGGCCACGCTCCCGGTCTCAGTGACCGTCGGGATTGTCGGGCTCGTGATCGTCGGCCATGTGGCGCCGGGAATCCTAGGCCCGTTCTGGCGAAACCTCCCCGTCCTAGTCTCGACCCTAGTGCCGGCGCTGTCCCTCATGGCCCTGCTGGACACGCTGTTCCCAGACTTCAGCTTCGAAAGGGGCTTTCAGCCAGGCAGCCGGGGATCCGCAAGCACGGTTGTAAAGACGCTGGTATCCCTCTATAGCGGGATTGGAATCGTCGTGGTCCTGACGATAGCGTTCTATTTCGGCTCGTATTACAGCCGTTTCAAGTGGGCCAGCGGGCTCAGCGCGGCCCAGGCAAGGATGGCCGGCTATGCCCTCCATTTGGTCGCCGCGACGGTGCTCACGGCCGCCAGCTTCCTGCTGGGCGCGCCCCGGCTGCGGACTCTGGGACAGCAAGCACGCCAGACGGCTGATCGGCGGTAAGGCGGCTCCCGCACATGCGGCTTCCAGGCTTGCCGGCATAGACGTTAGCTGACCCCACCCCATTGTGGAAACAGGCCCGGGGATTGCCGCCACAGCGGCCATCCCCGGGCGGTCCTCTTGCCGGTGCTCTCTCTCTAGAACTCCGTCACACCCGTAAACATGAACTTACCGACCTTCAAGGCCGGCACCGAAGCGCCGCCCATCCGGCCGCCCGACAGGTGTGCCTTGTCGCCGATCGCGTCAAGCGAGTTCAAGGCCCCAACGATGCTCTGGGTAAACCGCAGGTTCTTGACCGGACCGACAACCTTGCCGCCCTCAATCAGGAACGTACCGTCCCTCGTCATCCCGGTGATGATCGTCCGCACCGGGTGCACCGGGTTGACGTAGTGAAACCGCGTCACCAGAAGCCCACGCCTGGTGCCGGCGATCATATCCTCCAAGCTGGCGCCGCCTGTCCCGAAGAACAGGTTGGCCGGCATCGGCCCCCATCCGCCCGGCGTTGCGTGCCCGGTAGACTCCTTGCCCTCCTTGCCGGCCGTCATCGAGTCGTATACCAGGTTGGCGGCCACACCGCCGGAGATGAGCTCCAGCCGCCGCTTGGGCACGCCCTCGAAGTCAAAGGGCATCGGCATCCCGGCGCGGTCCAGGCCGTCGTCCCAGACGTTGACCCTCTCGTCAACGAGCTTCTGGCCCAGCTTGCCGACCAGGGGACTGCGCCCCTCCTGGTAGGTCCTGGCCGAGAACGCCATCCTGGCCATGAAGCCGACCAGGGTCAGCACGGCGTACGGCTGCAAGACAACCTCGTACTCGCCGGGCTCGACGGCCCGGGCACCCTTGCTCTCGAGGCACAGCTTGATCGCCTGGTCCGCTGCCCGTCCCGGGCAGATCTCCGAGAGCTGGTTATGCGACTGCGCCGCGTAACCCGAGCTTTCTCCGGACATCGCGACCAGGCTCAGGTCGGCCACCGTATAGGGGTGGTAGGCCCGCACCCCGTGGGAGTTGCCGACCGCGATCTCCCTGGCCGACGTGGACAAGGCCCCGGCGGCCTCGACGCCTGCCGCCGCGCACTTTTCCGTGATGAGCTTCACGGCGTCCGCGCGCTGCACCGCCGGGCACTCCGCCGTCGCCTCGTCCCAGGCGCACACGTCCCGGATGGGCTGCGGCCCCGGCAGGGACTTGAATTCCGGGTTCGGTTTTTGCAGGCGCGCGATCTCGGCTGCGGTGGTGACGGCCTCGCGCACCGCCGCGTCGCTCAGCGAATTGGTGGACGCCCGGCCGATGCGCTGCCCGAGGATAACGCGCAGCGACAGCACCGAGTCCGTCTCGCCGACGTTCTGGTGAATGTAGTTCTTGGAGAAACGCGTCAGATACGAGTCCGAGGTCATCAGCAGGACCTCGGTCTCGTCCCCCGGCGAGCACTCCAGGGCCCTCTCGATGACCTTGTAAAGCTCGTCCCGGCCTACCACTTGCCGACACCTACCCTCACGCCGCGAAACCGCGACGGGGCCGCGCCGTGCCCGACGTGCGCGGACTGCGGCGGCTCGCCCTTACCGCAGTTGGGCAGGCCCCAGAGAGTCCAGTGTTTCGGGCCGCAGACCGCGTCCAGGCTCCCCCAGAACTCGGGGGTTATCCCGGTGTAGGTCGGGTTCTTGTACAGCTTGCCGAGCGACCCGTCGACGATCTCCCAGGCCGCCTCGGTGCCGAACTGGAAGTTGAGCCGCCGGTCGTCTATCGACCAGGACTTGTTGGTCGCCAGGTACAGCCCGTGCTTGGTGTCGCGCACGAGCTCGTCAAAGTCCCAGTCCCCCGGCTCCAGGTTGATGTTGGTCATGCGGATGATCGGCATGCGGTTCCAGCCGTCGGCGCGCATCGTGCCGTTGGACTCCTGGCCCAGCTCAGCAGCCGTCTCGCGTGACGTCAGATAGTTGACGAACATGCCCTTGTCGATTATCTGCGTGCGCTGTCCGGGCACGCCCTCGTCGTCGTACTTGAACGTCCCGAGCCCCCCGGGCACGGTGGCGTCGGCGACGATGTTGACGTGCTCCGAGCCGTACCTGAAGTTCCCGAGCTTTTCCGGCGTGAGGAAACTCGTGCCCGCGTAGCTGGCCTCCGTGCCAAAGACGCGGTCGAGCTCGATCGGGTGCCCGCAGGACTCGTGAATCTGCAGGCCCAGCTGCGAGCTTTCCAGGATGATGTCCATCGTCCCCGAGGGGCACTGCGGCGCCGCCAGCAGTTCCTCGGCCCCCCGAGCGCACTCCTCCGCGTGAGCCGGCAGGTCCAGGTCTCTTACAGCCTCGTACCCGGCCTGGACGACCTGTCCACCAAACGAGCCCGGGTAGCTGCGCCGTTGCATCTCGCCGGTCCCGACGCAAGTGGCGTTGATGCCGCCGCCGGTCTCGGTGAACTCCTGCCTGATGACCTGTCCCTCGGTGCTGGCAAACAGCTGCTCCTCGCGCATCGCCGTCACCTGGCCCTGGGCCACGCGGACGGCCTTGTTGGCCCGCATCAGCCGGTCGGCGTCCAGGAGCAGCTCGATCCGTTCCTCAAACTTCACCTCGAACGGATCCTCCCGGACCGCCGAACGGTACTCGTCCCGCACCGCGGGAAGCGGTTTCAACACGAGGCGCTTGTCCCTGGGCACCGCGGCGCTGGCCCGGGCGATCGCCGTCGCCATGGTCGCGACCCGCTCGACCTCCTCGGGCCGGTAGTCGAACGACGAGGCAAAGCCCCAGGCCCCGTTGGCCAGCACCCTCACCCCAAAGCCGCTGCTCTGCTGCGACGACACGGCCTCAACGGTGCCGTTCTTGACGCCGACAACCTCGGCCCGCTCCTTGATGACCCGGACGTCGGCGTAGTCGGCGCCGTGGCGCCGGGCGGCCTCCAGGGCGAGTTCCCATAGTTCAGCCATGGAATCCCTCCTTCCAAACACTTTGAGACTGAAAACACTTGGAGTGTTTGGCGGGACGGGGGAAACCTCCTGCCGGGGGGAGGGGCGGCACAGGCAAATGGGCCCTCGGCCGTTGGTGTAATATGGTAAAGAGACTGGACCGTTTGCGCCAGCCGTGCGTTACAATAGGAGTCAAGGAAGGAGGTCTGGGCAGTGGCGAGCGTATTCGATGTGGCGCGGCACATTCTCGAGAAGACCGGGCCGCTTTCCACAATGAAGCTGCAAAAGCTGGTCTACTATGCCCAAGCCTGGTCTCTTGTTTGGGATGACCCGCCGGACGCCCCGATTTTCGGAGAAACCATTCAAGCATGGCTCATGGGACCCGTGGTACCCGTGCTGTTTGAGGCCCATCGAGGCCTCTTTAGTATCAGTGCTGCTCAGCTACCGTGTGGGAGTAGCACTAACCTCACGGCCAATCAGAAAGACACTATTGACCGAGTCGTCGACTTCTATGGCAAGCGTTCGGCCCAATGGTTGAGCGACCTGGCCCACAGTGAAGAGCCATGGATCCTGGCCCGCAGAGGCATACCTGAGGGTCAACGGGGGAATGCAGAAATCTCGCTTGACAGCATGCGGAACTACTACGAGAGCCTCTGACAGAATCGTGCCCCGGCGGAAAGGCCGTCCAAAGGCCGCCCTCTGTCCCCTTGAGAAGGAAGCTCGCATTCGGTCCGACCCGGAGAGCTTCAACAAGGAAAGCCCCGTTTGGCAGTTCCAGAGGGCCGACTACCACGGTCCCTGGCGGTTGAGTTGTGCAGACTGGTGGGGCGTAGTGGCGCCCAGACTCGCAAGCTACGAAGGTATGACCTGGCAGAATATCATTGAGGCAGCCGGTGGCAGGCGCAGAGGGAGCAACAACCACCCGATTGCCATCTCGGATCTCTGCCGTGAAGCGCAGGTACGATGCCAGGAGCTTGGGCTTCATGAACTGACCGACGAGCTATTCTCGCTCCGGCTAGCCGGCAACGTCCGCCTCTGGGGCATCAGGCAGGGACGCATTCTTCAGCTAATCTGGTATGACCCCCGCCATGAGGTCTATCCACTCAACTGAAGCCCAGCATGCTACGGCCCCACCACCGCAGAAGGAGGTAGCCCCCAACGGCGTGGAAGACGGTCGCAGACACCCAATCCTGGTCCTTCGGTTTCTCACCACCAAGGAGGCAAGAGGATGGCAAGGCCGCTTGACGACATTGTTGTACTCGACCTCTCGCGCGTCCTGGCCGGACCCTTCTGCTCGATGGTCTTCGCCGACCTCGGGGCGGAGGTCATCAAGGTCGAGATTCCCGGTACAGGCGACGACTCCAGGGCATTCGGCCCTTTCGTCGCGGGCGAGAGCGCCTACTTCATGAGTCTCAATCGCAACAAGAAAAGCCTGACGCTCAACCTCAAGCACCCCAAGGGCAGGGAAATCGCCCTCAAGCTTGCCGCCAAGGCCGACGTGGTCCTGGAGAACTTCCGCCCGGGCACGGCGGACAGGCTGGGGATCGGGTACGAGGCCCTCAAGGAGGTCAACCCGCGCATCATCTATGCGGCGATCTCCGGGTTCGGGCAAACCGGCCCCTACGCCGACAAGCCCTGCTACGACATCGTTGCCCAGGCCATGGGCGGCGTGATGAGCATCACCGGGCACCCCGGAGGACCGCCGACCCGCGTCGGCGCCTCGATCGGCGACATCACGGGCGGCCTGTTCGCGGTGGCCGGCATCCTCGCCGCCCTGCACTACAGGGAGCGGACCGGGCTGGGCCAGTTTGTGGACGTCGCGATGGTCGACTGCCAGGTTTCTCTCCTGGAAAACGCGATCGCGCGCTACGGGATCTCCGGGGAAGTCCCGGCGCGGCTCGGCAACCGGCATTCCTCGGTCGCGCCCTTTGACTCCATGCCTACCAGCGATGGAAGCGTGATCCTGGGCATCGGCAACGACTCCATCTGGGTGCGTTTCTGCAACCTGGTGGACCGCCCCGAGCTCGCCGCCGACATGCGCTTTCTGACCAACAACGACCGCGTGAAGAACTGGGACGAGCTCGCACCTCTGCTGCGGGAGATCTTTGTCGCGCGGACCACGGACCAGTGGGTGGAAACCCTCGAGGCAGCGGGCATCCCCTGCGGGCCGATTAACACTGTGGACCGCGTCGTGAACGATCCCCAGATCAACCACCGCCAGATGATCGTCTCAACCGACCATCCCAGGGCCGGCGAGATCATCATGGCAGGATGCCCGGTCAAGCTCTCCGAGGCCGGCGACCTGTCGTTCGAGCCCGCACCGGTGCTCGGCGAGCACACCCGGCTGATCCTCTGCGAGAACCTGGGGCTGTCGGAGAGCGAGGTCGAGGCCCTGCAGGCCGAAGGGGTCATCTAGCAGCAGCCTCAGCGGCGGCGGCGGCGGCCGGCCCGGGGCAGCGGGGAGCGTGGGATCTGCGTGGCCCGGGTTCGTCTCAGCGGACCAACATCAGGGGCGGAGCTGGTCCGCAGAGACGAGCCTGCGGGCGGCGGCTCGATTGTGCGGACGAGTCGCGGCGGGATTGGTCCCAGTGGAACGAACCCCCAGAAGGAAGCTCGTCCGTACGGACGAGCCAGGGGTCGAGGATTGGTTTCTGCAAGTGACTCCCAGGAGGGGTCCGTTTGTGCAGTCGAACCGGCGGGGCGGAGTTCGATTGTACGCACCAGCCGCCACGGCGAGGTTGGTCCGCAGAAACGAATCCCACCCGGATTGGTCCCTGTAAACGAGCCCCTGGCCAGCCATTCGAGTGTAGGAACCAACCGCCCCCCGCCAGGTGGTCCCTGCAGACGAGTGGCCCACCCCTGACGTTGAAGCCCACCGCCAGGGCACTTCCGCCCCTCGCTTCCACTCACATATTTCCGCTCACACATTTTCGCCTGAGTACTTGACAATGCATAGTACCGGCTGTATGCTCATTTCCGGTGGTACTATACAATACACAGTACCGGAGGCAAGACAAGTGCCCAACGAGAGTCAGCTGCTCAAAGGCATCCTCGAAGGATGCACGCTCGCCCTGCTCGATGCCGAGGACACATACGGCTACTCCGTGGTCGAGAGGCTGCAGGAGTCTGGCTTCTCCGACGTGCGGGAGGCCACCGTGTACCCGATCCTCAAGCGCCTCGAGCAAAAGGGCATGCTGAAATTCAAGCACCACCGGTCCGAACTGGGACCACCCCGCAAGGTGTACTCCCTGACGCAGGCGGGACGGGCCGCGCTCGCCGATTTCACCGGAAGCTGGCAGAGAATCAAATCCGTCGTAGACTCATTACTAGTGAGGGATCAGTCGTGAACCGCTTGACACCACGTTCAAAGACAAGAGTCGTCCTCTCGGCGGCCATCGCCGGCGTCCTGCTCGTGACGCTGGGGTTGCTGGTCGTCACCATGCACAGAAATGGCACCCTTGACCAGGCCTCGCCCTGGCTGTTCGTGATCGTCGTCGTCCTGGCCGTGGCGTCTACGGTACTGGTGATCTGGACGCGGTTTCGCCGTGACAAGTACACCAGCGAGCTGGCACCAGCGTACTTCGCCGCGTACGAGGGGGTCTCGGACTCGCTATCGACCTCACCTCTGACCTGGCAACAGCGCCGCGGAGTGCTCAACGACGTCCTTGAACTGCTCTATCACGCCCAGGAAACCGGGCGCCCGGCGACCGACGTCGTCGGCGATGACCCCGCGGCTTTCGTCGACCGGGTCCAGGAAGCACACGGGTACCGTGGAACCGTGGGGTTCCAGCTCCTGACGGGCTTGCAGACCTTCGGATGGCTCCTCCCGCTGCTGCAGCTGGTCAACTGGATGGCTGAGCAGGCCCAAGGCTCATTCTTCGAAGCCACGTTGGGCATTTCGATAATTCCCTTCATGGTTCTGGTGGCCTTCGTGGTCATGCCTGTGACCCAAACGGCCCTTGTGCACAACAGGCTCGCGCTTGCGATGGCTATGCCTCTCGGGCTCGGCATTCTGTTCGTCCTCAGCGCCGAGCTTGCCCGCAACTACGCCTGGCACCTCCCCTGGGTGCGGACCTTGCTCGACGGGGAGGTCGCGATCATCGGATCGTGGGGCATCGCCCTGCTATGGGCGGCGGCCGTGGCCGGTGCTACAGCAGGCAAGTGGTGGCTTCGGAGACGGGCATTGGAACAGGTCTAGCACGGGAGTTCCGGCAAGGGAGGCGGACGTCACCTGCCTGGCGTCCGCCTCTCCCCGTCCCACGGCGAAACTCAGGCCATCCGGCTAGAGGTCGAAGAGGTCACCCAGTTCGACTAGCCCAACATCACCGCGGGCTTTCGCCCTCAGCCTGAGGCCTGGGGTGAAGCCGGCCTTCGAGAACACCATGTAGTACCTCTCACTGTACTTCCCAAGCAGTCCAGCTCGCTCCGTCAGGCCCTCGAGAACTTCCTCACCAGCCGGTTCGTTGCGCCACTTGCACTCGCCGAATATCGCCGCTCTCTCGGAGGCCGCGACGACATCGATCTCTTCTTGGCGCTTCTTAAGGGGATGGCTGCCCCACCAACGGCCAGCACCGTTCACCCAGATGGGCAGGCTGTGGGCCCTGTTTCGCCTTAGGATATATTGCCTGCACACGTCCTCGAAGACTCTGCCGGCGTAGTTCGGCAGGTCCGGGAGCACGCGCCTGGTGAAGACGTCTTCTCCCATGCCCGCCTCAATGCTGGACACGTTGTCCGGGATGTACCTGTACCAGAACCGGAACATGTTGTCCGCCACGCTGTATAGCCCTTTGCGCCGGGACTCCTCCCCGAAGGGAAGTTCCCTCTTGACGATGCGCAGGTCCACAAGGGTCTTCAGGTACTTGGCTGTCTTGTTGGTCTCTTCTCCGATCCGAGCAGCGATGTCGTTGAGGCGACTCGCTCCGGCGGCAATGGCCGTGATTATGCTGTTGTACAGAGCCGGCTCGCGGAGTTCCTGCTTCAACAAGCTGGACGGCTCCTCGTACAGGGGTCCGGTCCGGTCGAGGAAAGCGCGTATCACGCCCTGCCGCAGGCTTTGCTCGCCGGCAATGTAGCCAAGGTACTGCGGGATGCCTCCTGCAACGGCATACGTCAACACCTTCTCCTCAGGGCCGTAATCGGGGACGAAAAGCGAGCTGTCCAGGTAGTCAAACGGCTCAACCCGGATCTGTCCTGACCTCCGGCCATAAAGCGGGCTCTTGTACCCGAGTACTTGATTTTCCATGAAACTCATCGAGGACCCGCAGAGCATCAGGAACAAGCTCCCTTGTGACATCTCCGTGTCGATACTGCGCTGGAGGATAGACGAAATCGACGGGTTCCCCGAGGCAAGATAGGGATACTCATCAATGACGAGGATGATCCTGTCCTGCCCCGCTTGCTCAGCGACATACCGAAAGGCTGTCTCCCAGGATGGAAACTCGTCCAGATAGCTTCCCGCCGCGGGCAGATTGTTGAGGGCTTCCTCGGAAAAGGACCGTAGAGCAGCCTTGTCGTTCTGCTCAATTGCCACATAGAAGATGTGCCTCTTGTCCCGGCAGAACTGAGCCATGAGGCTGGTCTTCCCGACCCGCCTCCGGCCGTATAGGATGACCATCTGGAACCCCGGCTTAGCGTAGAACGCCCCTAGACTCGAAAGCTCCGCTTGCCTGCCAAGGAACATGATTCGAACCACCTTACCAACTCTTGAGTTTGCAACTTACGAGTTTACTACGGAGTGTGTCCGGCGTCAAGGTTGAGCGGGTGATTGGTTCTAGCAGGCGACCCTTGTGCTAGGGGACCCATTCTAGGCGACCTGTTCCCGCCACGCCCCGCCCGTCGGGGTCATCGTGTAGACTCAGGGTATCCGCCACCTGGAGTGGCTAACCCGACGGACTCCCAGCGTCAGTCCTTGTAGACGTCGCCCCGTGAGCGTATGTCAACCACCGTAATGGCCCTAACGCTTGGCGGCTTCATGTTGGTGCTTCCTCATGAAATCGTCCAGGGACGTGGTCTGTCCTGCGAGGTGCTCTCGCCACCCATCTTCGGAACGTGCCTTTTCGTCTTCGGCGAGATCGTCTTTCTCGGGGGAGTTAGAGAGAAATTCCCTTGCTTCCTGAGTCAGGAGTTGCTGCAGCTCACTAGCTTCGATGAGCCAACGCCTTCCGACTTTGCGCGCGGGTATGACGCCTTCCTGTACGGGCTCCCGGAGCCTCCTGGGGTTGAGGTCGACAATCGACGCTGCCTCAACAAGGGTCAGAAACTGCTCATGTCCTGGCCCATCGTGAAGGCTCACTGCTGTCCGTCACCTCCCTTCACGCAGCAAGTTTCACGTCGGCGGCTGCTTACCATCAGCCTATCACCTGCCACCTGCTGCCTCAACCTGGTGTCTACCCGCGCCCGCCTTTCCCCCATCGCATGCAGACACGTCTTTGACTCCGGACTCCCGTTGTCACATACTAACCTGGGCGGATAGGCAGCCAGCCCAGCTCACAGCCTACAAAACAGGAGGGACCGCATCACCCATGGACGAAACCCGAGCCGCCACACCCCAGGCCCAGGCCGCCCTCACCGTTCGCCTCGCGGACGCGGGCCGGGCCTGCGTCGTCTTTCGCGGCGACCGCGGCGAGGGCCCGCGCACCGGCGCAATCCCCACCCTCGTCGGCGCCCTCCTGGCGAGCACCCTGGCCCGCCTGGGAGACGGGGAGCAGGCCCAAGACCTGCTCGTCACCGTCGAGCGCACCGCCGGCGCCTTCGCCAGCATGGCGCAGCCCAACGTCCTCCCGGCGGGCCTGAAGCTTGTCGAGCCGGACGACCTGGCCGAGGCCAAGGACGTCTGCACGATCCTCATCCCCGCCGACGGCGACGCCTTCGTGCGGGGCGTCTTCCAGACGGACGACCCTGATGTCTCCTACCAGGCCTTCCTCTACGCCGTGCAGTTTGGCATCGAGAGCCTGCCGCCGGAGTCCCTCGTCGCCATGTCCAGCGTCCTCCGCGGCGTCGTTCAGTACTTCAAATCGGCCGAAACCTGGCCCGACCCGGCGACGATCGAGGAGCAACTGGCGGCAGGCAAGGCGGGGATAACGGGAAGGTAGGCCGGGACGCGGCCCCTCCTGCGGACGGCTGGTCAGACTCCCAGCCAGGCCCTCACGAGCAGGTCGCCCCAGAACAGAGCAACCGCGAAGCCCAGCACCAGGAACGTCCCAAAGGGCACCGCCGGCCGCCCGTTGATGAGCATCATCCCGAAGACGCGGTCGTTGACCTCGGGTTCCTCCTCCTGCTCCAGGTTGATCTCCACGCTCTTGAGCGATCGCAGGCGCTTGCCGGCGACGAGCATCACTACCGCCGCGGCCAGAACCGCCGCCACGCTGCCGATCATGATGGCCAGCAGCAACTTGAGCGGCCCGAGGGCCAGGCCCATGAAGGCTGCCAGCTTGACGTCGCCCATGCCCATCCCGCCGCCGCGCGACACGACGAAGAAAACCAGGAACACAGCCCCGCCCATCAGGCCGGCGGCAAGCCCGCTGACAAGCCCCGGCCCCGACGGGTCGAGCCCGAACGCCGCAGCAGCGAGGGCCACGGCCAGGCCCGGGACGATCACCCCGTTGGGGATCGTTGCCCTCGTGTAGTCGGCAAAGAACACCACGACAGAGACCGTGACGTATGCGATGTACACCGCCAGGGCCAGCGGGGCCGCCCCGACGTGCCGGTAGGCAAGCACGAAGAGCACGCCGGTGATCGCCTCGACGGCCGGGTAACGGGCCGAGATCGGCGCTCCGCAGTACCGGCACCGCCCTCGCAGAAACACGTAGCTGAGCAGCGGCACCAGATCCAGCGCGCCCAGAACGTGCCCGCAGGCGGTGCACCGGCTTCGTCCGCCGATGTCCTCGCCGCGCGGCAGGCGCCAGATGAGCACGTTGCAGAAGCTGCCCCAGACCAGCCCCAGGACAGACACGACGGCGCTCATCACCGAATCCGGCACCCTTGCCCTCACCGCCAGTTACTGAGATAGAAGCCGCTTTCGCCCCAGACGGGCCAACACCTGCCAGCTAGCAGGGCACATGCCCGCGTGCTGCCCCGAGTCAAGCTAGTCGTGCTAGAAGAAGACATCACCCGGGCCGTTGCGGAGGAGTGGTCGCCTGGCATATAATGGAAGGGGTCTTCGCTCCCGACCTGCCGAAACCCTCGCACCGCCCCCGGAAGGAGTCCTGATGCTCGCGCTGCTGGTTTATTGTCTGTCCGCCGCGGACGTGGCGTTCACCCGATACGGCATCAGCCGGGGGGTCATCGCCGAGGTCAACCCTCTGATGGCCTGGCTCTTCGCCACCGACCCGCGGCTGGGCGTCGGGCTCGGCATCGCCGTACCTGCCGTTGCGCTCGGGATCATCTCCCGCCTTCAGCGGGAATCCCCCTGGGCATCGAGGGGTCTGTGGCTGCTGTTGATAGTCAAAGGCGCGGTTCTTGCACTGCATGCCGCCTGGTTGATCGCGTTCGTGCTCTAGACCGCGGCCGACCATTGGAAAGGGCTGCCGGACTCCCGCCCGGCAGCCCACTTCAGACCTTCGTGGACTTGCCCCTACCTCACAAACGGGTTGGTCCTCGTCCCGGCTGGCGGGGCGATCTCCGTGTCGGCCGGGCCGACGTGGAGCTTGAGCTCGAAGGTGCCGTCCAACGTCCGCGCCGAAGGCATAGTGTAGCTGGCCCGCGTTATCTCGAAGGCGAGCATCTTTTCCATGTCCATCAGGAACGCCCTGGTCGTCTCGAAGCTCGGGGCCTGGAAGGCGAGCGAGGCCGATCCGGACCCCAGGCGAAGCGACCTCAGCGTGATGTTCCTGCTGGCGGCATGCCCCTCGAAGAACCTTATCGCCAGCGGGATGTCGCTCACGGCCTTGGCTTCCTTCACCCAGCCGTCAAGCTCCGCCTGGATCTCGGCGATCTTGGCCTCGGTCTGGGCAGACTCGATCTCCCACAGCTCGAGCTTCTGCAGTTCGGCCTCCAGCCTGGCGATCTCGACCTCTCCGTCCTGGATCTTCTTGTCCATCGGGAGGTAGTCGTAGTTATAGAAGACCGCGCAGGCGGCAAGGACGAGAAGCACCAGCAGCATGCTCTTTTCCCGCGTTGTCATCCTCATGGCTGCGTCCTCTGCTTTGGCGGTATGATGTCCACTGACGCGCCAAAGTCGACCCGCCCCGTGCCGCGCCCTTCGGTGATGCTCATCTGGCCCACCGACGGCTCCTTGAAGCTCGGCGAGGCGGCCACGTTGGTGATGAACTGCGCTACCTGGCTGAGGGTATCGGCCTTGGCGGTGACGGTGATCCGGGCGCCGTCCATCCGGATCGTCTGGATGACCACCCCGTACGGCAGGCGGGAGGTGAACTCGTCCACGTACTCGGACCACATCGCCCGCCGGGCAAACTCGTTCTCCACCGCGGCTAGTTCCTGCTGAAGCCTGACCATCAGCTCCCGGCGTACCCGCACCTGTTCGAGGGCCTCGATGGCCTCGGTCAGCTCGGCCTCGGTTTCCTCCTGCTGGTGAAGCACGCCGACGAGCCTGAGGTGCGCCCCCGTCAGGAGCGAGGCAACCAGCAGGAAGATCAGTGGAAACGCCAGACTGCGACGCGCGCCGCGCCCGGTGCGCAGCTCCGCGGGGAGGAGGTTAACTCCCGCCAACGCCGGCCACCTCCCCCATCGCAAGCCCTATGGCCACGGCGAGCACCGGGAAGAGCTCGTCCAACTGAGCTTGTCCCATGCTCGACTTAAGCCTGCCGGGATTGGCTCCCACGCGGATCACCAGGCTCGAGGTGTCAATCAGGCCCTCCAGGGAGCTCTTGAGGTACTCTTTCAGCCGCTCCGGCAAGGCCTTGAGCTTGGCGTTGCCGCCGACGAGGACCATCTCCTCAAACTGAACCTCCCGGTTTCGGCCGTGGTAAAACTCCAAGGACAGCCGGAGCTCCCGGAAGAGGTTGTCCATCGTCGAGGTAACAGCCCAGCTCACCGGGCTGTCGGGCGTGAGCCCGTGCTCGCGCTTGAGCTCCTCGGCCTCTTCCATCGAGACCTTCTGGCCGATGGCAATCGCCCGCGTGAAGTCGTCGCCGGCGACCCTCAGGACCCGCTGCAATTGCAGGATTTCGTCCTGGTAGATGCTCACGTTGCTGGTGCCGGCGCCGAGATCGACGATGATCTTGGCCCTCGGGGCCTCGGCCGTAGCGGCAACTTCATCGTCGGCCGCCCGCGCTGCCCGCCGCCTCGCTGGCCTCCGCGCCCTTTCCTGGCGCGGGACAGAGCCGTAGACCGCCCTCTGGGCCGCAAGGGGCTCGATGTCCACCTTGATGGGGGCAAGGCCTGTCTTGCGAAGCACCTCGGCCAGCTGGACCACCGGGTCGCGCTGGGTGGCGACCAGCAGCACGCGGCTCACGTCGTCACGGGGGTCGGGGACCCTGAAGAAGTCGTAGCAGATCTCGTCGGACGGCATCGGCACGTACTGGCCGATCTGCTGCCCAATGGTCGTGCGCAGGTCCGAGTCGCGCATCTTGGGGAAGTCGAGGTGCTGGACAACCACTGTCTGCCCGGTCATCACGCTCACGGCCTCGCGCTCCGAGAACTTCCCGCCGGCAAGCCCCTCGGTCAGGGCCTCCGACACTTTCTCGGGTTCGCGGATGACCCCGTCCGCTACCGCCCCGGGCGGCGTCGGGATGACCGCGTGACGCAGAAGCCTGGCCCCACCCCGGCGCGTTACCTCGACCACCTTGATGGCGCTGTGCCCGATGTCCACGCCGAGGATCGCGCTGTGGCTGGCCCGGCGGGCCTGCCCGAAGATCAGCGCGAGGAGCAGGCCCCCAGCCGCGACCCCGCCCCAGTAGAAGTAGTCAAAGTGCAGTCCCCAGAGTATCGCCCCCGCCGAGAGCCCGACGGCCGGTAGGACCCGGGGGAGAAACTCAACCGCTCTGACACCAAACGAAGCACGAAGGGCAGTTTGCTTCCGTACGGTCTTTCCTTTCTTGCTCGCCCTTCCCTGGCCTTTGCCGCCCTTTCGTCGGAACACGCTTAGACCTCCTAGTGATGCCGTACCATTGTGCCTACCACAACCTTGAAGAGCTCGAGGTCATCCAGGGCATTCTCGTCATAGCTGATGTGGCAGTTGGCCATGCCCAGGGTAGGCGTTTCGTTCTCGATCCGCAACGGCCTGCGGATGGCAGCGATCCCGTGCAGTCGGAGGAAATAGGCGGTTATGTTACCCCCCGAATAGATCATGCCCCTCGCCTTGAAGTGATGGAAGCGCAGTGTTCCCTCCTTGGAGATGATGGCCAGAGAATCCCACGGGTCTCCGGTTGTGAGGCCCGACATGACCTCCCAGGTCTCGTCGTACTCCGTGTCAAGGCGCTGCCGGTAAGGACGCAGGGTCCCGGTTATCGTGATGTTCCCGGCGCTCCAGATCACGCTCTGGTGTCCAAGCTGCATGTACGGCTTCGTGGCTCCGTCCGTGAACAGGTGGCTGGCGGAACCGGCCGGGAACGGGCAGTATTCGCCAGACGCCGGGTTGTCCAGATCCCAATCGAAGTCTCCCCCGGACCCGAGCTTCACGGAGTGATCGGAGATGAGTATGAACCGGTGCCCCTCCGGCTTGACTCCCTCATCCAGCTCGGCCTGGATGACCTCGTGGATGACAAGCGGCTTGTTGGGGAGAAGGATCATGTCTCCGGTCAAGAAGATCTCATCGATCTCGATGAAGTCCTGGTTGTTTTTGGTGTCATTGAGCTCCAGCGTCCCGAAGCCGCGGATATCCGTGTTGGGGTTTATTTTGCCGGTAAAAACACCATGCACGGAATCGCTCAGCACAGTGGTCTTGGTCTGGTCCATGTAGACGGGGGCTGATCCTGCGGGGACCAGCATCATCAAGGCCTCCCTGATTTCGTCACAGGGGTTCGGAAACAAGCCGGGGGTCCACTCCTGCTGCCTTCCGAACAGCCATTCGTAGTTCTTGGCTGCCCACTCCTCCGGGGTGTCCGTCGTGTTGAAGTAGCAGCCAAGCGGGTCAATGAATATTGTATCGGCCCCGCGGTTCGGACTGGTCACCGTGAGGGGGCCGTGAACGAAGACGTCGCCGTTCTCGAACAGCCACGCGATGTCCTCCTTGTTGCCCTGCCCGTCGCCCGCGTTACCCGGCACCGTCCAGCCCATGCCTACGCTGGAGCCAAACTCCGCGCACGCCCCGCTGGCGAACCAGGGGCTGAACTCCAGTTGTACCTCTAAGGACGCCAGACTCTCGCCGTGCGGCGTGCGCCCGTAGGACTTGAAGAGGAACATCCCCTCGCCCGGCGTCTTGGTTGCAGTCACGGCGTAGGTACCGATGACCTGTACAGGGTTCCCCTCGCCGTCATACTCCCAAACGTCGACCTCGTTGGTGATCGGCTGTTCGTCGCTTGTGCTGTAGACATCTGGGACTGATGCCGCTAACGCCTTAAGCGTGGGTACGTACGGCACGGGGTTGTTGATCACGGTCTTGAGCCCGCTTTCGGCCGCATAGTACGCCGTCATGCCCTGATACTCGCGGGCGGCCATCAGCTTGACGCGTCCCGAGCCAAGCAGGAAGCCGCCGACTATGACTACGCTGAATGTCACAACCAACAACGTCAGTACCAGCACCGAGCCACGCTGCGCCCTGAGTCTCAACATCGGCGCCACTTCCCTTCTGGCCAGCGTCTATCTCTAAGGAATGATGATCTCATCGTCCTGAGTGGTGAAGCTGAATATGGGAGTCTCAAATTCCAGGCCGTCCATGTTGTAGCCATAGATGCGATAGTCGTATGTCGTTTCCTTTTCGAGGCCACCTATATCCATGGAATGAAGAGACAGGTAGCTATCATACACGACCGGAGTCCAGGGTTGGGGATCAACGGGATCCCACTTCCGGTACCTAACCTCGCCCGCGGTCTCCATGTTGGTTTGCCAGGTCAGGTGAACGTCGTACGTATCCGCTACAGCCTCGGGGAGGCCGCGAAGGCCGGGATACACGACCCTATAGTTCCTGATCCTCGCCCTGGCGGTCAGCTTGATCGGCAGACGGCTCGCAGGCACCAGTCCATACCGGTCAACCGTCTCCACGGCAATCTCGTACTCGTCCAGCTCGCCGCCGGCGGCCAGCGCGATATCGAGCTTCGCTATGTGAGTCCCGTAGCACCTTTCTCCCACGTACAGGCTGTGCGTGGCCGCGTCAAGCCGGATCTCGACAGGTCCCAACTGCAAATCCTGGCCGGCAAAGGGATCATAGTCAAGGCCGTAGACCTTGTAGACCCGGTCGTCTGACCCGCCCAGGGATACGTCCCGCACATCGTTGGCCACCTTGAGCTGGGTATATATGGCCTCGACCCCAAAGACTACTTCGCGTTGGAGGCGATGCAGCCCCTCAGCCTGATAGAACGTCCGGATAAACTGGAAGCTCAAAGAGGTCACCACGCTCATAATCAGGCCCGTCAGCGCCACACCGACCAGTAGCTCGATCAGGGTGAAACCGCGTTGCCTAGAGCGCCCCACGCCAGGACACCGCCTTGTGCACTCTCGTCTGTCCCCTGTACGTGAAGCTGACGGCGACCGTAACGCACGTCATTCCGCCAAGTTCGGGTGTGACCACGACCTCGTAGGAGTAACCCTCCAACCCCGTGAAAGGCTGCAAGGCCTCGGATACTGGAGCCGGGTCTGATAGCTTCTCTTCCATCTTCAATTGGGTCAGACACTTGGCCAGTTCCAGCATCCTGGCCTCGTTGACGGTCACGTACGCGGCCGTGAAGCCCGTGAGCATCGCCGGAACGATAATGGCGAGCAGGACCACGCAGAGCAGGATCTCGACCAGCGTGAAACCGTGCTGCCGGCTCAAGCCCCTTGCGCGCAGCCGCATGTACCCACCCGCTCTCAGGCAACCAATATCAGCCAATTACTGTCCACATCTCGAACATCGGCAACGCCACCGATATCACGATGAAACCCACAACCACCGCCAGAAAGATAATCATGACCGGCTCGATGAGCTTGCTGAAGCCATCAGTGAGGATGGTAAGGTCGCGTTCGTAGTAGTCGGCCAGCTTATCGAGCATCGTGCCGACCTGTCCGGTTTCTTCGCCCACGGCGATCATCTGCGGCACCATTTGCGGAAACACCTTAGTTCGCTGCAAGGGGTCGGAAATCCTCTCGCCCCTCCGCACCGCGTCCCGGGTCTGGGCGACGGCCTGGCCGAGCACCTTGTTGCCGATGGCCTGTTCCACCAGCCCCAAACCCGTGGGTAGGGCGATCCCCGTGTTGGTCAAGGCCGCGAGCGTACGGCAGAATCTCGACACGCCGTCGAGCATCGTGATTTGCGAGATTATCGGAAGTCTCAGCATCAACACGTCCAGGCGGTAGCGCCCCTCCGGGGTCTGGATGTACTTGAACACCCCGTACGCCAGGACGATGAAAGCTACCATCATCCACAGGAAATACGCCTGCGCAAACTCCCCGACCGCAATCATAATCCGCGTCGGGATCGGCAGCTTGCCCTCCGCCCCCAGGCTCTCGAAAATCGAGGCGAAGTTCGGGATGACCACCACGATGAGGAAGATCGAGACGCAGATCGCCAAGACCAAGATTATCACCGGGTACATCAAGGCCCCCCGGACCTTGGCCCTCACCTCGTGCTCCCGCTCGAAGTGGGCGGCGCTGCGGTCCAGAGCGTTGTCCAGGTTGCCGCTGGCCTCGCCCGCGGCAACCACCCGCGTCAAGATCGGCGGGAATACCCGCGGGTGCCGCTCCAGGGCCCAGGCCAGGGTAGATCCTTTGCCGACGTCCTGGGCGACTATCCGCAGTACAACCCCGAAATAGGGATTCGGCACCTGAGTGGCGACCGTCCTGAGCGCCTGGATGATGGGGATGCCGGCGCTGTACATCGTTCCGAGCTGCCGGCAGAAAAGGGCGAGGTGCCGCAGGGAAACCGACCGCCGGCGGGGGGTCCCGGCCTTCTCGGCCGGCCTGGTCTCGGCCTTTGCCCTAGACCTGATCGCGGGCAGCCTGATCCTCAGCATTTAGCCGCCGACCCTTCCGGCGGCCACTACGTCCGGCGTGCCGCGCCCGTGGATCATGTACTGCTCCGAGGTGATGAGGCCCTTTTCGTACAGGCGGCGCAGGTCGCTCTCCATGGTCTGCATCCCAAACCGGGTCCCGGTCTGGATAACCGAGTCTATCTGGTGCGTCTTGCCCTCGCGGATCAGGTTGCGCACGGCCGGAACGGCCATCAGGACTTCGCAGGCAACGATCAGGCCCTGTCCGTCGGCCCTGGTGAGCAGCTTCTGGGCCACGATGGACTGGAGGGTCATTGAGAGCTGGACCCGCACCTGGTCCTGCTGGTGGGCAGGGAAGACGTCGATGATCCGGTCCACGGTCTGGGCGGCGCTCGGCGTGTGCAGCGTCGCCAGAACCAGGTGGCCGGTTTCGGCCGCGCTGATCGCCGTGGCGATGGTCTCGAGGTCGCGCATCTCGCCCACCAGGATGACGTCCGGGTCCTCGCGGAGCGCCGACCTCAAACCGGTGACGAATGACTTGGTATCGAAGAGCACTTCCCGCTGGTTGACCATGCTCAGCTTGTGCTCGTGAAGGTACTCAATGGGGTCCTCCAGGGTGACGATGTGCACGGCCCTGGTGGTGTTTATCCTGTCGACCATCGCCGCCAGCGTCGTGGACTTGCCGCTCCCTGTCGGGCCGGTGACGATGATGATGCCATTGGGTCGGTCGGTCAGGCTGTTGAGGATCATCGGGAGGCCCAGGTCCTCGATCGAGGGGATCTTCTCCGGGATGACGCGCAGCGCTATGCCGACCGAACCGCGCTGGCGGTAGACGTTGACGCGGTACCTGGAAAGGGAGGGCACGCCGTAGGACAGGTCTATCTCACCGCGCTCCTGGAAGAGCCGCAGGTGCTGCGGCTGGAGGATAACCCGGGCGATGGCCTCGGTGTCGTCGGCCGCGAGCTTAGGCAAGGGCAGCGGCACCAGGACGCCGGCAATGCGCAGCGTCGGCGGCCGCCCGACCGTCAGATGAAGGTCGGTGGCCCGCTTCTCAAAGGCCACGACGAGCAGAGAGTGCAGGTCCATAGGCTTCACCCCTCAAAGGTCGATGTCCAGCATCGTAACCCTCAGGACCTCGGCCGGGGTGGTGACCCCCTCCTTGACTCGAATAATACCATCTTCCGCCAACGTCCGCATACCTGCGGCAATGGCTTCCTTCCGGATGATGTTGGTAGGGGTCCGGTTGACTATCAGCTCCCGCAGGCGGTCGCTGATCGGCATAATCTCGAAGATCCCGATCCTTCCCCGGTAGCCCGTGTTGTGACACCTGGTGCAGCCCTTTCCCTTGCGGAAAGTGTACGTCCCGGGCTCAAGACCCAGGGCTAAGACCTCCGGGTGCAACGGCCCCGCCTCGTAGGTGGTCGCGCAGTAGTCGCAGACGCGCCTCACAAGCCGCTGGGCCAGGACCCCGATTACCGACGAGGCCACCAGGTAGGGCTCCGCCCCCATGTCAATGAGCCTGGTGACGACCCCGGGGGCGTCGTTAGTGTGCACCGTGCTGAGGACCAGATGCCCCGTCAGGGCGGACCGCACCGCGATGTCCGCCGTCTCCAGGTCCCGCACCTCGCCGACCATGATGATATTCGGGTCCTGGCGGACCACAGACCGGAGAATGCTGGCAAACGTCAACCCTGCCCGCGGGTTTATCTGTATCTGGTTGACGCCCCGCACGCGATACTCCACCGGGTCCTCGATGGTGATGATGTTCCGGTCCGGGGCGTTGAGCATCTGCAGGGCGATGTTCAAGGTCGTCGACTTGCCGCTCCCGGTCGGCCCGCAGACCAAGAGCATCCCATAAGGGAGCTTGAGCATACTGGCGAAACTCTCGCTGGTGTCCTTGGACATCCCCAACTCCGAGAGCCTGGTCATCCGGATTGCCTGGTTGAGGATCCGGATTACGACCTTCTCTCCTGTGACGGTCGGCAACGTGGAAACCCGGAGGTCGAAATCGTTCCCGTTGAGTTGATAGGATATCGAGCCGTCCTGTGGCAGCCGCCTCTCGGAGATGTCCATCCCGGAGAGGATCTTGATCCTCGAAACGATGCCCGGGTGCAGGTCCTTGTCTATCTGGTTGATCTCCACCAGCGAGCCGTCGATCCTGTACCGCAACCTGGTCAGGTCGAGCCAGGGCTCGAGGTGGATGTCGCTGGCCTGCTCCTCGACCGCCTGCTGGATAATCGTCTCCACGATGCGGACCACCGGCGTGTCGGCTGCCCGCTCGCGGGCGTCGGCATACTCCTTGTGGATGTAGACCCGCTCGACGGCCTTCTCGATGTCCCCCACGGCCATGACGACCATCTTGAGGTTGTGCTTGCTCACAAAAGCGAGCTCGTTGAGTGCCACAACGTCGAGGGGATCCGCGATCGCGATGGTGAGCGTCTTGTCTTCGAGGGCCATCGGGACGGCCTGTGTCCGCCGGGCCAGGGCCTCGGGCACAAGCTTGACGGCATCCGGGTGGAACTTCGCGTCGCGGAGGTCTACGAACGGCAAGCCAAGCTGCGACGCGACCACCTTAGCCACATCGTGCTCGGTGATCGCGCCCAACTCTACTAAGGCCTTCCCTAGCCTGATCTTCTGTTCAGTGCTACGGGATACGGCCTCCTGCAGTTGCCCCTCGGTAATCAGCCCTGCCTCGAGGAGCATCTCGCCCATCAGCTTACGGGCCAAGGCCACTCCACCTTCTGTGCTCTGGCAACAATGCCCGGACGGCGATCCGGGCATCCGCGGGTCCGGCCGTCCGGGTCCCGCTTCCTATGACCTATCTCCTATTCTGGCAGTAAACCCGGAATCCCTCCAGCCCGGG